>Ga0129315_1000188_pt1 | contig 67427 bp, 64 predicted proteins | sample Cm827metagenome_FD_94432 | JGI IMG/M metagenome (GOLD analysis project Ga0129315, IMG submission 94432) | Eastern black-and-white colobus group fecal microbial communities from Wisconsin, USA - Cm827 metagenome | ecosystem: Host-associated > Mammals > Digestive system > Large intestine > Fecal... | reverse complement strand
GTTCTTGACATGCAATCATTTCGCTGTTATATATAAAAGCAAGGCGGAAAGCTTATTTGCAAGCCTTCCGCCATTTATTATCATAGAAGATCTAAGTATTTACAGAGTTTTCTTCACACACTCGGTTAAATAGCATATGGATTTGCACTCACTATTCCCCAAGCAAAATGATTTGAGAACCCCCATATTGAAAATAATATATTTTTCGCAATTCCCTGCTGACGGTAATCTTTATGGCTCGTGTATGAATAGTTTCATTTACGCCTGAGGCCATGTTATTTTCCACTCAAAATATTCGTTAGGAGAAATCTCTCCATTATTTAATTTCGTTTTCATTTCACACCATTCCGAAAGGAAATCATTTACCAATCCATATTCAAAAGTTAATGCGACAGGTGAGCCTGCACTTTCATAATCATCTTCATTGTAAGTTGGTCTGGCAGCCTCGGAAGGTTTTGCCGGAGTCATTGCAGTCAGATGAATCAGGTTGCCGGGAGCTGTGTACTCTGGAAATCTTGTACCTTTTCCACGGGCAGGAAGTGATGAGGCACTTTCTTCAAGCCAGAAAAGTGTTTCAATGATATCTTCAGCAGCACCAAGGCTGTAATCAGAGATTGCCTTGTAATTGCAGTGCAATGCATCAGCAAGCTTTAGAATCATATCTTCACCGGGAATGCGTGCACCGGTTTCATACTGGGATATACGGACAGACATATTTTTGCCCTCAAATCCAAGTGCACCGCCCAGTTCATCCATTGTCATTTTACGGAATACCCGTATTTTCTTTATTCTTTCACCTATTGTCATAGTGTAGTTACCTCCGTTTATCTGTCACTGATGGACTGTTAAAGACAGTATAACACGGAAAAAATGAAAATGGAAGTTTTTCTATACGAGAACATTAGAAAAACATCTTTACAATTCAATACTACACGGTATAGAATAATATCAATTCAATTATCTATACGGTATGGTATTGAAAACAACTGAATGAGTGGTATCAGAAATCTAACAGGCATTTGCCATGACATTCATAGGAATCGAGCGAATGTAGACACTCCCCCAAGCGGACCGAGTACCTCGAGCAGGAGCGGGCGGTATTACAGGAGATTATCTCAGGTAAGGAGGCTGGTTGTGACATCAGCAGAACTGGTATGGAGAAACGCCAAAACAAATATTTAAAGGAAAGGTGGTGAAAGGGCATGAACGAAAAGTTTTTAGAAGTAGGAGATGTGATGCAGATTCTTGGAATTTCAAGATCAGCGGCATACAAGCTTATGAGACAGATCAACAGTGAACTTGAAAAGAAAGAAAATGATTGTTGCAGGCATTTATCTAAGTGCAGAACCTGACAGGCTCATAGGACTTGCTGAAATGTTTGATTATAAAAAAAGAACAAACCAGATAACGATATGTTATCGAATTAATGAAGCATATTGGCACAGAGGAATTGCAACGGAAACGGTAGCATTGCTGATAGCATATTTATGTGACGATATAGGGATTCAGACCATAAAAGCATTTGTTATGCCGGAGAATAAATACTCTGAAAGAGTTCTTATGAACAATGGATTTACTAAAGATAAGAATATGGTTCAGGGTAAAAATTGGGGCGGAAAAGAAGTGGTTGGTTTGCACGTATTTAATTATAAAAACGGTCATGTAAATCTCTTTTGATAAAAAACATTGACACCAAATACGACACCAAATATAATATAAACAGGAGGTATTCACAATGTCAAAATGGGATAAACTATTAACGAGAATATGTGCTTTATCAAAAGACCTCCGGTTTGATGAATGCGTAAGGTATTGGAAAGCTATGGATATGTAATGAATGCCCCAAAGGGCGGAAGCAGTCATTACACGTTCAGAAAAGCCGGATGTCAACCGATTACGATACCGAAGCATGAACCCATCAAAAAAGTGTATGTAGAGATGGTAAAGCAGATTGTGGAAAGTGAGGCGGTGAATGATGAAAACGCTGAATGATTATTTTGCAATGAATTATCGTATGGAAATTGTAGAGGATAAGGATGAGGGCGGTTTTGTGGTTTCATTTCCGGAGCTTCCGGGATGTATTACCTGTGGAGAAACAGTAGAATCCGCTGTCGCAAACGCTTTAGATGCCAAGAAAGCATGGTTAGAAGCTGCTATGGAAGATGGTATTGAAATCCATGAGCCGGACAGCTTAGAGGATTATTCTGGACAGTTTAAACTTAGAATCCCACGAAGTCTTCATCGTTCCCTTGCAGAACATTCTAAGAGGGAAGGTATCAGCATGAATCAGTATTGTGTATATCTTCTTTCCAGAAACGATGCAGTTTATTCAAAATAGCGGTTGCATACAGTATTTGCAATCGTTATAATGAAATGGCAACACTTTGGCAACAGAAAATCAGTAAGCCAAAATAAAATGTGCAAATGAAGTAAAATATCGGCGGATTCCAAATAAAACTTAAACAAAATAGTTTAAGCTAAAGAAGCGACTTGCCGAGTTTGAATAACGGACTAAAATGCCGAAAACCTGTATTTATGCGGGTTTCCGGCATTTGCTTTATCAAATAACTTTGGCTTGGCTCTGTTTGTGTGAAGAGTAATATCTGTAAAACCAATTATAGAGAAATCCAGGAAATAGATAATATGAAGTGACCCCACATTTGTAGCAACGTGGATTTACCTGTATACTAGAGTTTGATAAGAACAAAGGTAACAGGGATTACCGCATACAAAAGGAGATGCCTGACATTTTAATATCAAGCAGAGGTGCATTAGTAAAATACAAAACAGAATATATTTATAAGGCGGAATTTTCTGTAGAAGAAACAAAGGCTATGATTGATATGACAAGAAATATTTGTGGAAATGACTGCGAAATTACGATAGACACGATAGATGCACATTATTGGAATTATAAAATAGATCCAAAGAAAATAGATAAAAGCTGGGGCGATAGCATTTATACAGATTTTTCGGATTTTGCCGAGTGTTCATTGAAAATGTGTGTTGAGATTTTTGAACAGGATAAAGCAGATAAGTTAGCTCAAAGTCTCTCTGATTGTGATTGTATTCGTTTCTCTGATGGATTTTGGTACAAGTTTACGAAAAAGAATGTGACAAAAGAAAATGCAATTATGAAGATTACGGAAGTATGTGGATTTAGTGAAGATTCAATTATTGCATTCGGAGATGATTATGCAGATATAGGAATGCTGGAACTATGTGGAACAGGTGTCGCAATGGGGAATGCGATTGATGAGGTAAAAGAGAGAGCAGATATTATAATTGGATCAAATGATGAAGAGGGTATTGCAATTATATTTTTAATTAAGGCATTGTATCACAGGTCTCTGCTGCGAAAGTGGCGGGGGCCTGTTTTGTAAGGGAGATTTCGTGTGTCTTTATTGCATGATATTACGGAAGATGGTACGATTAACTGGAAGTGTAGTCAGGGTGTAAAAGAGGAAAGGAATGAACAAGGCAGAGTTGACAATTCTGATGCCATGTCTGAATGAAGAGAATACGGTTGCGGCCTGTGTAAAGCAGGCTGAAGCTTTTCTGGACAGGGCACAGATTAAGGGAGAAGTACTGGTAGTGGATAATGGAAGCACGGATGCTTCCCGGGAACGGGCAGTGTCGGCTGGCGCACGCATGGTTTCCTGTGCCGGAAGAGGATACGGAAATGCGCTGCGGTTTGGAATTGAGCAGGCAGCGGGTACATATGTGATCATGGCAGACTGTGATTGCAGCTATTCTTTTGAGGATTTGCAGCCTTTTGTGGAGGATCTCAGGGGTGGAGCGGATATGATGATCGGCAACCGCTTTGCCCGTCCGATGGAAAAGGGCGCCATGTCATTTTCCCACCGGTATCTGGGAGTCCCGGTGTTATCGTTTCTGGGTCGGTGCTGCTTTCATAACGGAGTGAAGGATTTTCATTGTGGACTGCGGGGCGTTTGCAGGGAGAGCCTTTCTGCTTTGCAGTGTCAGTGTGAAGGAATGGAATTTGCCACGGAGATGATCGCAAGGGCAGCCATGAAGAAGCAGAGGATCAGTCAGGTGCCGGTTCGGTTTTATAAGGACGGGAGAGGACACCGGTCGCACCTTCGCACGGTGCGGGACGGAATGAGACATCTGCTGTTGATCGTGAGTCTTTGGCTGGGACGGAGGACAGGGGAAACGTGAAGAAACAGTGTAAGAAAACATGGATCCAGATGCTGGGGATTGTGGTGCTCAGCATTTTTTGCGGGATGCTGCTTTTGCTGATAACAGGGCTGATTCCCAGGAGCATGATAGAAGATTCCTGCAGGGAAAGCAGTGTGTATTTTCAGGAGCATGAACTGTTCCCATATCTGGTGGAGGGACAGTTCAATACCAGACAGGACAATTACGCAGACTGTATTCTGGTCAATATTCTGTATCATATTGACGGAAAAGATCTGTCTGCGTCCCTGATCAAGGCTTCTTATTACAATCCGGAGATGGAAACTGTAGAAGTCAGCCTGACGGAAAGTATGCAGGCGGAGCAGATACCCAATGTAGATTATTTTCGATACTGGCACGGAGGAATGGTTCTTCTTCGGCCCCTTTTTGTATTTACCGGGATTCAGGGGGCAAGAGCTGTGCTGGGAGTGCTGCTTCTGATACTAACCGGTCTGACGGTGTTTCTCTTGTGGAGACAGAAAGCGAAGGGGTTAGCAGTCTGCTACGTTCTCGGAAATCTGATCGTGCAGGCATGGATGTGTGCTTTCTGTATCGAATATATTACGACTTTTCTGCTGATGAATGCCGTGTTGATCGCACTGCTTGTCTGTTTTCCAAAGAGGAAGGACACGGAAAGCCTGTACCGGCATGTATATGAGATGCTGTGCGCAGCCGGTGTGTGGACCTGCTTTTTTGATTTTCTTACGACGGAAACACTGACTGTCACAATGCCGATTCTGTTTCTTCTGGTATTGCGGTATCAGAAAGGGGAACTGGATGGACTGTGGCAGGAGTGCAGACGGGGGATGGGATGTCTGCTTTGTTGGGGGATTTCCTATGCCGTAACCTTTGTAACAAAATGGCTGCTTGCTGTGATGGTGCTTGGCAGACAGGCCTTTATGCAGGCGATGGAGTCCGCCGGGGAGAGGATCGGAGGAACCGTGTATCTTGGCAACACTACGGCAGACCCAGAGGCTTCCGGCGTGCAGCGGTTCTTCGGGGCTATTTTCCGAAATCAGGGAAGTTTGTTTCCATTCCGGGATTCCATGGGAACCGGGGCAGCCGCACTGAGCTTTATGGGCATGCTGTTTCTGTGCTTTGCCATTGTGTATCTGTTCCGCAGCAAGAACTTTGATGGACGCACCGTGGTACTTTGCCTGTTGGTTGGAACGGTTCCCTATCTGCGGTATGCGGTGTTGGAAAATCATGCGTATCTGCACTACTTTTTCACATATCGGGCACAGCTTGTAACGGTGACGATGCTGCTGTTTGTGACCTATGAGTTTGGACTGAAGAACCTGCGTAAAAATTCATGACAGACCGTTCTTTTTCCCTTGCAAAGTGGTGAGAGATAAGAGAAGATAGGGAAAGTACAATATTTTTGGAATGAGGATAAGATTGAAAAATGAAAACACGATTAGACAAAAAACAATTCCTGCTGTATGCAATACAGTTAGCTTTTCCCATTATGATACAAAATCTGATCAGTACGCTGGTAAATTCTGCGGATACGATCATGCTTGGCTATGTAAGCCAGACGGCAATGGCAGCTTCTTCCCTGGCAAACCAGTATACCTTTGTGCTGTTTTGCTTTTATTACGGACTGTCAGCGGGCACAAGCGTATTGTGCGCACAGTATTGGGGAAAGGGAGATAAGCAGACGGTGGAGAGGATCCTTGGTCTGGCTTCCAGAGTGGTGATCCTGATCTCACTTATTTTCTTTTCCATATCCTTTTTCTTTCCCGGGGCGATTATGAGGCTGTTCACCAGCAGCCCAGAGACCATTCATGAGGGTATAAGGTATCTAAGGGTACTGTCATTTTCTTTTATTTTTATGGGCTTTTCCCAGATCTTTGTCAGTGCGCTCCGCAGTGTGGGGAAGGTGGTGTTCCCCTCGGTTATTTATGTGGTCTCCCTTCTGGTCAATGTGCTTTTAAACGCTACCTTTATTTTTGGACTGTTCGGACTGCCGAAATTAGGGGTCATCGGCGTGGCGCTTGGAACGGTAAGTGCCAGAGTGGTTGAAGCGGTCATGTGCATTGTATATTCTGCTGTCAGCAGGGATGTGAAAATTAAATTGGAAAATCTGTTCCGGTCGTCAGGAGTTCTTTTCAAGGATTTCATAAAGATCAGCGCCCCTGCGGTGATCAATGATCTGGTGTGGGGAGTGGCAGCCTCTACCTTTACGGCGATCCTGGGACATATCGGAGATGATATGGTGGCAGCCAATGCGGTAGCTGTTATGGTGGTGAATATGGGAGCCATTGTGTGCCGCGGTTTTGCCAATGCCACGACCATCATTGTCAGTCAGACCCTTGGAGAAAACCGGATGGAGGATACAAAAGTGTATGCCAGCAGGATGCTCCGGCTTACCTTTGTGGTCAGTCTTCTGGGCTGTGGGGTGATCCTGGCGATCCGGCCGCTGATGCTTCGATTTTACAGTGATAAGCTGACGCCTACGGCTCTTTCTTATTTGGGGATCCTGATGATTATGACCACCTGGAGGCTTGTTGGGGAGGCTGTAAATACCTGCCTGATCTGTGGATGCTTCAGAGGCGGCGGGGATTCTAAATTTGGAATGATCCTGGATACCATATTTATGTGGGGAGTGGCGGTTCCTTTGATGGCTGTTGCCGCCTATGTGCTGAAGCTGCCTCCTATCTGGGTTTATTTTGTGATGACCCTGGATGAGCTTGAAAAGATGCCTTTCATTTTTATCCATTATTTTAAGCATAAATGGATGAAAAACATTACAAGGGATCAAAAGGAATTGGAAGGATAAGACATGGAATTTCCTAAAGAGGATAGCATTTCCATAGAACCCAATAGAATGCCGGCCGCTGCATAGCTGGCCAATGCCCTTTCTTTGATCTGTATGACGCTGACCGCTTATTACTGGTTTTTGTTTGCCATGGCAAAGATACGCAGGGCGGGAAAAAGACCCAGCAGGAGGATCATCCTTTAACTGTCTATATGCCTGACGTCAATTCCTTTAAGCTGATCAATGATAATTATGGTCATGCAGAGGGCGACCATGCGCTTATGGCCGCGGCGGAAAGCCTGATGATTCTTGCCAGGGACTACCATTTATTTGTTTCCAGATATGGAGGGGATGAATTTACCATTGTAGATTATGGCGAAGTCTCCAATGAGCCGGAAAAGATCGTAGAAAGCCTTTGTAAGCTCCTGAAAATGAAATGCGAAGAAAAGGAGCTTCCCTATCTGGTGACGGCCTCCGTAGGCTACAGCACCTGGGATAAAAAAACAAGAGATCCCGAAGAACTGATCGCACAGGCAGATCAGGCCTTGTACAGAGAAAAAGCAAGGCTTCGGGCTGAAAGGTAAGGATGATATGTACGAATGTCCAAATTGTGGAGGAAACTTAAAATTTGACATTGCATCCCAGCAAATGGGATGTGCTTATTGCGGCGGGCATTTTGATCCCTATTCTCTGAACAAGGAGACAGATGCAAAAGAAGAAAAGGACTTTGAGACAACGGTATTTACCTGCCCCCAGTGCGGCGGAGAGCTTTACAGCACGGATCAGGACGCCACTTCCTTTTGCAGCTTTTGCGGAGCCGCAACCATTTTATCAACAAGACTGGAAAGGATGCAGCGCCCTAAGTATATCATTCCCTTCCAAAAAACCAAGGAGGACTGCAAGCATTCCTATGAGAAAAGAATGCGGCGGGCTTTCTTTGCCCCCAGGGAACTGAAGGATCCCAAATACATAGACGGCTTCCGGGGGATTTATATGCCCTACTGGACTTACCAGGTAGTGCAAGAGGGCGGGGTAACCCTGAAAGGAGAAAGAACCAAAAGAGAAGGAAATTATATCTGCACCTCCCATTATGATCTGCAGGGAGACCTGGACAGCTATTATCTGGGATATTCCTGTGACGCTTCCTCATCCTTTTATGATGACATCAGTGAAAATCTGGCCCCTTATGACGCGAAGAAGCTTGTAAAATTTACACCGGCCTTTCTCAGCGGCTTTTACGCAGATACAGCAGATGTGGATTCCAGAGTGTATGAGGAGGACGCTAAGAAGCAGGCCAATGAGCATACCTACAAATGTCTGTGGAACGAAAAGGAATTTTCCTCCTATGTCCCGGAGAAGGAGGTGGGACTGACAGAAACGCTGCACACCAGGATCAGGGACATAGACAGCACCATGTATCCGGTCTGGTTTCTTTCCTATCGAAATCAGGACAGAGTGGCCTATGTGGCGGTAAATGGACAGACCGGCAAGGTGGTGGCAGATCTGCCGGTGGATCCCAAAAGGTATCTGCTTGGTTCTTTGCTCCTGGCGTTTCCGCTGTTTTTGCTGCTTAATCTGTTTTTCACCTTGAGGCCGCCTGTTCTGCTGGGGATTGGATGCCTTTTAAGCTTTCTGGTGGCGCTGATCTGTGTAAGAGAGCTTCGGATCATACGCAAAATGGAGCGCCATGAGGGCGACAGGGGAATGGAGCATCAGAAATGGAAGGAGCCGTCCTGCGCAGATCAGAAGGAAAAGGAAGCTCAGAAAGAAAAGAAAGAAACGAAAAAGAAGAAAAGCGGCAAAGGAAGTGTTATACCTACGATTTTCTGGGTTCTTGTCTGGATCCCTATGATTATAAACTTTTTTTCTTCTGTGAAAGGGATGATTTCAGGGTTTTTCGTGTATGGATCGACCCTTGGAATAGGCGTTATCGAAATTATCCGGTTTTTTGACGAAGATCAGGAAGGAGAAAAGGGGAAACAGCAGCCCCTGGCGCGGGCCGCCTGTGTGCTTTGCGCACTTGCGGCTGTGGCCATCACCTTTTTCCATCCGGTTTCAGACCTTTACTATTATGGCTGTACCGTAGCTATTTTCGGAGTGATCCTGTACAGATTTGTGGAAGTGATCAGGAATTATAACAGAATTGCCATGCGAAGGCTTCCGCAGTTTGACAGGCAGGGAGGTGATGACCGTGCGTAAAAGGAAAAGATCGTTTTTGCACCTTCTTAAGGGAGGCGTTTTGCTTCTGCTTGGAACGATCGTGTTCAGTCAGCTTTGGGCGCTACCGGCACAGGCAAGAACCAGGCAGGGCAGCCTTGGAAACGGATACTATGTGGTCATGCAGGATGACGCAGATCTGCTTGACCAGGACGAAGAAGAGGCATTGATGGATCTGATGGATCAGATCACCGCATACGGAAATGCGGCATTTAAGTCCATCGATTATAACAGCACAACAACGGAAAACTATATCAGGCAATATTACGAGGAACAATTCGGATCAAACAGCGCAATCGTCTTTTTGATCGATATGGATAACCGGAATATCTGGATCCACAGCAATGGAGCGATCTATAAGACTATTACAACTGCCTATGCGGATACCATTACGGATAACATATACAAATATGCCTCCAATCGGGAATATTACATCTGCAGCTATACGGCTTTTGACCAGGCGCTGACCCTTTTAAGGGGACAGAAGATCGCAAGACCCATGAAGTATGCCAGCAACCTGTTTCTTGCGGTGATTCTTGCCCTGATGATTAATTTCCTTCTTGTCATGGGAGGATCCAGAAAGAAAAAAGCAGGAGAAAGACAGCTTCTGGAAGGGATCCGGTATCAGTACAGGCTTAGTAATAAGAAAGCCGTTTATAAGAATACCACGAAGGTTTATTCTCCGCCAAGCTCCAGTGGAGGAGGCGGCTCCGGCGGTGGCGGCGGAGGAGGCGGTGGTGGAGGCGGTGGCGGCGGTCACAGCTTCTGACAGGCAGTATTCTGCTTTGAGCCCGCTATAGGAAGAGAACGGACAATTTGTAACCAGATACCGCATATTGAGTGACAAAACATCAGAAATCCCTTTTTGATTGTTACAATAAAAAAGATAAAATTTTCAGATACAAAAGAAAAGGGGGATTATGATGGTAATCAGGATTGCAGTGTGCGGCCGCCTGTCTGCCGAGGCGCAGAAGGTGGAAAGGTTTGTGGAGGACTGGGCCTTAGAAAGAAACGAGCCGGTTCAGATCAGAAGATTTCACACGGGAGAAGAGCTGTTATTTGAAACAGAGCTTTCCGGTGCATTTTCCGTGGTATTTCTGGAAATGGATCTTCCGGGAATTGGCGGGGTGGAGACAGCCGGAAGGCTGAGAAAAAACAGCAGACAGGTCAGTATTGTATTTTATGCCGGTGAAATGAGGGATTTTCGGGAACTTTTTCCTCTTTCACCGGTTCATTTTATGGAATGCAGCATAAACAGGCGGCAGGTTTTGGAACGCATGGATAAGGTGTTAAAGGAGCAGAGGCTTTTTTATGAGAGCTTCCGGTTCTGCTACAAGCACCATGCCTATCAGGTAAATCTGCGGGAGGTGCTTTATTTTGCCAGCGACAGGAGAACAGTTAATATCCTGCTGGAAACAGGGAAGGAATATCTGATGTACGGCAAACTGGATGAGGTGGAGCAGAGGCTGAGGGGCTCAAATCTTTCCTTTGTCAGGATCCACCAATCCTATCTGGTAAACGAAAGATATGTGGAGGAATATCATCACAGAATGGTGCGGCTGAAAAACCGGGATGTGCTTCCTGTAAGCCGCAGGAGAAAGGGCTGTGTCAATCAATTAAAAAGCGGCGTTTTCTGATCATTATGACAAAAAGAATGTTAATTATTACATTTTGGCCACAGGCCTTTATTTCCTTATATAATAAAGAAAACATGTTTGGGGTGTATCTACTCTTTCTTATGGGCAGGGCGTAAGCTCTGCCTGTGTCTTTCTAAAGTTGTGATATTTTGGTTTGTGTGTTAAAATATAGGATAATATTGTTTTCATGAAGAGAGGTCGGACATGAAGCTACTCAGTGCAGTGGTACCTTGCTACAATGAAGAAGAAAATGTTCCTGATTTTTACAGGGAATTTATGAAAAACGAAGAATATTTCCGCAGCAGGGATGTGGAACTGGAGATCTGGTACATTGACGACGGATCCAGGGATCATACCCGGGAGGAAGTGAAAAAGCTGATCGCCCAGGACAAAAGGGTGCATCTGCTTGCTTTTTCCAGAAATTTCGGAAAGGAAGCTGCAATTTATGCCGGCCTGGAAAAGGCAAACGGGGATTATGTGGTCTTTCTGGACGCAGATCTTCAGGATCCCCCTTCTCTTTTGCCGGAAATGTTTGGTTATCTGGAGCAGGGATATGATTCTGTGGCAACCAGAAGAGTAAGCAGAAAGGGAGAACCGCCGATCAGATCCTTCTTTGCCAGGATGTTTTATAAGATCATGCGCAGGATCTCCAAGACAGAGATCATGGAGGGGGCAAGGGATTACCGTCTTATGACAAGGCAGGTGGTAGACGCCATGCTGGCCATGCCGGAATATAACCGTTTTACCAAAGGAATATACGGCTGGGTGGGTTACGAGACAAAATGGCTGGAATTTGAAAATATTGAGAGGAAAAAGGGAGAGACCAAATGGTCCTTCTGGAAGCTGTTTGCTTATTCTCTGGAGGGCATTACCTCTTTTTCGACAGCGCCTCTTGGATTTGCAGCCTTTATGGGCGTGCTGTTTTGTATTTTTGCCTTTGCGCTGATCATTTTTACGATTGTCAGAAAGGCGCTGTTCGGCGATCCTACATCAGGATGGCCGTCTTTGGTGTGCATTATTTCCCTTGTCAGCGGAGTGCAGCTTTTCTGCCTTGGAATTGTGGGTCAATATCTGGCAAAAACGTATATGGAAGTGAAAAGAAGGCCAATCTATTTGATAAAAGAGGAAATTTAAATGGGGCAGGAAAAGGAACTGATAAGCATTATCGTTCCGGTATACAATGCAGAGAGCTATATAGAAGAAACCGTGGCAGTGGTCAGGGCACAGACCTGTCAAAGCTGGGAGCTGCTCCTGGTGGATGATCATTCCGGGGATCAGAGCCTTGCCAGAATGGAAGCGCTTGCGAAGCAGGATCACCGGATCAGGGTAATTGCCAAACCCTCAAATGAAGGGGCGGCGCTGGCCAGAAACACAGGGATCGACCATTCTAGGGGAAGGTATATCGCCTTTCTGGATGCGGATGATGTGTGGATGCCGGATAAGCTGGAAAAGGAGCTTGCCTTTTTAAAGGAAAAGGATGCGGCCTTTGTATATACTGCCTATGAATTTGGGGATGAAAAGGCAGGCAGAACCGGAAAGGTGGTTCATGTGCTGCCGGTGCTCACCTACAAAAAGGCCTTGTCCAGGACGATCATCTTTACCACAACCGTGCTGATCGATACACAGAAAACTGGAAAAGAGCTTCTCCATATGCCGGATATTAAGAGCGAGGATACGGCTACCTGGTGGAAGATCCTGAAAGCGGGTTATCCTGCTTACGGCTTAGACGAGGTGCTGGCGATCTACAGAAGGCCGCCCCATTCCTTATCCTCCAACAAGCTGGAAGCCGTCAGGAGGATCTGGCAGCTTTACCGCAGACAGGAAATGCTTCCGTTTTTTCAAAGTGCAGGCTGCCTTTTGGGCTGGGCATGGAGAGCTACCATAAGAAGATTATAATAAGTGATATGAGGTGCATAAGTGAAACGCTGGGAATCCTTTAAAAGAGTAGTCGTTCTGTGGCTCAGCTTTATCGGGCTGATCATGCAGACGGCAGTTTACGCATATATCTGGATCGAATATTATTACCCTCTGGTAAACAGATTTAATCTGGGCCTCCGTTTTCATCGAAACGGACATTTACTGATGTTTGGGATTTATCTGGTGCTGCTTTTTTTCTTTACGAATACCTATGGAGGGCTGAAGGTGGGATACCTGAAGCCTATGGATGTTTTTTTCTCCCAGCTGTTTTCCGTAATCATTGTCAATGTGATTACATATTTTCAGATCTCTCTGATGAGAAACTGGCTGGTGCCTGTCAATTATTTTGTGCTTGCAACCCTGTGCCAGCTTCTGATCTCCGGTATCTGGACAGCCCTCTGCAACGGCGTTTACCGAAGGGTATTTCCGCCAAGAAGGATGCTGCTGATCCATGGAGACAGAGACATTGAAGATATTCTGCACAAGTTTGCCTCCCGTAAGGACAAATACCGGATTGAAAAGTGTATGGATATCAGGGAAGATGAGCAGGCAATTACCAGGGAAGTGGAAAACGGTTATGGAGCAGTGGTGCTTTGGGACATTCCCACGGCAGACCGAAACCGTCTTCTGAAATACTGCTACAGCAGATCCATCAGGGTTTATATGATGCCTAAGATCCCGGATGTGCTGGTAAAGGGAAGCGATCAGCTTCATTTATTTGATACGCCCATACTGCTGACCAGGGAATATGCGCTGAATGTGGAACAAAGACTTGCCAAAAGACTGATCGATATTGTCTGCGCAGTGCTTCTTCTGGTGATCGCATCTCCGTTTATGCTTATTACGGCTATTTTGATCAAATGCTATGATGGAGGGCCGGTATTTTATAAGCAGATCCGCTGTACCAGGGACGCCAGGGAATTTAAGATCCTGAAATTCAGAAGCATGCGCGTGGATGCGGAGAAGGACGGGGTTGCCAGACTGGCGGCCAGGCATGATGACAGGATCACGCCCATAGGAAGGTTTATCCGTGCAGTGCGGATTGACGAGCTTCCTCAGCTCTTTAATATTTTAAAAGGAGATATGTCCTTTATCGGCCCCAGGCCGGAAAGACCTGAAATTATCAAAAAATATATGGAAGAAATGCCGGAATTTGCTTTTCGGACAAAGGTAAAAGCCGGGCTGGCGGGCTATGCGCAGGTTTATGGGAAGTATAATACCACTCCCTATGATAAGCTGAAACTGGATCTGACTTATATTGAAAATTATTCCGTCTGGCTGGATCTGAAGCTGATGCTTCTGACCTTAAAGATCCTGATCAAACCTGAAAGCACGGAAGGGGTTGACAGCACGCAGGTGACAGCCATGAGAGAAGAGGGAAATGGAGACAAAAAGAATGGATGAAGCATATTTAAACCGGGGGATGGATCTGAAAAGACTGCTCCTTACCTTTCAAAGGAAAATGTGGCTCATTTTTTCCCTGGTGCTTTTGGGAGCAGCGATTGGAGGCATTGCCTACCAGATTGCAAGAGCCACCAAAATGCCCGTGGAATATGATACCGTTTCAAAGCTGTATATCAGTTTTGGGGCAGATGAGAGCGGAGAGGTTTACCAGTATTATAACGGATATACCTGGAACGATCTTCTTCACTGCGATCCCATTATGGATCTTGTGATGGAGGAGCTTCCCGGCTATGACAGGGAACAGGTAAGGGAAGCGATCACAGCGGAGATTCTTTCGGATATCAGGCTTTTGACGATCACGGTAAGAGGAGAAAACGAAAAGTTTGTCAGGGAGATCCGGGACGCCGTGGAGCTGGGGCTGATGGAATATGCCCAGCAGAGCAAGGAACTGGAGCTGATCAAGGTGATTTATTCCGGTGTGCCCCAAAGGGTCTACTGGGATGACCGCACCACAGCCGCCTGCATTACCGGTGCAGTCATTGTGTTTGCGGTATCAATGATCATTTTTGGCTTCTGGTATGTCTTTAATGAATGTATTTATGTGCAGGGAGATATAGAAAAGCGTTATCCCTACAGGGCGCTTGGGATCCTTACCATGAACCAGAAGGGACTACAGCCCTATGCAAGGGAGCTGAAGGGCTCTATCCATCATGTGCTGGGAGAGCACAAATGCTTTGCCATCCTGGATATGGGCAATCACAGCGATATGAGGAAGCTGGAGCTTGAGGGCCTTTTAAACCGGGGAGAAATGGAGGTTCCCACAGGGAATAACCAGGAGGATTTTGGCTGGCACATCTTGGAGGAAAGCGGTGGCCCGGAAAAAGGAGAGTGGGAGGTTATCCCGTTTAACGAAAATGAGTTTTCGGAAGAAGAATGCAGCCGGATGAAGGAGCTTGGAGGCGTGGTGATCCTGCTTCCCTTTGGAGCGGATGTGAGCAGAAGGACAGAACGGATCCTGACCTTTTTAAGCAATCAGGACTGCCCTGTTTTTGGAATGATCATTGCCCAGGCAGATGAAGAGTTTTTAAACCGATATTTTGCATAAAAGAGGAAGAGGAATGAAGTTACAGGTACTGGTAGCTGCTGTAAATCAGAATGTGGATGCTTTGCCGGAAAAAATGGGACTGGAAACAGACGCCATCCTTGTGAACCAGTGCGGCTATGCAGCATATCAGGAGTATGAGCATAAGGGGAAACAGATCAGGTGCTTTTCCATGAAGGAGCGGGGGGTCGGGTTAAACCGCAATACGGCTCTTTTGCATGCGGAAGGTGAGATCTGCCTGTTTTCAGATGAAGATATTCATTTTTTCCCCGGTTACGAGCAAAAGGTATTGAATGCTTTTGCACAAAACCCGGATGCAGATGTGATCACCTTTAATTTTAAGGTGGATCCGTCCAGGGCCACCTATTATAATGAGGCAGGCAGAAGGATCAGATGGTATAATTATGGTCGATATCCCACCTATGCGGTGGCGGCAAGACTGGAGGCACTGCGAAGGGCAAATGTGTGCTTTTCTCTTTTGTATGGCGGAGGAGCAAGATACAGCAACGGGGAGGACAGCCTTTTTTTGCATGACTGTCTGAAAAAAGGGCTGCATCTGTATGCGGACACGGCGCTGCTGGGGGAAGAGGTGTACCGGGAATCTACCTGGTTTGAGGGGTATCATGACAAGTTCTTTTTTGACAGAGGCGTACTTTATCATGACCTGTATGGATGGCTTGCAGGACTTTTTTCACTGAGATTTTTGTGGTCGCACAGAGCGCAGATGCTCACAGAGAAGAGCTTTTTGGAAGCCTTTGGGCTGATGAAAAAAGGCATTTCGGAAGGGAAAAAGCGCAGATGATCTTGTATATTATCCTGGCGGTACTCACCGCAGGTCTGGGATTTTTAGTAAACAATCATTATGTGAAACAATCAAATACAGTAACCAGACAACAGATGCTGAACTATCTTTCCCTGGTATCTGTTTTTCTGCTTTTGTTCGGAGTTTGCGCATGCCGCCTGAATGTAGGAAATGACTATGCCAAATATGTGGAGTTTATGCATCTCATAGAATGCAATGCCTATGTGCCTACGGAATTTGGATTTAACTGGATTGTAAAGGCGCTTTATGCCATAAGCGGATATGAGAATTATCTCCTGGTGTTTGCTTTTTTTGCCTTCTTTACCATTCTGCTTTTTATGGCTGCCATCTACAGGCAGGCAGACTCCTTTGGTTTTTCCTTTTTCCTTTTTATGGCCTTTGGCTATTATTTTCAATCCTTTAACACAGTGCGTTATTATCTGGCCTTAGCCATTGCACTGTTTTCCATTCCCTATGTTCTCCGAAAGGAGTGGGTGAAGTTTCTGCTGCTTGTGCTGGTGGGAGCAACTCTGCACAAGTCTCTTCTGGTGGTGATCCCCTTATATATTCTGGCGGCACACTGCTGGAAAAAGTGGCAGCTTGCTCTGGCAGCCTTGTTTTGCAGCACCTTTTTCTTTTTTCAGGATTTTTATTTAAAGGCAGTGGTATTCCTATACCCTACCTATGAGGATACAGAATACCTGGGAGGAGGCACCAGCTATGTGAACATTGCAAGGTGTCTGGGGATCCTGATCTTTTCCCTTTTCTGCTACCGGAAGACGGTTCGGGATTCAAAGAAAAACCGGTTTTATTTTTACTGCAACCTGGGAGCTCTTGTGATGTATGTATGCTGCTCTTTTCTGCCCATCATTTCCAGGATCGGTTATTACCTTACCATTACGCATATCTTCTTTCTGCCGGCGCTGCTTGGTGGGATTGAAAATAAAAAATGGAGAAGGATATTGACGGTGCTTGTAGGAGTAGCGGCGCTTCTTTATTTCGGAATTTTTATTATAAGAAAGGCGGGCGGAGATGGTCTTCGGATCCTTCCCTATGAAACCTTTATGTTTCATGATATGGTTCCGATCCTGTCTGACGTCAACTAAGGAGGAAACGGCATATGTTATTTTCCATCCTGGTGGTAAGCTTAAATCCCGGGGACAAGCTGCTTCAAACGCTTCAAAGCATTGAAAAACAAACCTGCCGCGACTACGAGGTCATCATCAAGGACGGCGGCAGCACGGATGGTTCCATGGAAACGGCAAAGCAGTATAAGAGCATTCTGGGGGAAAGACTGCGGATCGTTCAAAAAGAGGATAAGGGCATTTATGACGCCATGAACCAGGCGGTCTTAAAGGCGGCAGGCGAGTATGTCTATTTTTTAAACTGCGGAGACCGGTTTTATTCGGAGCAGGTGCTTGCCCATATGGAGAAGCTGATCCGTGAAAGGCAGGGGGAGGAAAAGGTTCCCTCTATTTATTATGGGAATATTTATGAACGGGTCACAGGGCAGGAGGTCTGCTCCAATCCCAGACTGGATGGATTTGGCTGTTACCGCAATGTTCCCTGCCACCAGGCCTGCTTTTATGAAAGACAGCTTCTGCTGCAACATCCCTTTGAGACAGTTTATCGGGTAAGGGCAGATTATGAGCAGTTTTTGTGGTGCTATTTCCGGGCAGGGGCAAAGCTGGTTTATGATAAACTTCTGATCGCAGATTATGAAGGCGGCGGCTTTTCAGAGACAAGGGAAAACCGAAAGAGATCCCAAAGAGAGCATAAGGAGATCACGGAAAAATATATGACCGGAAAGGAGCTGTTTCGCTACCGGCTGATCCTGGCAGTAACGCTTTCCTCGCTCAGGACCAGACTTTCACGAAACAAATGGACAGCCGGGATTTATAATAAAGGAAAAGAGTTTCTGTATAAAAAGGTCAGGGGATAAGATTGAAAAATAAAATTTTTCAATCGCGAGATTTGTGTCTGCGCGTACTTGACACAAACTCGGCATGCGCAAAAAGCGTGCGCAGAAATGGGGATAAGAATGAAAAAGGTTCTTTGGATATGCAATATCATGATTCCGGCCATTGCCAGGGAGCTTGGGGTGCTTTACAGCAACCGGGAGGGATGGCTTTCCGGTATTTTTGAAAAGGTAAGGGAAGGTCAGGCACCCTTTTGTCTGGGCGTCTGTTTTCCGGCCCAGGAGGGGATTGGCATGGAAAAGCCGGTTATGGTGGAAGGTGTCACCTGTTATGGATTTCAGGAGGATCTGAATCATCCGGAGCACTATCAGGAGGCTTTGGAGGAGCAGTTTCGTCGGATCTTTGCAGATTTCAAGCCGGATATCGTTCATATTTTCGGGACAGAATTTCCTCATACCCTTGCAGCCGTGCGGGCCTTTCACAGACCGGAAAGAACGCTGATCGGGATCCAGGGCCTGTGCTACAGGATTGCAGAAGCCTATATGGCAGGACTGCCAGAAAAGGTGCAGAGCAGTGTAACCTTCCGGGATTTCCTGCGTCAGGATTCCTTAAGGCAGCAGCAGGAAAAATTTGAAAAGCGGGGAGAAAATGAAAAGGAAGCCATAAAGGGCTGTCTGAATATTACCGGGCGCACCAGATTTGACCGGGAAGGGACTGCTAAGATCAATCCAAAGGCAAGATACTATGCCATGAACGAGAGCATGCGGGAGGAGTTTTATTCCGATCGCTGGACGCTTTCCGGCTGTGAAAGGCACAGCCTGTTTCTGGGACAGGGGGATTACCCCTTAAAGGGAATGCACCTTGTGCTGGAAGCCATGGGAGAACTGAAGGCAGAATATCCTGATATCAGGCTGTATGTTGCAGGAAACAACATTATCAGGAAACAAAGCATCAAGGATCTTCTGAAGCTTCCTGCCTATGGAAAATATCTTTTAAAGCTCATAAAGAAGTATCATCTGGAGGAGCAGGTAGTGATGCTGGGGCGCATCAGCGCAGAGCAGATGAAAAAGCGGATGCTGCAAAGCCATGTGTTTGTCTGCGCTTCCGCACTGGAAAATTCTCCCAACACAGTGGGAGAGGCCATGCTTCTGGGAGTGCCTGTGGCAGCGGCAAGAACCGGAGGGATCCCGGATCTTTTAGAGGATGGAAAGGAAGGACTTCTGTTTACCCCGCTGAAAAGTAAGGAGCTGGCAGAGGCAGTCAGAAAGCTTTTTGCAGAGGAAAAGGAAAAAGACGGGCTTTGCCTTTCGGAGCGGCTTGGAAAAGAAGGGGCGAGAAGAGCAGGGGTGACTCATGACAGGCAGCTGAATTACTTGAGACTTTTGGAGATTTATGAGGCGATAGACGAGCAATGATCGTAACCTTTTTATCAAATTATATCAACCATCATCAGATTCCCTTTTGTAATGCCTGCTATGAGCTTTGGGGCCAGGGGTTTCACTTTGTGCAGACCAGACCCATGGAGCAGGAGCGCCTTTCTATGGGCTGGAGCGATCAGGGCCAGGGGCTTCCCTATGTAAGCTGCCTTTATGAGCAGGAGGAAGCCTGCAGAAGGCTGGTTCTTGAAAGCGATGTATTGCTTGCCGGCTGGAGTGATCAGGAGAAGCTTGTACAGCGGCGTCTGCAGGAGGGAAAGCTGACGGTCAGGATCAGCGAACGGCTTTACCGGGAAGGACAATGGAGGGCCATTTCACCGAAAGGGCTGTGGCACAAATACAAAGAACATATCAGATTTCGGAGCAGCCCGGCATATCTGCTCTGCGCAGGGGCCTATGTGGCGTCCGATTTTCATCTGATCGGCGCTTATCCGGGCAAAATGTTCAAATGGGGCTATTTTACACAGCTCCGTACCTATCAGGAAGGGGAGCTTGCCTCCAGGAAGGGGCGCGACGGAAAGGTGCATATTGCCTGGGCAGCCAGGCTGATCCCCTTAAAGCACCCGGAATATATGATCCGGCTGGCAAAGGATCTGAAAGAGCTTGCGGGGAAGGGGTATTTTGGAAACACAGAATTTCACCTGGATCTGATCGGAGGCGGAGAGCTGGAACCACGGATCAGGGAACTGGCCGATCGGGAACAGGTATCAGAGCTTTGTACCTTTCACGGCTTTCAAACGCCGGACAAGGTCAGGGATCTGATGGAACAAAGTGATATTTTCCTGTTTACCAGCAATTATCTGGAGGGCTGGGGAGCCGTGGTCAACGAGGCCATGAACAGCGGATGTGCAGTGGTGGCAAGCCTGCAGGCAGGAGCGGTTCCTTACTTGATCGAGCATGGCGTTAACGGTCTTGCCTACCCGGACGGGGATTATGAAAGCATGAAAAAGCAGGTATGCCGCCTTATTTCGGACAGCTCCATGCGGACGGAGCTTGGCAGAAAGGCCTATCATACGATCCGGGATCTGTGGAATGCGGATCATGCGGCAAAGGCCCTTTCTGAGTTCCTCCAGGCACTGAGGGAAACAGGGCAGCTCCATGTCTGTAAGGAAGGCCCTTTAAGCGTGGCCCCTGTGCTGTCCATGAAAAAGCTAAACAGAGAACTGAAAAGAAAGGAAAGGAGGGACTGAGATGGAAGGGACAGACAGATTTCCGCTGATCAGCGTGATTGTTCCTATTTATAACGTAGTAGATTATCTGCAAAGATGTGTGGATTCCATCAGAAAACAGTCCTACCGGAATCTGGAGATTATTCTGGTCGATGACGGATCCACAGACAACAGCGGCGCCATGGCGGAAAAATTTGCCCTGGAGGATAAGAGGATCCGGGTGTTTCACAAGGAAAACGGCGGTTCTTCTTCTGCCAGAAATTTAGGGATCGAAAAGGCCAGGGGAGATTTTATTGGTTTTGTAGACAGTGATGATTTTATAGAGCCTGAGATGTATGAAAGGATGTTAGCGGTTGCTCTGCAGGAGCAGCTTTTGATCGTTCAGACCTCCCGGGATGAACTGGACGAGCAGGGAAAACGGATGCCGGATGTGTGTACGCCGCCGGAGAGCCTTGCCTTCTGGGAAAGCAGCAGGTTTATGAGAGAGCTTCTTCTGCACAGGGGGGACTGCTCTTTCTGCACGAAGCTGGTAGCTGCCTCGCTTCTTAGGGAAGAGCGCTTTCCGGAGGGAGAGCTGAATGAAGACTTTCATCTTCTGGTAAGACTGTTGCCGGAGGTTCCCGTGATCGCAATTCTGCCGGAGCAGGATTATCATGTTTTTTACCGTTACGGAAGCAACACCAGAACCAGAAAGGAAGAAGAATTTCCACAGGTTTATACCGATATTGTCAAAAATGCAGACAGGGTCATGGAGATCGTAAAGGCCAGGTATCCGGAGCTGTCAGAGGAGGCAGAGAGGTTTGCCCTTTACCAGAGGCTGGATTATATGCTGCATATCCCCATTTCGCTGATGACAAAGGAAAATTCCTTTTATATACAGGTTCGGCATTATCTGAGGGGACACCGCAGGGAGGCGGTCAGATCTCCCTACCTTACGAAAAAGAACAAGACCTATCTGGTGCTCCTTGGAACGGCCCCTAAATTGGTACGGAAGGTTCACAGGATGCTGAAACGGATCTCCAAATAGACAGGAAGGATTTTACTTGGAATGAAGAAAAAGACATTTTGGATTGCCATGCTTGCGCTGCTTTTTTTGCAGCTGATCCTGCTTTCCTATTACGGAAACAGAAAGGCAGGGTTCCATGAGGATGAACTTTATACCTACTATTCCAGCAATAAGACGGCGGGACTGTTTGTAAATGACAGGCAGTGGACGCAGAGGGATCAGCTCCGCAATGATTTTGTGGTTCTTAAGGGGGAGCAGTTCCGGTATTCGGTTGTAAAGCAGATGCAGTCATGGGATGTACATCCTCCCATTTATTATTATATTTTCCATACGGCGTGTTCCCTGTTCCCGGGAGTTTTCAGTAAATGGCTTGGGATCGGGGTGAATATGGCAGCCTACATTCCCTGCTTTTTTCTTCTTGCGTGGATTGCCTTTCAGGTTTCTTACAGCAGCTTCGGGGATAAGGAGCAGGCAAGGCTTCTTTCGTTTCTTACCTGTATGAGCTGGGGCTTTTCGGCAGCAGTGATCTCAGGCGTGATGTTTATCAGAATGTATCAGTGGCTCACACTGTTTGTTCTGCTGTGTCTGATGCTGCATTTAAGGGCGGTGCGGGATCAGGACTTTACCTTTGGGCGTTTTCTGCTTCCCGTAGGGATCACAGTATTTCTGGGATTTTTGACGCAGTATTATTATGTGATCTTCCACTTTTTCCTGGGGGCGGCCTTTTTACTTTCTCTTCTTTTCCGAAAAAAATGGAAGGAACTGATTTCCTATGTGCTTTCCTGCGGGGCGGCATTTCTGCTGGCGATCCTTTATTATCCCGCAAGTCTGTCACACATTTTCAGAGGGTATCGGGGGACGGAGGCTGTGTCGGAATTTGCAGATGCTTCCAACACCCTGGAACGGATCCGCTTTTTCTTTGGACTGTTTGACGACTATGTGATGCATAATACCCTTTGCATCTGGATCCTTTTGATCCTGCTTATGACAGTGACCCTTTCCTATCTGAAAAAGAAAAAAAAGCGGCAGGGAAATTTGTGGAATGAAAGCCTGATTTTGATTGCCGTATCAGCCTTTGGATACTTTCTGACGGTTTCCAAGACGGCTCTTTTGCTGGGAGAGACCTCAAACAGGTATGAGCTTCCGGTATATGGCCTTTTCCTGTTTTTGCTTCTTTACTTTGTATGGCGCAGTCTGACGCTGTTGCTTGGGGATTTCGTGAAAAACAGGCAGATCTTTTACAAAGCGCTGGCAGGGGCGCTTGCAGTCATTTTCCTTTTGCTGGAGGGTACGGCGCTTACAGGAGGCAGGGTCTTTTTCCTCTATGAACAGGAAAGGGACACCATGGAATTTGTAAAGGAAAACCGGAAGGAACCGGTGATCGTATTTTACAATGAGGCGTCCTCTGACAATATCTGGTGGCTTTCAGATGAGCTGATGGAATATGACAGATTTTATCTGGCAAGCCAGGGAGATCAGGAGCCTGTGAAAGAAAAAGAATTCACGGAAGGCCATAGGATCCTTGCCTATGTGGCAGACTATGAAAATAAGGAAGCATGCCTTTCCCATCTTCTTTCCTCCAATGCAGGGCTTTCCTCTTACCGTGTGATCGCGGAAAAGGGATTGTGGACCTTATACGAGCTGGAGTAAGGATTTGACGGATTGACAGGCATAAAGTATAATAAACGTTGAGTGACAAGAAGTCAGGAGGAAGTTTCATGCTTTTAGATAATAAAACAATTCTTATTACCGGAGGAACCGGATCCTTTGGGAAGTGCTTTACCAAATATGTGCTGACCCATTATGATCCGAAGAAGATCATCATCTATTCCAGAGATGAGTTCAAGCAGTTCCTGATGGCAAATGAATTTAAAGAATATGAGGACAAGCTCCGTTTCTTTATCGGAGATGTGAGAGATAAAGAAAGAATGATGCGTGCTTTTGAGGGTGTGGATTATGTGATCCATGCAGCGGCTTTAAAGCAGGTTCCTGCCTGTGAATACAACCCGAATGAGGCAATCAAGACCAATATCCACGGAGCGCAGAACGTGATCGACTGTGCACTGGATACCGGCGTACAGAAGGTGGTTGCCCTTTCTACGGATAAGGCGGTAAATCCCGTCAATCTGTACGGAGGCACAAAGCTTGTATCCGATAAGCTGTTTATTGCAGCAAATGCCTACGCAGGGAATAAGAACATTAATTTTTCGATCGTCCGCTATGGAAATGTGGCAGGCAGCAGAGGATCGATCATTCCCTTTTTTCATAACATTATTAAAAACGGCGGCACAGAGCTTCCGATCACAGATTATCGTATGACGCGCTTCTGGATCAGTCTGACCCAGGGAGTAGAGCTTGTGATCAAGGCGCTGGAAGAGGCTACTGGCGGAGAAACTTTTATCAGCAAGATCCCGTCCTTTAAAGTAACAGATCTGGCAGAGGCAATGCTTCCTGGCTGTAAGATGCCGGAAATCGGTATCCGTCCGGGGGAAAAGCTTCATGAGATCATGGTTACAGTAGAAGATTCCGCAACCACCTATGAATATGATAAGCATTTTATCGTATATCCGCAGGTGTGCTGGAATGATAAGCAAAGGATCAACGAAAGCGGCAAAAAAGTGGCTGATGGTTTTTCATACAGTTCCGGGAATAACACGGAATGGCTTTCTGTGGAGGACATCAGAAGGCTGCTGAAAGACGTTGATCTGGAAAAGTAGACAAAGCAGGAAATTTTTATATGTCTGCTGAAGCAAAAAGGAAAATATGAAAGGATGTGGCGGGTACAGGCAGGACAGTATCTGCAAAAGGAGCAGTAAAGATAAGAAGGGCCGGGTCTTAGAAGGATCCGGCCCGAATATTTTGTTAAAAAGAAAAAGGAAACAATCGTATGGATTTAAAAGTGAAAGAAGCATATCTGCAGCAGGCAATGGAGCTGCATAAAAGCTTTCCTGTGGTGGATGCACACCTGGATCTTGCAGGGGAGATCCTGCTTAGAAACAAGCTGGGGGAAAGGGAGGTCATTAAAGAGCATTATCTGGAAAAATGGGAAAAGGCCGGGATTAATCTGATCGCCTCTTCTGTATATGTGGAAAGCGCAGAGCTTGCGCATGGCTATGAAAATGCCCTTGCGCAGATCCATGCCTTAAAGGAAGAGGTGAAGGAAAGCAGGGGAAGGCTGTGTCTGGTCACAACAAAAAAGGAGCTGCAAAGGGTTTTGGAAACCAGGCAGATCGGGATCCTTCTTTATATGGAAGGCCTGGATGTGATCGGAACGGAGCTTTCTAAGCTGGAGGAGCTGCATGATCTGGGGGTCTGCGGAGCAGCCCTGACCTGGAGCAGGGAAAATGCGCTGGCAACCGGCTGCTGCAAGGCGTCAGAGCACCGGCAGATACACGGAGGACTTACCGAGGCAGGAAAAGAGGCCGTAAGAAAGCTTTCAGAGCTGTCAATGTTTCTGGACGTGAGCCATTTAAATGATGAGGGCTTTGAACAGATCTGCAAGCTTATAGAAAAGCCCTTTCTGGCAACCCACTCCGGCAGCAGGGCGGTATATGACAGCTACAGGAACCTGACGGATAAGCAGCTTTTTGAACTGGCCGGGAGAGGAGGAGTAGCAGGAGTAAACGGGTGTAAATACATTGCAGGCTCCCTTTCGGGAAATCACCTGGAGATGCTGTGCAGACATGTGGAGTATATGGTGGAAAAAATGGGGGCAGAGCATGTGGGATACGGCTTTGACCTATGCGACTCCTATGATGCCGCCAGGGCAAAGCTTCTTGGGAAAAACAGCGTCAGCCTGGATGACTGCCTGAAGGGCCATGAACAGATCCCTCTTGTAACGGCGGCGCTTTTACAAAGAGGGATGCCCGAGGAAACGGTGATCAAGGTAATAGGAGGAAATTTTATCCGTTTCTTTTTAAAATTTCCAGGGTGTCTTCCATCAGGAGAAGCCCCGGACGAAAAAGACGCATGATCTGCCAGATGCCAAGGCCTCTGAGACCATAAAGGGGAAGTAGGGAAAATTTCTCCCGGTAGCTGCGCACATCCTCAAACCAGACCTCATGGGTAAGACCGTCCTTTTCGTAGAAGAAGTAAGGGGACATGGCGGTCTCGTCAAAGGAAATGGGAACTCCTTCCGAAACGGCAAGCTCCACAGCTTCAAGGTTGCCGAGGGTTCTGGCACGGCTTTTTCCCCGCTCATAGGGAAGCGTCCAATCATAGCCGTAATTGGGAATTCCCAGATCGATTTTGGAGGGAGGGATCCTGGTTGCGGCATAGTCCACTACTTCACGCACCTTATTAATGGGAGCAACGGCCATAGGAGGGCCGTAAGTATATCCCCATTCATAGGTCATAAGAAGCACACTGTCGGCAGCCTGCCCCAGAAGACCATAATCCTTGCCGGCATAAAGAAGGCCCGCCTGGTCATCCGAGGTTTTAGGCGCCAGGGCAACAGAAACAAAATAGCCATAGGAGGAAAGGGTCTGCCGGGTGAGGAAAACAAAGTCAGCAAAGGCAATGCGGTCCGTGGGCAGGATATATTCAAAGTCAATATCTACTCCCTGAAAGCCTTTTTGGGACAGCGTTTCTAAAAGCTCTGTCAGCAGGCGGGAAACGGCCTCCTCATTATTTACCACGGCGGTGATCAGATTGTTGTTAAAAAGGCCGTCCGGGCCAAGTGGGGTAAGGGTTAAAACAGGCGAAGTCCCGGCGCTTACGGAAGCCTCGATCATAAAGTCGTCATCCAAAGCGGGAGGAAGCAGGGCGCCTTCTTCCGTGAAGCCGTAGGAAAATACAGAAAGGGAAGAGAGATAAGGAAGGGTTTCTTCCAGGGTATCGTCAGAGATAAAGGGATAAGCGTAACCGTTTGTATAGGCAGGGTACCGGGAAGGGTTTTCTCCGGGTACCGGGATTAAAAGAGCCTGGCCGATAGCCAGCGCATAGGGATAGGCAAGCTGATTATAATAAATAAGGGAAGCGGTATCTGCTGATGTGGAAGCAGCAATGGAATCAATGGTATCTCCCGGTCTCACGACGTAGATTTCCATAAAAAAACTCCTGTTGGCCTTTGTGTAAGATATGCCAGCAGGAGTTTTTGGTTACATGGTCATGGGAATACCTTTTGCAACTTTGCGATAGATCTTCCAAACAAGTACCGCCGGAAGGGAAACTGTTAAGTATACTGTGGAAAGAATTCCGGCAGCTCCTCCGATAATGGCAATAAGTAAAAGTCCGATATTCATGTTGTCCTCCTCCTGCAGGGTACAGATCCGTGCTGCGCTCCTGCATAATATATATATTTTCTCCCCAGCGTCATTTTAGCAAAGGGACAGGGGAAGGGAAAAGGGCATAGAACCTTCCTTAACGAGAGTTTAACGCTATCTTAACGACTTCTTTATACGCCTTTCAGAAAGGGAAAAGGAGCCTGTGCAAAGGGGATCGCACAGGCTCCTTCTCTGAAAAAGAAAGAAAGGTAGAGTGTTTTTACTCTATAATCCGAGATAAGCTTTTTTCACCTTTTCATCATTGAGCAGGTCGCTTGCAGCGCCGCTCATGGAGATCCGTCCGGTTTCCAGAACATAGGCCCGGTCGGAAATGGAAAGGGCCATTTTGGCATTTTGTTCTACTAAAAGAACGGTCATGCCCTGTTTGTGGACTTCCTGAATGATCTTGAAGATCTCCTTTACGAGCAGGGGAGAAAGTCCCATGGAAGGTTCATCCATCAGAAGGATGGAGGGTCTGCTCATCAGAGCACGGCCTACGGCAAGCATCTGCTGTTCGCCGCCGCTGAGGGTTCCCGCAAGCTGTCTGCGGCGTTCCTTTAATCTGGGAAAACGTTCATAAACCTCTTTTATGGAGGCAGACAGATCATCCTTGCGGATATAGGCGCCCATTTCCAGATTTTCTTCTACTGTCATTCCGGGGAAAATATGGCGTCCCTCCGGCACATGGGCAACGCCCAGTGTAATGATCTTGCTGGGGTCTGTTTTTAAAAGGTCTGCATCGTTATAGGTAACGCTTCCTGATTTTGCTTTTTTCAGGCCGGTAATGGTGTGCAGGATCGTAGTTTTTCCGGCGCCGTTTGCACCGATCAGGGAAACGATCTCGCCGTCATGCACTTCCAGGCTGACATCGTGGATAGCGTGGATCGCACCATAGCATACATTTAAATCTTTTACTGACAGCATTACAGAGCCACCTCCTCTTCATCCTTTCCCAGATAGGCTTCAATGACCCTGGGATTGTTGGCGATTTCTTCCGGTTTGCCGCTTGCAATGGTGACGCCGTAGTCAATGACCTGTATTCTTTCACAGATCTTCATGACAAGGCTCATATCATGTTCGATCAGAAGAACCGAGATATGGAATTTATCACGGATCACATTGATGATGTCTAAAAGTTCGGCGGTTTCCGTAGGGTTCATGCCGGCGGCAGGCTCATCCAGAAGAAGAAGCTTCATGCCGGTTGCAAGAGCCCTGGCAATTTCAAGCCGGCGCTGCTGGCCATAGGGAAGATTTTCGGCAATAAAATCTGCTTTATCCCGAAGATGCACAATATCCAAAAGCTCGTAAGCTTTTTCCTCAATGGAGATCTCCTCCTTCCAATAACCGGGAAGACGGAAGATGGAGGAAAACAGGGAGTAGTGCATATACATGTTCATGGCAACTTTTACGTTTTCCAGAACAGTGAGTTTCTTAAATAATCTGATATTCTGGAAGGTTCGAGCGATCCCGGCGGCAACAACCTGATGGGTCTTTTTTCCGTTCATTTTCTGACCGCACAGGTAGTAGGAGCCTTCCGTAGGCTGATAAACTCCGGTCAGCAGATTAAAGACGGTGGTTTTACCGGCGCCGTTAGGGCCGATCAGGCCAACCAGCTCGCTTTCGCCGATCTCAAGGCAGAAATCATCTACGGCCTTCAGGCCTCCAAAGGTAATGCCAAGATGCTGTGCTTTCAATACAGGTTCTTTACTCATGGACTGCACCTCCCTTTTTCTTTCCCTTAAAAAGTTCGCCGCCAGCCAGCTTTTTTAATACTCTGGTTAAAGAAAATTCGTAGGTACCGAAAATTCCGCCCGGCTTGAAGATCATAACAAGAACCAGAACGATAGAGTATGCCAGCATACGGTAAATGGAAAACTGTCTCATGGCTTCCGGCAGGGCGGACAGGAAGGCCGCGCCGATAATGGAACCGGTAAAGGAGCCTGTACCGCCGATAATTACCTCGGTCAGAAGCTCTGCGGAGTAGTTAAAGTTAAAGTTGGTAGGGATCATGGCTGTCATATAATGAGCATACATTGCACCTGCCACGCCTGCAAAAAAAGCGGAGAAGGTAAAAGTAAACACCTTGTAGAAGGTAACGTTTACCCCGCTTGCAGAAGCGGCAATGTAATCTTCGCGAATGGCCTTTACCGTACGGCCGAAGCGGGAACGGACAAACATATACATGATCGTTATGCAGATGACGGTTACCCAGAAGCACCAATAGAAATTGGACAGCTTCGCAATGCCGCTCATGGTCCGGCCGCCTCCGGTGATCTGGAAGTTACAGAAGGCAACGCGGATGATCTCAGCAAAGGCAACTGTGACAATGGCCAGATAATCTCCTTTTAGTCGAAGAGCAGGAATACCTACCAGCACGCCGGTAATGGCAGAAGCAACGCCGCCTACCAGAAGTGCAATGACAAAAAGCAGAATATTGGGAAGTCCCGCACTTGCAAGGGCGCCTGTTACAATGGCGGAGGCGTAAGCGCCTACCGACATGAAGCCTGCATGGCCGAGGGAAAACTCTCCCATAATTCCGACCAGGATATTCAGGGAAGCCACCATGATGATGGTATAGCAGGCTGTGGTGCAGATTCCCATAATATAAGTGGTCTTAGAACCAAGTAAATTAGATTTAAATACACCTGTGAAGGCCAGGAACAACAGGATGATGCCCACAAAGTTGATCAGATAGGCGATCAAGGTTGATTTTTTTGTTTTTGCATTCATAGGGGCACCTCCTTACACTTTTTCGCCGACATTTTTACCAAGAATGCCGGTAGGCTTTACCAGGAGAACAACGATCAGAAGTCCGTAGGTGATCGCCTCGTACCAGCCCGGAGCAATGTAGACCTTTACAAAGATTTCAACAAGACCAACGACCAGTCCTCCTACCATAGCACCGGGAATGGATCCGATTCCGCCAAGGACAGCGGCGATAAAGGCTTTCAGTCCCATCATGGAGCCCATATCAGTCGTACATCTGGGGTAGGTGGAGCAATACATCAGTGCGGCAACAGCAGCAAGGCCGGAGCCAATGGCAAAGGTAGTGGTAATAATTTTATTTACATTAATACCCATCAGGGTAGAAGCTTCCTTATCCTGTGGAACGGCACGCATGGCCTTGCCCATCTTGGTCTTTTTTACAAAGAGCTGCAGGGCAACCATCATAAAGGCGCCGATTCCGAATGTAAGCAGATATTTAGTCTGGAGCGTAGCGCCAAGGAAGGTAACGGTAGGAAGGTTAAACACTGCCGTAACGGACTTGGGATTGGCTCCAAAAAGAACCATGGCCAGATTTTCAAGGAAAAGGCTCATGGCAAGGGCTGTGATCAGGGCGGTCATGGAACCCTGGCCCCTGACCGGCCGGTAAGCCACAATTTCCACGGTAATTCCCACAACAACGCAGACGACAATGGCGGCAATCACGGCAAGCCATGCAGGCATGCCTGCATTGATCATAAGGGGAATAGTATAAAACAGAGTGTAGGCTCCAACCATAATAAAATCACCATGGGCAAAGTTGATCATGCGGATAATGCCGTAGACCATGGTATAGCCCAGTGCGATAAGGGCATAGATCGCGCCCTGATTGAGCCCGTTGATAACACTTTGAATAAATAGGGCGAGTTGCATAAGGAAACACCTTCCTTTCTTTTCTTCTTTCTCTTTTCTCTTCTTTTTCATAGAATGCGGCACAAAGGTCTGGCCCCTGTGCCGCGGATGTGACTGAACTTATGTAATGGATAAAATATTACTCAGCATCAGGAGAAAGGGTCTTAAACCACTTTACAGCTCCGTTTTCATAGGTGTTGATGGCAACGCTCTTTTCCGGATCACCGTTTTCATCCATGGTGAAGGTTCCACCTACACCTGTGAAGGTCATACCGGTCATACCTTTTACCAGGGATGCAGTATCGGTGCCGCCGCCGTTTTCAGCAGCCTGAACCAGCATGTAAATTGCATCATAGTAAAGGGAAGCGCAGGCATTTAAGCTTTCGGTGCCATACTTTTCAGTATATTTGGTTACAAAATTCTGAACGGCTTCTGCAGTATCCTCAGAAGAATAATGGTTGGTGAAGTAGCATTTATCAAAGTAGGATTCCAGTCCTGTGGTGTCAGAACCGTCCCAAGCGTCACCACCCATAATGATTCCGGTAAAGCCTGCATCTCTTACCTGCTGAACCAGAAGAGGTACGGTATCAAGGAAGCAGGGGTAGAACAGGAAATCTGCTCCGGATGCCACTGCCTGGGATGCCTGTGCGGTGAAGTCAGTATCTGTAGTGGTACATTCACCTGTGTAAACGATCTCGATTCCGCTTGCCTGTGCATTTTCTACGAAGGCATCCTTCAGTCCGTTGGAGTAATCGTCATCCTTTGCATAAATGACAGCTGCCTTGGTAGCGCCCTGATCCTTTGCAAAGAGTGCCGCCATCTTGCCCTGATAAGGGTCGATAAAGCAGGCACGGAATACAGTAGGCTTATCAATGGTAACCGCATAGTTGGTAGCGCCGGTTGCCAGAAGCAGCATGCCGGATTCCTTGGCAAGCTCAGCCATGGGAAGCGTTACGGATGAGAAAAAGGAACCAACGATGGCTTCGGGATTTTCAGGGAGCAGACTGTTGTAAGCATTTACGGCCTGCTTGGCATCCTTGGCATCATCAACGACTTTGCCGCCATTTAAGATTTCAACCGTGTATTTGCCGCCACTGGAATTGATTTCTTCCACTGCAAGGTCAATAGCGTTTTGGGCGCCCTCTCCGTAGATGGCAGAGCCGCCGGTCATGGCACAGATAGCGCCGATCTTAATGACATTGTCTTCCTCGCCCGGGGCGGCTGCACTGTCTGTAGATGCTTCCGCAGCTGTATCGGTGGAAGCGCCGGTATCAGCAGAAGCAGAAGCGCTTGTGTCGGAAGCAGAGCCGCAGCCGGAAAGCAGTGCTGCGATCATTGCGGTACTCAGTAAAAGGCTTAACAGTTTTTTCTTCATAATTTCGTCCTCCTCTTTTCAGAAATCTATGTAAATCGCATATGCGGATTTACCAATCATGTAAAAGATCAAACAGGCTCTTCAACACCGAAACGGGCTGCCATATAACCTTTGATGATCTTTACGGCCTGCTCATAGGTAAGCTCTCCTGTATTAAGGCAAAGGTCATAATTATAAGGATCCTCCCAGACGCGTCCGGTGTGATATTTGTAATATTCCCGGCGGAATTTGTCATTGGAGTGAACATACTTCTCAGCCGCCCTCCTTTCAATTCCCTGCCGTTTCATTTCCTTTTCAATGCAGGTCTCAACGGGAGCATAAACGAAAACCTTCAGCACATTGGGAAAGTCCTTTAAGACATAATCACAGGCACGGCCTACGCAGATGTAGGACTCCCGCTGAGCCAGCTCCTTTAAAACCTTTGCCTGGTAGTTGAACAGGTTCTGGTCGGAAGTGAAGTTGTTGCTCTCCGGGGGGATCAGCTCTCCGTGGTAGAGCTTTTTGGAAACACGGAACAGGATGCTGTTCCTGGTAAGCTCGTCAGCGTTGGCAAACAGGGCTTCGTTGATGCCGCTGTCCTCCGAGGCAAGACGGAGCAGCTTTCTGTCATACATGTCGATGCCATAATCATCAGCCAGCATCTTGCTGATGCTGGTTCCGCCGCTGCCGCAGGTTCTTGTAAGTGCAATTACAAATCGTTCCATAGCGCACCTCCTGAAAACAAAAAATAAGGCGCTTCTGTATACGAGTATACAAAAACGCCTTCGTTATGAATGCCATTATAGAAGCACGGAAAGAAAAATGCAAGTACTTTTTTAAAAATCAATCAAAAATTGTTAAAATGCTGCAACAATCAAGGGCGCCCTAGGGGGAATTGAGTTGCAAAATAACGAAAAAAAAATTATAATTAAAAAAAAGGTGCAGAGGAAAAAAGGGGAACTGAATATGGATAAAAGGGAATACGAGGAACGAATCAGGGAACTTGAAAATCAGTTTAAGGTCATGAAGGAACGTTATCAGATCCTGGAGGAAACGACCACGGCTCTTTTGTTTGAGTATAAACCCCAGGAAGATGTGATGATTTTTAATTATAATTTTCCGGATAACAAGTCCAGAAGAGTGATCGAGCATTATCATGAATATATGAAGGTATCGCCTCTGGTGCATCCGGATCATCTGTCCAGGTTCTTAAGCGTGCTTAATAAGGCTTTACAAGTGCCTGTAAGAGGGGAGCTTGAGTATTTAAGCCGGGTTTCCGGAGGAGAGTTTCAGTGGCATAAAACGTATTATTCCAGCATTGCAGGAAAGGATGGCAAGGTGATCAGCGTGCTGGGAAGGATCCATAATATCCATGAGCTGAAAACAGAAGCACAGCAGATGATCCACAGAGTGGAAACGGATTTCCTTACCGGACTGTATAATAAGGGCGCAGTTACGGAAAAAATAGCAAAATGGATGAAGGAAAACCCTACCCGGGAAGCCCATATGATCATGGTAGATCTGGATGACTTCAAGAGCATCAATGATGGCTATGGGCATGCCTTTGGAGATGAAATCCTGAAGGAAACCGCCTATATAATAGAAGAAAGCTTTGGGGACAACGGGATCTGCTCCAGATTTGGCGGGGATGAATTTGTGATCTTTGTGATGGACGAACCGGTCAGAAATGTAGAATGCCGCGTGGACGAGATGATGCGCCGCCTTTCGGAGGAAGTGACCAGTATGGAACAGCCCCTGCGGTGCAGCGTGGGAGTCTCCTCGCGTGTTTCCAAGTGGGATGAGTTTGAGGATCTGTTTAACAGGGCGGACAATGCCATGTATCTTGCCAAGCATGAGGGCAAAAACCGTTACTATGTAGACAAGCAAATTTGAAAGCGGAAAGAGAGGAAAGACCCATGAATTTTGATCAGGCAAAGGAAAAGCTGCACAGGGCAGGGCAGGAGCATGTTCTTGCTTATTATGAGGAACTGACAAAGGAGCAGAAGGAGCTTTTGCTTTCCCAGATAGAGGATACGGATTTCGGAGTCCTGGCTTCCGTGAAGGATCATAAGGGCGGAACCGCCAGGGGAAAGATCACGCCCCTTGCAGCCATGGAGCTGCCCCAGATCGAAGCGGAGCATGAGAAATATAAAGAAAAGGGACTGGAAGCGATCCGGAAGGGAAAGGTTGGCGCAGTGCTGCTTGCCGGGGGAATGGGAACCAGGCTTGGCTCTGACCATCCCAAGGGAATGTATAATATCGGCATCACAAAGGATGTTTATATTTTCCAGAGGCTTATCGAAAATCTGCTTGATGTGGTGAAGGAGGCTGAGGCCTATGTGCCGCTTTATGTGATGACCAGCGACAAAAACCATGAGGACACCACTGCCTTTTTAAAGGAGCACGATTACTTTGGATATCCTGAGGAATATATTACCTTTTTCATGCAGGAAATGGCTCCGGCCTGTGATTATGAGGGAAAGGTTTATCTGGAAGAAAAATGGAAGCTTTCTACCTCCCCCAATGGAAATGGAGGGTGGTATTCCTCCATGTATAAATGGGGCATTGCACAAAAGGCCATAGCGGATGGCGTAGAGTGGCTGAATGTATTTGCTGTGGATAATGTGCTGCAGAGGATCGCGGATCCCTGCTTTGTAGGGGCTGTCATTGACAGAGGCTGTGCATGCGGCTCCAAGGTGGTGCGTAAGTGCGCGCCGGATGAGAAGGTAGGAGTCATGTGTCTTGAGGACGGAAGGCCTTCTATCGTAGAATATTATGAGTTAACGGAAGAACTGATGGATGCGAAGGATGAAAAGGGGGATCCGGCCTATAATTTCGGCGTGATCTTAAATTATTTGTTTAAGGTTTCCGATCTGGAGAAGATCAGGGAAAAGAAGCTTCCCCTTCATGTGGTGGAAAAGAAGATCCCTTACCTTGATAAACAGGGAAACAAGGTAAAGCCCACAGAGCCTAACGGCTACAAATTTGAACAGCTTGTGCTGGATATGATCCATGAGCTTGACAGCTGTCTTCCCTTTGAGGTGGACAGGAGAAAGGAGTTTGCCCCCATCAAAAATGCGACAGGAGTGGATTCCGTGGAGAGCGCAAGACAGCTCTGCAAGGAAAACGGGATTATCCTGTAGTTAACATTTTGACTGATACGGATAACATTCTTATCTTGTGAACATCCTGATGCGGTGGTTACAATGAAAGAGAACAGAAATGATGGAGGCAGCAAGATTGAAAAATAAAATTTTTCAATCGCGAGATTTGTGTCTGCGCGCACTTGACACAAACTCGGCATGCGCAAAAAGCGTGCGCAGAAATGAGGTTAAAAATGGCAATACTGGTTACAGGTGGCGCCGGATTTATCGGCAGCCATACCGTGGTTGAATTACAGGATGCAGGATATGATGTGGTAGTGGTTGATAATCTTTGCAATGCCAGCGAAAAGGCGCTTTCCAGAGTGGAAAAGATTACCGGAAAGCCGGTTACTTTTTACAAGGCAGATATTCTGGACAGAGAGACATTAAACAAGATCTTTGATCAGGAAAAGATTGACAGCTGCATTCATTTTGCAGGACTGAAATCCGTAGGGGAATCCGTTCAAAAGCCCTGGGAATATTATGAGAATAATATTGCAGGTACGCTGACCCTTTTGGATGTGATGCGGCAGCATGGCGTGAAGAACATCATCTTCTCCTCCTCGGCAACGGTTTACGGGGATCCGGCGATGATCCCGATCACAGAGGAGTGTCCCAAGGGACAGTGCACCAATCCTTACGGCTGGACCAAATCCATGCTGGAACAGGTTCTCACAGATATGCAGAAGGCAGACCCCGAATGGAATGTGATCCTGCTTCGCTACTTTAATCCTATCGGAGCACATAAGAGCGGTACCATCGGTGAAAACCCCAACGGCATCCCCAACAATCTGATGCCTTACATTACACAGGTAGCGGTAGGCAAGCTGAAGGAGCTTGGCGTTTTCGGAAATGATTATGATACCCATGACGGAACCGGCGTGAGAGATTATATTCATGTGGTAGATCTGGCAAAGGGTCATGTAAAGGCTTTAAAGAAGATCGAAGAAAAGGCCGGACTTTGCATTTACAATCTGGGAACCGGCGTAGGCTACAGCGTTCTTGATATTGTGAAGAATTTTGAGGAGGCCACCGGCAAAAAGATCCCCTATGTGATCAAACCCCGCCGCCCGGGCGACATTGCAACCTGCTACTCTGATGCATCCAAGGCAAAGAGAGAGCTTGGCTGGGAAGCACAGTACGGGATCAAGGAGATGTGCGAGGATTCCTGGAGATGGCAGAGCATGAACCCTAATGGGTATGACGATTAAACAGGCAAAATAAAGGCGTTTCAAAAAAAGAGTTCCGCAAGCGGAACTCTTTTTTGAAATGCAGAAGCTGCGGGTACAGTGTTAAGCTACATAGCAGTACATAAAGATAAAATGGCAGAAGCTTCCGCCCATCACAAACAGATGGAAGATTTCATGAGAGCCGAAATATTCATGCTTTGCATTGAAAAGAGGAAGCTTCAAGGCATAGATGACGCCGCCGATGGTGTAGATGACGCCGCCGGCAAGAAGCCAGCCAAAGGCTGCATGGGGGAGCTGATTGTAGAGCGTGCCAAAGACTGCCACACAAACCCAGCCCATAGCAATATAGATAATGGAAGAAAACCATTTAGGGCAGGTGATCCAGCAGGCCTTTAAAATCATGCCGAAAGCAGCAAGACCCCAGACGATGGCAAGCATAGTGTAGCCGATCTTTCCGCCAAGGACGATCAGGCAGACGGGAGTATAGGAACCGGCGATCAGCACAAAGATCATCATATGGTCAAGCTTTCGGAAAATACGGAGCGGCCGCCCATCCAGATTCAGGGAATGATAAGTGGCGCTTGCCCCGTAAAGCAGAACCATGCTGATGGCAAAGACGGCCATGGCAGCCAGCATATAAGGCTGTGAGGAAAGGGCCGCCTTAACAAGAAGGGGCGCTGCTGCAACTAAGGTTATCATCATGGCCACAAAATGAGTAATGGCGCTTCCTGGTTCTCGAATTGTAATTTGCATTAGGATACCTCCATTCTTTGTAACATCATATACGCAACAAGTAGTTTTCATAACTACATTAAATATATTATGATACTACTACACAATATCCCCTGTGTCAAATCCTTTTATGCAGTTTAAAATAGGAAAAAAGGAATAGATGGTAAGGAACGCTCATATACTGAATTTGGGCTGATCAGTCTTCCTCAATGACATGGATCTCCAGATAATCAAAATCAATGGTTTCCATAAAATTATCCTGATAAAAACGAGTTTTAGAATGACGCTGAAAGTCAGAAACGGTGGCGTCGAGCCAGATGGGCTTCCCCAGGTCGAACTGGGAGCAGACTTCATCCAGGGCATGAAAAATCTTGTGGGTGCGGGTATCTGCAGTGGCATCGCAGATCACAGTATCCTTCAGCATGCGGTTGTCTTTAAAGATCTTGGCCCATAAACGAAACATAAACACCTCCTGCACAGTTTTCTGATGCCTGTTATCTTCTGCCATTATAGCAGAGCAATAAGAAATTCACAATCATTAAAAAAGGATTAAAATACTGTGAAAAGCTACATTATTGGGAAGAAATATGTTAAGATAAACATAAGGTTGCGGCTTATTCAAGCGGGGGCGGAAATAAGCGCGGATACATAATAGAAAGGTATAAAGGGGAAATGGCAAAATGGAGTTACGAGTAGAGCGGGACAGCGACATTGACAGCTGGAAAGAGGTCATTTTGATCTATAATTCTGCGCTGAAGCAGATATCCACCAAGCTGGAGATCTTAAATGACGAGTTTCAGCATGTACACAGATACAATCCCATTGAACACATTAAGTCCAGGATCAAGACCTCGGAGAGCATTGTAAAGAAGCTTAAAAGGCATGGCTACGAGTCTACCATCCAGAATATGATCCAGTATGTGAATGATATTGCAGGGATCAGAGTCATCTGCTCCTTTACTTCGGATATTTACCGGATTGCAGAGATGATCAGCAACCAAAGCGATATTAAGGTGATCTCGGTGAAGGATTACATTGTGAATCCCAAGCCCAGCGGATATAAGAGTTATCATATGCTGGTGACGGTGCCGGTATATCTTTCTGACAGGATCGTGGATACCAAGGTGGAAATACAGATCAGAACGGTAGCAATGGACTTCTGGGCAAGCCTAGAGCATAAGATCCACTATAAATTTGAGGGAAACGCTCCGGAGCACATCAAAAATGAACTGGTGGACTGTGCGAAAATGGTTTCGGCGCTGGATGCGAAAATGCTTTCCCTGAATGAAGAGGTACAAAGCCTCAGCGAGGATGAGGGATATTGAAAAACTGACTGGAACCTGATACAGATCAAATAAGCGGAAGTGAGCCGCTTGTTTGATCTGTTTTTGCTTTAACAATGGAAAAGGATGAGAACACACGCTGCATGCAAAAAGCCCATAAAATGAGGAGTGCCCAGACACATCGCTGCGCCTGGGCTATTATGAAAAAATTTATCTATTTTGCACTTGTCATTTGTCTTGCTTGATTTAATAATAATATAACCCATAAATATGAACAAACTATGAACACAATATGAAATTATCGTTAATGTTTACAATGATGTAAAAAAATGAAGTTAAAATATGTGCAAAATGCACAAAACGAGCCGGGATAAGACTTTATTGTAAAAACCAGCTAAAAATGATATGATACAAAGGAATGTAGAACCTTATAGCATATGATAAGTATGAGGAGGAATTATGGACAACTTCATGGATAAGGTAGCGCAGAAATTAGGCGCACAGGAGATGATAAGAGCCAATGCGGCAGCAGAAGCAGCGGAGCTGGAAAATTTGGAAAAACAGCTTACCGTATTTAAGGAGCAGATGGAAAAGTATGATGACTGTCTGCAGGAAATGCGGAAACTGAATTTAAAAAATATAGAAAGCGCACAGGGAGTCCAAAGTCTGGCAGAGAAGGCGGGAGAGAAGCTGGATCAGACGGTGGGAGAAGTGGAAGCCGCCTCTGTTTCCAGGATCAAGGAAACCTCCGACATTTCTATTGCGGGAATTAACCAGACGCTCAGCGAAAGTCTTGCAAAGATTGCAGAGATCAAGGAAAGCTCAGATAATCTGGAGCAGATCACAGAAAAAATGTCAGGTCTGCAGGAAAAGCAGCAGGAGCTCTTCCGAAATCTGGAAGATTTTCTCCACACAGACAATGTAAAAGTATACCGCAATGTACAGGCGGCAATGATAGAAGAACTGGAAAAACAGACGGCGGAACTGAAAGAGGGACAGGAGAAGGCTACAAGCAGCAGTAAGGTGCTTCTGCCCTTTATGATCGTTACCATGATCGTAAGTGTGGCAAACCTGGTGATCATGATCGCAAGAGCCCTAAACCTGTTTTAAGCCTGGAAAGATATGGTGATTTCTATGGAAAAAGAAAGCTTTAAGCCGGGAAATATGCTGTATCCGGTGCCGGCAGTATTGGTTTCCGTTGCGGATAAGGAGGGAAAGCCCAATGTGTTTACCGTTGCCTGGACAGGGACGGTGTGCAGCGATCCTCCTATGGTGTCCATATCCGTAAGACCGGAGCGTCATTCACATGATATGATAGAGGAGACCGGTGAGTTTGTGATCAACCTGACAAACAGGGAGCTTACATACGCAACGGATTACTGTGGCGTAAAAAGCGGCCGGGACACGGATAAGATAAAGGACATGAAGCTGACCCTTCTGAAGGGAAAGGAAGTGAAGGCTCCCCTGATCGGAGAAAGCCCGGTCAATATTGAATGCAGGGTGGAACAGACCCTGCGCCTTGGAACCCACGATATGTATGTTGCCAGAGTGGTGGCGGTTCATGCAGACCGCAGATATATGGACAAGAAGGGAAGATTCTGGCTGGACAAAGCAGACCTTATAGCATATTCCCACGGCAGCTATTATACCCTTGGTGAAAAGATCGGAACCTTCGGTTACAGCGTAAAAAAATCATAAATCCAAAGGCAGAGATCATTTTTTGAGCAGACTGCCTCGCACAACAGCATCATTGCCATATTTCTGGCGGATGGAATCCAGAGTTTTATCGAGTGCGGCCAGCTTTTCCGCAGAAGGAGAAGAGGGGCCGCATTTTTGTGCGCCCGGCAGCGGATCAGCCGGAGAGGAATAGGAAAGAGAACCCTTCAGGGAAGGGTCAAAAAGCGAAAGCTGGAAAGGCTCATCCTTCTCCGTGAGCTTGGAAGTGCGCACGCCCAAAAGCCTTATGGGGGAATGGTTCCAAAGCTCGTCAAACAATCGGCAGGACGCCTCATAAATGGTCTGGGTGGTGTTTGCAGGGGAAGAAAGAACCGCCTGATGGGAAACACATTTGAAGTCACTGTACTTGATCTCCACACTGACCATCCCTGCAAACTGTCCGGCTTTGCGAAGTCTTGCGGAAACGCTTTCACACAGAGAAAGAAGGCAGGCAAATGCGTCCTGTCGGTCTGTAACATCCTTTGCCAGGGTGGTGGAGTTCCCAATGCCCTTCGCCTTTGCGGACACAGATACAACAGGAGAGTCATCGATCCCGTTGGCATAGCGGAAGAGCAAAAGACCATGGCTTTTTAAATGAGCTTCGATAACCTTCTGATCTGCACAGGCCAGATCTCCGATGGTGCGGATCTCAAGCTTTAAAAGAGCCTGTGAGCTGGAATGACCGCACATGTACAGCGAAGAAACGGGGAGCGGCCACAGTTTCTCCCTGATCTCATGGGAGTAGAGGGTATGTACCTTGTCCGGCTTTTGAAAATCAGACGCCATCTTGGCAAGAACCTTCCTGTCGGAGATGCCGATATTCACGGTAAAACCAAAGCGCTCCCGGATTTCATCCTTGATCGCTTTGGCGGCTGCCTCCGGGGAAAAATAACGTTCCCTTATGGGGGTAAAATCCATAAAGCACTCGTCAATGCTAAGCTGTTCGATATCAGGACAGATGTCTGACAAAAAGTGCATGAGCAGACTGCTCTGGCGATGATAAAGAGCAGGGTCCGGGGCTTCCAGGATCAGCGAGGGGCATTTGCGAAAGGCGTTTACAATGGGTTCCCCTGTGACAATGCCGTATTTCTTGGCGGGAACTGACTTGGCAAGCACAACGCCGTGGCGTTTCTGCATATCGCCGCCTACAATGGCTGGCACTGTCCTAAGATCCAGTGGATCTCCGGTGGAGAGCCGCTTTATGGCGCTCCAGCTAAGATATGCGGAATTGACATCGATATGAAAGATAATCCCGGCCATGGGAGCCTCCTTTCCGGTGCAGGTATTACCTTCATTGTAGACCGGGTTTTTCTGCTTTACAAGTAAAAAGAGACCTGTTAGAATAAAACTATTACGAAAATGTTACAAAACTCGGAGCTTTATTTGTATGAAACATATCAGCTGCTACTATAAAAGATTAAAGGTGAGAAAAATTAAAATTGCAATACTGGCAGTTTTTGTCAGTATCTTTTTTCTGCCTTCTTATGTTCCTTTTGAAAAAGTGGGAAATAATATTTTTACGGTGTTTTTAAATAATGTAGAGATCGGTACTGTTGCAGACCCGGAGGATGCGAGAAGATATGCCCTGGAGGCAAGAAAGAGGATTGCGGGAGAGGGAACGGAACTGGTTCTTGCAGAGAGTAACCTGGAAACAGAGGGAAGGGAAGTTTTGTGGGAAAAAATGGACGAGCCCTCCGATATTGTGGATCGCATGACGCAGGTCCTGACGGATAATATTAAGGAAACTCTGCACCGTTCTTATGTGGTAAAGATCAATGAATATATGGTAAATCTTTCCAGCAAGGAAGATGTGGTAAAGCTTTTGCAGGCTGCCCTTGACAAGTATGATGCGGAGGGAAAATATCAGGCCGGTCTGAGGCTGGATCCTGAAAGGGAACTTACGGTTCTGACTACAGAGATCCAGACCAGGGAAGAGGTGGCTGCAAAGGAAGAAGCACAGGAGGCCGTCAACATGGAGGCCGGCGTTCTGGCAGACCTTTCTGCGGCAGTGGAAAACGCAACGCCGGCAGGGGAGCTGGATTTCGAGGATTATGACCTGGGGCTGATCTCCATTGCCTACGGGGACGAGATCGAGGTGGTGGAAGCCTATCTGCCGGAAAGCGAACTGACAGATGTGCAAAGCGCCATAAACGAGGTCACAAAGGAAGAAGAAAAGAACGATGTATATGAAGTGGTTTCCGGAGACACCCTTTCGGAAATTGCGATCAAGGTCAATATTCCCATGGACAGGCTGATCGAAATGAATGAGTCCCTTGAGGATGAAAACTCCATGATCAGGGTCGGAGATGAGCTGATAATTACCATTCCGGAACCAAAGCTGGCAGTGATACGCCAGGAAGAAATGTATTACGAAGAGGATTATGAGGCAGAGGTTGTTTATATTGACAATGACGACTGGTATACCACGGAAACAAAGGTGCTTCAGGAGCCTTCTGCAGGCCGTAGAAAGGTGGTCGCCATCGTAACCTTTGAAAATGACAAGAAAATTTCCAGGGAAATTGTAAAGGAAGAGGTTACCTATGAGGCTGTGGCGAAGATTGTAGAAAGAGGAACCAAGATTCCGCCTACCTATATCAAACCGATTTCCGGAGGAAGACAAAGCTCCGGCTTTGGACGGAGAAACGCACCGAAAAGAGGGGCAAGCACCTATCATAAGGGAATCGACTGGGCTACGCCTACAGGAACGGCTGTTTTTGCATCCTGTGGCGGAACGGTGGCAAAGGCAGGCTGGGGAAGCGGCTACGGTTATGTGGTCTATATCAACCATCCGGATGGCAGACAGACCAGATACGGGCATCTGAGTAAGGTTCTGGTATCGGCCGGGCAAACGGTTTCCCAAGGGCAGAAAATTGCATTGAGCGGAAATACCGGCGTCAGCACAGGACCCCATCTGCATTTTGAAATCCTGATCGGCGGCTCCCAGGTAAATCCTCTGAACTATCTGAACTGATGTTTGATGTTTACAAATAGGTGGAATATGTTATAATTAGTATTAATGTGCTCCGCTACCCTTATGCCTTAACGGCAGCAGGAGACAGTAGGAAATGACATTTTGATCGGGATTAAGATTATAAATAGAGGTATACTATGGAACAGTATGCAATAAAAGGCGGGACGCCGCTTGTGGGAGAAGTGGAGATTGGCGGAGCCAAAAATGCAGCTTTGGCCATTCTGGCAGCTTCTGTCATGACGGATGATGCTGTATTGATAGAAAATCTTCCGGATGTCCGGGACACCAATGCAATGTTACAGGCCATGGAAAGCATCGGCGCTGTGATCGAACGGAAAGACAGACATACTGTAAGAATTGTGGGAAAGGGAATTCAGGATCTTCCCATTGAAGATGATTTTATTAAAAAGATCAGAGCATCCTATTATCTGATCGGTGCATTACTTGGAAAGTATAATAAAGCCCAGGTAACCCTGCCTGGGGGCTGTAATATCGGATTAAGACCCATCGACCAGCACATCAAGGGCTTTCGGGCACTGGGAGCGGATGTGCGGATTGAGCATGGACTGATTATAGCAGAAACAGAGCACCTTCGCGGCGGCCATATTTATATGGACGTGGTATCGGTAGGTGCAACCATTGATGTCATGCTGGCAGCAGCTATGGCGGAAGGACAGACGATCATTGAAAATGCAGCAAAGGAGCCTCATGTAGTGGATGTGGCCAATTTCCTGAACTGTATGGGCGCCTCCATTAAGGGAGCGGGAACAGATGTGATCAGGATCAAAGGTGTTCCCAAGCTGCATGGCACGGAATATACGATCATTCCGGATCAGATCGAAGCAGGAACCTTTATGTTTGCAGCTGCAGTGACCAAGGGGGATGTGACCGTCAAAAACGTGATCCCCAAGCATCTGGAATCCATCAGCGCCAAACTGACAGAAATCGGGTGTGAGGTGGAGGAATCGGATGACGCTGTGCGCGTGGTAGCTGCCAAACCCCTGACCCATACCCATGTAAAGACCCTTCCCTATCCGGGATTTCCTACGGATATGCAGCCACAGATCACGGTGGCGCTGGGACTTTCCAGGGGAACCAGTATTGTAACAGAAAGTATTTTTGAAAATCGTTTTAAATATGTAGATGAGCTTACCCGTATGGGGGCCAATATCAAGGTAGAAGGAAACACGGCGATCATTGACGGCGTTTCCCGTTATACCGGAGCCAGCATCAGCGCCCCGGATCTGCGTGCAGGAGCGGCCCTTGTGATCGCAGGACTGGCAGCAGAGGGAACTACCATTGTGGATGATATTAAATTCATTGAAAGAGGCTATGAGGATTTCCATCTGAAGCTTCAAAGTCTTGGGGCGCAGATCGATAAGATCAGTTCCGAGAGAGATATGCAGAAATTCAGATTAAAGATCGGATAAGAACAGAAGGTACGAAAGTGTTAAGAGACTGTAAAATAAGTCCTTGGTAAAGAAACGCCAGTTCCGGCAAATGCCGGTTCTGGCGTTTTTGGTATGGATCTTTCTTTTCTGATCAAGCATATATCTTTATAACAGACCGCTGTTCTATAACAGTGCTTCAATAGTAATGTCGGGATGAAGGGACAGGTCAATAAAGCCGTGGTCAGTCTTGATGGTGGGAGCGGAAAGCTTGTCCCTGTTAATATAGACCACTGTACCCCGGAAACCATTGCTGAGCCGCACCTCATTTAACAGATAGGTGTTTACGACGTTTTCCAGGAAGGTCATAATATAGCCGGGATCATATTTGTTCAGTCCCTCGCTTTCAAAAAGGGCAATCGCCTTGAAAGGACAAAGAGGGCCGCGGTAGATCCGGGCGCTTGTCATGGCGTCATAGACGTCCGCAATGGCAACGATCTTTGCAAAGGAGCTGATCTGCTCTCCCTTAAGCCCCTGAGGATAACCGGAGCCGTCACAGCGTTCATGGTGCATCAGCACAGCCTCCAGAATGCGGGGATCTAAGTTGGAGCTTTTCAGAATATCATAGCCTACCTGGGGATGGGTCTTTACAATATCATATTCCTGGTCGGTAAGCTTCCCGGGCTTTTTGATGATTGTTTCCGGGATCTTGGTCTTTCCAATGTCATGGAGCAGACCGCTGATGGTAGCAAGTCTTGTGTCCTCTTCGCCAAGACGCAGCCATCTGGCAAAGATATTACAGATCAGGGCCACATTCATACAATGAACGTAGGTGGCGTCATCATATTCCCGCATGCTGTGAAGCATATCAAATAAATTGGGGGTAGTGGCGCTCAGATCCAGAATGTTCAGGGTATAGTTCATCAGCTTGTCCACATCAAGAGGAGATCCCTTCTGGACCACATCATTGATGGCATGTCTGAAATTGTCTACATCGGTTGTAAACTCGCTGCGGAATTTGATAAATTCCGGACTGGTTCTGATACGTTCGGAATAGGAGAGCTCATAGGGAGCAGAGCTGGTGGCGGTTTCCACAGACTCGTCTTCTACCTTGACCTGTATAATGGAATAAAAAGTCAGCTTTGTGATCGTCTGGTCGTTCAGGATCAGGCCCTTTGGCAGGATGAGTTGATTGTTGTAGTTGTACACATCCTCTGCGGTAATCATACCGGGAAGTAAGTCGGCAGTATCTACTCTTCTCATGCGTTTCCCCATTCTAAGCGGATTTTTTATACTATTTTATTATAAAATGGCGGAAAAAGGTTGTCAACAAAGGAACTGGAATTACCCATTGACAAACCATGTCGTATAGTGTAGTCTTAGCGTAGATAGGAAAATTCAATATTGTTAAGAAACTCTTATTCAGAGTGGTGGAGGTACATAGGACCTGTGAAGCCACGGCAACCCCGATATGGAAGGTGCCAACCTGAGCGAGCAAGCAGCCTTACGGCAATCGAACAATAAGAGGATTTGATTATCGGATCCGCTTATGTATGATAAGCGGTTTTTTTATTTCACAAAGGATGAGCGGAAAGCAGATGCTTTTGTGGAAGTGCGCCTTTAGGGCAAAGTGCAGACAAAGTGCGGCGTCCGTGCTGAAAGCGCCGGCTTTGCAACAGAAAGCAGCACAGAAAAGAGGAAAAAATGGAAAAAAGATTATTTACTTCCGAGTCGGTAACAGAAGGACATCCCGACAAGGTATGCGATGCCATTTCCGATGCGATCCTGGATGCCTGCATGGAAAAGGATCCCATGAGCCGTGTGGCATGTGAAACGGCTGTATGTACAGGCTTTGTTCTGGTGACAGGAGAGATCACCACAAACGCTTATGTGGATATGCAGAAGATCGTCCGTGATACGGTAAAGGAGATCGGCTACACCAAGTCTGAATATGGATTTGACGGCAATACCTGTGCGGTTTTAGTAGCCATTGACGAGCAGTCTGCGGATATTGCAATGGGCGTGGATAAGGCCCTTGAGGCAAAGGAAAACAAGATGTCTGATGAGGAGATCGAAGCCATCGGTGCAGGAGATCAGGGTATGATGTTCGGTTATGCCACCAACGAGACCGAGGAATATATGCCTTATCCCATTTCCCTGGCACACAAGCTTGCACTGCAGCTGACCAAGGTTCGTAAGGACGGAACCCTTTCCTACTTAAGACCGGACGGCAAGAGCCAGGTTTCCGTAGAGTATGATGAGAACGGAAAGCCGGTTCGTCTTGAGGCGGTTGTACTTTCCACCCAGCATGACCCGGATGTGACCCAGGAGCAGATCCATGAGGATATTAAGAAGTATGTGTTTGATCCCATTCTTCCCAAGCATCTGCTAGACGAAAACACCAAATATTTTATCAACCCCACAGGCCGTTTTGTAATCGGAGGGCCTCACGGTGATGCAGGTCTTACCGGACGTAAGATCATCGTAGATACTTACGGCGGATATGCCCGTCACGGCGGCGGCGCTTTCTCCGGAAAGGACTGCACAAAGGTAGACCGCTCCGCAGCTTATGCGGCGCGCTATGTTGCCAAGAACATTGTGGCAGCAGGACTTGCCGAGCAGTGCGAAATCCAGCTTTCCTATGCGATTGGCGTGGCACAGCCCACTTCCGTTATGGTAGATACTTACGGAACCGGAAAGCTTTCTGACGAGAAGCTTGTGGAAATCATCAGAAAAAACTTTGACCTTCGCCCGGCAGGCATCATTAAGATGCTGGATCTTCGTCGTCCGATCTACAAGCAGACAGCAGCTTACGGACACTTTGGACGTAATGATCTTGACCTTCCATGGGAGAGGCTTGATAAGGTAGATGCACTGAAGAAATATTTATAGGATAAGGGAGAAGCACGCTCCTCAGCATCATTGGTTTGGTAGCTGCCCTTGTGCTTTGGCTTTTAAATATTATTCTTATGTAGAAAACTGAAGCTGTTTTTGGTAAAATAAAGGAGTATCGCCGGAGGGCGGTACTCCTTTTTTACATACAACACAAACAGAGGGCTTTTTGCTCCGGAATGAGGCTTTTATGGCATTTACACATCTGCATGTCCACACAGAATACAGTCTTTTGGACGGCTCCAACAAAATAAAAGAATATGTAAAGCGGGTCAAGGAGCTGGGAATGAACAGCGCTGCCATTACAGACCATGGAGTGATGTATGGCGTGATCGATTTTTATAAGGAATGTAAGGCCCAGGGGATCAAGCCGATCCTTGGATGCGAGGTTTATGTGGCGCCGGATTCCCGGTTTGACAAGGAGCTTGGAGGCGGGGAGGATCGCTATTATCATCTGGTCCTTCTGGCAGAAAACAATATTGGCTATGCCAATCTGTCCAGGATCGTCAGCCGTGGCTTTACAGAAGGATATTATTATAAGCCCAGAGTGGACATGGAGCTTTTACAGACCTATCATGAGGGGATCATTGCGCTTTCTGCCTGCCTGGCAGGAGAGGTTCCAAGGTACATCCAAAAAGGGCTGATCGATGAGGCCAGAAAGGCGGCGATCCGTTACCGGGACTGCTTTGGGGAGGGCAACTATTTCCTGGAGCTGCAGGATCACGGGATCCCTGAGCAAAAGCTGGTCAACACGGAGCTTTTGAAGCTGAGCAGGGAGCTGTCCATTCCGCTGGTGACAACCAATGACGCCCACTATACCTATGCCGAGGATGCAAAACCTCATGATATTCTTCTTTGTATCCAGACCGGGAAAAAACTGGCGGATGAGGATCGCATGCGTTATGAGGGCGGCCAGTATTATGTAAAAAGTGAAGAAGAGATGAAGGGGCTCTTTCCCTATGCCTGGGAGGCCGTGGAAAACACCCAGAGGATTGCGGACAGATGTAATGTGGAGATCGAATTTGGAGTGACCAAGCTCCCTCATTTTGAAGTGCCGGAGGGCTATGACTCCTGGACTTATTTAAATAAGCTTTGTCTGGACGGGCTTAAGGAACGCTATGGAGAGGATCTGGATGCACCGGCCGGAGTGACGGGGCAGAGCTTCCGGGAACGCCTTACCTATGAGCTGGATGTCATAAAGACCATGGGATATGTGGATTATTTCCTGATCGTATGGGATTTTATCAATTATGCAAAATCAAACGGGATCATGGTGGGGCCGGGCCGTGGATCGGCAGCGGGAAGCATTGTTTCCTATGCGCTGAAGATCACCAACATCGATCCCATCAGGTATAATCTTCTGTTTGAGCGTTTTCTGAATCCGGAACGTGTCTCCATGCCTGATATTGATATTGACTTCTGCTACGAAAGACGGCAGGAGGTCATAGACTATGTAAGCCGTAAATATGGGCCGGAGAAGGTGGTTCAGATCGTTACCTTTGGTACCCTGGCGGCAAAGGGCGTGATCCGGGATGTGGGCAGGGTGATGGATCTGCCCTATGCCTATGTGGATTCCCTTGCCAAGATGATACCCAATGAGCTGAACATCACCATTGACAGAGCCCTTCAGATCAATCCTGAGCTGAGAAAGCTTTACGAGGGAGATGAGCAGGTCAGGACCTTGATCGATATGAGTAAGCGCCTTGAGGGACTTCCCAGGCACACCTCCATGCATGCGGCGGGGGTAGTGATCTGTTCTAAACCTGCAGAGGAGCTGGTGCCCCTTTCAAGGGGAGCGGACGGTTCTATTACAACCCAGTTTACCATGACAACCATAGAGGAGCTGGGTCTTCTGAAAATGGATTTCCTGGGCCTTAGAACCTTGACGGTGCTGCGGGACGCAGTGGCTCTGATCGAAAAAAGCAAGGGCGTCCATATTGACTTAGATCACATTGACATGGACGATAAGAAGGTTCTGGCTTCCATCGGAACAGGAAAAACGGACGGCGTGTTCCAGCTTGAAAGCGGCGGAATGAAAAGCTTCATGAAGGAGCTCCGGCCGCAGAACCTGGAGGACATCATTGCGGGAATTTCTCTGTACCGTCCGGGGCCAATGGACTTTATTCCCAAATATATCCGGGGAAAGAACAATGCTTCCACGGTTACCTACAGCTGTCCCCAGCTGGAACCGATCCTGGAGCCTACCTATGGCTGTATCGTGTACCAGGAGCAGGTCATGCAGATCGTCCGCGACCTGGGAGGCTATACCCTGGGAAGGAGCGATCTGGTGCGGCGTGCCATGAGCAAAAAGAAGCAGGCCGTTATGGAAAAGGAGCGCGCCAACTTTATTTACGGAAATGAAGAGGAGCAGGTGCCGGGATGCGTGGCAAAGGGGATTCCGGAGGAGGCTGCTTCCAAGATCTATGATGAAATGATGGATTTTGCCAAGTACGCCTTTAATAAATCCCATGCAGCCTGCTATGCAGTGGTAGCATATCAGACCGCCTTTTTAAAATATTATTATCCGGTGGAATTTATGGCGGCGCTTATGACCTCCGTGATTGATAATTCTGAAAAAGTGGCAGAATATATTATGGTGTGCAAAAGCATGGGAATTACCATTCTTCCGCCGGATATCAATCAGGGAGAAAGCGGGTTCTCGGTAAACGGCAGATCTATCCGCTATGCGCTGACCGCCATTAAAAGCGTAGGAAGACCGGTGATCGATGCGGTGGTAGAGGAAAGAAGGGAAAGAGGCCCATACGTTAATCTGAAGGACTTTATCACCAGGGTGGCGCAGAAGGATGTGAACAAAAAGGCGATGGAGAACTTTATCAAGGCAGGAGCCTTTGACAGCCTTCCCGGAACCAGAAAACAGTTCATGAGCGCCTATGTCCAGATCATGGATCATATTATCAAGGACAGGAAAAATAATATGGCAGGGCAGATGAGCCTGTTTGACCTGGTGGATGACAGCCAGAAGGAAGAATTTGACGTAAAGCTTCCGGATGTGGGAGAATACTCCAAGGAAATGCTTCTTTCCTTTGAAAAGGAAGTACTTGGCGTTTATATCAGCGGCCATCCTCTTGAGGAATGGGAGGAGCTCTGGAAAAAGGGCATCACCAACACCACGGCGGATTTTATGCTGAAGGAGGAAGACGGGGAAACGGTGGTGAAGGATAACATGAGCGTTACCATTGGAGGAATGATCGCAGACAAAAAGATCAAATACACCAAAAATGATAAGATCATGGCATTTCTGACGCTGGAGGATCTTTTAGGGAGCGTGGAGGTCATTGTTTTTCCCAAGGATTATGAAAAGTATCATGAAAAGCTTACAGAGGATAACAAGGTATTTATAAAAGGAAGGGTTTCACTGGAGGAGGACAAGGACGGAAAGCTGATCTGCGAGAGAGTGACCCCCTTTGATGAAGTCCAAAGAAAGCTCTGGATCAAATTTAAGACCAGGCAGGAGTACGAGGAAAACGTGGGGGAGCTGTATAAGATGTTAGCAGATTCCGATGGTCAGGACGGGGTGGTGATCTACATTGAGGATCCCAAATCCATGAAACAGCTGCCTCCAAACAAAAACGTAAATGCAGACGAAAAGCTGATTTCGGAGCTGATGGGGAGATTTGGGAATGAGAATATAAAAATTTCCTTTGATGTGAAAAAATATTGAAAACACCCCTGAAAGAGGGTAAAATAAACATACAGCCAGCTGCCTGCCTATGGGCAAAAAAGTTCTCAGGCTGCTTAGAAATGAGGAGTGACTATGGCAAAAGAAATAAAGACCATTGGCGTACTGACCAGCGGCGGTGATGCGCCGGGAATGAACGCAGCGATCCGTGCGGTTGTCCGTAAGGCCATCGGCAACGGCGTGAAGGTAAAAGGCATTAAGAAGGGCTATCAGGGGCTCTTGAATGAAGAGATCATAGACATGGAAAAGAAGGATGTGTCCGACACCATCCAAAGAGGCGGAACGATTTTAGGTACAGCCCGCTGTCCGGAATTTAAAACACAGGAAGGACAGGAAAAGGGTGCGGAGATCTGCAGAAAGTATGGGATCGACGGACTTGTGGTGATCGGCGGAGACGGTTCCTACCGGGGAGCCCAGGCGCTTTCCAGACATGGGATCAACACCATTGGCCTTCCGGGTACCATTGATCTGGATATTGCCTGTACAGATTATACCATAGGCTTTGACACCGCAATCAATACGGCCATGCAGGCTATTGATAAGGTGCGGGATACCTCTTCCTCCCATGAACGCTGCAGTATTATCGAAGTAATGGGAAGAAATGCGGGATATATCGCACTCTGGTGCGGAGTTGCCAACGGCGCAGAGGACATTTTGCTGCCGGAAAAATATGATTTTAACGAACAGAATATCATTAACAATATTATCAACAACCGTAAAAGAGGTAAGACGCACCACATTATCGTCAATGCAGAGGGAATTGGACATTCCACATCCATGGCAAGGAGAATTGAAGCTGCAACGGGAATTGAAACCAGAGCCACGATCCTGGGTTACATGCAACGAGGCGGTTCGCCTACCTGTAAAGACCGTTTTTATGCATCCATTATGGGAGCTTATGCAGCAGATATCCTCTGTGACGGAAAGAGCAACCGCGTAGTGGGATATAAGCACGGTGAGTTCCAGGATTTTGATATTGAGGAAGCGCTGAACATGCAGAAGGAGATCCCGGAATATCATTATCAGGTCAGCAGATTATTATCACAATAGTTTCATAAAAGCCGCCGGAAGGCGGCTTTAAAAATTTGGAGGAAGCCATGATAACAAGTATGATAAACAGCAGGATCCGGCATGTTCTCCTTTTGCAGGAAAAAAGCAGGGCAAGGAGCAAGGAAGGGCTTTTCGTGACAGAAGGGGTGCGGATGTTTGAAGAGGTGCCGGAAGAGGTCTTAAAGGAGATCTACTGTTCCGAAAGCTTTTATCTTTCCCTGACGGAAAAAAAGGATGACAATCCTCACAGGGAAAGGGTCTATCAGAAGCTGTGCAGGTGCGGAGAGCTGGGAATCCCGGTAGAGCTGGTCAGCGGAGAGGTCTTTCGCAAAATATCTGACACCAAGACTCCCCAGGGAATTCTGTTTGTGGTGAAAAGCGGAAGCTGCAGCTTAAAGGAGATGATCGCACAGGCAGAAAAGAAAAAGCAGGAACAGGGCAGGGAACCCCTGTTTTTGATCCTGGAGGATATACAGGATCCCGGGAATCTTGGGACCATGATGCGGACGGCAGAAGGAGCCGGGGCGGACGGCGTCATTATGAGCAAGGGGACGGTGGATATCTATAATCCTAAAACCATCCGGGCAACCATGGGCTCCCTTTACAGAGTGCCCTTTGTGTACATGGAAAATCTGGAGGAGGCTGTAAGTCTTCTGAAAAAAAGCGGGATCACCACTTATGCGGCTCATTTAAAGGGCGAGAAATTTTTTCACCAGATCAGATACAGCGGGGGAAGCGCATTTCTGATCGGAAATGAAGGGAACGGACTGAAGACGGAAACAGCACAGCTTGCAGACACTTATCTTAAGATCCCCATGGAGGGAAAGCTGGAGTCTCTTAATGCATCGGTTGCGGCAGCTCTTTTGCTGTATCAGGCGGCAGGCAGTACGGGGCGTTTTACTTTGGGACAGGAGAAATAATAGTTAAGGGGCAGAAAGGAAGGATGAACAGATGAAGATTGGATTTATTGGACTTGGAAATATGGCAAAGGCCATGATCGGAGGGATCCTGCGGAAAAACATCATCTCTCCGGAGGACATCCTGGGATATGCAAGGACAAAGGAAACCAGAGACAGGGTTTCCAAGGAATACGGGATTACCATCTGTGAGAGCAACGAGCAGGTGGCACAGCAGGCGGATATTCTGTTCCTGGCAGTAAAGCCGCAGATGTTTGGCGAGGTGATCCCGCAGATCAGGGATCAGGTGAAAGCGCAGACCCTGATCGTCAGCATTGCAGCCGGAAAGACCATTGCTCAGATCGAAGAGGCTTTTGGAAAAGAGATCAGCCTGATCAGATGTATGCCAAACACGCCGGCCATGGTACTGGAGGGATGTACCGGGGCCTGCAGGAACAGCAGAGTGACGGATGAAGAAATGGAAACCTGTATGAAGCTGCTTTTGAGCTTCGGACTGGCCTATGAGGTGCCGGAACGTCTAATGGATGCAGTGGGTGCCGTAAGTGGAAGCTCGCCGGCCTTTGTGTTCCAGTTTATTGAAGCAATGGCAGACGGAGGGGTAAAAGCAGGGATGCCAAGGAGCCAGGCTCTTGGGTTTGCAGCCCAGACCGTGCTTGGAAGCGCCAAGCTTTTGCTGGAAAGCGGAAAGCATCCGGGAGAGCTGAAGGACATGGTTTGCTCCCCCGGCGGAACGACCATCTGCGGGGTGCAGGCACTGGAGGAAGCAGGGCTTCGGGGAGCTGTGATGAAGGCCATTGAAGCCTGTGTCGAAAGATCAAAAAATATGTAAAAAAACCGTAACAAATAAGGAAAAAACTGGAAGAAAAACTGGCATAAAATCCGGGTAAAATTGCATAAACTTGACAAAGATGGGACAATTTGCTAATATAGTCACCATACTTGTTGTAACAAATCTGTAACATTCGGTTGCAGAGGTATTTGGAGGGAGCAAGATGAACCGGAGAAAGATTCTGCCCCATGTGGCAGCAGGCATTTTTGTGAGCCTGCTATTCCTTCTGGCAGAGGAAATAACCGTTCAGGCCAGTGAAAAGGAGGGGCATAATTTTTTGAGCTCAGGGGTAGCGGAGATCCTCGATCCCAGTGCTCTTAGTAATGATGCGCCTGTGCAAAATCAAACAAGCCTCGATATCAACGAGAAATTTGAAGCCGAAAAGGAAAGAATGGAACAGGAGCTTACCATGGCGAATGTTCAGAATGCCCTGAATATCCGGGAAAAGGCCAGTGAAGATTCCGACAAGGTCGGTCTTTTGTACAAAGACTGCGGAGGGACGATCCTGGAGCAGAAGGACGGCTGGACAAAGCTGAAATCCGGTAATGTGATCGGCTGGGCAAAGGACGAATATCTTCTGTTTGGCGAGGACGCAAAGAAAATGGCAGAGGATGTTGGGAACTGGATTGTTACTCTGGATGTGGAAGCAGTCAGAGTCAGGACAGAGCCAAACGATAACGCAGACGTCTACGGGCTTCTTGCCTATGAGGACAGCGTGGATTTTATTGAGACAGTGAATGACCACTGGATCAGTGTAGATTATGATGGTGAGATCGGATATGTAAATTCCGATTATGTGAATGTGAAGTTCCACATCGATGAAGGCGAGACCATGGATGTGATCCGGATCAGAGAGCGGGAGGCAGAGGAGCGCAAGCGGAAGGCTAACCAGGGCAAGGTATCCGCAGATGCGGATGAACTGAGACTGCTTGGTGCGCTGATCTACTGCGAAGCCGGAAACCAGTCCTATGACGGCATGCTGGGCGTCGGTGCAGTGGTTATGAACCGTGTGCGGAGCGGAGCTTATCCTAACACCATCCATGCAGTTATTTATGCTTCCGGCCAGTTTACACCTGCCATGACCGGAAAGGTTGCAAGAGTTTATGAGGGAAATGTCCCGGATGCCTGTCTCCAGGCAGCCCAGGCGGCCATCAACGGGGAAACTACCGTTGGAGGCGCAACCCACTTCCGGCGTGCGGGAACCAGGGAAGGCTATGTTCTGGGAGATCATGTTTTCTGGTAACGGAAAAGTAATTTAATAAAGAAGAAACAGAAGAAATAAGCTGTCACCGGCGGTGGGAAAAGAAACATACCGCAGGTGTCAGCTTTTTGACTTTGCTCCCATAATCTGTTTGCGTCCGTATGTATTGTGTAGTAGAATGAAAGAAATATAGTTATCATAACCTAGGAAAGAAAGGCATGGTGAGACAGAATGACAACAACCTGGCTGATTATTTTTGTGGCATGTATTGTGATTGAAATCATCACAATGGGGCTGACAACGATCTGGTTTGCGGGCGGTTCCCTGGTGGCTGCTGTAAGCGCTGCATTTTCCGCACCGCTATGGCTGCAGCTTCTTCTTTTTGTGGCGGTTTCGTTTGTGCTTCTGTATTTTACAAGACCCATTGCGGTAAAATATTTTAACAAAGACAGGATCAAGACTAATGTAGAAAGCCTGATCGGCAAACAGGCCATTGTGATCAGCGAGATCGATAACCTGCAGGGAATTGGGCAGGTGACCGTAGGCGGACAGGAATGGAGCGCCAGAACGGTAAAGGACGGCATAACGCTGCCGGTGGGCTGTGTTGTGGTGATCAGGGCAATTAATGGCGTGAAACTTATGGTAGAAGAAAAAGAGCAAAAACAGGAGGAAACAAAATGATCATTTTAGTAATCTGTATTTTAATTTTACTGCTTTTAGCATCCTGCGTGAAGATCGTGCCGCAGGCTTATGCCTTTGTAGTGGAAAGACTTGGCGCTTACCAGGGAACCTGGTCTGTGGGACTTCATTTTAAGCTGCCTATTCTGGATAAGGTGGCCAAGAAGATCAACTTAAAGGAGCAGGTAGTGGATTTCGCACCTCAGCCGGTGATCACAAAGGATAACGTTACGATGCGGATCGATACGGTCGTATTTTTCCAGATCACGGATCCCAAGCTGTATGCGTACGGGGTGGAAAATCCGATCATGGCCATTGAAAACCTGACTGCAACCACTCTTAGAAATATCATCGGTGATCTGGAACTGGATCAGACCCTGACCTCCAGAGAGACCATTAACACCAAAATGAGAGCCAGCCTGGATGAGGCTACAGATCCCTGGGGAATTAAGGTAAACCGTGTGGAACTGAAAAATATTATTCCTCCCGCAGAGATCCAGAACGCCATGGAAAAGCAGATGAAGGCAGAGCGTGAGAGGCGTGAGGCCGTTACAAGGGCAGAGGGAGAAAAGAAGGCAAGCGTTACGGTTGCAGAAGGAAAGAAGGAAGCAGCCATTCTGGAAGCGGAAGCAGAAAAGCAGTCTGCGATCTTAAGAGCAGAGGCACAGAAGGAAAAGATGATCCGTGAGGCAGAAGGTGAAGCGGAAGCAATCCTGAAGGTACAGCAGGCAAAGGCGGACGGTATCCGCATGATCCGTGAGGCAGGCGCAGATGAAGCAGTGCTCCGCATTAAGAGCCTGGAAGCATTTGAAAAGGCTTCTGACGGAAAAGCAACAAAGATCATTATTCCTTCCGAGATCCAGGGGCTGGCAGGACTTGCAACCTCTGTAAAGGAACTGGTATCAGATCAGAATAAGACAGCAAACTAGAGGCTTACAATACAGGCAGAAATGGAGTTGACTATGGAAAAAATAGATTTAAAGGGCAGAAGCTTTTTAAAACTTTTGGATTTTACACCGGAAGAGATCTTATATCTCATCGATCTTTCGGCAGAATTAAAGGAGAAAAAGAAGAAGGGCATCAGTACCCAGGATCTGCACAGAGGGAAAAATGTAGCGCTGATCTTTGAGAAGACCAGTACCAGAACAAGATGCTCCTTTGAGGTGGCGGCTCATGATCTGGGAATGGGAACCACTTATCTTGATCCCAGCGGTTCCCAGATCGGCAAAAAGGAAAGCATTGCCGATACGGCCAGAGTGCTGGGAAGAATGTATGAGGGCATTGAATACCGTGGTTTTGAGCAGGAGATCGTGGAGGAGCTTGCAAAGTATGCAGGCGTTCCCGTCTGGAACGGCCTGACCAATGAATTCCATCCCACACAGATGCTGGCAGATATGCTGACCATCCGGGAAAAGCTTGGACGCCTTAAAGGCGTAAAGCTGACCTATATGGGGGATGCTCGCTATAATATGGGAAATTCCCTGATGGTAGTCTGCGCAAAGCTTGGCATGCATTTTACAGCCTGTACCACTCCTAAATATTTCCCTGACAAGGCGCTTGTGGAGACCTGTGAGAAGATCGCACGGCAGTCGGGGGCTACCATTACCCTTACGGACAAGGTTGAAGAGGGTACTAAGGGGGCTGATGTGATCTATACAGATGTGTGGGTGTCCATGGGCGAGCCTGCACAGGTTTGGGAAGAACGGATCAAGGAGCTGTCTCCTTACCAGGTTAATCGGAAGGTGATGGAAAATGCCGGAGAGAATGCAATCTTTATGCACTGCCTTCCTGCCTTCCATGATCTGAAAACCAAGATTGGCAAGGAAATGGGCGAGAAGTTCGGCGTTACGGAAATGGAAGTGACGGACGAGGTGTTTGAATCTCCTCAGTCCGTGGTCTTTGACGAGGCGGAGAACCGTATGCATACCATTAAGGCGGTTATGGCAGCAACGCTGTAATAACTGAAAAAGAACGGAGACTTTATGGAAAAACAGGCAGCAGGGGGAGGCATGATACTTTGCGGGGCAAATGCCTATGAACAGAAGTATTATTTTAATGAAAAATTTGATAAGCTTCCACAATCGATCAAGGATGAACTTCATATTATCTGCGTGCTTTTTACGGAGGAGATCGGAGGGATCTTTACCATCGGATTTGAAGAGGATGGGAGCGTCAACATGCGCACGGAGTTTGCCCCGGAGGATTATCTCTATGACGAGATCGGAAGCGGACTTCTGGTGAATGAGGTGCGCAGGAAAAGGCAGGAGCTTTTTGAATCCCTCAGTCTTTACTACAGGGTTTTTATCCTGCATGAGGATGTAGGGGCGCTGCTTGACGAGGAGGAATAAGACCATGATACTGGTAGTGGATGTAGGAAATACCAATATTACCTGCGGAGTATACGATAAGAAAAAATTGAAAACCACCTTCCGGATGATGAGCGCGCTTCCCAGAACCTCAGACGAATACGGGATCAGCCTGCGGGAGCTGCTGCGCATTAATGATATTAAGCATGAGGAGATTGAGGGAACTATTATTGCCAGCGTTGTGCCTAATGTAATGCATTCCCTTACGGGAGCCATTACAAGGTATATTGGAACCACGCCGATCATTGTTGGGCCGGGGACCAAAACCGGAATTAAGATCGTAACGGAAAATCCAAGGGAAATCGGCCCGGACCGTATTGTAGATGCAGTGGCAGCGTATGAGCTGTATGGAGGCCCTGTGCTGGTGCTTGACTTTGGAACGGCCACAACCTATGATCTGGTAACGGAGGACGGCCGGTTTACGGCAGGGATCACGGCGCCCGGAATTAAAATATCTGCAAAGGCTCTGTGGGAGGATACGGCAAAGCTGCCGGAGGTAGAGATCAAAAAGCCAAAATCCATTCTGGCTCAGGAAACTGTTTCCAGTATGCAGGCGGGGCTTGTTTACGGGCAGATCGGCCAGACAGAATATATTATCGAGCAGGTGCGGAAGGAAACCGGGTATGGAAACCTGAAGGTGGTTGCTACCGGAGGACTCGGAAGGATCATCGCCGATGAAACAGACTCCATCAATATTTACGACAGGGATCTGACCTTAGAGGGGCTTCGCCTGATCTACGAAAAAAACGTAAAGGAATAAAGCCATGCAGATTGGAAATGTGGTTCTTCAAAACAATTTGATCTTGGCACCCATGGCAGGTGTAAGCGACCTGCCATTTCGTTTGCTTTGCAGAAAACAGGGCGCCGGCCTTGTCTGCATGGAAATGGTCAGCGCCAAGGCAATCTTATACGGCAATAAGAATACAGAGGGACTTTTGGAAATCGATCCGGGGGAAATACCGGTATCCCTTCAGCTTTTTGGATCCGATCCGGATATTATCAGTGAAATGGCTAAAAGGATCGAGGAAAGGCCTTTCGCCATACTGGATCTGAACATGGGCTGCCCGGTTCCGAAGATCGTTAATAACGGAGAAGGATCGGCCCTGCTGAAAGATCCAAAGCTTGTGGAAAAGATCCTCACAAAGACCGTGCGCGCCATAAAAAAGCCGGTGACAGTAAAGATCCGTAAGGGCTTTGACGAAGAGCATGTGAATGCGGTTGAGATTGCCAAAATTGCGGAAGGCTGCGGCGTGGCTGCAGTTGCTGTGCATGGCAGGACCAGGGAACAGTATTATTCCGGTCAGGCAGACTGGGAGATCATTGCAAAGGTGAAGCAGGCTGTGTCTATTCCGGTTATTGGAAACGGGGATGTGGTAGACGGCCCTTCAGCAAAGGCCCTGCTCACACAGACAGGCTGCGACGGGATCATGGTTGGCCGGGCTGCCCAGGGAAATCCCTGGATCTTCAGAGGGATCGAGCACTATCTAAGAACAGGCGAAGTGCAGGAAAGGCCCACAGGAAAAGAGGTGTATGACACCATTCTTTCCCATGCGGAAATGGAGCTTGCCCATAAGGGAGAGTATACAGCTGTGCGGGAAATGCGAAAGCATATTTCCTGGTATACGGCAGGGTATCCGAACTCGGCGGCGCTGCGCAGAAGGATCAATGCCATGGAAAGCTTTGAAGAACTGAAGGAGGCGCTTTCGGAAGCGCTTGGAGAAAAGGAAGAATAGCATTTTTCGGAATAGAAACGGACAGCCCTGCATAGGATGACATATGGAGATAAGAACGATTTTTTATATGTCAATTCAAAAGGGAGCATGCGCCGGAGAAATTCCTGATTTCCGCAGAAAGGGAATGGTTATGGGAAGGCTTCAAAACAGCCTTCCTTATTTTCTGTGGGACGGAAAAAGAAAGACAGCCTTTTTGGAGGTATACTATGGCCTTTGGCCGGAATATGAAAGAAGGAGCTTTTGCATTAAGGGACTGTCAGAAAGACTGGAAGTTCCCGGAACGACCATAAAACAGGCGCTGTTTCCTGTGCGGCCCTGGCGGAGGGAACAGGCAGAAAGAGTACTGGAACAGGCAAGGGAAAGGATCAGAAGCGAGTTTTGCTGTCAGGAAGAGGTGATGGCAAAAGGCTTTCCGGGGGCATGGGAGAGTGTGCCTGTGCAGCTGCTGGCAGCGCTTTTGTACCGCTGCGCTCCTTTTGAGCGGGTGGCGGTATCTTTGCCGGAGGAGGGAGAAACCGAGGCGGAAGAAGCGGCATGGCTTCTTTATCCTTATTTAAACAGAGTGAGAAGGGTCAGCATCCTTGGAAAGCAAAGCAGCGGAAAGGAAGCTTTGAGGGAATTTCTACAGGATGAGTTCGGGCTGGTTCCTTCCTATGAAAAGAGAAGCGGTAAGGGGGAGCTTTGGCTGGATCTGAGAAAAGAAATAACGGCAGGAGGGGCTTTTTGTTCAGAAAATGGGAAAGGATCCTACGTCAGCAGGGGCGCAGCCCTGAAATTCCTTGACACTGCGGTAAAAAATGGGTATAATACGAAAGTTAATTAGAATAGGTTGATTAGCTTAAAATATAAAAAAATAAAAGATGGAAGGGCGAATAACAATGGAAGAAAAGAAAAACATACTTACCTATGAGGGTCTTCGCAAATATGAAGACGAGCTTCATGACCTTAAGGTAGTAAAGAGAAAAGAAGTAGCTCAGAAGATAAAGGAAGCCAGAGAGCAGGGCGATCTTTCTGAAAATGCAGAGTACGATGCAGCCAAGGACGAGCAGAGGGATATTGAGGCCAGAATCGAAGAGCTGGAAAAGATCCTGAAAAATGCAGAGGTGGTTGTAGAGGACGAGGTAGATCTGGACAAGATCAACATCGGCTGCCAGGTTAAGATCCGCGATCTGGAGTACAATGAGGATCTGGATTATAAGATCGTAGGCTCCACAGAGGCAAACAGCTTAAAGGGCAAGATCTCCAACGAATCCCCTGTAGGAAAGGCACTGATCGGTGCAAAGGTGGGAGATATCGTGGAAGTAGAGACACAGGCAGGTGTCTTAAAGTATGAGGTTCTGGAAATTCAGAGATCAAATTAGGATACAGGATCGGCCGGAGCCGATAGAAGAAAGGCATGGGAACAGAAATGGAAAACAATAAGCAGCAGGAACAGGATATTGGACAACTTTTAAAGGTCAGAAGAGAAAAACTTGCAGCTTTGCAGGAAGCAGGCAAGGATCCCTTCCAGATCACAAAATATGATGTGACGGCACACAGCAGAGATATTAAGGAAAATTTTGACCAGATGGAGGGAAAGAGCGTTTCCATCGCAGGACGTATCATGCAAAAGCGTGTTATGGGTAAAGCATCCTTCTGCAATGTTCAGGATTTAAAGGGAAATATCCAGTGCTATGTAGCCAGGGACAGTATCGGTGAGGATTCCTATGCAGATTTCAAGAAGTATGATGTAGGTGATATTGTAGGTGTTACCGGAGAAGTATTTAAGACCAAGACGGAGGAGATCTCCATCCATGCATCCAGTGTGACCCTTCTGTCCAAGAGCCTTCAGATCCTTCCGGAGAAGTACCATGGCCTGACAAATACAGATATCCGTTATCGTCAGAGATACACGGATCTGATCATGAACGAAGAGGTAAAGGAAACCTTTGTCAAGAGATCCAAGATCATTGCTGCGATCAGAAGATACCTGGACGGACAGGGCTTTATGGAAGTGGAAACACCTATGCTGGTTTCCAACGCAGGCGGTGCGGCTGCAAGGCCTTTTGAAACACATTTCAATGCTCTTGACGAGGATGTAAAGCTTCGTATTTCTCTGGAGCTTTATTTAAAGCGACTGATCGTTGGCGGACTGGAGCGGGTATATGAGATCGGGCGTGTGTTCAGAAATGAAGGTCTGGATACCAGACATAACCCGGAATTTACGCTGATGGAGCTTTACCAGGCATACACGGATTACAACGGAATGATGGATCTGACAGAGAATATGTTCCGCTTTGTAGCAAACGAGGTATGCGGTGCAACAACGATCCCTTACGGCGAAGACATGATCAATCTGGGCAAGCCTTTTGAAAGGCTGACAATGATTGATGCCGTTAAGAAATATACAGGCATTGACTTTGACCAGGTGCCTGACACCGCAGCAGCCAAGAAGCTGGCTGATGAGAAGGAAGTCCACTATGAGGACAGGCATTCCAAGGGAGATATTCTGAACCTGTTTTTCGAAGAGTTTGTTGAGGAGCATCTGGTTCAGCCTACCTTTATTATGGATCACCCTGTGGAGATCTCTCCGCTTACCAAGCGTAAGCCGGACAAGCCGGATTATGTAGAGCGCTTCGAGCTGTTTATTACAGGGCGCGAGATGTGCAACGCATATTCGGAACTGAATGATCCCATTGACCAGAGAGCCCGCTTCCAGGCACAGGAAGAGCTGTTTGCCCAGGGAGATGAGGAAGCAAACCACACAGACGAGGATTTCCTGAACGCACTGGAAATCGGTATGCCTCCTACCGGCGGTATCGGATACGGCATTGACAGACTGGTTATGCTGCTCACGAATTCACCGGCGATCAGGGATGTGTTGTTGTTCCCGACGATGAAGAGCTTGGATAAGTAAAAGCCTGTAAAATCAAGGTTTTTAGGGTGATGTAACTTAGTTACTACACCACAACTACACCAAATTACAAAAAAGTGATTGTAGATAAGGAATCCTATAAGGTTTGCCAATACAGATTGGTGTAATAATTGATAATGTATGAAAGAGACCTGAAATATGGTCTCTTTTTTGGTATGGGGTATATAGTACAATGTTTAATGGAATAATAAATTTTTATACAAAAAACAAAAAAATTTGTAAGATAGGTTTTGTTGCATTGGCAATATGTATATCATATATAGCTACATATAATATGCCTGATTATTTTGGAATAGAACCGTTCTATTCTTTTTTAAATAATATTTCGATAAGTTATCTCGCAGCGCTTATCTTTTTTGTGGTTCAGGTTTATATACCATTAGAGGAAAATGAAAAAAAGAGTTTAGAAATACTAAAACCAAAATTTCTGCAACTGATAGAATTTGTTGAAGTTACAATTTTAGTATATGAAAATTTTGTAAAAATAAAGAATAAAGGTGTCAATATCGAATGGACCGAAAAAGATAAAATATATTTTAGATATCATAAAGCTGGGACTGAAAAGAATAGCTCGCCTCGATGTTATACTAAACAAGATATGCTCAATTTGGGAAATACATTGAAGCTGCATTTGAGCGAGATTAGAGACAGTTCTGTATTTCGATATTGTGAATATGAAATAGTACATGAAATATCAGAGATAGAAGAGTGTGGGGTTTTTAATAATTTTGTTTCAATGGTATTATTGGCAGATACTGAAATTTCTTTTTCTAGTATGGACACAAGTATCAATAAAATCAGACCTCATTTAAAGTATATTAAGAAAAAATTGAATATTGATGAAGAATATGAGCTTGAAGATATTGAGCCAGGAGATAAAGTGATAGCGGACATTACTAAGGGAAATATAGCAGAAAATCTCAAAAGTATTGATGCACTCAATAGAAAAATGACTAAAGAACGTGTGAAAGACCAAATAGCGAAACAATTACCTGAGTTGCAACTTGATGAGGCAGCATTAGAAGAGATTACAAATCAATATATAAAAATAAAAAATAATATGGGAAAATAATCAAAAATGCTTATTTTGCAAGTGTATCAGAAGTTCGTATATGAATGGACACTGCATACACTGTGCAATTTTTTGCACTGTGTATGCAGTTGAATGCACTAGAACTAGCTACACATTAGAATTGCAATTGTCAAGATAAATGTGAGAAATAACATAATATCTTGAGATATTCAAGAAAAAGTTGAATTAGTACTGATATTGTGATATGCTAATGAATATATATGCGCAGTTTATATGATAAAATCAAGAGGACTGATTAACATTTATAGTCTTATTGATTCAAACGAGGTATTAATATGGTCACAAGCTATAAAAAATTGTGGAAACTGTTAATTGATAAAGACATGAAAAAGGTAGATCTCCGTAAGGCGGCTCATCTTAGCTCATCCACAATAGCCAAACTCACAAAGGAAGAAAATGTAAGTACAGCTGTTTTGGTTCGTATATGTGAGACATTGGAATGCAATGTTAATGACATTATGGATATTGTATCTGAGGAAGACTAAGCAGAGGGAGATACGTGAATATGGAGATAAAGTACGAAATTGAAAAAAAGATAGGTGTGCTATCCCAGAAGGATTCAGGCTGGGAAAAAGAATTAAATATAGTTAATTGGAATGGCCAGGGTGGCAAGTTTGATATTCGTGAATGGAATCCGGAACATGACAAGATGAGTAAGGGAATAACTCTTTCGGAAGATGAGTTGTTTAAGCTGTATGGACTGTTGAAGGAGTATTTTAATGATGAATCTTGTAATCAAGGTTCAGATTCAAATCAAATAATAGAGGACATTTTTTTAAAGTAATTAGGGAGAAGACGGTATGGAGGAAACTCTTATCATAAATGAGTTGATCGCAAAAACAGCGGATATTGATTTGGCGGATTTGCCTATGTCTATTCGACTCTACAATTGTTTGAGACGCGGCGGCTATGCTACGCTCACAGATGTAATGATTGAGGCTCCAGATAAATTTTCGCAAATCCGTAATTTTGGCAAAACGAGTGAACAAGAACTAATGACAATAATACAATTTGCAAGAACGGCAAGTCGTGAGCAAATACTAGATTATTGTCAGAAAAAAGGTATGGGTGGAATCCCAGAAATTAACTCTACGCAGGAGTCGGTGGGGGCTGATGAGCCTATTAACGATTTTAGCGGTTTTACAATCAGTGAATATGTGCTGGGAAAAAGAATAGATTTTTCGTCTGTTATGTTTCAGAGAGATAGCGAAGACTATTGTGAAGATATTTCATTTACGGATTTAGAACTTTCCACTAGAACGTACAACGGATTGATCGCCCATGGGGTTTCATCGTTGAGAGAATTGGCATCTATGAAGTATCGTGAGCTAATTCAAATATCTGGATTTGGACAGAAGAGTATTGATGAAGTTCTTGAGACTGTTAAACGAAGAATCGTAATCAATGAAAGTAAATTGTTCTACGACGAAGAAGAAGTGAAAGATGCGGTTGCCCGCATAACAGATTTTTTCTCAGTAATAATAGAGAATTCGTTTATCAAGGCCAAAGAAAAGGAAATTACGATTGCTGTTATTAATGTTCTTAACCGCAATGATAAATGTAAAGTAGATAACCAATCTTTTATGTTGGAAATGGCGAAGGTTAATCCAATTAACTCTTTGCTTCGAGATGTGATAAAGGACTCTGTTTCGGAAAGATTTTATCAAGGAATAGACAAGGGGATTCTACTGTCCTTAGTATCGAGACAAAATAGGCAGTATGAATATATTATCGAGGCAGTTCTCGAGGATATGATCCTGACAAATCAGGTGAGGGAAGTGTCAGGAAAGTTATATAAATATAAGGTTTTTTTGAATGAATGGGTTGATTCGTTAGAAGGTAACTCTCGAATAGTTATAGAGGGCCGATGTAAAGGAATGACCCTAGAGGAGATAGGAAATCAAATTGGATTAACAAGAGAACGTGTCAGACAGCTCATTACAAAAGCTCTGAGAAAATGTCCTACACTCTATGAAGAAGATTATGCCATTTTTATAGAGAAGTATGATTTTGAAAGAGAAGAGTTTCGCACTCTGTTTTCACTCGATTCTTTTCAGGTGAATTATCTTTTATTTGCTCATAAGAGAGGAATAGAGGATGTACAGACTTTTTTAAATGATAATATGGTACCTTCGGCGATTAAGGAGCGTGTACCGGTAGCATTTAAAGGGAAGGTTATTATACTGGATGGAGAGTGCATTCCGCTTAAAAGAGATGTTTTATTAAAAACTTTGCTGAAGACTTTCTATTCTGAAGCAGAATGTACAGTTGAGGAATTCGCTGATTTTTATCAAGCTTTTTTAAAAGAGAATGAGTTAGATGATCGTGAAAATCTATTGTTTCCCAATAGTCGAGCTTTTGAGGCGCGAATCACGGATTATCCATACTCTTTAATGAAAGCTGGGCATAAGATTAGATATTATGATACCGAGGATGTAGACTTAGATAGTTTATTTGAAGCTATAGATATACATAGGTATCAGAATATGGAGATATCTACGCTCAAACTTATGAGAGACTGGCAGGATGTTATGGAACAGTATGACATTCGTGACGAATATGAGCTTCATAACTTAATAAGAAAAAGAATTGCCGATGCTGCTAAGTATGAGATTTCCGTTACGCGAATGCCTTTTATTACGATTGGGGATGGGGACAGAGTTAAGCAGGTAGAAGAACTGCTTCTTCAAATGGCGCCTATTTCTAACATTGATCTGGCGAAAGCATATGAAGAAATGTACGGAGTTCGCTCCGAGACCGTTCTTGCTAATTTCTTTAAGCCGATAGATGTTTACTATCACAATGGATTGTTTGATCTTGAGCAACAGGAACTTAGAGAAGAAGAGTATTTAATGCTCAGGTCTGTTTTGACTGAAGATGTATATCTTTGGGATGAGATAGTAAAAAAATATCGGGAGTTGTCAAAGTGCCCTAAGTTAGATGCAATTAATGCGATGACTCTTAAAAAACTTGGGTTTAAGGTCTATTCCCAGTATGTTATTAGTTCTAGTTATCCGTCTGCTGATGCTTTCTTTACAAGCATATTAGAAAAAGACAGGTGCGTGGATTTGAATGAGTTTAAACAGGGGATCAGGTCCATACAGGCTTTTTATGCTGCGTTAAGTGATTTGAGGGATTCTTTAGAATTAATTGAAGTAGATCGAGATGTATTTTACAGATTTGATTATTTCGCTGAAAAATATGCCGTTAATTCAAAGGAGGAACTGTTAGCCATTGGGCAAGAGGTATTATCAAGATTGGATGATACAGAGTATTTTCCAGTGGAGGCTACGGCAAAAAGCACTATACTTGAAGATTTACCGATTATAAATAACAATGCTTATATTTTGAATTCAATAATTCGTGCGCAGGAAGGATATAAAACAAGCCGAATCGCAAATGCTTACATAGCTACAAGGAAGGATTATGATCTCTCTCAATTGGGATTAATAACCCATATAACAAACAAAAACGGCGGAATAAGCATACGCGACCTGATAAGTACATTGAGAAGTGATTATGAACTTTTTCTCGATAAGTCGCGGGTGGTTTATGTTCTTCAAGAGTCAAAAGAGCTAATATATGATGATATTTTTGATTATATTGTTCTGGCCTCTGATTGGCATAGTGAGACAGGGGCGGTTTATCTGGGTAACTCTCGTTTTGCCAAAATAATTATAGAAAAGCAGGAAGAGATAAACAGATCAAGCATAATGATAGCGAATTATTATTGGAATGATAAATACACAGAATTTGTTGAATACTGTGGGTTGAATGATTGCTTTTTGATGAGGGACCTTTTGAAACTTGACTTTAGAAAGCTTAGTG
>Ga0129315_1000187_pt1 | contig 67576 bp, 73 predicted proteins | sample Cm827metagenome_FD_94432 | JGI IMG/M metagenome (GOLD analysis project Ga0129315, IMG submission 94432) | Eastern black-and-white colobus group fecal microbial communities from Wisconsin, USA - Cm827 metagenome | ecosystem: Host-associated > Mammals > Digestive system > Large intestine > Fecal... | reverse complement strand
TAGTTTATTTATATTTTCACCATAATACTCTTTTTCAAAATTATCTAATTCATCCATTGGGAAATTAACAAAGGAGCCTTCAGTTATATCTTTAATCATTATAAAATTTTCTTTTACCCAATTTTTATTAATATCAGCATATATATCATCTTCCCATACTGACTGTATTCCTAGAATAAATTTTGCATCTCTATAATAATAAGCTGTAGATAGTTTGTCTACATCGGCTATTGCACCACCTGCTCCATAAAGAGATATTGCAGTATAATTAAATCCTTTTGCTGGATTACTAATAATTTTTATAATTTCTTCAATTTCTTCTTTGCTTAAATCTCTATTTATAAATCTTCCAGTGGATTTATATTTTTCATATTCTGGATGGGTATCTTGAATCCATCTATTACATTCTAAAATACTTTTATCTTCAATAATTACTTCAATATTTTTTGAAATATTTATTATTGGTTTTAATATTTCTTTTGCTTTTACAGAGCTCCCATAAAACAATCCTGTAAATTTAACTCCTATACCTATACCATATGAATTATATATAGCTGTTTTTAAATTCATTTTTCTATCTAATACCTTAAATAATTTTTGAATTTCTATAACAGCTTTTAATATAATATCAGGTGTTGCATTATGATATTTTATATATATTAAACTTCCCATTTCTTCTTTTTTTTCTATCTTTAATGTCATAGATGTTATTACTCCAAAATTACATCCACCACTTCCCATAATAGCCCAAAATAAATCTTTATTTTCATTTTTATTTACAATTAACTTTTGGCCCTTATAGTTTATTATTTCTGCTTCAAGTAAACTATCAGAAGCTAACCCTAGGTATCTAGCTGAATAGCCCCATCCGCCACCTAATATTAATCCAGGAACCCCAACAGTTGGGCATCCCCCCCCTGGAAATGGATATTTTCTTTCTCCTAAAGCTTCATAGGCTTCTCTATTTCTTACACCTCCACCTATCTTAACATATCCTTTTTCTTCATTGATATCGATATAATTAATATTACTTACATCTATTATAACTACATCATCGCCAGTAGAATATCCTTCATAACTATGTGCACCGGATCTTACTCTAATTTCCTTTGAGTTTTCTCTAGACCACTTTATTGCATTTATAACATCTTCTTCAGTATAACAATATACTATAATAAAGGGATGCTTATTTACGGCTCTATTCCAAGCCTTAATGCTTTCATTATAATCTCTATCTTCTCTGGTAATTATTTTTCCAGTTAATCCTATACAATTACCATCATTCATTAAATCACCTTCTGTTAAATTTATTCTATATAAGATAATATCACATAGATATTTAAAATTAAATATAAAGAGAGAGAAATATAATATTTCTCTCTATATTTACAATTTAATTATTTTTCATTTATTTTCTTATCACAAATGCCTAATTTTGACATAGTTTATTATTAGAATTTATTTATTGAAAGGATGTTTTTTATGTACTATCGTAAAGATGATGATTGCGATAAATGTAAGGACTGTATAAACAATCCTGGTAAAGATTACTGCAATACTGTATGTGAGGATAAAGATAAAAACTGCTATGAATCCTATAAAGTTTTTACTCCACATGTTTATGGAAAAGCTTTTGTTAATTTACAACCATACGAAAATTTATTTAATATAAGTGATTCTTTTGCTGCTGGGACTATTTTCAAGGATCTATATAGCCCTTATTGTGCTGTAAAATTTGTAGGAGGTTATGAAAAAGAATGAAAAGGCATGAATATTTAGAAATAATACAAAAGCTTCAGTTCTTTTTAATAGATCTTAATTTATATTTAGATATAAATCCATGCTGTGAACAAGCTGTAGCTGATTATGATAAAGTATCTAGTGAACTAAAGAAGACTATTTGGAATTATGAAAAAGAATATGGTCCATTAACAAACTTTGGAACTGCATATTTTAATAATCCTGATGAATGGGTTAATTCTCCTTGGCCTTGGGAAAATACTAAAGGAGGTAAAAAATAATGTGGTATTATGTTAAAACACTTGAACATCCGGTTAACTTAAAATCTACTGACATAAGAATGGCTAAACTTCTAGTAACTCAATATGGTGGTCCAGATGGAGAGTTAGCAGCTGCTCTTAGATATTTAAATCAAAGATATTCAATGCCTACTAATAAAGCAAAGGCTTTACTAACTGATATAGGTACTGAAGAACTTGCCCATGTGGAAATTATGGCAACAATGGTACATCAAATAATGGAAAATGCTTCAATTGATGAAATTACAGCTGCTGGATTAGATGGACATTATGCTGATCATGGAAAAGGATTATTCTATACTGACGCTACTGGAAATCCATTTACTTCAACTTACATTCAATGTAAAGGAGATATAATAACAGATTTAACAGAAGATATGGCCGCAGAACAAAAGGCTAGAACTACTTATGAATGGTTAATGAATTTAACTGATGATGTTGAAATAAAAAAAATATTAGGCTTCTTAAGAGAAAGAGAAGTTGTACACTTCCAAAGATTTGGTGAAGCATTAGTAGATGTACAAGATAATACAAAGCTAACTGATTTTTGCAAGTAATTAAAAGCATATACTATATATTATTTCTTCTATTTTAAGAACTTTATATATGCTAAAAGAGATGCCTAAATGACATCTCTTTTAGTATATTTTAATTAAATGGCTTATAAACGCTACTATCTAAATATCTCTCTGATATACACTCTCCTGCAGCATTATATCCATAAAGATACGCATCTGCAGATAATGCTCCTGTTTGATAAGCCTTTGCTACATATGATATGCCTCCAGTAGCTTGACTATTAGACCAAAACTCAGCAGTAACTGAATTTCCAGTAGAATATACATTAACTACTATAGGATACTCATAAGGATTTGTGAATATTAAATCTGGCCATTCATCACCTATAGTTGCATCTAATCCTTGTGGTACATACTTAACTACCATTTCATGATATGTTCTAAAATCTGGCAATATACCTGCTTTTAATTCAGCATTATATATTGTACTAGATATTTGACATACTCCTCCACCAAGACCTGGTACAACTTTACCATTAAGATAAGTGTTAGCTTCAACAAATCCATTTGCTTTTGTAGTAGGGCCTATAGCATTTACAGTGGAAAATGTATCTCCAGGCATAAGTAGTACATTTCCAATCATAGCTGATCCTCTTTGGATGTTATGCCCACTAGGGCCAGCATCAAAATAAGTTGTATAAGTAGATATCATTTTATCTACTGATTGTAATGCTTCTGTAGTTATTGTTGGCTTTACTTCACTTAACTCTCCTTTTATTGAAACATTATTTTCACTCTTAACATTCTCTAATGTAGCTTTTATATTAGATGCTAATGCATCTTTACTCAATTCATATCCTAATTGTCCAGGTGTTACATTTACAGCTCCCCATTTTACACTTATACTTGCATCTTGTGGGCTTATATTAACTTCATTTGCTATTGTATCTAAAAACTCAGATAATTTATCTTCACTATATTTTATTTCAAACTCATAAGTTCTATTTTGTGGTTCTTTAATTAAATTAAGTTGTTCTTTAAAACTTTTATCTTTACCAAAACTTAAAACTTCATTTTCAAAAGCTTCATAATCTATTGTTGTATCAAGATCTACATAGCTTTTTTCAAAGCTACTTTCTCCCACAGCTACAGTTATTTTTTTTCCTGAAATATCAGCTACCATATCCTCTACAACTTTATGCAATTCACTTTTTGTCATATCTGAAACATCTTTATCAAAAATAAAGGTTCCTGGATATATCTTATTCTCATAACTGTTTACAAGCTTTCTATTTTGAATATTAACATAAATAAATATAGATGTTGCTAATAATACTAAAGCTAATCCTATAAAAAATACTATCTTTTTTATTTTACTCTTAGGTTCTGAAACTATTTCATTAGTTTTTGGTGTAACATTATTATCCATTCATTTATCTCCTTAACCCCTAATATTATTCCGATTAATCTACAATTCCCTCCCTTTTTTGCTTAACCTTTTTATAATAATTTAAATTATTGTCATATAAAAATAATAACAATGCTCATCTTATATGTAAATATATTCCATAAAATATTTTATATTTTTTTATTACTTTTTCTCTTACATTTCTTTTCCATATCATACATAATCTTTATAATGCCAATTATCACAATACTAATTTGTATAAAAGTTATATAATTATATAATTTACTACTTAAAAAAATACCAAAACCACCTAATAAAATAACTAACAATCCAGTATTAAATATATCTGAACCTATTATTCTAGACACTTTATTCTTATCATATTTTTTTCTATCAAATCCATTTAACATGTCTCCTGCATTTTGACTTTTAATTACCCAACCTAAAAACAAGGGAAATCCCCCCATAAATAATGTAATTATAACTAGCCCATAAATATCTACATTTCTCATTTTAAGTTCACCTTTAATTAGATATATTTACACAATGTTTTCAACCTAAATATATTTTTATTATAACATATTTTCCCATTATAGTAATTATTATAATTATAATTTCTTAATTACTATAATATTTATATCATTGATTTTCTATCTATAAACTGTTAGATATAAAAAAGAATATCTATTTTTTAGAATAAAAGCTATATCCTAAAAACAAAATAGATATTCTTTATAAATTTTTTATGGAATTATTCTTGTTCTATCTCTTGGGATTAAAGTTGCTTCTCTTACATTACTTAAATTTAATAACTGTGCTGTAATTCTTTCAAGTCCTATTCCTAATCCTCCATGCTTTGGCATTCCATATTTAAATATTTCTGTATATCCTTCATAGTCATTAGGGTTTAGTCCTTTTTCCTTCATACTGTTTATTAGCATATTATAATTATGAATTCTTTGTCCACCTGATGTAATTTCAACTCCTCTAAATAATAAGTCGAAGCTTCTAGTTCCTTCTTCTCCTAAAGGCATTGTATACATAGGTCTCTTTTTTCTTGGATAATTAGTTATAAATATAAACTCACAACCTAATTCTTCCTTAGCATATTTACAAATAAGTTTTTCTGCTTCAGGATCTAAATCACCTTCCAATCCTTTTTTATTATACTTAGCTTCTATTATTTTTATAGCTTCTTTTAATTCTATTTTAGGTATACTACCATGAATTCTAGGAAGCTTTGCATTTAATAATTCTAAATATTTCTTACCTTTTTCTTCTACAGAATTTAGAATATATTTTATAAGCTCCTCTTCTAAATTCATTATTTCATATTCATCTTCTATAAAGCCAAATTCTAAATCCATACTAACATACTCATTTAAATGTCTACTTGTATTATGCTCTTCAGCTCTATAAACATGAGCTACTTCAAAAACTCTCTCAAATCCTGCTCCTACCATCATTTGCTTATAAAACTGAGGACTTTGAGCAAGATAAGCTATTTTCTCAAAGTAATTAACCTTAAAAAGTTCTGTTCCACCTTCTGCTCCTTCTGCCACTATTTTAGGAGTAAAAATTTCTGTAAAGCCTTTTTCTATTAAAAATTCTCTAAAGCTTTGAACTATAATATTTTGTATTTTAAAAATTGAATTTATTTTTTCATGCCTTAAACTTATAGCTCTATTATTCAAAGTAGTTTCTAAGCTAGCATTATACTCCTTTTTATTTATTTCAATTGGAAGCTCTTCTGCTTCACTAACAACATTTATTTCTTCTATTAGTATTTCAAAGGGATTTAAGGCATTTTTACTTTCTTTTACTTTTCCAAATACACTTATTACTGACTCAAGGCTAATATTATCTATATTTATAGATTTATTTTCAACTACGCATTGAACTAATCCACTTCTATCCCTAAGAATTAAAAATGTTATTTCTTTAAGCTTCCTTATTCTATAAACCCATCCTTCAACTTTTATTTTTTTCTCTATAAATTTATTAATTTCACTAACTATAATTCTTTCCATTATAAATCTCCTTTACTAAATAATAAAAAAATCCCCTTAAGCACGTCTGCTTAAGGGGCAAATAATTCGCGGTACCACCCTTATTAATTTTAATAAATTATAACTGCTTATAGAATATACCTAATTAAAAATAATATCTAAAACAAAAAATCCTTCACTCCAAAATAGGAGTGAAGGTTTAGTTCACGGTACCATCCTAATTTAGCTTAATATAATAATATTAAAACTATCTCTAATCCATTAACGCTAGAACACGTCTTATCCTACTTCATTTCAGATAAGCTTCTCCAGGATGTCTTTCGATATTACTTCATCGTGAAGCTTTCACCTTCCTTCACTCGCTAAGGATTACGTATATATCTACTCTTCCTTTCTTAGAATTTATTTAATATATAATATTCCTTTTTATAATTTCTGTCAATAGTTTTTAGATAATATTCCTTAGAATATATAATTTATAATTAAAACATACTATAGTTGGAGGTGATATATTATGACTTCAAAAGAATTACTTTATATAGCTGATGGTTTAGGACATGAAAAATTTATGGAAACTCTATGTAAGGAAACAGCAACTAAACTACAAGATGATGAACTAAAAACATTAGTTACTCAATATGAGGCTAAGCATAAAGAGTTATTTGGCAAACTATTTTCACTATTATAAGGAGGACTATGAAATGGATGATAAATGCTTATATGAAAACATACTTCAGTTAACCAAAGGCGCAACTGATATGTATTTACATGCTACCACTGAAGCTTCTACTGAAAATATTCATCAAGTGTTTCATGATTTACTACATGAAACTTTAAAAATACAACATGAAGTATATAAAAAGATGGAAGCTAAAGGATGGTATCCAGCGGAGCAAGTTGAACAACAAAAAATTCAGCAAACTAAACAAAAATTTACTATGCAATAAAAAAAAGGATATAAATAATATATTCCTCACGACTTCGCAAACTCTAAGTCGCAGTTATATAATATTTATATCCTTCATACTAAAAGTAATCACTTTCTTTCAAAGCTTATAAACCTAGTACCTTGAAATGATAATACTCCTTTATCACCTTCTGAAATAAGTCCATATTCTTTTCCTGATACATTGAATTCTAACCTTTCCCCATTTTCAAATTCAAATGTTACATAATAGGTAGTTGAAGTTGAAGTATGCATCATATTATCTCCTGTATTATGATTATGATGGCTAACTGAAACTCTCTTAGATGAAACTATTGAATTTACTGGTATTATCGGTTGTTTATTATTATGTGACCATTCACTAATACCTCTTATTATTGAAAATATAATCACACCAATTATTAAAATAAAGACTATACTAAACATAGCTGAAAAAGAATCAAAGGAATTAAACTCATTATACATAATAACCTCCCCAATTAATTACCCCATTGTATTTTCTTTATGTCCACACTGACTACATTTATAATATTTCTTTCCATATTGATTATTATCATAGGCATATTTATATTCTTCCATTATTTCGCCACAAATAGGGCAAATTTTTTCTTCTGCTACTTGCAAATTTTTTCCTCCATTTCATCTTTAAAAACTTTATTATAAACTATATCTAAAATATCTTCCTTATTACTTTCTTCTTCTAACCCTATTATCTCTATTAATTTATTTTTTGAAGTAATAATATAGTTATTTGCTTTTTCATTTACATAAACATTAACTTCAACTGGTAAGTTAGTTTTTATTTCATAATAAAAAACATCTTGCTTTTTAAACCAATCCATCATTTTATTAAAATTCCATTTTACCATAAATTCGTAATCACTTTCAAAAAGCTCATAGGATAACTTCATCTTCTTTCCATTAGCTGTATAAAAGATTTTATTAGCAATAAAACTACTTTCTTCATCAATATATATATCATCTTCAGTAATAGCTTCATCATTAAAATCTTTTAATCCTAGTGCATATTGTTTACTCTTTGCTGTCATACTTTTATTTTTAAATATATTATCAATAAAAAAATTATTGATAATAAAAATAGTTGTAATAAGTATAATAAATATTGATGATATTGTTACTTTTTTCTTTGCATTATCTTTTTTATTCTGTAATAGATATGAAAATAATAAAACACTAATTATTATTGCCAAAATAGATATGGTAATATTAGAATCTTCTGTACTACTTGTTAAAAGTAAAGCAATAAAAAATAATGCTGCCAATAATAGTATAATGAAGATACTTATTCCCTTAAATCTTATCCAATAGATATTTTTATTTTCATCTTTATAAGTAATTCTTAGCCTAAATTTTATTAGTCTAAGTAAATCTATAATACACACTATAAATGCACCAATAAAAATAAAGTTCATCACTAAATTTTCATTATTAGCTAAAAATTCTAAGTTCCTTCCCTTAGCTATTGTTAAATAATTTGTATATACATAAAGCCCCATTAAAGCTAATTTACAAATTATATTCTTAAGAGAATCTTTAAATAGCACTCTTTTTTCTGTAATACCTTTATTACTTATAGAATTTTTCTCAATGGCATTTTCCTTATAAAAAATTTGAAGGTTATTATACTCACAGCAAAAATTCCATTCTGTGCTTCCTAGCTTTTCTCTATATTCTAATACAACAGCACTATCTGCTTCCCCATAGGATGTAATTCCATCAACAATATCTATTGTATACTTTATACTCTTTGGTTGAGTCCTCCTAAACTTAATATATAAGTTTGATAGTTTTTCTAGCTTCCATCCTTCTAGAGCCATTTTTTCTAGGTAAGTTTCTATAGAACTTATTTCAAAAGAATAAAAATCTATTAAAACTATTTTTATATCCCCAAATCTCAATTAAATATCCCCCTTTTATATTTTACAAAGGTAAATCCCTTTTATTAAATCGCATTATACCAATTATATACAATACTAATCCTAATATTAGTAAAACAATAACCATCCATATTCCAGATGCTTCACCTTTTATTAACTTATCTGTATTGAATAAAGAAAAAATTGTAAAGTATTTAAAGTTATCTAATCTTCCACCCATATTAGCTAAAAGTTGAATTATAAAAAATCCAATAGGAATACCAGCACTTATTGAATATGATAACTTTGTATCATTGCTAATACAAGATGCAAAAAATCCTAGGCCACTTATTGCTATATGAAGGCAATATAGTCCTACATTAAGTAAAATATATTTTTTAATATTAAGCTCTCCTGGAAAATATACTTCACTAGAAATTATTCCAACTAAAGTAATAAATGCTATTAAAATTCCTATAGATATTAATAAAAATACTCCTTGAGTTATTGCAATTTTTCCTCTTTTATTTGGTGTTGCTAAAAGATATGCCATAGAGCCACTATCAACATATTTTGCAATAAGTTTATTAGCTATTATTATTTCAAATATCATTGGAAATATAATAAATAAAAATCCAAATAAATAAGTATTTATAAATTCTATTAATGTAGTTCCTGGATTACTCATTCCAAAGGCTGCCATCATTTCTGGCATAGCTTTTTCAAATTCTGCTAGTGCTTCACCTATTTCTGGATCAAACATTGGAATTATTACTGAAATATACATAGTTAATACCGCTGCAAAAATTATAAAAAGTTTATAATTTGATTTAATTTCTCTTTTTAATAGTGGCATACTAATCATTATTTTCACCTCCATAAAAATGCATAAATAAGTCTTCTAAACTTTGAGTATATGATTCTAAGTTTAGAACTTTATACTTTGCTAATGCTTTAATAAAAGGCATAATATCTCCTTTTATAGTTATAGTTACATTATTTCCGTTTACTTCTTTTGTTTTAAAACCTTCTTTTATAAATTCCTTTGCCATTTCTCCATTTTCAAAGGTTATATTATAAATCTTTTGCTTAGATTCCTTTAAAGTAGCTATATTTTCAACTGCTACTATTTTTCCTTCTTTTATAATAGCAGCTCTATCACAAGTTTTTTCTATTTCTTCAAAGCTATGGGAAGACATTAATATAGTTTTACCCTTTTCTTTTTCTTCTGCAATTAATTTAATAAATTCATTTTGCATTAATGGATCTAATCCACTAGTTGGTTCATCTAATATTAAAATATCAGGATCCTGCATAAATGCACATATAATTCCTATTTTTTGTTTCATCCCCTTAGACATCTTTTTTATCTTTCCATTAGCATTTAAGTCAAATCTTTTTATCAATTCATTTGCCCTTGATAACTCTTTAATCCCCTTCATTTCAGCAACAAATTTTATAAATTTTATTCCTGTCATGTCATCTAAAAAAGCAATTTCTCCTGGTAAATATCCAAGGAATTTTTGTATTTCACTAGAATTATCAAAACAATCTAATCCATTAATGCTAGAGCTTCCTTTATCAGCTTTTGAAAAACCCATTAAATGACGAATTGTAGTGGTTTTCCCTGCCCCATTTGGTCCAAGAAATCCAAGCACTTCTCCTTTTTTCACTGAAAAATTTATGTTAAATATTCCTTTTTTATCTCCATAATCCTTAGTAAGATTTTTAATTTCTATTACATTCATTATAATCCCTCCAAGCATTTAAATTAGTACCATTTAATAAGTTATATTATACTATATATTTATTATATACTCAATTATATCTGTTAATTTTTGTATATGTATTTTAATAATAGTGTATTTGGAATATAATGTATTTATAGAAAAATATTTAGAGGTGATTCAATGAAAAATATATTTAAAAGTAAAGTATTTATTACTATCTTAGTTATTATTTTTATTATAGCTATTGGTGCTTTTTCATTTATTATTTATAAACAAATTGATTCTGGTAATTTTGATGCTAAGTCTAATATATCTGAAATTAAAAAAATTGATAAAGAACTTTCTAGCGAAGAATTAAATGAAGTTAAAGATAGTGATTATTATCCTATTGAAAACATATATGATATCCTTCATAGGATGAGTAATACTAAAATTATAGCTGAAGATAATCAAATTTGGGGAAAAATCGAAATGGATCCTGAATATATTGCCTCTTTAAAAAGCTTAATAGAAAAAGTTGATTATAAGGACAGGGATTATATGTTAGAAGTCCTTACTAGATGGGAAAATAATGATTTTTCTCAAGCTGTAGAAGAACATAATTACTTTTGGAAGAAACTTGGTGGAACTGTAGGTAAAGCTACCTCTTTAAAAGAGTAAAAAATAGGATAAATATTATATCTACTTAGATTTTAAACTTATTAAGAATATAATATTTATCCCAAATACCCATTATAATATAATTTAAAGTTATTTTTTATTAACTTCTATTAATAACTCTTTTATTTCATCTACCCTATATCCTTGTTTTTTTAATTCTTTTATTTCTTCAATTCTCTTTATTGAAGCCTCCCTTTTAAATCTTCTTGTTAAGCCTTCATCTTCTTGTTCAAAAGGTAAAATTGCCTCTTCAGTATAAAATTTAAGAGTACTATATCTAGAATTCGTAATTCTAACAAGTTCTCCAATTGTAATGTATTCTGATTTTAAAATTTTTTCTATAGATCGTTGTCTAGACATTACCTTCTAACTCCTTTAAATTGGATATCTTCTAAGGCGTATTCCATGTATTGGAATTCTTCCTCCAATTGCTTCTGGTATTGCCTCATATAATATATTATCTATTTTTATTAGAGGTACATCTCCACCACGCACAATAGTATATGAGTGTCCAGATTCTTCTAATCTTTTCTTAACATCTTCTAATCTTTCTTTTGAATTAGGTAACCATTCTTCAGCATCAATAAATATAGATTGGGAACGATCAATCATTGGAAATATAAAATTTATTCCTGTTCCTTCTGGAGTTTTTACTGCATTTCTCTTCATATTTAAAAATCCCTTAACTGCTAGTTCTACCCCATGATGAATATGAATGTTATAAAGCTCCTTTAAAAATTTATTTCTTGTAAATAAACTATTCATTTTATTATGAACTAATTCCATATCTCCTTTAGAAAATATATCATACATAGAGCCACTTTCTCTAAGAAGCCATAAAAAAATTGCGCTTTCGTCACTTATTTCTCCCTCTTCAAGTACCTCAGCTTTGATTCCTTCAACAATTCTAGAATAATAATTTGAATTACTTCTATATTCTTTAAGAGACAGTCCAGAAGTTTTATAAAATAAATCGCAGCCTAATAAACTTGGGATTTCTTCAATATAATTATTACCTTTTAAAGAATCAGTTATTTTTTTCTCAAGTGCTTTTAAATTTTTACTAGACAAATTAGAAGCTTTTGTTAACCACCAATTTAAATCTTCCTCTAGTTTTTCACTTTTATTAATAATTGGTTTTAAAACAGCTTCCTGATATAAGGTTATATTAGACTTAGATAAAGTTGATCTTTTTAAACACAGCTTATCATTTGAATTAATAAACTCACCTTCTAAATAGGTTTCAAGAATAACTGCTGCAGCAATACATCGAAGTGAAAGCTTTTTTATAGTGGTCATATTAATACTATCTTGTGCATTTAATATAATCATAGAAAAGCATTGTGATAATTTTAATTCTCTCATAAATAAACACTCCCATAAATTAATATTTTAATTTACTTACTACTTACTACTTATTACTTAATCATACTACTACAGGATTATTTTGTAAATATATTCCAAAATTAAATTGTTTTATTTTTTATAAATAAAAAAATAGCTAATTAACAAATTAGCTACTTCTATATTATTTTTATAAATTTTATTCTGGCAATTGATTTTTATAATGCTCATTACTTATTTTTTCAATTTCTTCAACATAACTACTATCATCATGATGATAGTCATATTCTGGTGTATTTCTAACATCATTAAATCTTCCTACAGATTGATAACTATCTTCTTCATCAAAACCTACTTCATCTTTATTTCCATGCTGATAACTATGTGCAAGGGTTTTACCAATTACACTTTCTTCTACTACCCTTTGATTTGAATTATAAGTTTTAACAGCGCTAATACTATCTTGACACTTAATACAATTTACTGCATAAGGTAAAAATTCTAGCCTTCCTCTATCAATATCCTTACCACAGGATTTACATTTGCCATATGTACCATCTTCTATAGCTCTTAATGCATCATCTATCTTGTCTAGTAGTGACATTTCGTTTGCTTCTAATGCTCTTCCCTTTTCAACTTCAAAGGTTTCACTACCTATATCTGCTGGATGATTATCATAAAATGATAATTCACTTGCAGTTTCAGCATTATATTTAGTCACTCCATTTTCATCTAATTGGTCAATAAGTTCTGTAACTCTCTTTTTTTCTTTATTAAGTTTATCCTTAAAATATTGAAGTTCTTCTCTATTCATACAAATCATCCTTTCAAAATAATATCTAATTATATTCTTCCTAAAAGATTTTTTTTTAATAAACTTATTTATAGAAGTTATTTATAATTATACCATAAATAAACAATAAAGGAGAAAAATTAAGAACTTCTTCATTTTTACTTACACATTTTTCTTATTTTCACTTCTGCAAATACTGGATAAAACCCCGATTTTAAAGCAACTTTCTGTGATATTATATGAGATTCAACTGTACCATAAAAAGGTATCTTTCCTCTATTAAATATTTCATTTTTTAAAGCTTTTACTATTGTGGTTGCAACTCCTTTACCTTTTGCCTCAGGTAAAACATTAACTCCTATTTGCCACATTATATCAGAGTCCTCACTTGCTCCCGCCATTCCTAAAATATTTCCTTCATCATCTAAAGCTGCAACTGCAAGTACGTCTGGATAATTTTCATTAAAAGCAAAGGCTTCATCAAATCGACTATCCTCTTTGAATTGTAATATCTCATCCTTTTCATAAAATTTTAAATTAAAATTTTTACTTCCTACATCATTATTATCTATAGGTAAATAATAATGATGGGTATCTTCTATTTCATAACCAAATTCATTTAATTTTTTATCTATTCTTCTTAATACAGAATACAAAAATAGCCACTCTCCTGGAAACTTTAATAGATTCTCTGTACACCATCCTTTAATAGCTTCATCTGCTGATACTACTAACTTACCATTAAATATTAAAATTTTTAATATTTCTTTATCATTATTATATTTTCTTGCACCAGGTATTTCCTTTAAATCCGTAATTAAATTTTCACTATTATTAAAGTCATCAATTATACAATTATAATCCTTTGATAATTGTTCTTTAACTTTAATTAAAACTTCACCATTTTCCATATATTCTCAACTCCTTTTTTTAAATTATATCTTTCTAAATTATAAACATCAATAAAAAAGAGTTAGCTTTACACTAACTCTTTAACATATATTATTTTTTAAAGTTTACTTCTTTTTCTTCATTGATATTTACAAAAGTCTTACTTGGAATAGTCTTAGCTATTACTTTTCCTTCTCTTATAGAATATAATACTTCTGCTCTTCTTCTAACAGCATCATATCCACTTTCAGCATTTAATAAAATTAAATTACCAGGTTTACCTATTTCTATTCCATATTTATCTTCAATATTTAAGATTCTTGCACTATTACTTGAAATAAATTTAAGTGATTCATTTATATCATCATAACCCATCATTTGACAAACATGTAATCCAAAATGAACTACTTCAAGCATATTTCCTGTTCCCATTGGATACCATGGATCAAATATATCATCATGACCAAAGCATACATTTATACCTGCTTCATTAAGCTCCTTAACTCTTGTAATACCTCTTCTCTTAGGATATGTATCAAATCTTCCTTGAAGATGAGTGTTTACTAATGGATTAGATACAAAATTTATTCCAGACATTTTTAGTAATCTAAATAATTTATATGTATATGCATTGTTATATGATCCCATTGCTGTAGTATGGCTAGCTGTCACCTTATTCTTAAGTCCAGTTTCTAAAGCTCTTGTTGCTACTACTTCTAAAAATCTTGATTGCTCGTCATCTATTTCATCACAATGAACATCTACTAAAACATTATATTTTTTCGCTAATTCAAAAATCTTATTAATAGATTCTACACCATATTCTCTTGTAAATTCAAAGTGAGGTATAGCCCCTATTACATCTGCTCCTAATTTTATAGCTTCTTCAACTAACTCTAAACCATTAGGATATGAAAGTATTCCTTCTTGTGGGAAAGCTACTATTTGTAATGTTACATAATCTTTCAGTTCTTCTCTTACTTCTACCATTGCCTTTAAAGCAATTAAGCTTTTATCAGTAACATCTACATGAGTTCTTATAAATTGAATCCCATTAGCTACTTGCCATTCTATAGCTTTTTTTGCTCTAGTTTTAACATCTTCCTTAGTTAAAAACTCTTTTCTTTCTGACCATCTTTCAATACCTTCAAAAAGAGTTCCACTTTTATTCCATTTAGGCTCTCCTGCTGTAAGAGTTGTATCTAAGTGAATATGAGGTTCTATAAAAGGAGCTGAAGCTAAGGCTCCATTTCCTTCTATTATTTCTTCATTTTCTAAGGCTTCTATATTTTCATTTATATCTGTAAATTTTCCATCTACTATTCTTATATCAAATAATCCTTCTTTATCTAAAAGTCTTACTTTTTTAATTAACATTATATCATCACCTTATTTTTTAGTTATTTTCATTCCTATTATATATACTAGCATTGTTGTTATTATTGCATTTAATGCTATAACTCCTACTTGTACAACATTTGCAATTATGAATCCTGCTAAGAAAGCTATTATAGCAATCCAATTTACTTTTTCAAATTTTGCATTTTCAATTCTTTCATATTTTCTTTTCTTTATAAAGAAGAAATCTGCCATAATTATTCCACCTACTGGAGGTAACATTGAGTTTAAGAATGTTAGGAATTCAGTAAAATTATTATTTAACCAAATTGCTCCTACTGTTCCTATTAAGCCACCGATGATTACCAATCTCTTCTTAGGTAACTTTGTAATATTTGAAAGACCTAGCCCTGATGTATATATAGCATTATCATTAGTTGTCCATATATTTAAGCCTAATACTAATATTGCAGGTAATATTAATCCTTGTGAAAACATAACATCTGCTATATCTGAATTACCTGTAACCATTGCACCAATTGCTCCAAATAAGAACATTAATGAATTTCCTATAAAGAAAGCTATAACTGTAGTTGAAACTGCTACCTTTTTATTTTTTGAGAATCTTGCAAAATCTGGTGTAGCTGTTCCCCCACTTATAAATGAACCAACACATAAAGTTACTGCTGTTACTAATGCCATTTTATTTTCTGGCTGAATATTCATTAACCCTTGAACTCCACCTACTGAATTTGCTGCCATAACTGCTGATGTACTACCTAATACTGCTATTGCTGGTACTGCTATCGCACTTAATATTGTTAAAGATTTAATTCCAAAATAAGCTGTAGCTGTCATTAGTATTCCTGTTATTGCAACTAATAAATATAAATTTATATTAAATCTATTTGCTACAGGTATTGCAAACATGGCTATTCCAACACCAAACCAACCTATTTGTGTAATACTAGTTATAAAAGATGCTAAATATGAACCTTTTTCACCAAAGGAATATCTAGCAAGTAAATGCATTGAAAGTCCAGAATCTGCACCTATATATGCTAATGCTCCTGTGTAACAGGCTAATATTAAATTTCCTATAAGTACTGCTATAAAGAAATCTTTTAATGGTAATCCAGTTCCTAAATTTCCACCTGTTAACATACTTGCTGAGAAAAATGTAAATCCAAGCATAACAACAAACATTGAAAGGAATCCTTTTTTATCTCTTTTATCTACATGTGATAACTCATAATCATGATCATTGTTCTTAATATTTTCTTCTACTATTATTGTTTGTTCCATTTTGAAATCCCCCTAAATATATATTTAAGGAAAACCAGTACTTATTTTCATAAAAAAACGACCTTTCTATTATTTAGAAAGGTCGTAATACTTAATATTAGATATATAAATAAAGCTTATACTATCTAATTGCTATATCTCTGCCGTATCATCTCCGACCTTGTTAGTCTCTCTGGACTAAATTTAAAGGACTAGTTTTCTTGAAACAATTATATATTTATTCTTTAATGAATGTCAACAAATTTCTTATGGTAATTAATTCTTATTTCACTTAAATTTATACAAATTAAATTAAAAAACAAAATTTTTTAATTTACTATTTATTTTCTCTAATAATGATGGAACTATTTTTAATATACTTGGTAATAATAAAGCAACTAAAAATGCTATAGCACAACCTATAAATATCTCATAATACATAGGTTGTCCAATATAGACTTGATATCCATGTATAGATGCACCTGCTATTGCTGCTACTATAATTATTTTACTAGCAATCCAAGAAATTAAATTTATTAACTTACATAAAAATATTACTATTGTTAAAATTACTATTATTGGTAATGCTAATACTTTTAATATAAATTGAATTAATGTGCCTATAGATGAATTCTCTTCTTTTTTTAATTCTTTTTTCTTATTATTGTTTCTTCTCTTTAAGTTATCTTTTTTATCTTTATTACTACTTTTTATAGATTTGTTATAATTATTTCTTGATGATTTAATTGAAGAAGGCTTTTTCTTTATCTTATTATTTTTAAAGGTTTCTTCATCTTCTTCAAACTTATTAGTACTTATATCATTTTTAGAGTTTTGTTCTGAATTAATTTTTTTAATATTTATAACTGTAGTTTCCTGACTTTGAATTTTTTCTTTTTCTACTTTTATCTCTTCATAGGCATTATCAAATACCTCTATAAAAGCTTTAGCTCTTTTTTCATTAATTATTTCTTTTTTTATTTCATTTACCTTATTTTCATAGGCTTGTCTTACTTCTTCCATTGAAGCATTTTCATCAATGCCTAAAATCTTATAACTTTCCATTTTTCATCTCCATATTATATAAAAATAATATATCCCCTATCTTTTGATTAACATTTATTATATCAATATTTATAAATGAATAAAAAGGTAATTTTGTCCTATTTCTTTTGTTATATAAGCAAAAAGCCTAGGAAAGCTAAACAACCTCTCTTAGACTTTTATTCTTAACCCTATATTTTATTAATCTAATACTTTTTCAAAAATAATGCTATCACTCTTAATTATATATTAACTTTTCATATAATCTAAAGTAATCTAATCCATAATTACTTAATCCTAAATCCACAGTATCAATATATTCATAACCACACTTTTCATATAATTTAATTGCAGGCTCATTTTTTTCATAAACATCTAATCTTATTGATTTCATATTTTTTTCTTTTGCAAAGGTATATGCAAAATCCATTAATTTTCCCCCAATTCCTAATCGTAAATAGTTTGGATTTATAGCAAAGGTACGAAGGACTAATATTTCGTTGTAGTTATCATCACTTTTCCATTTTGCATTATAGTATGCCTCTTCTGGTTCATGATTTAAAATTACAGTTCCTACAATTTTATCTTCATACTTTGCTATATATAAATTTCCTTCACTAATACCCTTTATAGCATCTTCTCTAATTGGATAAGTGCCCTTTTTCCAACCAGGATAATTTACTCCTTTTGCTAGGAAATCGTTTATCTCATTATAAAGTAATTCTATCTCATCTATATCTTCTTCTTCCCCCAGTAATATAGTAACCTCAACATTTTCTTTATTCATATCAATTCACCTTTTAACATATTTTACTATTATTTATTAATATAATTATACTAATAAAAAAGAAACCTTCCAAGTTATCTCAGAAGGCTTCTTCGTTAATTATAAGCTCTTAAATAAGCCATATATTTATATACTACATTTCTAGATCTTTCAAATTCTATTCTACAGCTATTAGCAAGTTTAATTGAATGATCATTCTTTGAATCAATACTAGCTCTTATTATTTCGTTAAAATCAGGTAAATCCTCTGGTATATCAATGTTTAAGTCTTTAACTTCAGGACTATCTATAGAAATATAAGCTGCTAAAATTGCTATCCAATAATTTTGTAACACATATTCCTTATTCTTAACTAAAGGTAATAAGGTTTTAATTGCTTCATTAGAAGTTACTCCATGCAAAATTGTAAAATTCTTTGTTTCCACAAATAATTTATTTATAATTTTATCTAATTGTGATAATACTTCTTTATAATCTCCTTTTAAAGTAAAGGCATTTTTCTTAAAGCCTTGAAGGTTATATATTTTCTCTATCCTATCAGCAATTAAATTCCCACTAAAACTTTCATTATCAACTGATTCTGCTAATACTTTTAAATCATATAGTGGATTTTCTGTTATAGATGGTAATGTATCAAATTTATGTGGTACAAAGGTTGAAGCAAAATAGCTTAATGATTTTATAACCTCTTCCTTATTTTCACTTCTTACAGCAAAGGATAGCCTAATTAATGGATGAAAAGCACGAGCTGCAACTCCCTTAATTAAGATAGGTAAAATCTCTCCTATTACCTCTAAATAATTAGATTTATTTATTTTTTTAGAAAAATAATCATAATATGAACCAAAGGAATCTTTAAGTCCTAAATATTTTTCAAAATTATCATTATCTATATTATATAGTTTAGTGAAATCTTCTTTTGATATTTTTATTCTTTCAACTGTAGTATTTAAATATTTATCTATCTCATTAAAGGGAACTCCTAATTCATATAGTGAATAACTTACCATTGGTATATGATTAGACAATCCTCCATTATAATCACTAGCATAATCTTTATATTTATCAAAAAAATCTATAAACATAATCCCTCCTATTGAAAATTATTTTCAATTATATTTTACTACTATGGTAATACTTGTCAATATATTTATTTATCATATAAAAAGAGCTAGCACTTTGCTAACTCTTATAATTAACCTTATTTATTTATTTATTTATTTATTTATTATATTGCCAATTCCAATCACCGTGATATATCATTCTTTTATTCATGCCACCATCAATTGTTATTGTTTCCCCTGTAATAAAATCTTGATTACAAAAATACATTACCATACTTGAAATATCCTTGGTATTTCCAACCTTTCCTGCTGGAATTACAGCTTTATCTGTTTCAGTATAATCTTCATCATCACTAACATTAATCCAACCAGGTGCTATACAATTAACTAACACATCAGGTCCTAATGAAATGGCTAAGGAATGTGTTAAAGCAACTATGCCACCCTTTGCACTTGCATAAGCTTCACTATCTGGCTCTGATTGAAAAGCTCTTTATGAAGCAATATTAATAATTCTCCCTTTATTCTTTATCAGCTCATCCTTGCATAGACGACTTAATTCATATGGAGCTTTTAATCCTACTGAAAGCACATAATCAAAGCCATCATAATCTAAATTAGATAAGATACCATTATTACCTCTACAAGCATTATTTACAAGGACATCAATTCTTTGTAGCTTCTCCATTGAAAATTCAACAAATTCCTTCAAACTATTTTTGTTTGCTACATCACCACAGTAATAAAATAAATTTGAATGTTGATTTGCAAATTCACTTGATAGCTTTTCATCAATATCCATAAAACATACATTATATCCAGCAGATAAAAAATCTAAACATATTTGTTTTCCAATTCCATGTGCTCCACCAGTTACTATAACTCCTCTTTGCATATTTTCTCTCCTCTCATTCTCATTAAATGATTTTAAAATTATTAATAAGTTTCGCTTTAAAAACTTATTAATAATATTATTATACACTTATTAAGTAGACTTACAGATATTAGATTTAAGTTAAATTTCTTATTTTATAGCATTTAACATGATACGACACTCTAAGATATCTCTTGCTATCCTATGGCATAATATGATGTTATATGATTTTGACATTAATGTTTACTAGGCATATACTAAAGATACAAGTTAGCTAAGCCGACATGTAAACTTAATATCGCGGGATGGAGCAGTTGGTAGCTCGTTGGGCTCATAACCCAAAGGTCGTAGGTTCAAGTCCTGCTCCCGCAACCAAAAAAGCCTTACTCTTACTGTAAGGTTTTTTATTATTTAAAAAATTCTATTAGAATTCTGAATCATTTAGATTATTATGAAAGAAGGTATATATTTAATGAATTATAAAACTTTTGAAAACAAGTTTGATGTTAAAGGTCCCATTGCTTATGGTACTGTTTTAAAGAAAGATAGAGGTGAGCTAAACTTCCAAATAGATGCTGATGATGTTGAAAGAATCCAATCTATGGGAACTTGGTTTGCTGAATGGCATAAAGACTTTAATTCCTATACAATTCAAAACATAAGCAACTCAAAAGGAACTAAACCTTTAAAGCGAAGTCTTCAAACAGTTATTTTAAATACTAGTCCAAAAGCTCCTATTAAACATATTAATGGCGATATACTAGATAACAGAAAAGCTAATTTAGAAATAATCCAAAGGAATCAAAAAAATCAATATGAAAAAGTTGATGATAACACAATCGCTATTATCTTAACTAATAAATATGGAATCCCACATTCTAAGGCATTAATTTCTTTTGAAGATTTAAATACTGTTCTAACTGACGATCTTAGCTGGGTTGAATATAAGAAAAATGGAACTATCATGGTTATTGCAAATACTCCTCAAGGGAGAATTCATTTAGATAATCTTATAATGAATCCTAATGAAGGAGAGGTTGTACATCACATAAATTTAAACCCTCTAGATTGTAGACGTAGCAACTTAGAAACTAAAGTAATAGAATAAATATTACAAAAGAAAAGCCCACTGTTTTATAGTAAGCTTTTCTTATTTTTTATATATTAATATTTTCAATTATATATAGTTAGTTAATAAAATTGTAATTTCTATGCTGATTAATATTTAGTATTGCCTACCTAAACTACTATTCTAAAGTAATTCAAAATACCTTTATATTCTTTCATTAAATCCTTATATATAGTCAACATTCTTTTTGTATTTCGCCTTACATTATTCATAATATAGTCATAGTTATCTATTACTATATTACAAATTTCATTATCAATTTTATTATTTAATGCCATATCCAATAATATTGATATTACATCTTGCTTAGAAAACTCATCTTTATAACTTCTTTTATTAACAAGAGCACTAACTACATCTGCTATTGCCACTATTCTTGCCTCAAAAGGAATCTCCTCTCCTTTTAACCCAAAAGGATATCCTGTCCCATCTAATTTTTCATGATGCAATGTAGCTATATCTCTTAAATCATCTAATCCTAAATTACTTAATATTTTATATCCAATTATAGCATGTTCCTTTATCTTTTCATATTCTTCATCTGTTAACTTACTTTTCTTTTCTAAAATTTCCACAGGTATTGCTATTTTACCAATATCATGTATCATTGAAGCAATTCTTATTCTTCTAGCCTCATCTTCATCTATATTAAGTATTTTGGCTATTTGAAAACTCACTTCTTCAACAGTTATCGTATGTACAACAGTGGATTCACTTCTAAAGTCAATAGCATATGTTAACATTCTTATATAACTTATTACTTCTTCTCTAGTTAATAATACATTGTCAAATACTTTGTATAGTTCTTCTAAATATCTATTATCTTGAATATTCTCTAACAAATTATATTTAGTGCATGCAATCTCAAAATAATTCTTATGCTCTGGAAGTGCTTTTTCTCCTAAAATATCTACTACCCAACTTTTCTCCATTCTTTTGTTCCTAATATTTAAAATAGAAATTAAATCAGCTAAATGTAATAATAATGCTTCTTTAGGAATTATTTTTTTCTTTTCATAATCTAAATCTTCAGGATTCATAGAATGACCTAAAACTACTGGTGCTAAATCAGATAATGGTGAAAAGTATTTAATGAATAGTGATCCATAAACAGCATGATTAATAGGGTTACTTAAATGAATATCTAAAATTTCATTTCTTTCTTCAACCTTATATGCACCTATATCATGGAAAATTGCAATTTCCATAAGTCTTAATATTTCATCTTCAGTATAGCTGTTAGAAGCCTTTAATAATTTATACATTATATAGGATACTTCTTCACCATGACCTACCATTCTTTCATCCATAATATTTAAGCATCTTTGTATTACCATTAATATCTTTTTTAAACTTACTTTTTGCATTTTCCACCCCGGAATAATTTCATTATTTTTTTATACTAATATTTTACTATTTTTCAACGTAATTTTAAACATAAGATATTTAGATAGAATTTTAATATAAAAAATAGTATAAGAATATATTAATATCACTTTTTAACTATAGAATATTTATTTCTAAAATAAGTTTAGTTTTTTGTAAAAATAAAAGCAGACACAAGTCTGCTTTTATTATCTAAAAAAATTAAATATTCAATTGATATGCATATATTAGAGTAAATAACTGTATATCTATCATTTATAAACAACTAACTACATTGCAGTTAATCCACCATCTATAACGAATTCTGCTCCTGTTGAATATATTGATTCATCTGAAGCAAGGTAAAGAACTAAATTTGAAACTTCTTCAGGTTTAGCCATTCTTCTCATTGGAATTTGTTTAGCAAACTTCTTAATTGTTTCATAGGCTTCTCCTTCTGTAACCATTGGTGTTTCTATTACACCTGGATGTACTGAGTTAACTCTTATTCCATATGGTGATAATTGAAGTGCTGCTGCCTTTGTCATTCCACGAACTGCAAACTTAGTATCTGTGTAACCAATTGCACCCCCTACTAGTCCATTCATAGATGAAATATTAACTATTGAAGCTGTTTCTGTTTTCTTCATAGATGGAGCTACTGCCTTAATTCCAAGAAAAACAGATACTTGATTTATATCTACAATTTTTCTATACTCCATTTCTGTAATTTCTAAAATAGATTTATTCATAGATATTCCAGCATTATTTACTAAAATATTAACTGGTCCAAATATTTTTTCAGTTTCTTCTACAACTTTATTCCAACCTGAAGCATCAGTAACATCATGTTTAATAAACTTTGCATTACTACCTAGTTCTTCTTCTAATAATTTACCTTCTTCTTCATTTAAATCTGTAAATACAACTTTTGCGCCTTCACTTACAAATAGTCTTACATGAGATGCACCCATTCCACGTGCTCCTCCTGTTATAATAGCAACTTTATCTTTTAAACGTTCCATTAATATATCCTCCTAAGTTAATCTGTTATCATTAGCTAATTATTATTAATTAATTTTCATTATTATATTAACAGTTATAGAATATATTAGCAAGATAAAAAGTTTATATATAATCCATATTTAAAGTTATAAGTAATAAAATATGCTAATGCTATATTGGTAACTATTGTTACATACTAAATTAATAGTTTATGTATAATGGATAATGTGATAATATTAAGTAAAAACTCTAGGAGGTACAATTATGAGTTGTGGTTGTGGAACTAATAAAGAAGATGGAAAAGCTATTGTTGATAGACTTAGATTAAAGGAAAAAGCAAATTTAAAGTTAACTACTCCTTATGAACTAAAGTGTTCATGTGGAGAAAATGTTATAATGGAAACCTTTGTTACTGTATGTCCAAATTGTAAAATGACTTTTGCAGTTACTCCATGTTCTCAAGGTGATATTAATAATATAAAAGAAGCTGGTATTAATTATTAATTAAATGGTATGAGATTTCTTCTCATACCTTTTTATTTTCCATAATTAATATTCCTACTATCAAATCACATATTTATAATTTAGTATTCCCAATATATAATTTTTAGTATATAAAAAGAGTTAGCATTTACACTAACTCTTCAACAATTAAAAGAAATTCAGAATGAATTTTCTCCACAACTATTCACTTTTACCTCTTAGTTCTTCACTAAAATTATTTAACTATGTTACACTATTTTAGTAGTCCACTCCTCACAGTTCCATATTTCAGTTACTACATCTCTATAGAATTCTGGTTCGTGGGATACTAGTAAGATTGAGCCCTTATATTCCTTTAAGGCTCTCTTTAATTCTTCTTTCGCATCTACATCTAAGTGATTTGTAGGTTCGTCTAGGATTAATATGTTTGTTTCTGTATTTAATATCTTACATAGTCTTACCTTAGCAGCTTCTCCACCTGATAATACCATTATCTTTGATTCTAATTGCTTAGTTGTTAATCCACATTTAGCTAAAGCTGCTCTTATTTCGTATTGTGTTTTACTTGGGAACTCCTGCCATACTTCTTCTATACAAGTATTTGTATTCTTTTCTCTATCTTCTTGTTCGAAGTATCCTATATGTTGATAGTCTCCTAAGTGAACTTCTCCACTTAAAGGCTGTATTTTTCCAAGTAAGCTTTTTAATAATGTAGATTTACCAAGTCCATTTGCTCCAACTAAGGCTATTTTTTGTCCTCTTTCCATATAAAGATTTAATGGCTTTGTAAGAGGTGAATCATATCCTATAACTAAATCTTTAGTTTCAAATATAGTCTTTCCTGAAGTTCTTGCTATTTTAAAGTTAAACTCTGGTTTTGGTTTTTCCTTTGAAAGTTCTATAACTTCCATTTTATCAAGTTTCTTTTGTCTTGATTTAGCCATATTAGCAGTTGCAACATTTGCTTTATTTCTAGCTACAAAATCTTCAAGTCTAGCTATTTCCTTTTGTTGTTTTTCATAAGCTGCTTCTAATCTCTTTTTATTTTCATCATATAATCTCTTAAATTCATAATAGTCACCAACATATCTAGTTAGTTTTCTTTCTTCAACATGATATATTAAGTTAACTACTGAATTTAAAAATGGAATATCGTGAGATATTAAAATAAATGCATTTTCATAGTTTATTAAATATCTCTTAAGCCATTCTATATGCTCTTCATCTAAATAGTTAGTAGGCTCATCTAAAAGTAATATATCAGGGTTTTGAAGTAATAATTTACCTAAAAGTATCTTAGTTCTTTGTCCTCCTGATAAATCATCTACATCTCTTTCTAATCCTAAATCTAAAAGTCCAAGGCCCTTTGCAACTTCTTCTACTTTTGCATCTATAACATAGAATCCATTATGATCTAAAAGATCTTGTATAACTGCTGTTCTGTCTAGCATCTTTTCTAATTCTTCTGGTGTGCAATCTCCCATTTTTTCATAAAGAGAATTCATTTCTATTTCTAAATCAAAAAGATACTTAAAAGCATCCCTTAATGCATCTCTAATACTTTGTCCCTTTTCTAAGGCTGCATGTTGATCCATATATCCAACTCTAACATTATTTGACCAAATAACTTTTCCTTCATCTGGCATAAGCTTATCAGTTACTATGTTCATAAATGTTGATTTACCTTCACCATTAGCCCCAATTAAACCAACATGTTCTCCCTTTAATAATCTAAAGGACACATCTTCAAAAATTGCTCTATCTCCAAAGCCATGACTCATATCTTTAACTGTTAAAACACTCATTTATTATCCTCCTGCATTTGTATCTATTTAATAATTTATTTCTAAATTTAATTAATTTAATCATAAAAATAAGGTATGATTAATTTCATACCTTACTTATTATAAACTATAATCTAAGAAAATAAATATATTTTTTTTAGCAATTTTAGTATTCATATTCTTTAACATTTTCACAGATAGTAATAATTAAATTTTTATCATCAACTACCTTCTTATAAGAACATAAAAATTCATTTAATTCTAAATCACTTAAGTCTATTTTACCTTCACTTGTTAATATTACTTTTTCATCTTCTGTTAGAACTTTTAAGTTATTTTTTTCATTAGAAATATAATAATTATTAACAGTTGAAACCCTTAATCTATCCTTATATTTTTCTTGAAAACTCATATTCTTTCTTATTTTTTCAACATCTTCAGCACCTGGAATAACATTATTTAATCCTAAGGACTTAAGCTGCTCCTCTATGCCAGAAGCATCAAATCCATATCTTTCCATAAGCTTAGTTTGCATCTTTAGGAACTTATCTTGAGATATGTTGTTTTCTTCCATATATTCCATCATCTTTTTAGTGAAGTCTGCCATATTCAGCTTTCCAGAAGACATATCATAATACAAGTTATAAATATATGACTCAAATTTATCTATATCTTTATCATTTACTCTATTTTTTATCTCATTAAAATCTATAATTCTATCCATAGTATCAATCAGCTCCTATATTCTTAATAGATGTTAATAATATTATACTATTATTGACTTTTATATTCTATTCACTTAACTCAATATTAATAAATTTTTACAAAATTTTAATTAATCTGCTGTCTTTACTGCATTCCATACTTCTTCATATAATTTAAGCTTATCCTGTGGAAGATACTGATAAATTTCACATCTATCCATAACATCCTTAGGCATATAGGCTCCTTCATTATTTTTCACTTCTATAGGTTGTTCTTCCATAGCTAATTTATTTGGAGTAGTATAGCCAATTTCTTCAGCTATTTTATAAGCATTATCTTTACCACTTACGAAATTTATAAACTCTTCAGCTGTTGCCTTATCATTTGCATTTGTTGGTATTGCCCAAGAATCTAACCAATAGTTAGCTCCTTCCTTTGGAATAACATACTCTAAATTTTCATTTTCATCAGCTAAAGTTAAACCTTCACCTGACCATATCATAGCTATAGCTGCTTCACCTGAAGTCATTAAATCTTTTACTTCATCAGCACCATATTTTAAAACTAATGGCTTTTGTTCAATTAATATTTTTTTTGCTTCTTCTAATTCCTTTTCATTAGTTGAATTTAATGAATATCCTAATTTCTTAAGTGCCATTCCTATTGCATCTCTTTGTGCATCTAATACAAAAATTTGCTTTTTATATTTTTCATTCCACATTATATTCCAACTATCCACGGGATCATCAACTAAATCTTTATTATATATAATACCTACTGTTCCATTCATATATGGTACTGTATATTCGTTATTTGGGTCATAAGGTTTACCCATATCACTTTCATTCATCTCTGCTAAATTAGGGATTTTATCCTTATCTATTTTTTGAAGTAACCCTTCTTGTATCATTCTATCAGCCATATAATCAGCAACTAGAACTGCATCCCAATTAGTTTTTCCTGATGATACCTCTATGTACATTGTTTCCATTTCATCAAAGGTTTTATAATTAACTTTTACATTATACTTTTCTTCAAATTCTTTTATAATACCATCTGCTATGTTTTCACCATAATTTAAAACATTTATAGTTTTTTTATCACTTTTTTGACATCCTGCAAAAAGTCCAAAAGCTAGTATTAAGCTAAAAACTAAAGCAGAAATCTTAATAGATTTTTTCATCAATTATCTTCCTTCCATCTGTAATAGTTACTTAGCAATAATTATAAAGTGTATTAGATTTATTGCAAGTATAATTTTATATTAAAATGTAAATCTATGCAAAAGTTTTATCTACTTAAAGTAGTTAATACTAAAAATATATTATACTTCTATTAATTTTATTATACTTACTTTAAATTATCTAATGACCTTAATATTATATGTATAATTTTTAAATATTAACCTTTAATTTATTATAATAACCTTTAATATTTTTATTGCTTTGAGAACATATGTTCTGTATAATAATTATAATAAGTTCTTTAAGTAGGTGGTTTTATGAATGTAAAAGAAAAACTTAATATCCTTTCATCAGCTGCTAAATATGATGTTTCCTGTTCTTCTTCAGGTTCTAATAGAAAAAATACTAATAATGGTTTAGGAAATGCAGCTAATAGTGGTATATGTCATAGCTTTACTGCAGATGGACGCTGTATCTCTCTTTTGAAGATATTATTGACTAACTACTGCATTTATAATTGTAAATATTGTATTAATGCTTCTTCTAAAGATGTCCCTAGAGCTTCTTTTACTCCTGAAGAAGTTGTAGATTTGACTATTAATTTTTATAAGAGGAATTATATTGAAGGCCTTTTTTTAAGCTCTGCAATTTTTAAAAGTCCTAATTATACAATGGAACTTTTACTTTCTGTAGTTAAAAAACTTCGTGTAGATGAAAAATTTAATGGCTACATACATTTAAAAGCTATACCTGGTGCAGATGAAGCCTTAATAAAAGAAGCTGGCAAGTATGTAGATAGAATGAGTGTAAATATAGAACTTCCTTCTGCTTCAAGCTTAAAGCTCCTTGCTCCTCAAAAAACTAAGGAAAATATATTAGCTCCTATGGGTGTTATTAAAAATTCTATAATTGAAAATAAAGATTTAAAGAAAAATATACCCTCTACTCCATTATTTGTTCCTGGTGGGCAAAGTACCCAGCTTATTGTAGGTGCTACTCAAGAAAGCGATTATAAAATATTACATTTATCAGAAAACCTATATAAGAAATTCCAATTAAAAAGAGTCTATTATTCTGCCTATGTTCCTGTTGTAAAAAATGAAAAAGCATTACCAGACATAATACATCCACCATTAGTTAGAGAGCATAGACTTTATCAAGCAGATTGGCTACTTAGATTCTATGGCTTTAAAGCTCAAGAACTATTAAAGGATGAGAATGAAAACTTTGATTTAAATTTTGATCCTAAGACATCATGGGCATTAAATAATATTTCTAATTTCCCAATGGAAATAAATAAAGTATCCTACGATGAATTACTAAGAATTCCAGGCATAGGAGTTCGTTCAGCAAGAAAAATTATGATTTCTAGAAAAGTTCACTCTCTTTCCTTTGAGGATTTAAAGAAAATTGGTGTAGTTTTAAAAAGAGCCAAGTACTTTATTACCTGTAAGGGAAAATATTATGGAGATGTATCCTTCAATGATGAAAATATAAGAACAAGATTGCTTTATATGGATAAGCCAAAGATAGATGATGAAAATTCAGAGCAAATGTCTTTCTTTGATAATATCTACACTAAATCTAAAAGCAATATATTTCTTCCTGAAAGTAATCCAATAGTTTTACCTAAGGATAAACATACTTCTATAACTGGTGAAATATAAGGTGGTGAAGAAATGTTAAAGTTAGTATATGAAGATTCCTTCGAAGGCTTTTTAACTGCAATTTATTATGCTTTTTATTCAAAAGAAGACATAATCTCAATAGACACAAATTCTTATGATGATATAGATATGTTAACTACTGTTAAATATTTAGAAACTGATTTAGAAAAATACAAAAAAGTTAAAACTGCTATTGTCACTAAAATTGATCCATTAGCGCTAAGTAAAATATATTCTCTTTACTTATCAAATAATAAAGATAAAGGGATTATATGCTATAAGTATTTAAAAACTGCTTTTAAAATTGGAAGTGATATTCATAAGCACCTATACTTAGATGCAGTGCGAGAAATAGATTTAATAGAACGAAGAGTTTCCCTTGAAGCTCATAGATTTACTGGCTTTGTTAGATTCTCTTTAATTAATAATAAATTCCTTTATTCACCTATAGAACCTGATAATAATATACTAGAGCTTATTTCTCCTCATTTTCAAAGAAGATTTTCTAATGAATATTGGATTATTCATGATATTAAAAGAAATATAGCTTCAGTTTATAATAAAGTTTCCTGGGAAATAACAGAAATGAATGATGATATCTATAATTCCTTAAAGAACTATAATGATGAATTTGAAGACCTTTGGAAAAATTACTTTGTATCTATTACAATTAAAGAAAGAGCTAATCCAAAACTTCAAAAAAGAATGATGCCCAAAAGATATTGGAAAAACTTGACTGAAATAGATAATAAGTAATTAGTAAGAACTTAGGTTAGATAAAAATGAATAAGTAATAAATGAGATAATAGGTAACTTTGTGTAATTAACTATTATCTCATTTATATATTTTTGCTTAATTATAAGTATATAATTCTGCAACTCTTGAATGTTTTCATTCTTCATTTTTTCGTAATCAAAAAAGAGTTTTCATTCTTTCATTTTTTCATTTTTTAATTCCTAAACAGTTGCTATTGCTTCTATTTCTACTACGCAATCCTTTGGTAATCTAGCAACTTCTACACAACTTCTTGCTGGTGGATTTTCTGTGAAATATTGTCCGTAAACTTCATTTACTTGAGCAAAATCATTCATATCTTTTATAAATACTACTACCTTAACTACCTTTTCTAAGCTACTACCAGCTGCTTCTAAAACTGCTTTAACATTTTCTAATGATTGTTTTGTAGCTGCTTTAATTTCAGTAACAACTTCTCCTGTAGCTGGATTTACTGGTATTTGTCCTGATGTAAATACCATATCACCTATCTTAATTCCTTGAGAATAAGGGCCAATTGCTGATGGAGCATTACTTGTTGAAATAATTTCTTTTTGCATAATAATGCACTTCCTTTCTATACCACATAATTTAAAATACAATATTTTCCTCTATTCCACTATACATTCTTTTATAAAAAACTGCAATATGAAATAATTTGCATATTTTACTTATAATCATTTATTATTATTCCAACAAATGATAAAATAATATCAAAACCATGAGGGAGGTTTTATATATGAAAAATGATGTTAATATTGATTGGAGTAACCTTGGTTTTAACTACATTAAAACTGATTATAGATATATATCAGTTTGGAAAAATGGAAAATGGGATGAAGGTAAGCTTACAGAAGATAATATGCTAAGAATAAGTGAAGCATCTACTGCTTTACATTATGGTCAACAATGTTTTGAGGGGCTAAAAGCATATAGAAGAAAAGATGGTAAAATTCAATTATTTAGAGTTGATAGAAATGCTAATAGAATGAATGAAAGCACAAGAAAACTTCTTATGCCTGAAATTCCAGTTGAAAAATTTATAGATGCTTGTAAACAAGTTGTAAAAGCTAATGAACATTTTGTTCCACCTTATGGCTCTGGAGCAACACTTTATTTAAGACCATTTATGATAGGAGTTGGAGATAATATTGGTGTTAAACCTGCCCCTGAATATATATTTTCTATATTTGCAGTTCCAGTAGGTCCTTATTTTAAAGAAGGCTTATCACCCTGTAACTTTATGATTGCTGATTATGATAGAGCTGCTCCATATGGAACAGGAGGTCAAAAAGTTGGTGGTAACTATGCGGCTTCTCTACATCCACATTTAATAGCTGCTGAAAGAGGTTTTGCAGATTGTATATATCTTGATCCAGCTACTCATACTAAAATTGAAGAAGTTGGTGCTGCTAATTTCTTTGGTATAACTAAAAACAATGAATTTATTACACCAAAATCCCCTTCAATTTTACCAAGTATAACTAAATACTCTCTAATGGATATAGCTAGGGACTATTTAAATATGCCTGTTTATGAAAGAGATGTTTATGTAGATAATTTAGATGAATTTAAAGAAGCTGGTGCTTGTGGTACAGCTGCTGTTATAACTCCAATTGGAGGAATAGAATATAAGGATAAATTACATGTTTTCTATAGTGAAAAAGAAGTAGGTCCAGTTATAAAAGAACTTTATAGAATTCTTTGTGGAATCCAACTTGGCGATATTGAAGCCCCAGAAGGATGGATTTTTGAAGTATAAAAAGGAGTTGTCTATGACAACTCCTTTTATAATGTAAAATTTAGAATGTAAAATGTAGAATTATTGAAGTAATTTGTTCCAAATTACAATTTTCCCGAAACTCCTTTAGGAGTTTCTTCCTTAATTCTTCATTCTTCATTTTTAATTCTTAATTTCTTCTTCTCCGCTTGTAATAAAGTAATATGGTAATGCTAAGAATAATACCCCACCAATAAAGTTACCAATGGAAACTAAAATTATGTTATAGGCATATCCTCCTAAAGTTATTGTAGATGGATCTATTAAATAACCCATAGCTAAGAAACTCATATTTGCTACACTATGTTCAAATCCTGCTGTGATAAAAGTGAATAAGCACCAAAATATCATTAATATCTTAGCTGTTTCTTCTTTTAATTTATAGCACATCCAAACTGCTAAACAAACTAATATGTTACAAAGTATTCCTTTTATTATTAATTGATATGCTGGAGTATTTATCTTAGCTAATGCATTGCTAACAATAAATTCTCCTATGTACTCACTTTTTCCACCTGCTAAACCTGCACTAATAAATAATATTGCTCCAACTATCCCGCCAAGAATATTACCAATCCAACTTGCAAACCAAATTTTCATTGCATCTATCCAAGTTACAGTTTTTTCTAGGGCACCCATAGTCATAATCATGGCATTACTAGTAAATAAATCTCCTCCTGCCATTAAAACTAAACTAAGAGCAACTCCAAAGGATACTCCCATAAGGATTTTATATGTATTCACATCATTATGATGCATTATTCCACCAATAGTATAAATAAGCATTATGCCTAAGCTTACAAATAAACTTCCAAGCATTGCACTTATAATATACTTGGCTTTACTTCTTTTTAATAAATTACTTTTAACCTCAGCTGAATGGGCTAAACTACGAATTTCTTTACTGTACATGATACACCCCACTTCATCATACAAATATTATTTTATAGACAATTAATTTTTTGACTAAAACATTCTACAATAAAAAACAAATTTTTGCAATTAAAACTTTATTTTACCTAATATTACTACTTATTAAATTTAAATAAAACTCTTTTATAATAGAATACTCTAATAATGATTTCTTTACGGGGCTTACTTTTATATTATTTTCTATAAATAAACTTTGCCATGAATCACTTTCCCCCAAAATATCTCTAACTATATGATTTCCTGGAAGCATAAGTATTGGTACTATTGAAACCTCTTCTACTTCATTGTATAAAAGTTCCTTTAGTATATTATCCTTTTTATTTTCACCTTCTAAAGTTCCTACGAAAACTCTTTTAAATCCTTTTTCTATAAAAGTATGTTTTAAATAATTATAGCTTGCTACATCTATAGTTCTTGAACCATGACCTACTAAAACTATGTTTCCATCTTTATTTAATTCTTTTTCCATAGAATCAACTATTAAATTACAACCCCTTATAAGTTCTTCTTTATTATTACCCATAATAACCTTCCCCAAGGTTAATTTTGAAAATGAATAATTATATTCTTTTATAATTTTTAATATAGACATGTATTCACTACCTTCAATTATATGAAGAGGTTGTATATATACTTCAGTATACCCTTCATTACTTAAATTAAATAATGCCTCTTCTAATCTAGGCACTATTTTCCCATGTTTATTAAATAAAATATTTGATATACTGCTAGAAGTAAAGGCTTTACAGACCTTATATCTTTCATTTAAATACTCTCTTATTTCATTTTCAAAATCTTCTATTACCTTTAAGCCTTCTAAATTAGATGTTCCAAAAGAAACTATTATAATTGCTTTTGACATAAAATCATCACCTTATATATTAAAACTTCTAAAAGCTTCTAAAAATTTATTTATATGCTCTTCTGTATGAACAACACTTAAGAATAATGCTTCATATTGAGATGGTGGTATATTAATTCCATTTTTAATCATATGCTTAAAATATTTTTTAAATATTTCTTCATTACAAGTTTTAACATCATCATAACTTTTTACTTCTTTTAAATCTGTAAAGAAAATAGTAAACATTCCACCTTCTCTATTTATAGTTAGTGGTATTTTCTTTTCCTTTGATATTTCTCTTAGTCCATCTTCTAATAGCTTCCCTAAATAATTTATCTTTTCATAATACTCTTCTTTATTATCTTTTATCTTATTTAAGGTTGCTATTCCAGCAGCCATAACTATTGGATTACCTGACATAGTTCCAGCTTGATAAACTTCTCCTAGAGGAGCTAAAGATTCCACTATTTCCTTTTTACCACCATAAGCACCGCAAGGAAGTCCTCCTCCAATTATCTTAGCATAGGTAACTAAATCTGGCTTAACATTAAATAACTTCTGTGCACCTTCAAAGGAAACTCTAAATCCACTCATTACTTCATCAAAAATTAATAAGGCTCCATAATTATCACAAAGCTCTCTTAAAAGCTTCATAAAATCTTCTTCAGCTTTAATTACTCCCATATTTCCTGCCACTGGTTCTATAATAACTCCTGCTATGTCATCTCCATATTTATCAAATAAAGTTTTTATACTTTCTTTATCGTTATAAATTGCTATCAAAGTATTTTTTATGCTATCTTCTGGTACTCCTAAAGAACCTGGTATACCATTAGTTAATACTCCTGATCCTGCTTCTACTAAGAATCCATCAAAATGACCATGATAACATCCAGCAAACTTAATTATTTTATTTTTTTTAGTATAACCTCTAGCAAGCTTTATAGCACTCATTGTTGCTTCTGTTCCTGAGTTAACCATTCTTACCATTTCAATATTCTCTAGATTCTTACATAAGAATTTAGCCATAATAAGTTCTAATTCTGTAGGTGCTCCAAAGGCTATTGCCGATTCAGAAGTACTTTTTATAGCATTTACAACATCATTATCAGAATGCCCAAGTATCATAGGACCCCAAGCTAATACAAAATCAATGTATTCCTTACCTTCTTCGTCTACTATTATTGCACCTTTCCCACTTTTAATAATTGGTGGTGTCATTCCAATATTTTTATATGACCTAACTGGAGAATTAACTCCACCAGGCATATATTTTTTAGATTCATAGAATATTACTTCATTTTCCATATTACTTCTCCTTTAGCCATCTTACTGCATCTAATGCAAAGTATGTAATTATCATATCTGCTCCTGCTCTTTTCATAGAAAGTAACATTTCTAAGGCTACTGCTTTTTCATTTATAAGTCCTGCTTCTGCTGCAGATTTAACCATAGCAAATTCACCACTAACATTATAAGCACAAATAGGTACATTTACTTTTTCTTTTGCCCTTCTTATAATGTCTAAATAGGACATTGCTGGCTTAACCATAATTATATCTGCACCTTCTTTAATATCCCATTCTATTTCCTTTATAGCTTCTTCTGAATTAGCTGGATCCATTTGATAGGTTTTTCTATTTCCAAATTGAGGTGCTGAATGAGCTGCTTCCCTAAAAGGTCCATAAAAGGCAGAAGAATATTTAGCTGCATAGCTCATAATTGCAACATTTTCATAATTATTTATATCTAATAATTCTCTTATATATCCAATTCTTCCGTCCATCATATCAGAAGGTGCTACCATATTAGCACCAGCCTTTGCGTAGGATAAGGCTATCTTTCCTAATACTTCTAGAGTTTTATCATTATCAACTTCATTTCCATTTAATATTCCACAATGCCCATGACTAGTATATTGACACATACAAACATCAGCAATTATATATAAGTCTTTAGAAATTTCTCTTACTTTTCTTATTGCTTGTTGAACAATTCCATTATCATTATAGCTTTCTGATCCACAATCATCCTTGTGATTTGGTATACCAAATAAAATTATACCTTTTATATTATTTTCTTCCACTTCCTTAATTATTTCCGGAAGTCTATCAATAGACCAATGGTAATTTCCTTTCATAGATGATATTTCTTCTTTTTTATTATCACCTTCAACAACAAAAATAGGAAAAATGAAATCATTTGAACTTAATGTGTTTTCTCTCACTAAATCTCTAATAGCAGTTGTTGCTCTTAATCTTCTTCCCCTATTAATCATTTTATTCACCTTTACTTTCTTTTTTTGCTTTATATATTTCTACTATTTCTTCTAAGAATCCATCTTCAGAATGTTTTCTGCAAGTATATCCATTAAGCCCATTTTCTTTTAAAGCCTTAAAAGTTTGTGGTCCTATAGCTATATTATATTTTTCTTCAAGTTTATGAACTCCAAATAAGCTTATCATATTATTTACCGTACTTGGACTAGTATATAAAATAAAGTCAACCTCTTCAAAGGCTTTCTCATTTTTTACATTTCCACAAACAGTGTTATAGGTATGAATTCTATCAACAGTTAGACCTAATTTTTCAATTTCATCTTTTAAATAGCTTCTACTTTCTGAAGAACATGGTAGTAAAACTTTCTCATCCTTTACTAAATGTGGTTTTAATTCCTTAAATAATCCTTCTCCAACAAACTCTCTTCCCATAATAAAGGCTTGAATTCCTCTTTCATTAAGAGCTTTCTTCGTAGCTTTTCCAACTACAGAAAACTTTGCTTTTATTTCTCTTAAATCTATTTTATTTTCTATTATATAATCAAAAAAGATATTTACTCCATTAACAGAGGTTAATATAATATGATCATAACTAGAAAGTTTATTTCTTACTTCATTTAAATTTTCCTTAGTTGCCTTAATTTTTATTGAATTAATTTCTGTAACTTCTGCTCCTAATTCTCTCAACTTTCTTTTTAAATTAGATGCTTGTTCTCGTGACCTTGTTACGCAAACATTTAACCCAAATAAAGGTTTTTTCTCATACCAATTAAGTTTATCATTTAAGCTAATTACCTCTCCTACAGCTATTATGCATGGAGATTTTAATTTAGCTTCTTTAACCTTTTCTTCTATGTCTATTAATGTTCCTACTACCTTCTTTTGTTTTGAAGAAGTACCTCTCATTACTACAGCTACACTTGTATTTTTATCTTTACCTTTATTTATTAAGTTCTTTATTATTTCATTAAGGTTACTAAGACCCATCATAAAAACTAGGGTTCCTTTTTCCTTTGCAACTGCTTCCCAATTAATATTTTGTACTCCAGCAGTCATCCCTGTAATTATATGAAAGCTTTGTGCCATTCCTCTTTGAGTAATTGGAATACCTGCATAATTTAAAACAGCTATAGGAGATGTTACACCTGGAATAACTTCAAAATCTATATTTTCATCTATTAAAGCTAATACTTCCTCTCCACCTCTTCCAAAAACATAAGGATCTCCACCTTTTATTCTTCCAACTACATGACCTTTTTTAGCTAATTCAATTAAAGATTCATTAATTTCCTCTTGAGTTTTATAATGAGCACCTGGTTCTTTTCCGCAATAATATATTTCACAATTATCATTTAAGTAATTTAATATGTTATTTGAAACTAATCTATCATATAAAACTGCTGTACATTTTTTTAAAGCTTCTACTGCCTTTAAAGTTAATAATTCTTCATCTCCTGGTCCTGTACCAATAATATAAACCTTACTCATTTTATTATCCTTTCATTATTTCCTTTGCTAACTTATAGCCAACTTCAATGTTATTTTCTTTATGTCCTAATATATCTTTCTTAATTATTTTTCCCCCACCTATATCAAAGGTACCTATCATATATAAATCATTATCTTTAATTTCAGAATAAACACCTATTACACTATGACAACCGCCATTTAATTCCTTCATAAAGCTTCTTTCAGCTTCCACAGCAATTCTTACTTCTTTATTATCTAATTTTTTTAAATATGAATTATATTCTCCATCTTTTAAGGCTTCTACTCCTAAAGCTCCTTGACCTATGGCAGGTAAAAATATTTTAGGATCAAAATAATCAGTAATATAACTTTCCATATTCAATCTTTTTAATCCAGCTGCTGCTAAAATAATTCCATCCATATTTTCATTTTCCATCTTTTGAAGTCTAGTTTGTACATTACCTCTTATAGGAACTATTTTTAAGTCTTTTCTTAAATTACTTAGCATTGCAGCCCTTCTAATACTACTAGTACCTATAACCGCGCCTTCTTTTAATTCCTCAAAATGAATATTGTTTCTAGATACAAATACATCTCTAATATCTTCTCTTTCTGGAATTGCAATAAGTTCAAAGCCCTGTGGCAATTGAAAAGGAACATCCTTCATACTATGAACTGCAGCATGAGCTTCTTTATTTAAAAGAGCATATTCAATTTCTTTAACAAATAAGCCTTTGCCGCCTATTTTATCTAAAGTTACATCTAATCTTTTATCTCCTTCTGTAACAATTAATAATTTTTTAGAGCCTATGTTATTTTTCTCTTTAATAAGCTCTATTACTCTATCAGCCTGAACTTGAGCTAATTTGCTTTTTCTAGTTGCAATTATTATCTCCATATATATCTCCTACAAATTACTATATATTTTATTTATAATTTCTTTTCCAAAAAACATTTCTAAGACTAATTTATCTTTTTTCTTTTCATAAATATATTTAAAATCTTCACTACAGACAAAATTTATTATATCACTTTTTTTCCCAGACATTTCTTTTGCTGATTTTCTAATTAATGAGGATACTCCTATAAATTCGTCATATTCTTTTAAAACTCCCATAATTTTTTCTGCTAATATTAATGATCCCCTAGGGTTTCCATAATTAGTGTTTATAGCAAAACTTATATTGTTTAAACTTCTTTGTACTGGTGCTATTGCTATACCTTCTAAGTAATCTTCTGCATATATGTATATTTTATAAGCTTTATCACAATCTTTTTTTATTCTTTCATTTAAATCCTTATCATTAGTTGCAATTATAACTATATGCTTATTATTTATAAAATCCTCATAATAGCTATTTTTAATAAGATTAACATTTTCTAGGTTTTCAAAGTTATTTATAAAATCTAAGGATAAGACTTCTACATTACAATTTTTAGCTAAAAAGTTTTTAGCTTTAATATATCCAACTTTACCTCCACCTATTACACCTACATTAATTTTTGTAGATATTAATGATATGTATGCATAGTTTATACTTTCTTTAAAAATATCTTCTCTAATATCTTTACACATTCTTTCCCTTGCCCCTTTAATTGCTCCTCCTTTAAAACTTCTATAGCTCTATTTACATAATAATCAGAAGTGCTTTTTATAAGAGTTTCTGCAATTTCTCTATGTTTTTCATTATTACATTTATTTTGTAATGTATTTTTTCTTTCCTCAATTACCTTTGAACTATCCCTTTTCATATCCTTGATTATGTTAGATACTTCTCTTAAATCCTTCCACTTAAGATAATTATCTATATGTTCTTTAATTATACTTTTAAATTCTAACATTTTTTCTTTTCTTAAATTCTTATTTTCATCATCTATTGAACTAATTTCATCTATATCATAAAGCTTCACTCTACTATATTCCTTAATTCCTTCATCTATATCCCTAGGCATAGCTAAATCAAATATAATAATTTCTTTACCAACTTCATTTATATGCTTTTTTTCTATAATTACGTGCGGAGCAGATGTACATGATATAACACAATCCATATTATTTATTATTTCCCTTGCATCTTCATATTTCATAACCTTTACCCTATTGTCTGATATATCTGTAACCTTATCTACATTTCTAACTACAAGCTTTAATTCTTCTATATCATTTGATAGGGCATATTTTAATACAAGCTTTCCAACTTCTCCATACCCAATAACCATTATTTTTTTAGCATTATTTTTCATTGCTTCACTTACAGAAATAGAAGCAGATGAAACTGGAATTTCATATAACTTCCCTTCAGTTCTAAATTTTTTACCACAGGTAATAGCTTCTTGGAAAAGCCTCTGCAATTCATTATTTACAGCTTCAGCTTCTATTGATGAAAAATATGCTTCTTTTATTTGACCTAAGATTTGATCTTCTCCTAATATTTTAGAATGAAAACCACAAACTACTTCCATTAGATGTTTTACTGTATCTATTTCTTCTAAATAAAAGCAATTTTCATTAAGTTTTATATCCCATTCTAATACTTCAAAAATCTTGCACACACTTTCCTTACCCTTTAATGAGCCTTTATAATATATTTCTGTTCTATTGCATGTACTTAAAATAACTACTTCATCAAAGTACTGAAGTAATTTTTTGGTATATTCTTTTTTCTTTTTTGGAGATAAAGATAGCTTCTCTCTTATTTCTACTCCAGTATTTTTCTTAATTCCTAAAAGCTGAATCATAATTTTGCTCCTAATTAATATACTTACGTCTTTTTATTATATTACCCTTATTATACTCCTATTAATTATATTTTTCATTTTTCGTCTTTTGACAATTTTTTGTCATTCTAAATTAATATAAGACCGCTACTTAATTATAGCGGTCTTAAACTTCATATACTTATTTTACATATCTACTATCCTATTTGTCTAATAGGTAATTATTATTTTATTTATAGGAATTACTTATATTAATATCTTATGCCACTCCAATAGATATTATCTTTAAGCACTGCTTTATCAGAAAGCTTTACCCCTTCAAGAGCCCATTTTTTATATTCCATAAATCCAGTTCTATCTACTATATATCCAATATGCTCTTTTCCACCTGGTGCATTTTTATCTATATATTCTGTAACATATTTATAAGTATTTAAAATTATTTTAATTATACTTTCTTCATCAACCCATACTATAAAATCTTCTGCTAATCTCGGATTTTTCTTTCCTGTTCTTCCCATTATAGCTAATCTATAATATTTTTCCTTACTTCTAGTCCATGCTCCAGTTGGGCAATTAATTACACATTCTCCACAGCCTATACATTTACTATGATTTCTAACTGGCCTATAGTTTTCTGGATGTAAAGCACCTGTTGATTTTTTATTACAAGCCTTAACACAAGCTCCACAAGATACACATTTGTCCTTATCAAATTGAGGTTCAGTCATTCCTATTATACCAAAGTCATGCATTCTTGCTTTAATACAATCATTTGAACAACCTGTTAATGCTATTTTAAAATGTAAGTCATTTGGGAAGATTGCTTTTTCAATTTTCTTTGCAAAGTTAGTAGTATTATAATTTGCAAATGGGCAAACTTTATTTCCTATACAAGCAGATACATTTCTTGTTCCTGCTGCTGTATATCCCTTTCCTGGAACTTCTTGATTGATTTCTAATCCTTCTATTATTGGTTGAAGAAGTACATTAACTTCTTCTATATCATCCATATCTATTCCTGGAATTTCAAAACCTTGTCTTGTAGTTATGTGAACTGTTCCGTCCCCATATTTATCAGCAATTTCTTGAATTAATCCTAAATATTCTGCCTTTAAGAATCCACCTGGAACTCTTATTCTTGAAGCTGTTATCCCTCTTCTTTTAGTAACTCTAAAGGCATTCTTTTTCAGCTTTTTAGTATTGATATCCATAGTGTCTCCTCCTAATCTATTAATTCTTTTCCTTTTGAATAGTTAAATACTGGTCCATCTAAGCAAATATAAGTATCATCTATTTTACAGTGACCACATTTACCAATTCCACAACACATTTTTCTTTCTTGTGAAATCCATATATTTTCTTCTTTAATTCCAAGCTTTAAGAATTCTAAAACTGTAAATTTCATCATCATAGGAGGTCCTACAACAACTACTTGTACATTTTCTATATCTTTAATTTCAAGTTCTGGTACATATTTAGTTACAAGTCCAACTTTTCCTTCATATCCTTCTTCTGCACCATCAACTGTTAATATAAGATTTATGTTCTTTTCCCATTCTTTTATATCATCTTTAAATAGAATATCCTTAGGAGATTTAAATCCTGATATTAAAGTAAAGCTTTTGCAATCTTCAGTGTTATTTGAGAAATAATCTACTATTCCCTTAACTGGTGAAAGTCCAGTTCCTCCAGCTACAACTATAACTTCTTTATCTTTATAATTATTTATATCAAAGCCATTTCCATATGGTCCTCTTAAAAATAACTTATCACCAACATAATTATTGAATATTTCATCTGTTACCTTACCAACTCTTCTTATTGTTAAGTCAACATAATTTTCACCTATTCCACTTACTGATATAGGTGCTTCCCCATACTTTGGTAATGATACTTCAAAGAATTGACCTGGCTTAACATCACCTTTAAATTCCATTCTGAAAGTATATTCAATTTCTGTATGCTTAATAACTTCTAATATTTCTGAAATAAATGGTATATATTCATTTTTAGTCATATTACTTCACCTCATCCATAGCTTTTTCTAATTTATTTACACAATTTGAGAATGAAATATATTCTGGACATGCGTCATCACATCTACCACATCCTACGCACATATGATATCCCCATCTCTTTTTATAATCATAAACCTTATGAAGAACCTTAAATCTCATTCTTTGTCCTTTTTCTCTTCTAAAGCTATGACCTCCAGCCATATCTGTATAACCATCTACTTGACAAGATGCCCAAACTCTTCTTCTTTCTCCAACTTTTCCATTATCCTTATAGAAAATATCTTGCATAGTAAAGCATGTACATGTAGGACATACAAAATTACATCTTCCACAAGCTATACATCTCTCTGAATATTCATCCCATACTTTTGAATTTATTATCTTTAAATCTAAATTATTTGGGATATTTACCTTAACTTCATTATTTTCAACAAAGTCTGGAGATACTTCTAATTCTTCGTTATCAATATTCTTAAATAATTCTTCAAATTCTTCATCCTTAATATCTAAATAAACCTCATTACCTTCTTGCTTAACATAGGCATTATACTCATCAGTTTTATTAGTCCCCATACTTACGCAAAAACAGTTATCAAAGCTTTTTTCACATCCTATAAGAATAAATTTAGCTTTTTCTCTAAGCTTCTTATAGTAAGGATCTTCAAATCCATTTCTTAAATAAATATCATCAATTCTTTTTAAAGAATTCATATCGCAACTTCTTAAAAATATTAATAGTGATTTTTCATCTACATTAGGTTCTTTAACCTGATCTTCTGTGAAGAAAAATAAGGTTTGAGTTATTGGAAGAAGTACTTCTTTATAAGAAAAATTAGATTTTTGATTAAATTCCACTTCTTCTATTCTTGCTACTTCACCATATCTTACGATATCTGTATCTGAAAATTTCCCTTGTCCTTCAAAAACCTTTGGTGCATATATCTTATACTTTTTTGAAAGCTCTTCTAAAGCCTTGTTGAATTCCTCTACTTTAAGTTTATATCCCATTACAAACACCTCTTAGTTTACTTTTTTCTTTCTTAACATAATAAAAAATGGTATTGCTAAAAATAGACTACACCATATTACTAAATTAGATATCAACTTTTCCTTGTTAGGATTGTTATTATAATAACAATTCTTGAGATTATTATAATCTGAAACAAAAAGAAAAACTGTGATGATTATCACAGTTAATTATATTTTCTATTATTTTTTTGATTTTATATGCCCTTAAAAAATTTTGAAAGTTTATCTCTATCCTTTATTATTATTTTCTTTTTTTCAAATATTATTAAATCTTTTTCTTGGAGAAGCTTTAATGCTCTTGATATAGTTTCTCTAGGTGCTCCAAACATATCTGCCAAATAAGTTATGCTAACATTTAAATCTATTAATGTACCATTTTCAACCTTTATTCCATAATCCTTAGCTAACTTCCATAGCTTTGCTGCCACTCTCTTTTCAACTTTAATAGGTGTTGAATTCTTTAATTGTCTATATAACCTTCTAACCTTTAAAGTAAGAGAAGAAATAACTATTTTAGTTAATTGAAAATCACTTTTCATTAATTCTTCAAATCTTCCTTTTTCAAAAGCTAATATTTCTGCCTTTTCAAATACTTCGCAATTTATAGAGGCAGGTAAGTCATCTAAAACTACAGCATTTATAATAGAATCCTTACCTAAAATAAAAACTATTTTCTTTTGAGCAGACTCGTTTAATTTATATAATGCTACCTTACCACTATAAATTATGTATATCTTATTAACCTTTTCTTTATCTCTAAATATATGGCTACCTTTTATATAGCATTTGGTTTCACCAAAATCAGCTAAAGCTTCCTTTGTATCTTCACATATATTATTAAACAACTCCATATTATCTAATTGAATTTTTATTAAATCTTTCATATTCATATACCAACCCTTTAATATATTCACATATATTATAACTATATTTTTAAAATGTAAACACATAAAATAAAAATAATAAAGGCTGCCTAAGCAACCTCTATGAAAAATTTAGAATTTAGTTTTTATTCTTTTATAGATTTATTTACAATAACTACAAACCAAACTAAGGCTATAGAAAGAAGCACATGTCCAAGTCCTGCTATATGGCTAAGGCCTGCAAAATCATTGCCTAATATTTGTAACATTCCTCTAGCTGTTAAAGTAGAAAGTAAATAAATTAACGAAACATTGTAGAAAATACTCCATGCTTTAAAACCTTTAATTTGTGATATATTAAAATTCTTAATTAAAAGTAATACTAAAATAAAGAACATAAAACCTAATGTTAATGCATGTGTATGTACAGCTGCTAAAACAGTTCTCCCTTGGAATTCATGTATTTTTGTAAATTCTCTATAAAACACTCCCATAGCTAGTCCTAAAATCAAATAAAAAGTTGCTAAATTAAAATATTTCTTCATTATTTCCTCCACACCATAATAAAAGTTATTATATAATATTAATTTATTCTAATAATATACCAAATTCACTATATTTTCAATTGAAAAATTAAGTGGATAAATTATCCTAATAAAATCTATAGTAAACTTTAGATTAATTAAGACCTATCCACTTTCATATCTCTATTTAATATATAGTATATTATACTTTTACTCTTTCTTCATATTCATCTCTATAAGTTATACTTGTTTGAATTTTATAGAAATCTCTATAGAACTTATTAACCTTATTTAAGGAATCTACAATAGCAGTATATATACTTAAAGGATTTCCCTTTTCATCACTCTCTGTTCTTTCTATTACATTAATTAATATTGAATTATTTGATTCTTTTAATTCTTCTAACAAGAGTATGTTTTTTAAAAAGACTCTTTCTATTAATTCTTTTAAGTCATTTTTATTAGTCACTCCATATAAATTATATATAATTTGAGGTTCAATTGATTTTAGTATAAATTTTATTTCATCTACTTCATCATTATATTTTATTAAAGAAATTTTACCTTCTATTTCTTTCAAATTAGAAAGTTCCTGATTTTTTCTTAAAGCTACAAAGACTTCTAACTTTTTTGAAATCAAGAGCTTACAAAACTCTATTAAAAATTCACTTATTTCTCCTAAAACTACTATTCTTTCTTCCATAATTCCTCCAAAATATATGGTTTTCTTATTATTATACTATTTTAGAGTTAAAAAAGTTCTATTCTGAAATATAGGGTGAATAGGAAGAAATATAATTAATCCAGTTACCAAAACTATATTGGCACTTCCCCCTCCTTCGCACCTATTAAAGCATATAATTAAATATTTTAACAGTTGCTAGTTATTTATTTATATACAAATAATAATATATTAATATAACTTTACCTTTGACAGCTTGTCTTTAATTGAATATAATATATAAAAATAACCTTCCTATAAGCTTGATAATATGGTTCAGGCGTCTCTACTATACTACCGTAAATAGTATAACTAAGAAGTTTTAATCCAGGTGAGGTTTTTTATTATTATATTTAAATATACTCAGAGGTGGATTTATGAATAAAAATGATTTTATATCTCAAATTAAGGCTTCAAGTAAAGCTGAAATATGCGACTTAGTTATTAATAATATAACTATTGTTGATGTATTTCAAAACAGTTCTTTTACAGATAATGTAGCTATTAAAAACGGAGTAATCATAGGTTTGGGCAATTATAATGGACTAGTTGAAATTGATGGTACTGGTAAATTTTTATGCCCTGGTCTTATAGATGCTCATGCTCACATCGAATCCTCACTAGTAACTCCAAAGGAATACTATAAAGCTGCATTATTACATGGAATCACTTCTATTGTTATTGACCCACATGAAATTGCTAATGTACTAGGAGAAAAAGGTATAAGGCTTATTATGGATCTTGCTAAAGACACACCCTTTGATTATTACTTTATGCTTCCTTCTTGTGTTCCAGCTACTTCTTTTGAAACTTCTGGTGCCATATTAGGAAGTTCTGATTTACATCCATTATATAATGAACCTAATGTATTAGGACTTGCAGAGGTTATGAACTATCCTGAAGTTGTAAATTGTTCTGAGGACATGATAAATAAGCTTTGGGATGCAAAATTAAAGGGTCTTATTATTGATGGGCATTGTGCTGGGTTTACTAATGATATGCTAAACATTTATTCTACAGCTAATATTTCTACTGACCATGAATCACATTTAGCTGAAGAAGTTATTGAAAAACTTAGAAGAGGTATGTATGTTCACCTAAGAGAAGGCTCTGTAGCTAAAAACCTAAAGGAATTAATAAAAGCTGCTTCTATTTCTAATAGCAGAAGAATTTGTTTTTGCACAGACGATAAACATATTGATGATTTAATAACAAATGGAAGTATGGATAGTTCTATAAGAACAGCTATTTCTTATGGCTTAGCACCTGAAACTGCAATACAAATGTGTACGCTTAATCCTTCAGAATGCTATAATCTAAAAAATAAAGGAGCAATAGCCCCAGGCTTTATTGCTGACTTTATAATATTAGATGACCTATCTAATTTTAAAATTAATTCAGTTTATAAAAATGGTAACTTAGTAGTAAAAGAAGATAAATTAGTATGTAAAATACCTGGAACAAAATATGATTTACCAAAATTGAATAATATTAATATTAAAGATATTAATTCAAAGGACTTAGAAATAGATTTAAAAGGAAAAACAAAACTAAATGTAATTGAAATTAATCCAAATAAACTGGAAAGTAATCATGTAAAAGTTAATATAAATACTTTAAAAGATACTAATAGCTTTAAATCAGATGTAGATTTAGATTTGCTAAAAACAGCAGTAATTGAAAGACATAAAAACACAGGTAATATTGGCCTTGGGGTAATAAAAGGTCTTAATTTAAAATTTGGAGCCATAGCTACAACCATTGCTCATGATTCTCATAACTTAATAGCCTGTGGAACATCGGATGAAGATATATTATTTGCAATAGAAGAGCTAAAAAAGATAAATGGTGGAATTATAGTTGTTAAAAATGGAAAAGTACTAGCATCAATTCAATTAGAAATTGCAGGACTTATAACTTCTAGAGACTCATCCGAAGTAATTTCTGACTTAGAAAAACTTCACTTTGCTATAAAAGAAGTTGCTCCTGATATAAATTTCAATCCTTTTTTAACTTTATCCTTCTTATCACTGCCAGTTATTCCAGATTTAAAAATAACAGATAAAGGCTTATTTGATGTAAATAAATTTGAATTTATTGAAAATGCTTATTAGTCTAAGCTAAGATAAAAATATAATGGAGATGTACCAAATCTATTTTGCACATCTCCATTTTTTATTCGTTGTTTTATTATACTATTTTTTAATAATTTACTTTACTATTCATATAAAGTATATATAAAAATGTTGCTTCCTTAAAATTACGTATATCGAATCCTGTTTCCTTCTTTATTTTTTCAATTCTATACATCAAAGTATTTCTATGAATGTATAAATTTTTAGCAGCTTTAGTTAAGGATAAATCACATCTCAATATTTCTTCTAAGGTGTGTATTAATTCATAATTAAATCCTTTAAATACATCCTTATACTCTTCTTTAAGATTTTTTGAATATTCACTTGATAAGTTATAAACAGCTCTTTCTAAATACATATCTTTTAAATAGTATATTTCAGGCTTAATTTTAAATCTTCGACCTATATCTAAAGCTTGTACAGCTCCTTTGTAAGATTCTTTAAATCCCTCAAAGGTACCATCTAAATCACTTATGCTTATCTTTGCATTTACTCCTAAAGTTTGTATAATAGTATCTTTTAGGGAAAAAGCATGTTCCTTTTCATCCTCTAAGTTACCAACAACTATTATTCTATCGTATATCTCACCTACATAAAAAACACTATCTGAATATGTATCTCTTACTATTTCTAAAACTTCATCTTCTTTATTGCTTTCAATTAATAACATTTTATTAGATCTAGTAATTGCACAGTCCTTTAAAACATCCCATTGTTTTCTTCCCTCTAATAATTCTTGTACCACATTTTCTTTTTCAATATATTTATTTAATAAGTATTCAATTATTGGTATTATTTTTATATCTTCTTGCTCTAGTACAATTTTATAGGATTTATTATTTATAGATATCTTTCTCATAATTTTAGATTCTGTTGAAGGTAAATTATCAAATATTTCATTATTGTTAGAATCTACTAATCTAATCTTTATATTAGTATCTTCACATAGTTCATTCAGTAATTCTACTATTGCTCCCATATAATCCCCCGCTTCATATATAATCCTTTTAATAATTATATTATATATGAATTTTCAGAGAATTAAATAATTTCTTTATAGGCTTTTTATTTCTTCAATAACTTTATTTATATTTATCCTTGCAAGTTCAATAGAAGAGTCATCATTAAACATATTAACGTTATCTAAAATTATATAATAATAACAAACTCCATATTTTCTTTTAATAACTAATTCATAATCTCTATTATCTATTTTTTTATAGTCTCTATTAGCTAATAATGTTATTTCTTTTATTTCTGAAAGACTTAAACTGCCTAAACTAATAAGCTTATTATAAATAAACAAGGAAAATATATTGTTCTCTTCATATATATCCTTAATTTCAATAATATCTTCATACATTGAAATCATTTCACTTGAAAAAATATTAATTAAATAGTCTCTAGTAATTTTTATATCCTTAATATTATTTGAAAAGATATATGCAAGATCATCTAAAGATGCTTCATCCTTCAATTCAATAATCTTATTTATTCTTTCAATTATTTTTTCTTTTGGGAAAAATGTCTCTTGCCCTGTGGATACACTCTTTTTAATAAACCATTCTTCTGGTATTAATTCTTTCCTTTTCCATCTATATAGTTGACCATATGATATTCCCATAACTTCTAAAAGTTCCTTCTTAGATATTAATTCCTCAAGCATATTTGCTCCCCTACCTTACTTTTTTTATCTATAGTTAATTTTCCTGTATACTCGATTTTATCAATAGAGCATCCTGATAATATAGTAATATCATGACCTCTTACTATATTGCAAATAGTATTTTCTAAAATAATATTATCTCCTTCTATTAATTTTGAAATAACTTTTCCATTAAAAAAATCTATATATCCTGATTTTCTAATTATTATCTCACTTCCACCAATTTCCTCAATATTACTTTCTCCCTTTGGAAATACTTCTATTTTATCTGCAGAAAGTAATCCGCATATTTCAACTTCTCCTTTATTGTAAAAATAATTTCCCTCACAATTCCCCTTAACTTCAGCACTACCTAATACCTTTAAGGTATCAAAATATATATTCTTACTTGCCTTCATCTCTCCTAAAATTTCAATATAATTTCCTCTAAAATCTTCTTTTATTTCTGCATCTCCCATAATCCTAGCTTCATCTTTAGCCTCTAATTGAGACTCACTTTTAAAATCCCCCTTAAGACTTAATATATCTATAGTTCCTTTTTCTTTTAAAGTTGCATCTCCATAAATCTTAAATTTTCTAGCCTTAATAGTACCCTTAAAAATTGAATCTCCCATAACCTTTATATCTCTTGCTGTAACAGCTCCATTAAATTCTCCATCACCCATTATCACTACATCTATGCATTCTATGTCACCCATCACAGTGCCATCACCCATTATTTTTATATTATTATATTTTCCTGCTCCTATTGTTGCATCCCCTAAAATCTTTGTGTTATTTTCACTCATAATAGCCTCCTATAAAAACACTTTATTTTTTATTTTAGAATTTCCATTTTCCTTTAAATCACCAGTATATTCAATTGTCTCAATAATACAGCCCTCACCTATTTCTATATTTCTTCCCCTAACTATATTACATTCAGTATGCTCTAAGTAAATTTCGTCTGCTTCTATTTCATTACAAATTAATTTACCTTTTCTTTCCATATTAAGAAATAAAACTTTATAATAACTTTTACTTCTTCTTACTGATAATTTTTCTCCTCCAATTTCTTTAATTTCATTTATTTTTGAAATATTTAGTTCTAAATTATCACCAGATAAAAGACCTGATATATTAACTTTTCCATCTAAATAAAATTCTTCGCACTTACAATCTCCTAATGTAATAAATTCACCATTTACTTGAACTTTATCAAAACTAACTTCTTTTTCAGCTGACAATCTTCCATTCACTTCAAGGTACTTTCCTTTTATACTGCCTTTCACCTCTTGATATCCATTAACTTCACAATTTGTATTAATATTAATATCATCATAAGAAGTAAAATATCCATCAACCTTTAATTCATCACATTTAATTTTACCTAAGCTCTTAGCTTTTCCATCAATTTTAATATATTCTGCTTCTGTTTCCCCTTGAATAGTTCCCATTCCATCTATCTTTATATTTTTATATTTACCTTCACTTATAGTACCAATCCCATCAATTTTAATATCATATTTTTCCATAGCACCATCCACCATAACAATGTTTTATTTATTTTTCATCAAAATATAAACTTTACTCTTTATATTTATATATTATCGTAACATTGTTTCGTTGTAAATAACATTTGGAATATTAGTTTAATATTATATAATATTTTTTATATTATACTTTTTTAATAAAAAAGAAGACCAAGGTAATTACTATTACATTTGGTCTCTTTTTCAATTATTAACTTATTAATTACTTATTTATTTTTTAAGATATACTTTTCAATTTCTTCTGCTACTACCTTAGCGTGAGATGCTGCTCTTACTACAGTTTTAGCTCCTGTAACTACATCACCTGAAGCAAAAACTCCTTCTCTTGTTGTATGTCCATACTCATCAGTTAATAATAATCCCCATTTATTAGTTTCAAGACCTGAAGTATTTGAGACAATATTATTTTTAGGTGATTGACTTACAGCAATTATTATTGAATCACATGGAAATAATCCTTCTTTTCCTTCTATAGCAACAGTATTTATTCTGCCATCGTCGCCAGTCAAATTTTCTGTTTCTATATATTTTACACCCTCTTCAGTTAACTCTAAAGGAGATTTAAATAATTCAAACTTAACACCATCTGAAATTGCTCCCTCTAATTCAGCCTTTGTGGCAGGTATGTTTTCCATACCTTTTCTATATAAAATATATACTTCTTTTGCTCCATTTCTCTTAGCTGTTCTTGCTGCATCCATTGCTACATCTCCAGCCCCTATTACACAAACCCTATTTCCCAATTTATGGACCCCTGGGGATTTTAAGTAGTCAATTGCGTAATGAACATGTCCTAGGCTTTCACCTTTTATATCTAAGGTTTTAGGATTCCATACCCCAGTTCCTATAAATATTGCTTTATATCCATCATAAAAAAGCTTATCTAATGTAAGTACTGGTCCCACTAATGTGTTTGGTCTTATTTTAACACCTAATTCAATTAGTCTTTCTTCATAGTGATCTATAATACTTTTTGGCAATCTAAATTCTGGAATACCATATCTTAATACTCCACCAATTTTATCATGAGAGTCAAACAAGGTAACCTTATATCCCTTTTGTGCTAATATAAAGGCAATTGTTATACCAGCAGGTCCTCCACCTATTATAGCAACTCTTTCATCTAATTCTGCTTCTTTTTCTAATCTAACATTTTCTAAATAATATTTTGATATATGTGTTTCTATATCACAAAATCTTACTGCTTCATCCTTAATCCCTCTAATACAATTACCTGTGCATTGATCTTCATGAGGGCAAACTATAGAGCAAACTAAAGAAAGTGGATTATTCTTAAATAATATTTCTCCTGCCTTTGCTATTTGTCCATCTTTAAATAAATCTATTATTTCTGGAATAGGAGTATCTATTGGACAATTTGCCTTACATTTTGGATTTTTACAAAGATAACATCTATTTGATTCTAAAACTAAGTCTTTCATTATAACTCCCCTTTTTCCTTAGTAAAACTTTAGCTTTTAAATTATATCATCTATTGTTATATTGAACAAAGATAAACTTCTTTCTAATATTCCATTTAAATATGCTAAAACTATACCATAATTAGTTATAGGTACATTTTTTTCCTTACATTCATTAACTCTATTAATAACAGTTTTTCTGTTAATCATACATGCTCCACAATGGATAATTAAATCATATTTATCTATATCCTCTGGGAAATCATGAAAAATACTATATTCATAGTTTAATTCTTCACCAACAAATTTATTTATTAACTTAGGTATTTTCACTCTTCCAATATCTTCATGAGATACATTATGAGTACAACTTTCAGCTATTAGGATTTTTGAATTTTTATTTAAGCCTTTAATCTTAAAAGCTCCTTCTATAAATTCTTCAAAATCTCCCTTTTGTCTTGCAAATAACATAGAAAAACTAGTTAACTTTATATCACTTGGAACTATTTTATCTACTTCTTTAAAAGCTTGTGAATCAGTTATTACTAAATCAACATCCTTTATATCCTTTAAAGCAGATTCTAATTCAGTATCCCTAACTACATAACTCTTTATTCCATGATCTAAGCAATCTCTTATACATTGAACTTGTGGCAATATTATTCTTCCCTTTGGAGCTTCAGAATCTATAGGTACTACCATTATTACCTTACTATCATAAGGAAGTAAATCTCCTACTATTGGAAGTTCATCCTCTTCTTCCTTTAAGATATTAATAAGTTTTTCCTTTAATTCTTCTATTCCTTCTCCTGTTACTGAAGATATAAATAAATAATCCTTATTACTTTCTTTTAATATATCTAATTCTTCTTTTCTCAATTTATCGATTTGATTAATAGCCACTATATAAGGTATATTATACTTTTTAAAACTTCTTTTTACTTTACTAAATTCTTCTAGATCTATATCTAAAGCATCAAAAATATAAATTGCAATATCAGTTCTTTTTAATATATCTAAGGTTCTTTTTGTTCTTATTTCTCCAAGACTGCTATCATCTTTAAAACCTGCTGTATCTATAAATAGTACTGGCCCTACTGGTATTAATTCCATGGCCTTTTGAACTGGATCTGTTGTAGTCCCTGACTTTTCAGAAACTAAAGATACTTCTTGACCTAAAAGCTTATTAATTAATGATGATTTACCTGCATTGGTCTTTCCATAAATAGCAATATGTTTTCTATTTGCATTGGGCGTTGAATTCATAATGTAACCCTCCTATAAATATAGATCTCTTTCTCCTGCTTTTAATCTTTCTAAGTTTTTCTCTAATAATTCCTTAATATCTTTTCTCTTTATATTTTCCTTTTCTCTATTAATAACAGCTTCTGCTTTTTCTAATATTTCTTTATCACCATAATCTATAGCAAATTCTAAAAGAGTAGTTATTGCATTTGGTTCACAAACATTTTGGATTTCTCCACTCTTTGCAAGCTTCATAAATCTTTCTCCAGTTCTTCCTCTTCTATAACAAGCTGTGCAATAACTTGGAATATATCCATCATCTAATACTGATTTTATTACTTCTAAAGGTGTTCTATCATCTGATGTTTTAAATTGAATGCTATCATCTTTGCCTTCTTCTCTTTCTTTATAGCCGCCTACACCAGTGCTTGATCCAGCACTAATTTGAGATACACCATATTTTAATAATTCTCTTCTCATTTCTGCTGTTTCTCTAGTGGACATTATTATACCTGTAAATGGAACTGCTATTCTAATAATAGCTACTAATTTTTTAAACATCTCATCATCTACTAAATTAGGAAACTCTTGTAATGTTACTCCTGCTGCTGGCTTTAATCTTGGCATTGATATTGTATGGAAGCCAACTCCATATTTTTCTTCTAAATGTCTATTATGCATCATAAGTCCTAAAACTTCGAATTTAGGATCTGCTAGTCCAAATAATACTCCAGCACCAACATCATCTATTCCTGCTTCCATGGCTCTATCAAAGGAAGTTAAGTGGTAGTTATAATCTCCCTTTAAAGACTTTGGATGCATTTTATCGTAAGTTGGCTTATGATATGTTTCTTGGAATAATATATATGTTCCTATTTTAGCTTCTTTAAGCTTTCTATAATTCTCTACAGTTGTAGCAGCAATATTAACGTTAACTCTTCTTATTTCACCATTATCATTCTGAGTTGAATAAATAGTTTCTAAACATTCTAATACATAATCTATTGGTGCATTTACTGGATCCTCTCCAAGTTCTAGAGCTAATCTTTTATGTCCCATTTTTTCTAATATCTTAACTTCCTCTGCTACTTCTTCCATAGTTAATTTTCTTCTAGAAAAATTATTAGTTCTCTTATAACCACAATAAACGCAATTATTTACGCAATAATCACTAACATATAAAGGAGCAAAAATCACTATTCTTTTTCCATATATAGAATCTTTAATTTCTCCTGCTAACTTAAATATTTCTTCCATGTCTTCTTTATCTTCAGCTTGTAATAATATTGCTATATCTTCATAAGATAATCCATCTCTTTTCTTAGCCTTTTCTAAAACCGCCTTAATATCTTCCCTAGTAGCTCCTTTAGCTTCTTCCAAAATTCTTTCAATATAATTATGATTTATAAACATTTAATACACCCCTATACTATAACTTATATTAATTTTATATTTTCAAGTTGAATATTGCCCTTATTAACTTTATAATAGCCATTATCTTTTGCCCAAGCTACATTGTCACCTCTTGTAATTTCAACTCTAAAACCAGCTTTATTTATTCTTCCTTCTATACATTTTCTACATTCTGCTGCTTCATCCCCTGTACATATCTTTCCATCATATAAAGAATATTTTTCTCTAACACTAGTAGGCGAAAGATTTGGCATTACTACATTTCCTCCTGCTTTAATACCCTTTTCTCTTCCTATTGGATCTATACTTCCCAGGGCAGTAGTTGAAGGTAATAAAACATTTGGTAGTAATAGTCTTACTAGTGCTAATATTGTTGTAGTCATCTCAACAGTTCCACCTTTTTTATCTCTTAGTGGAGTATCCTTATGAGGTATAAATGGTCCTATTCCACACATATGAGGCTCAAATTCTTTTACAAATAATAGATCATTAACTAAATCATTAGTGCTTTGATTAGGTAACCCTACCATAAAGCCTGCACCAACTTGATATCCAATTTCTTTTAAGTCCCTTAGACATTTTCTTCTTTCTTCAAAACTTGCTCCTGGATGAAGAGATTCATATAGCTCTTTTGTAGCTGTTTCATGTCTTAAAAGATATCTATCTGCTCCAGCATCAAACATCCTTTTATAGGATTCATAGCTTCTCTCCCCTATTGATAAAGTAATTGCATTGTTAGGATATTTACTTTTTATTGCCTTAATTATTTCTATCATTCTTTCGTCAGTAAAATAGTCATCTTCTCCACCTTGAAGTACATATGTCTTATATCCTAATCTATCACCAATTTCAACACACTCTAAAATATCATCTAATGACAATCTATATCTGTCTGCATTTTTGTTTTCTCTTCTTATTCCACAATAAATACAATTTCTCTTGCATATATTAGTAAACTCTATAAGTCCTCTCATATAAACTGTATTTCCATAGGTTCTCATTCTAGTTTCATGTGCCTTTTCAACTAAGTAATCCTTATCTTTTTCTGTTAAATTATCTAATAAAAATACAAGTTCTTCCCTACTAGCATTATTGTTTTCATATAATTTATCAATTATATTCTTTATATTCATAGTATCCCTCCTAGAGTACTGTTAATGAAGCTAAAATTAGCTAGCTTCAAATTAAAATGTATAATTAACTATGTAATTTGAGATTACTCAATTCACATTATTGGATAGCATTGTTTCTTTTTTACTAATAGCAGTTTTTACTGTTACTCCTTCTATATTCCCAAGCCTTCCTGTTAAACTATTAATTTCATTTAAACTTCCAACTACAACTATGGATATAACAGAAGTTTCATCATCTAAAGGAATTCCCATCCTTCCCTTTATACTTCCTCTAAAGGTTGATACTACCTGGTTAAAATCAGAATTACATTTACTAGGTTTCTCAAGTATTGCACTAATAACAGCAATTTTCATATTTCTCCCCCAAAAATTTCTATAATTTATAATATTTTTATTTTAAAAACAAAAAAATCCTGCTTTCCTAAAAGAAAACAGGAATTATATTAATAATAAAAGTTACCAAAAAGCTTAAACTATAAATAGTTTAATTAATAACCTTTATTATTAATATACCGTATCTATTTTCTTTCAAATCAGATTTCTCTTTTTTGTCAGACAAAAATTATAATATCTTTTATAATAAATATACAAATGAGTATGAATAAAATTCACAAAACAAATGAGTATTTATTATCTCTAATTCAATCATAAGTATAATATTTCCTTGTGTCAATAGTTAATAGTTAATTTTTTGTCAATCCTATATATAAATATGATAAATTTACATAATAATATAAAAATTAATTAGAGGTTGCTTTACACAACCTCCAATTAATTCAATAGCCTTAATATTTAAATCTTACAAAATATATTAATTATTCTTTATTTATTTACATATAATAAAATCTTTTCTTTTTCATATTCTGCTAAATCATAATTTTCTAATTCTTTTATGCTAACCCATTTACCTTCAACTATATCATTCCCATATACCACTTTTTCCTTTAACTGACCTAGATAAACAGCACAAACTTCCTCATTTTCTTCATTAATCTTAGTTTCACCTAGTTTTTCTAAGTTAAAAATTATTGACTTTAAATCATCTTTAATAGCTCTTGTTATGCACTTTTCTTCTGTTTCTTTTCCTCTTATTTTCTTTCCTACTATATACCATAACTTTGGCTCATTTCTTTTTGTTTTTCTCCTAACAATAAATATATTATTGAAATCATCTTTAATAATTACAGAGCACTCTGCAATTCTTGCCATTATGTTCCCCTCCTAAAGTTGATATAATATTAGTTTTATCATTATAATAATTTGTAGTATCTCTATTTATATTCTACAAAAAACTAAAATTACCTTTAATGAATTTCATTTTTTATCTTAGGAGTAAATATTTTATAATTGCAAAGAATTCTCTTGAATACATAACTGGCCTTAAAATAGGTAAAGTTCTATTTGTTAAAAAACTTTTTTCTTCATATCCTAAATTTGAAGCAATTAAATTACTTCTTAATGCATGAAAATCAGAAGTAATTATTTTTACCCCTATGTCTTCTATTTTTTTATTGGAGTCCTTCTCTATTATTTCTTTTGAAAAAATTAAGTTTTCTTTTGTTGTTCTAGATTTATCTTCCATAATTATTTCTTGTTTTATTCCATTTTTAATTAAATATCTTCTCATAGCTTCTGCTTCAGATATATCTTCTCCCTTACCTTTTCCACCTGAAACTATTATTTTAAATTCATCACTTTCATTATTAATGTATTCTATAGCTTTATCAAGCCTTTGAGATAAGGTTATACTTGGTGTTTCTCCCTTTATACCAGCCCCTAAAATAACTACATACTTTGAATATCCAGTATTATTTTTAGGGAATATAATAATAGCAATTTGCACAATAGTGAACACTAATAATCCAATTGATACTAGAAATTTAAATACATTAAGTAAATTTTTATTTTTAACTTTTACTTTTGTAAAGTGATATATTATTAATACTATGCCTCCAAATAAAAAAGCTTCACTAAAGGTTATCTTACCGAATGTAAAATTAATTACTATTACATATAAGATCATTATAAATCCAATTAACAAATCTATATTCTTTTTCAAAGTTTCACCTCTCTATTTTTATATTAATCAATATATCATAATTTTATTTCTTTATTATATATTTTATATCTTTTTAATTTTTTCTTAACAATTTTTAGTAATTTATACTTAAATAATTTTATTTAAAATAAATAAAGAGACTGTCGTAACAGTCTCTAACTAATAATCTAAAGCTTAAAATATATTTATTCTATTGGATTTCCTTGAAAATCTGTATATTCTGGTTTGTTCTTATTATTACCTACATTATTTTGATTCTTATGTAGTCTTTGTCTTCTTTGTCCTTTTTGTTTAGGGGTTTCAGTTTTAGTATTCTTTGGCATAACAACACATCCTTTCAAATGTATTTTATACCCTAAAACATTTTTAATACATCAATATTATTTATAGTTCAAATTCTTCTATTTCTATAGAATACGTACCACAATGTTTACAAACTATAACAGTTACTATATAGCTTTTATCAACTATTCCTTCTCTATTAAGTCTAGTAAAAGATTTTCCATCATAATCATTATCTATACTACTAGTTACAAAATTATTATTTTTACCATAAGCATAAAAATAAAATTCTAAGAAGTCAAAAGCCTTTTTCTTTTCTTCTTTTCCTTCTTTGCAATTACTACAACAAGTTTCATAATAAGCTTTTTGAAAATCTACCTTATCACTATTTGATAGTAATTCTAATACTTTTGCTTCGTCTATACCTTTAAGTTCTTCATTTTCATCATTAGCAAAGTATTCTAAATTATCTTCTCCTAAAACATATTCTTTTCCATCAAATTCAAATTTGTATTCCATATTATCTTCCTTTCAGAGATTTAATAAGTATATTATACCATATTAATTATAATCTAATTAATATATCATTTATATCTTCACTTACCTTAATTCTTTCTTCATATATCCATTTAAAATCAAACTCTAGTTTAAATAATTTACAGAAAGAATAATACATATTAATTCTTTGATAATATACTTCAAGTTCATCTAAGTTTCCTTTAAAGCATTGAGGTTTGCTTATTACCTTATTCTTTAAAATAAATAGTTCCTCTACATATCCTAAGAAGGTATCCATAAGTTCATCTTTAGAAATATCAAAAGGTATCTTTAATAAATCCCATTGAATTTCCTCTTTTAATTTATATTTCTTTATTCTATCTAAAATTATTAAATACTCATTTATATCCATTTTCCTATAATAATCTAAAGACTCTTCCCTAGTAGACCATAAAGCTAATTTTTCATTTAAAGGCAAGCTCTTAATATTTAATATTGCTTCTGATGGACCTAAGACTGCTTTTCTTATTATACTATCTTCTTCTTCTAATTTTTCTTTAATAAATTTTTGATTATCACGAACTGTAGCTACATATCCTATTTCATAAATTCCTTTTCTTCCAGCTCTACCAGCTACTTGCTTAACTTCCTGTGATGTTAAACTCCTTATTTCTTCTCCATCAAACTTTTGAGTGTCTAAGAAAATTATACGCTTTATAGGTAAATTTACTCCCATACCTATAGCATCAGTAGTTACTAGAATCTTGTTTTCTTTATTTATAAACATATCATATTGTTTTCTTCTTACTTCAGGTGGTAGATCTCCATATATAATACTAGTCCTTATTCCTTTTTCTGAATATTGCTCTGCTATTTGTAATACTTTTTTCTTAGAAAATACAACTATAGCATCTCCTTCTTCTGCATTGTCATAAGAAAAGTTTTTATCTTCTACTTCTAAAGGAATGCTTCTTTTATATTCTTTAAATTCATAATCATCTTTACAATCCTTTAATATTTCTTCTACTATTTTTTTAGCGTTTAAAGCACCGCATATATGAATTTCTTTACATCTAAGTCCAAGTAAAGCTCTAGTCCAAGCAGCACCTCTTTGGGAATCACTTATCATTTGTATTTCATCAATAATTGCTATATCATATTCCTTTTTTAAATCTACTTTTTCAATAGTACATGAGGTATGAGTAGCTCCCTCTTTTAATATTTCTTCTTCACCAGTTAAAAGATTGCATATTATATTACTATTATTTAGCTTTTCATAATTTTCTAAAGCTAATATTCTTAAAGGAGATAAATATACACCATTTTTTGCTTCTTTAAGCCTTTCCATAGCTGTATATGTTTTTCCAGTATTAGTTTCTCCAAGGTGAATAAATACTTTTCTTTCTATATTTCTTGCTAATTTATATTCATCCTTAGGATTTTCAGGGAAGTTTTCTTCAAATTCCTTAGATATTATTTTAGGTATATGTTGTTTAGTTAGGACTGTCATAAATCCTGAATTAATAAAGATATTATAATTACCTCTTATAACTTGATAAAAATCAAAATCAGAATTATGCTTTTTATTATAATCATCTAATAATCTTTTAGAAATATATTCTAATAATTCTTCATATCTTTCTCTAACATCCTTATAATCTTTAAAGCCTTGATTTTCCATATCAATAAGCTGTCTTATTTTCTTTCTAAGAGAAGACTCCTGCTCTATTAATGCACCTACTTTTGAATTATGTGCTATTTCTTCAATATGATTAATTTGAGATTTCAACTTTTTAAAGTCTCTTTGCATTGCATTTTTATTCAAATCCTCACCTCTTAATTATCATTACTATAATTGTCCTTAATAAATTATAACATTTTTTATTTATTTGTTTCTATTTTTAGTTAAAAGCCTTGATTTTATTATAATAAACTAATAATTAACTTACTCTTAACATATTTATATAATAATTTTAATGTTTTTTTAATTTTCTTAAGGATATATTAAGAATTATATTATATAATGCTTATATATTTATCTTTAACTATTTATCGGGGGATGATTTTAAAAATGAGTAAGAAAAATATTTATTTAGTATTTTCCAATACTGGAACAGTACTATCAAAATGTATTAATTATTATACAAAAGATAAATATGTACATGTTTCCTTAAGTTTTGATAATACTTTTGAAAAAATGTATTCCTTTGGAAGAATATTTCCTAGTAATCCATTTATAGGGGGATTAGTTGAAGAAAACTTAAGAGATGGGGTATATAAAAAGTTTCAAAATAGCCAATGTATTATATATAAAATTGAAGTTAGTAATAAACAATACTTTTCATTAAGAAATGAACTTGGGCTATTTTTACAAGATCAAAATAAATATAGGTATAGTCTTCTTGGATTAATAGGTGTGGTAATTAATAAACCAATTAAAAGGAATAATAGATATTTTTGTTCAGAATTTGTTTCACATCTATTAATAAAAAGTGAAATTTATGACTCAGATAAACTTCCTAGCTTAATTAAGCCTAGTGATTTATTGAGTATTAGTGATAAAGAATTTGTATATGAAGGTTTAACTTATAATTATAGGACAATTTAAAATGAGCTGTTGTAAGACAGCTCATTTTAATTAAATTAATTCATTAATTTTCTTTCTTCTTATTTCTACTTAATAAAGTTCTTAAATATTTATATGTCTTAAATAACCTTGGAAAATTCTCTTCTTCTTCTAAGATAATCTTATATTCAGCCATTTTTAAAATAGGTTCTATGTTCCTCATAGTATCTTCATATCCTTCTTTTATCCTATTTTTCTTAGCTTCTTCATTTAAATTTAAAGTTCCATTAATAACACTTTCATTTAAATTTCTAGGACAAATCTCTATAATATAGGAATTAGGATATAATGATCTATCTATTCTTGCTTCCTTTGAAAGTAATACTACTATAATTATGTCACAGCCCTCTCCATATACAGGTTGAATTGGTGTATTATCAGCAATTCCTCCATCTATGTATTTACCTCCCATAATATTAGTAGCATCATATATTAATGGTAATGATGCTGATGCAATTATCATTTCTTTTCCTAAATTTACATCATAATCATTAATTTTAAAATATTTAACATTAAAATCTGGTAGCTGTGTACAGGCAGCATAACATATTTTATTATTTTCCTTAACAGCTTCTATATCTAAATACTTATCTATTATTTCTTTAGCTCCATCTTTAGAAACTGCACCTTCATATATTTTTTGATTTAAGTATTTTTTAGCAAAATTTATATTTTTCGCTCCAATAAATAAACCTATTCCTTTTTTAAACAACTCAAATTTGCTTATTGGAATAATTTTATCCATTGTTACTTCTTCCCATAATGCTTCTGCTTTTTCTATACTATCTTGGGCAAATAAAATTGCATTAAAGGCACCTATTGATGTTCCAGAAAACACCTCAATATATTTATCTATCTTTAGTTCCTTTAAGGCCTTCCAAACACCAAGTTCATAAGCACCTTTTCCTCCCCCTCCAGATAAAACTAAGCCTATCTTCATATTACTCTCCTCTTTTTATACCACTGTTAATTATCATTTATTATATTATAATTATACATCTTTTGTTCTAGTTGTCTTTGTAAATTTTGTATTAAATTTACTTTAATAAAATTTTGTAAAAATAAATAAGCCTACAGTGTAGATTTTTCTACCTGTAGGCTTATTTATATGCTACTTTAAAGAATTTTTTGCTAATTCTACTAAGTCAGCAAATGCTTTTGGATCATTTATAGCAATTTCAGATAACATTTTTCTGTTCATGTCAATTCCAGCTAATTTGATTCCATTCATAAATTTTGAATATGAAAGTCCGTTCATTCTTGTAGCTGCATTGATTCTAGCTATCCAAAGTCTTCTAAAATCTCTCTTCTTTAATCTTCTTCCAACATAAGCATTTCTTAAAGCTCTAATTACTGATTCATTAGCAGTTTTAAATAATCTGCTCTTTCCACCGTAGTAACCTTTTGCAAGCTTTAATACTTTTTTATGATTCTTACGAGCGTTTGTTGCTCTCTTAACTCTAGCCATGTTTAATCCTCCTAAAAACCTCTATATTATAGGTATGGTAATAATTTCTTCATTGCTTTTTCTTGAGTAGTTGAAACATAAGTAGCTTTTCTTAAGTTTCTCTTTCTCTTTGAACTTTTCTTAGTTAATATATGACTCTTAAAAGCCTTAGCTCTTTTTAATTTTCCAGTTCCAGTCTTCTTAAATCTCTTTGCTGCACCTCTGTGGGTTTTCATTTTTGGCATTATACTAATCTCCTCTCAAGTTATGCTTTTTTAGGGCCTAAAACCATTGTCATATTTCTGCCTTCATGTTTTGCAGGTTTTTCAACTATGCAAACATCTTCTAACTTCGAAACAAAATTTTCTAAAATTTTCTGTCCTATATGTCCTAATTGTGCTTCTCTTCCTTTAAATCTAACAGTGATTTTAACTTTATCCCCGTCTAATAAAAACTTTCTAGCATTTTTTGCTTTAATCGCAATGTCATTTTCTTCAATAGTTAAACTACATCTTATTTCTTTAAGTGTAGTAACCTTTTGCTTTTTCTTTGCTTCTTTTTCCTTCTTAGATTGCTCATAAATATATTTTCCTAAATCCATCACTTTACATACTGGTGGATTAGCATTTGGAGAAATCATTACTAAATCTAATTCCTTCTCTTCTGCAATCTTTTGAGCATCCTTTGTAGGAACAACTCCTAATTGAGCACCATCTGCATCAATTAATCTAACCTCTTTAACTCTTATAGCTTCATTACAAGTAAAATCCTTACTTATATCAAGTCACCTCCAAAAATATTATCTAAAAACACACAAAAAATAGAGGACATATTATGCCGCCCTCTAGTACTTATAAAAATCTAGTAATATAACTAGTAATTATTACAAAACTGTTACCTCACTAAGCCTTGCCGTAAGGTGAGAAACGGCTGTTTCTACTTCACATAAGTTATTCTATCATGTTTTTTTAGACCTGTCAATTATTTTACATCTTTATTTTAACCTATAGCTTTTCATTTTATACAAATTTTTATGTAAAACTATTATCTATTCAATTTCTCCATTAAAATCCAGTATTCCACCTCTTAAATTATATAGGTTATTAAAACCTTCTATTTCAAGAAAATTACAAGCAACACTACTTCTAACTCCTACTTTACAATATACTAAAATTGGTTTATCTTTAAACTCCTGAAGTTCATCTACTTCCCATTCTATTTCTTCTACTGGTATATTTATTGAATTTACAATTCTAGATTCTTTAAACTCACTAGGTCTTCTAACATCTAAAATTACTAAATCCTCTATATTTTTAATAAGCTTTTCAGCTTGACTACTATTTATTGATTTAATACTCATTTTATTGTCTCCTATTGTTTTTTTATTATTATATTACTTTATTCTAATATTCTCAACAATAATTAAAAATGAATTTCTCTTTCATTTGAAATATTTACTTATAATATAAGCTGTATTAATGTGAATTACTAATTTAATAATCTTCATATTAATACAGCTCTCTTAATTCTTCTAATTAAAGTCTTCAATCCTTATTAAGTTATTTAATTTGTATACTGCTTCTAGCTTACAAACACTATTTATTGCATTTCTAAGATTTCCTTCCTTGCAGTCATGTGTTATTAAAACAAGTGTTACTCTATTTTCATTTACTGAATCTACACCCTTTTGTATAACTGATCTTAAACTTACATTTTCTTTTCCAAAAACAGAAGTGATTTCTCCTAGTACTCCTGTTCTATCTTCCACCGATAATCTAATATAATATTTACTATTTATTTCATTTATATCTTTAATTTCTTTTTTCCATAGGTTATTTTTAACTACTGGATTTATATTATCTATATCAATATTACTTCTTAATATATCTACTAAATCAGAAACCACAGCACTCCCTGTTGGTAAATCACCAGCACCTCTACCATAGAACATCAAATCACCAACAGCATTTCCACGAATTAATACTGCATTAAATGAATCATTAACATTAGCCAATGGATGATTTTCTGGTATCATAGTTGGATGAACCCTAAGCTCCAGTGCTCCTTCATTATCTTTAACTATAGCTAATAATTTTATTACTTTCTTAAATTCCTTAGCATATTCTATATCTATAGATTCAATATTAGTAATACCTTCTCTATAAACATCTTCTACTTTAATTTTAGTTCCAAAAGCTAAAGAAGATAATATTGCTAATTTATATTGTGAATCATAGCCTTCGATATCTGATGTAGGATCTGCTTCAGCATAACCTTTTTCTTGGGCTTCTTTTAAAGCTCTATTAAAATCTAAATTATCATAATCCATTTTAGTTAAAATATAATTTGTAGTTCCATTTACTATTCCATATAATCTTTCTACCTTATTAGCTGTTAAGCTTTCATTTATACCTTTAATTATTGGAATACCACCAGCTACACTTGCTTCATAATTAAACATTACACCTTCTTTATCAGCTTTTTCAAAAAGTTCATCACCACCTGTGGCAAGCAACATTTTATTTGCTGTAATTATGTGTTTTTTCCTATTCATAGCTAATAACATATATTCTCTTGCTGGTTCAATACCACCCATAACTTCCACTACAATTTTAATTGAATCATCTTCAATAATATCATTAATACTTGTAGTTAAAAGATTTTTAGGAACTTCAAATCCTCTGTTCTTATTAATATCCTTAACTAATATTTTAGCTACCTCTACTTCATAGCCTGATCTTTTCATAATTTCTTCTTTGTTTGAATTTAAAATCATCCAAACGCCACGTCCAACATTGCCTAGCCCCATTAAAGCAATTCTGACTTTTTTCATTTTGTTTCCCCCTTAAAATTTTAAATTTTTTATTTACTTATTGCTAATATATTTATTATACTCACTTAATCTATAGTTTACCATTACTATTCTAATCTAATAAATAAAAAAAGAGATAAATATTATATTCATGAGACATGTTTCCACCCCAAATCAAATAATATAATACTTATCTCTTACCTAATTATTATCTATTACTTTTTATATCTTACCTATTTCCTATCTCTTTCCAGCATCAAATGGTTCTCCAGCTGCCTTTGGAGCTTGTGATGATTTTGAGAAGATTACTAAGGCAATTAGAGTTACTATATATGGGAATATCTTTAATATAACTCCTGGTATTTGAGCTAATGATGGTATTACTTGGGACACATTTGCAATAGTTGAAGCAAATCCAAAGAAGAAAGTTGCTCCTAATATTCCAAGTGGTCTCCACTGTCCAAATATTAATGCTGCTAATGCAAGGAATACAAGTCCTGCTACACTACCATTAAATTCTCCTGAATATGTTACTAAAATTATAGCTCCACCTAGAGCTGACATTCCTCCTGAAATCATAACACCTATGTATCTCATTTTAGACACATTTATTCCTGCTGCTTGTGATGCTTGAGGATGTTCTCCACAAGATCTTAGTCTTAATCCAAAACTAGTTTTATAAAGTATAAATATACTTAAAATTAAAATTAATAAAACTAACCAAGTAGTAGCATATGTCTTTGTAAAGAAAAGAGGTCCAATTACAGGTATATCTGAAAGTACTGGGATATCCTTTGGAATAAATCCATTTGTCACTCTTATATTTCCACTTCCAGTGATATTTCTAGCTAAGAATACTGTTAAAGCACCAGCGATCATATTTATAGCAGTACCACTTATAACTTGATCTGCATTTAAATTAATACTTGCAAAGGCATGAAGTAATGAGAATAATACTCCTACTACTACTGCCACTAATAAACCAATCCATAAAGCTCCTGCCACTCCATTTGCTTGTAATTTAGATACTGTAAGTGCTCCAGCAAAAGACCCTACTATCATAAGTCCATCTAAACCTATATTTACAATTCCACTTCTTTCACAATAAAGTGCTCCTAGAGCTGTTATTAATAAAGGAATTGTATAAGAAATTGCATATGGAAAAACTTGCTCAATTATACTCCACATTATTTTTCCACCACCCTTTCTGAGGAATTATCTTTTTTCCCTTTGTTTCTATTCTTTTTAAACCATTTTATTATTTTATCCATTACCATACTAGTTGCTGCAAAATAAATTATTGTAGCCATTATAGTATCTGCAAGTTCTGGTGGTACTTTTACAGCTGCATTCATAAAGCCTTTTCCCACATATAGGATTCCAAAGAATAATGATGAGAAAATAACTCCAATAGGACTACTA
>Ga0129315_1000185_pt1 | contig 67812 bp, 70 predicted proteins | sample Cm827metagenome_FD_94432 | JGI IMG/M metagenome (GOLD analysis project Ga0129315, IMG submission 94432) | Eastern black-and-white colobus group fecal microbial communities from Wisconsin, USA - Cm827 metagenome | ecosystem: Host-associated > Mammals > Digestive system > Large intestine > Fecal... | reverse complement strand
TGGCAAGATCATTCAAGAATTAAAAGACGTATTTCAATTAATTAAAGATTATAATGCAGTTCTTGCGACAGCACATATATCACCATCAGAAAGTTTTAGAGTAGTAGAAGAAGCAAAGAAAATAGGGATAAAAAAAATAGTAATAACACATCCAGAGTGGTGGGTTGTAGATATGTCTTTAGAAGATCAAAAGAAAATAGTTAAAGACTATGATGTGTATTTAGAAAGATGTTACGCATCAAATATGGGAGGAGGAAAATATAAGAGCAATCTTCCTTCAAATCTCGAATGTATAAAAGAAGTGGGAGCAAAGAATATTATTGTTTCCACAGACGGTGGACAAACAGAAAATCCTAATTGGGAACTTGCGTTAGAAGAATATATTAATTATCTATATGACAATGGAATTTCAGAGGAAGATATTTACACAATGACAAGAGATAATCAAAAGTTTTTATTAAGCTTAGATTAATTAAAAAAATATTATAAATTTATAAGGTATATTAGAAATTATTAATTTATTTTAGGAGGATATTATGAAAAAAAAGTTTTTTGGTTTAAATTTACCAATGCTTATAGCCTTTTCTGTATCAATATTTATTGCCATGTATTTAGGGATACTGTCAAAGGATTTAGCTGGAGGAATAGCCTTAATGTTATCTATAGGAATTATTCTTTTTGAGATTGGAGAAAGAATTCCAATTTGGAATACGTACATAGGTGGTGGAATAGTTCTTATTTTTCTAGGGGCTTCATTTTTAGTATATAAAAATATTATTCCGAAAGAGTATGTTGATTTGATAAATTCTGTAAATTTAAAACCAATGGGTGTTTTAAATTTCTTTATTATAATGCTTATCACAGGATCTTTATTAGGATTAAATAGACAAGTTATGATTAAATCTTTTGCTGGATATTTGCCTGCTATTTTAGGAGGGATTTTGGGAGCTGCTATTTTTGGAATTATCGGAGGATTGTTTTTTGGGGTTACTCCCACAAATACTGTTTTAAAATACGTTCTTCCAGTTATGGGAGGGGGTAACGGTGCGGGAGCTATACCTCTTTCTCAAATTTATGAAAGAATTACAGGAGATGATGCAGCTAATTACTATAGTTTTGCTATTTCCATACTAACTGTCGCAAATATTTTTGCGATTGTAGCTGGTGGAGTACTAAAAAATATTGGAGAAAAGATGACAAATCTTACTGGTGATGGAAAAACATTAATAAGAAACGCTAACGAGTTTGAGAATAAAGAAGAAAGCTTTACTGTACAACTTAGAGATTATTTAGGTGCTATATTGATGAGTTTGACATTTTATCAAGTAAGTAGAATTATATCTGATAAGATTTGGGCGCCTATTGTTCCGTCTGTTCCAATCCATCCATTAGCGTTTATGGTTCTTTTAGTTGCTATAGCTAATGGACTAGGAATTGTGCCGGGAACATTAAGACAAGCAGCTAAGGAGGTTCAGGTTTTCTTTGCAGAAAATATTGTCATTATAACAATGGTGGGAGTGGGTGTTCAAACAGATTTACTCTTATTAAAAGAAGCATTTACTATAGGAAATGTAATAATGTCTCTATTAATAGTTATTGGAGCTATAATAGGATCTGGACTTGTTGGTCATTTAGTAGGTTTTTATTTTGTAGATTCTGCTGTTACAGCTGGATTATGTATGGCAAATATGGGAGGAGCTGGAGATATAGCAGTTCTCGGAGCGGCAAATAGAATGGAATTAATGTCTTATGCTCAAGTTTCCTCAAGACTTGGAGGAGGAATAATTTTAATAATTGGATCAGTTCTTTTTGGATTATTAACTTGATTTTTAATTTATAAATAATAATATTAATAAATAATTCAATTAATAAAAACTCTTAATATATTGCAATAAAATAATATTACGTATAAAATAATTTTTGTAAGTATGACAATATTTTTGTGCGGCAAATTGTTAATTTATCGCCGTGAACCTCTTGAATAATAAAATACCGCTGGGGTATCATAATACATAAGGGGGTAAAAAATGAATAAAAAATATTTTGGACTAAATCTTCCGATGTTATTAGCTCTTGCAATTATTGTATTTATTGCGACATACATGGGAGTATTGTCAAAGGACTTAGCTGGTGGTGTAGCTTTAATGTTTGCCATTGGTATTATTCTTTATGAAATTGGTGAAAGAATTCCAATCTGGAACACATATGTAGGTGGGGGACTTGTTCTTGCGTTCTTAGGTACTGCAGCTTTAAATTATGCTGGTATTATTCCTGAAGAATATGCAGAATTAATCTCAAATGTTAACTCAAAACCAATGGGAGTTTTAAACTTCTTTATTATTATGCTTATCACTGGTTCACTTCTAGGACTAAATAGAGAATTAATGGTTAAATCATTTGCTGGATATATTCCTGCAATTCTTGGTGGTGTACTTGGAGCAGCAATTCTAGGTATTGCTGGCGGACTTGTATTTGGAGTTGCACCTGCAGATACAGTTTTAAAATACGTTCTTCCAGTTATGGGTGGAGGAAATGGTGCAGGAGCTGTGCCTCTTTCTCAAATCTATGAAAAGGTGACTGGAGATGCAGCAGCAAATTATTATGGATTTGCAATTTCAATCTTAACTATTGCAAACATCTTCGCAATTATTGCCGGTGGAGTTTTAAATAAGATGGGGCAAAAGAATCATAAACTTACTGGTGATGGTAAAACTCTTATGAGAAATGCTCCTGAAATCAGTACAAATGAAGAAAAATTTACTACTCAACTTAAGGATTATGTTGGAGCAATTTTAATGGCTCTTACTTTCTATCAATTAGGTAGACTTATTGCTGAAAAGATATGGGATCCACTTGTTCCGGCAGTGCCAATTCACCCATTTGCTTTTATGATTGTTTTAGTTGCAATTGCAAATGCTGCAGGAATTATTCCTGGATATTTAAGACAAGCTGCTAAGGAAGTGCAATCTTTCTTTACTAAAAATATTGTTATCTTAGTAATGGTAGGTGTTGGTGTTGAAACTGACCTATTAGAACTAAAGGAAGCTATCACTTTTGCAAATACAATAATGGCATTTTTAATTGTTGTAGGAGCTATTATTGGCTCAGGATTAGTAGGACATCTTGTAGGATTCTTCTTTGTTGACTCTGCAGTTACTGCAGGATTATGTATGGCAAACAGAGGAGGATCTGGAGACATAGCAGTATTAGGAGCTGCAGATAGAATGGAACTTATGAGTTATGCACAACTTTCATCAAGACTTGGTGGAGGTATAATATTAGTTATAGGTTCAATATTATTCGGATCACTCATTTAGATACAGGAGGGATATCTTGAAACTTAAAAAAGAAGCTATGGCTGGTACCTTAGAATCTAATGATATTCTAATCACAGTTAGTGAAGCTGACGGTATCAGCATTGAACTTGAAAGTTCAGTTAAAAAGCAATTTGGAAAACAAATTGAAAAAGTTATTAGAGAAACTTTAGAAGAATTAGATGTAACAGATGCAAAGGTTGTTGCTGTTGACAAGGGAGCACTAGATTATACTATTAAATCTAGAGTTCAAGCTGCTTGTTACAGATCAGCTGAAATAGAAGAATATACTTGGGGGTGAGGTTGTGAAAGAAAGACTAAGAAGAACTATGATGTTTCTTCCAGGAAACAATCCAGCAAATATCACTGATGCACATATTTATGGACCTGATTCAATCATGATTGACCTAGAAGATGCAACAAGTATTAATCAAAAAGATGCAGCAAGATTTTTAGTATATAATGCTTTAAAAACTCTTGATTTTGGAGATACAGAAGTTGTTGTAAGAATTAACGCTCTAGATACTCCATTTGGAAGAAAAGATATTGAAGCTGTTGTTAGAGCTGGCGTTGATGTAATAAGACTTCCAAAATCTGAAACTGCACAAGATGTTAAAGATGTTGATGCAATAATTACTGAAATTGAAGAAGAAATGGGTTGTCAAGGTAAAACTCTTATGATCGCAGCTATTGAATCTCCAACAGGAGTATTAAATGCAGTAGAAATTGCAAAAGCTTCACCTAGAATGATGGGTATTGCTCTAGGAGCTGCTGACTATGTTACAAATCTTAAGACTACTAGATCAGCTCATGGATGGGAACTTTTTGCTGCAAGAAGTCAAATTGTTTTAGCTGCAAGAAATGCAGGTATAGCTTGTTTTGATACAGTTAATACAAATCTTGATGATATGGAAGCTTTTAAAGAAGAAGTTCAGTTCATTAAAGACCTTGGATTTGACGGCAAGAGTGTAATCCACCCTAAACAAATCACAGCTGTAAATGAAGTTTACACTCCAACAGAAAAAGATATTACAAAATCTCTTAGAATTATCGCAGGAGCTAAGGAAGCTGAAAGACGTGGTTCTGGAGTTATCACTGTTGATGGAAAAATGGTTGATGGTCCTATCGTAGCAGGAGCACAAAGAACATTAGATTTAGCAGTAGCAAGTGGAGTTCTTAAGAAGGAGGATATTGATGAACTATAATAAAAATGCTGTAGGAAGAGATATCCCAGAATACCTTGAAGGTATTGGAGAACTTGTTCCTTTCAAAGGAGAAGGCAAATATCTTAGAACAGAAAGAAAAGCATCTCCTAAAATTAGATATGGAAATAAAGATGAAAAGAAACTTTTAGGATCAATAGAAGAAGCGGTAAAAAAGAGTGGACTTAAAGATGGAATGACAGTTTCTTTCCACCATCACCTAAGAAATGGTGACTATGTTGTAAACATGGTTATGCAAGTTATAGCTGATATGGGAATTAAAGATTTAACTTTAGCACCATCATCACTATCACCATGCCACGACAAATTAATTCCACTTATTGAACAAGGTGTAATCACTGGAATTCAATCTTCAGGACTTAGAGGAGAACTTGGAGAAAAAATCTCCCAAGGAATTCTTAAAAAACCTTGTATAATTCGTTCTCACGGTGGACGTGCTAGAGCAATTGAAGATGGAGAACTTCACATTGATGTTGCATTCTTAGCTGCTCCATGTTGTGATGAATATGGCAATATGAATGGTAGATATGGCAAATCTGCTTGTGGATCACTTGGATATGCAATAGTTGATGCACAATATGCAGATTGTGTAGTTGCAATTACTGACAACTTAGTTCCATTTCCTAATATTCCAGCATCAATTGGAATGATGTATGTTGATTATGTTGTAGAAGTACCTGAAATTGGAGATCCAAAGGGAATTGTATCTGGATCAATAAGATTTAATGACAATCCTAGAGATTTACTAATTGCAAATAATGCTATTAAGGCAATTAAGGCCGCAGGACTTTACAAAGATGGATTTAGATTCCAAACAGGAGCTGCAGGTTCAACTCTTGCAGTGGCAAAACTTCTTCGTGAAGACATGAAGAAAGATGGAATCAAAGCATCTATGGCACTTGGTGGAATTACTGGTTATATGGTAAAGATGCTTGAAGAAGGTTTAGTAGATGGTATATATGATACACAATCATTTGACCTTGATGCAGCTAAATCAATTGGAGAAAATCCAAAACACTTTGAACAAAATGCTTCTTCATACGCTAACCCTAATAACCCAACTCCAGCAGTAAATACACTTGACTTTGTATTACTTGGAGCTCTTGAAGTAGATACAGACTTCAACGTAAATGTAATGACAAGATCAGATGGTGTTATCAACCAAGCCGTTGGTGGACACCAAGATACAGCGCCAGGAGCTGATGTATCGCTTATCCTTGCACCACTTGTTAGATCAAGAAACCCAATTATAATGGATAAAGTTACAACAGTATGTACACCAGGCGAATCAGTAGATGTAATCTGTACAGATTATGGTATTGCTGTAAATCCTAGAAGAAAAGATTTAATTGAAAAATTTAAAGAAGCAGGATTAGAAACAAAAGATATAAAAGAATTACAACAAATGGCAGAAAAACTTACTGGCAAACCAGAAGAAATCGAATTCTCTGATGAAGTTGTAGCTGTTGTAGAATATAGAGATGGTTCTATAATAGATGTAATAAAAAAGGAAGCTTAATTTAAAATATTTTATTAGATAAATTTAAAAATAATAACCATACTAATAAGGGGCCCCGAGGCCTCTTATTTTTTTATTATTAAAGTAAAACTACATAATTTTAATTTATAATAAATATTTTAAATTATAAAGTAATGTATATATATTTTTATTATTTACTCTTAGATATATTGCAATAACTTATTCGTGAGATTTTTGATAAAAATTGATAAATATTTTACTATAAAATGATTGAAAATGATTATCGTTTATGCTAAACTAAATCTTAAGAATAGATAATATCTATCAATTAAATACATTTTAGGAGGACATAATGAAAAAAATGTTAAAGGCCATGTTTTTAATGGCGTCAATTCTTTTATTACTTACTGCTTGTGCAAAGAATAATGCACCACAAGAGGAAGAAGCAAATACTAAGGCTCAAGCAGAGACTCAAAGTGCAGACACTGTAACTATTACAGATAAGAATGGTGAAGTTGAAGTTAAGAAAAACCCAGAAAAAGTTATTTCTCTAGATAACAGAACATATGAAACTTTAGAAAACTGGGGAGTTAAACTTGTTGCTGTACCTAAGGATGTAATGCCAGCTGATTCAGCTTATGTAAAGGATGAATCTGTAGAAAATATTGGTAATCACAGAGAACCAAATCTAGAAGTTATAGCAGCGGCTGATCCTGATCTTGTTATTGTAGGACAAAGATTTGTTAAACACTATGATGAAATAAAAAAACTTGTACCAAATGCTACAGTAATTGATTTAAACTTTGACGTATCTGGAAAGGAAGGCAATCCTGGTGAAAATTTATTAGCAGGACTTACAGATTCAACTCTTGCTCTTGGAGAAATCTTTGATAAGAATGAAGAAGCAGAAAAGATTATAGCAGAATTTCAAGATGCACTTGCTGGTGCAAAGGATGCTTATAATGGAGAAAGCATTATGTCACTTGTAGTTTCTGGTGGAGAAATTGGATTTTCTGCACCTCACTTCGGAAGAGTTTGGGGACCACTTTATGACATTTTTGAATGGAAACCAGCATTAGAAGTTGCAGATTCATCATCTGATCACAAGGGAGATGACGTATCAGTTGAAGCAATTGCAGAATCTAACCCAGATTATTTATTAGTTCTTGATAGAGATGCTGCAACATCTGATTCAGAAACTAGTAAACCAGCAAAAGATGTTATTGAAAATGCAGAAGCTTTAAAAAATACTACTGCTATTAAAAATGGAAATGTAGTATATGCACCAAATGACACATATACTAATGAATCAATTCAAACATTTACAGAAATTTTCAATAATTTAAAAGATGTTTTCTCTAAATAATAGAAGGGAAAAAATGACTAATAATATATTAAAAAAGAGTGAGGCTCAAAATATTGGGCCTCATTCTAATAATAAGAGATTATTTACAATACCATTTATAATAGCAGTAATAATTACAATTTCACTAGCTGTAGTTTCTCTATTTACTGGAGTATACGATATTAGCGGAGAATTTGGAAAAGAGATGTTTTTCATAACTAGAATTCCAAGAACTGTCTCTCTAATGCTCACAGGATCAGCAATGGCCATATCGGGAGTTGTAATGCAACTTCTTACACAAAATAAATTTGTTGAATCTACTACTACTGGAACTATAGAGTGGGCAGGTCTAGGCATTATATTTGCATACATAATAAAAACAGATGCAAGTTTATGTTTAGAATGGGAATGGCAATTATATTTTCTTTTTGCGGCACAATGATTTTCTTTTTATTTATGAGGAAAATCAAATTAAAAAGTTCACTAATTGTTCCAATAATTGGGATAATGATTGGAGCAGTTGTATCAAGTATTTCTACTTTTATAGGCCTTGTCTTTCAAATGACTCAATCCCTTGAAGTTTGGTTTGCAGGATCTTTTTCCTCTGTACAAAGGGGGAGATATGAATATTTATTCTTCATAATAATTATTACAATTGTGATTTTTATAATTGCAGATAGACTTACTATTGCAGGACTTGGAAAAGACGTTGCGACAAATCTAGGGCTTGACTATAATAAAATAATTTTAATAGGCACATCACTTGTAAGCCTTGCAGTTGGTGTAGTTGCCGCTGTAATAGGTAATCTTCCATTTTTAGGACTTATCATTCCAAATCTTGTTAGCATTTTTAGAGGAGACGACTTAAGAAGCAATCTTCCTTGGGTTTGTTTAATGGGAATGATAGCGACAACAACGGCAGATATTATATCTAGAACTATAATTATGCCCTTTGAAGTTCCAGTTTCACTTATACTTGGAACAGTTGGTGCAGCTGTTTTTATAGGACTTATTTTATATAAGAGGAGAAGAGTATGACAAGAAGTGCAAAATCATTTAGAGATAAAAAAGATTTACAAAAATATATTGCGATTATGAGCTTTTTAGTTGCAATGACTTTTGCTCTTATATTCCTATTAATAAAATATAAAAATCCAGTCTCTATTAATTCGCCATCATTTTTGCCAGTTGTGAGAAGAAGAGTTGAAGCGGTGATTGCAATGTTAATTGCTGCCACATGTCAAAGCCTTTCAACAGTGAGTTTTCAGTCAATTACAAGTAATAGAATTATCACACCATCGCTACTTGGATTTGAAGCAGTTTACTCTACAATTCACACAGTTATTATGTATATTTTTGGAGTAAATGTATTTTTAGAATTTAATGGAGTAGACTCTTTTTTAATGCAAATTGCAATAATGGTTTTAGTGAGCTTATTATTATATGGATTTATGCTATCGGGTAGGTATGGCAATCTTCACTTTATGCTATTAATTGGAGTTGTAATAGGAACGGGACTTAAATCATTCTCTGCATTTTTAAGAAGGCTACTTGCTCCCTCAGAATTTGATATATTACAAGCAAGACTTTTTGCATCGGTAAATAACTCTGATGCACAATATTTTAAAATTGCAATTCCAATAGTAGTTATAGCTGCAATACTAGTATTTTTATTTTCAAATAAATTAAATGTACTAACACTTGGAAAAGACACAAGTGTTAACCTTGGACTTAAACACAAGTCATCTTCAATTTATATACTCATATTAGTTGCAGTTTTAATTTCTGTTTCAACTGCACTTGTAGGTCCACTCACATTTTTTGGATTTTTAGTTGCAACACTTACTTATGAATTTTGCCCAAGTTATGATCACAAATTTATTTTTCCAATGGCACTTTTCTTAGGATATGTAGTTTTACTTGGAGCATATTTTATGATGTATCATGTATTTAGTGCAATGGGAGTTGTTACTATAATAATCGAATTATTTGGCGGAATTTTATTCTTATTTGTAATTATGAGAAAGGAAAGCTTATGATAAAGATAGAAAAACTTGAGAAAAATTATTCAAGCGAGGCAAAAATTGGCCCTATTGATTTAAAAATACCTAAGGGTGGCTTTACTTCCATTGTAGGGCCCAATGGTGCAGGTAAGTCTACTACTCTACTTATGATTGGAAGACTTTTAGATAAAGATAGTGGAAATATTTATATAGAAGAAAATAATATTGATGACACAAAGACAGATATACTTGCAAAGAAAATTGCAATTCTAAGACAAGAAAATCACTTTGTTACAAAATTAACTGTAAGGCAACTCGTGGGATTTGGAAGATACCCTTACTCTAAGGGAAGATTAAATAGAGAAGATGAAGAAATTATATCTAAGTATATTGACTTTCTAGGACTAACTGAACTTGAAAATAGATATTTAGATGAATTATCTGGAGGACAAAGGCAACGTGTATATGTTGCAATGGTACTTGCACAGGAAACTGACTATGTCTTACTTGATGAGCCGCTAAATAATTTAGACATTAGAAGATCAGCAGAGATGCTAAAGCATTTAAATAAAATAGCAAAAGAATTTAAAAAGACAATAGTTACAGTGCTTCACGATATAAATTTTGCAGCAAAATATTCTGATTATATAATGTGCATGAAAGATGGAAGAGTTGTAAAATTTGGTGAGCCAAAAGAAGTAATGAAAAAAGAAGTCCTTTCAGAAATATTTGAGATAGAAATAGAAATAATAGATGGTCCACATGGGCCAGTTGCGATTTATTAACCATTTTAATTTAGATTTCTGAAAACTAATAAAGAATAAAAGAATATAAATAGGAGTTTCCTAATAAGAACATAAGAGCTACTAGAAGTTTAAAGATTTAAATAAGGTATGCCAATAAATAACCGACTTCTCAAGTAGTAAGCAAAGAGGTCGAAGACGAAAAATTTTCAATTGTTTGAGCGAACAAAATGAGCGAGTTTTGAAAATTTAGTCTGAGACCTTTTTGCGTATTACTGGGACGGGCCCCTGCCAGGACGTTTAGGTGTAAAGGGGATGCTCGAAGGGGAAAAGGACGATTCGGAACGTCCTAATTCCCCTTCGAAAATAATTATAAAATTAAAATTAAAAAAATATTAAAACAAAAACTTTATCTTAATTTTTTTAAAAAATTAAATCTCTTTATTTTTTAACTTCTTTATAACTTCTTCTGCTTTTTCTTGTTCTTCTTCTGTAAATGTTGGATATTTTGGATTTATTTCTTCTATTGCATCTATTAGTGCAAGTGTTGCAATTTTTCTTGAATACCAAGGGTTGTCTGCAGGAAGAACATACCATGGAGCAGTTTCGGTAGATGTGTTGTTTAACATTTCTTCAAAAGCTTTTTGATATTTATCCCAATTTTCTCTGTCGTCTAAATCTGAGAAAGAAAATTCATTATTTTTCTTTGGATCTTCAAGTCTTTCAAGTAGTCTCTTTCTCTGTTCGTCTTTAGATACATGGAAGTAGAATTTAATTACTTTAAACCCATTTTCATCTAAATATTCTTCAAAGTTATTGATGTGTTTATATCTCTTATTCCAAATATCTTTATCATTTTTTATTTTATCTGGAAGACTATCAAGTGTGTCGTAAATTTTTGGAGATATTATATCTTCGTAGTATGATCTATTTAATATGGCAATTTCGCCTCTCTTAGGAAGCCCCTTACTCATTCTCCATAGATAATCGTGACTTTCTTCCTCTTCAGTAGGTTTGCCATAGGAAGTATTTTTAAGTCCTTGAGGAGTTAAGTTTGAAAAAATATATTTGATGATTTCATCCTTTCCTGCGGCATCAATTGCTTGGAGAACTACTAGTATTCCATATTTTGATTCTGCAAATAATTTTTCGTGAAGTTCTCTAAGTTTTGGAACGAGTTCATCATATAATTCTTTTTTTATTTCTTCTTCCTTAGTATCAGAAATTATTTTTCTATCTAATTCCTTTATGTTTATTTTTTCGCCTGTTATTTTAAAATTATCCTTATTCATAATACTTCCTTTCTTGTAAATTTTCTTTTGTATAATTATCTATATAATATATATCCAAAATATATTAATTTAACAAAAAAAGCTGCACATGGCAGCTTAAAAATTCTTAATTAAAATGATTTTGCAATTTTTTCTGTAAGATCAATAACTCTTTCTGTATAACCCCATTCATTGTCATACCAAGAAATAAGTTTAACCATATTTCCATTTACAGTTGTAAGAAGTGAATCAAAGATTGAAGAGTGCTTATCTCCAATAATATCTGAAGAAACTAGTTCATCTTCTGAATATTTTAAAATACCCTTTAATTCATTTTCAGATGCTTTTTTAACAGCTGCATTGATTTCTTCTTTTGTTGCTTCTTTTTCAAGTTCAAAAGTAACATCAACAAGTGAGCCAGTAGGTACTGGTACTCTAAGTGCAAATCCTGTCAAAATTCCATCAACTTCTGGTATAACTTTTCCAACTGCTTTTGCAGCACCAGTTGAAGTTGGTATTATATTTTCTGCTCCCATTCTCGCCCTTCTCATGTCTTTTTTATGAACGCCGTCGTGAATGTTTTGGTCATTTGTGTAAGCGTGAACTGTAGACATAAGTCCTTTTTTAATTCCAAAGTTTTCTAAAATAACTTTAGTAAGTGGTGCAAGACAGTTTGTTGTACAACTTGCATTTGAAATAATATCATGTTTTTCCGGATCATATTCATTGTCATTAACGCCCATAACAACAGTTAGAATGTCGCCTTTACCAGGAGATGTTAATACAACTTTTTTTGCTCCTTGTTTAATATGTCCAATTGCTTTTTCTTCATCCTTAAAAGCTCCCGATGAATCAATAACAATATCAACTCCTAGTGAAGCCCAATCCATTTCGTCTGGATTTTTTGATTCAATAAATGTTATTTTATTTCCATTAACAATCATTCCATCGTCAGTAAATTCTATTTCTCCTGGGAATGTTCTATAAATTGTGTCAAATTTGAATAGGTGAGTTCTTTCTTTTAAAGTTTTTTCTAAATTTCTAACAGCAACATGAGTAATTGTAAACTCTTTATTTTCGCGAAGAGCCCAAATTCTAAGAGCATCTCTTCCAATTCTTCCAAATCCCATTATGCCAACTTTTTTTTTCATAAAAACCTCCTGTTTATTTCATCACTTTTATTATATATCAGTAAGAGTAAAAAGTGAAATCAAAGTCTTAAAATATAGATAAAAAGTGTAAATTTAGATAAATTTATGATAAAATATTTAACAAAATAAAGGAAGTGTTTATTATGGAAAGTGGATTTACAAGAGAAAAAGCCGTTGAGCTTTTAAAAGAATATAACAAAGATGAGTTTCACATAAGACATGGAATAACTCTTGAAAATATTATGAAGTATTTTGCAAAGGAGTTTGACAGTGAAAATGAAGATTATTGGGCAGCTGTTGGACTACTTCACGATGTTGATTTTGAAAAATATCCAGAAACACATCTAGATAATACAAAAGAGATATTAAAAACAAATGGTGGAACTGATGAATTAGTTCATTCTATTTTATCTCATGGATATGGTATTTGCACTGATGTTAAACCAGAACATTTTATGGAAAAGATTCTATATGCAACAGATGAATTATCAGGACTAATTTATGCAGCTTCACTTATGAGACCTTCAAAAAGCACGAAAGATATGAATCTTAAAAGTGTAAAGAAAAAATTTAAAGACAAAAAATTTGCAGCTGGTTGTTCAAGAGATGTTATTAAAAATGGAGCAGAAATGCTTGAATGGGAACTAGATGATTTAATTACAAAAACTCTTACTGCAATGCAAGAAAGAGAAGATGAAATAGAAAGTAGTTTAAAGGAGGCAATTTGTTAATTTCTTGCCAAAAATTAACATTATTTCGTTGAATCTACGCTTTTACTGTGATAGAATCTATATGTTATAGAAATTTAAGGGAGGTATAAGTTTGCAAACTATATTATCTATTATAATTATAATTGCCAGCATTATAGTAATAACTGTTGTTGCACAAATGGAATCTGAACAAGCAGGCCTAGGAACTCTTCAAGGAGAAGAAACTAGTCTTTGGGGTGCTCACAAGGGTTCAAGTAAAAAAGATATCCAAAACAGAATTGTTATGGTATCAAGCATCGTTTTTGCAATTGCACTTATTGTACTTGCAGCAATTTAATTAAAAAATTTAAGGAGGAAAATATGGATATGTTATATCTAGCTCCTATAGTTGGGGTCTTAGCTTTACTATTTGCTTTTTATAAAGCAAGTTTCGTATCAAAGCAAGATCCAGGAAATGAAAGAATGAAAGAAATTTCATCTTACATTTCTGAAGGAGCAATGGCATTTTTAACTAGAGAATATAAAGCTCTTGTTGTATTTGTAATCGTACTAGCAATCATACTAGCAGTGGGATTAAAATCTATTCCAACTGCAATTTGTTTCGTAGTAGGAGCTATATTCTCAGTTTGTGCTGGATATGTAGGAATGAAGGTTGCCACTAAGGCAAATGTTAGAACTGCAAATGCAGCATGGAAATCAGGACTTGGAAAAGCGCTAGACGTAGCTTTCTCAGGTGGAGTTGTAATGGGAATGTGTGTTGTTGGACTTGGTATCATTGGTATTACTACAGCATACTTCTTTACAAATGGTCAAACAGAAATCATCACTGGATTCTCACTAGGTGCTTCATCAATTGCCCTTTTCGCAAGAGTTGGTGGAGGTATTTATACAAAGGCAGCAGACGTTGGAGCTGACCTTGTAGGTAAAGTTGAAGCAGGAATTCCAGAAGATGATCCAAGAAACCCTGCAGTTATTGCTGATAACGTTGGAGACAATGTTGGAGACGTAGCAGGAATGGGAGCTGACTTATTTGAATCATATGTTGGAGCTCTACTATCAGTTATAACTCTTGGAGTTGTAGCTTATGGTGAAAACGGAGTTACTTATGGACTTTTAGTTGCAACAGTTGGTATATTAGCATCAATTGTAGCAGCATTCTTTGTTAAGGGAGATAAGAATCCACAAAAAGCACTTAACTCAGGTGAATATGTATCTGCAGTTGTTACAATGATTGCAGCAGCACTTTTATCTAACTACATTTTTGGTTCATTTACACCATTTGCACCAGTTATCATTGGTATTGTAGTTGGACTTATTATTTCTAAATTTACAGAATATTATACATCTGAACAATATGCACCAGTTAAAAGAATTGGAGCAGAATCAGAAACAGGTGCTTCTACAAATATTATTGCAGGACTATCTGTAGGTATGATGTCAACAGTTGGACCTATCATTGTAATTGCAGCAGGAATTATTGCAGCTTACATTGGAGCAGGTGGAACTAATGAAGCAATATATGGACTTTACGGAATTGCACTTGCAGCAGTTGGTATGCTTTCAACAACAGGTATGACAATTGCAGTAGATGCTTATGGTCCAATTGCAGATAACGCTGGTGGTATTGCAGAAATGTGTGAACTTCCAGAAGATGTGCGTGAAATCACTGACTCACTTGATGCAGTAGGTAATACAACTGCAGCAATTGGTAAAGGATTTGCAATTGGTTCAGCAGCTCTTACAGCACTTGCACTATTCGTATCATATATAAATGCAACAGGACTTACTGGTATTGATATTTCTAAACCAGAAGTTATAGCAGCTACATTTATTGGTGGTATGCTTCCATTTACTTTCTCAGCTATGACTATGTCAGCTGTAGGTAAAGCAGCATCAGAAATGATTGACGAAGTAAGAAGACAATTTAGAGAAATCCCAGGAATCATGGAAGGTAAGGCAACTCCAGAATATGCTACTTGTGTAGATATTTCTACAGGTGCTGCTCTTAAAGAAATGATTGTACCAGGTCTTATTGCAGTAGTAGTTCCAGTAATAGTTGGAGTTCTACTTGGTACAGAAGCCCTTGGTGGACTACAAGCAGGAGCTCTTGTAACAGGAGTTCTAATGGCAATCTTTATGTCAAATGCTGGTGGTGCATGGGATAATGCTAAAAAATATATAGAAGGTGGAGTTCACGGCGGTAAAGGTTCAGAAGCTCACAAAGCAGCTGTAACTGGAGATACTGTTGGGGATCCATTCAAAGATACATCAGGACCTTCACTTAATATTCTAGTAAAACTTATAACTGTTGTATCTCTTGTATTTGCACCATTATTTGTAGCATATGGTGGAATATTACTATAATAAAAAAATCTGTCAGAGAAATCTGGCAGATTTTTATTTTGAATTATAAGATGTTAGAAAATTTCTTAGATTTTAATTTTTAAACAAAAAAAGGTGTGATTTTTATATTCACACCTTTTAATAATTATTTTTATTTTGTTTCTGTTATAAAGGACTTAATTTTATTGGATGTAAAACTCTTTATGTCTTTACCAACTATTCCTTCAAATATTCCATTAATAATGAGTGATAATATAGCTCCTATGAAAATAGCTATAATTATAGTTTTAGTATTAAGTTTCATATCAGTCTTGGCAAGTATCGCCCCAAGCAGGATGACAATGGTAATTAGGAACTCTTGTATTATTAACTTGAGAAGGTCTCTTATAAAGAATATAGTTTTTTATCCTTCTAATTTGATTAGCTGTTAACCCAGAAATATCATTATCAAAAAGACCAACAATAACTCCATCTACAACTTGAGTCGTAACATGTATAGCAACTTCCGCTAAGATAATAACGATTACAGCAGTACCAGTAGCACTTAGAGGAGTTACTTGATTAAAATTATTATAATCTACGTAGCTAATCATAGAATTTGAATCCGAATAATCTCGAGAACAAGAAAAAGATTGCACACTCTCATTATTAGCTAAAACAAAAGTAGGAAAGCTAGATATTAGAAGAGATCCAGCTAGTACAGAACTAATTATTTTTTTCATAAATAAAACCTCCTTATATTTATGGGAAAATGATATCATAAAAAAAATTCGTGTCAATACAATATTCCTATATTGTTAATAAATATTTTAAAGCTAGTATAATGATAATTAGAAATAAAATAAATAGGGCAAATTAAATTGCCCCTTAAAATTAACATTCTGTTGGATTTAATAAATTAAATAAAGTCTTTACATGCACACCTGTTGCTCTCTTAGGAAGATACCCTTCAGCCTTATTTTTATAAGCTGTTCCTGCAATGTCTAAGTGAACCCAAGGTGTGTTTTCTTTTACAAATTCTCCAACAAAAAGTCCAGCTGTTACTGATCCTGCATCTCTTCCTGTTGTATTTCTTATATCAGCAACTTCAGATTTATTTAACTTCTTGTAAGCTTCATCATAAGGGAATGCCCAAATTTTTTCTCCAGAAAGTTTAGCTGCCTCAAGTACTTCGTTATAAAATTCTTCATTATTTGTAACTGCACCAGTGTATTCTTCTCCAAGTGCAATAGTCACTGCTCCAGTAAGTGTTGCAAGGTCAATGATTTTATCAGCACCTAAGTCATTTGTCGCATAGTGTACTGCATCTGCAAGTGTTATTCTTCCTTCAGCATCTGTGTTTAAGACTTCAATTGTAAGGCCCTTCATAGAATCAATAATGTCTCCAGATTTATAAGAAGTTCCTGAAATCATATTTTCACAAGCTGCAACAACTGCAACTACATTTACCTTTGCTTTAGATTTTCCTAGTGCATACATTGTTCCAATTACAGTTCCTGCGCCGCCCATATCGCAGTGCATATAATTCATTCCTGATGGAGATTTAATATTATATCCACCTGAGTCATAAGTTAGTCCCTTGCCAACAAGTGCGATTTTTTCACTATCAGAATTATTAATTTCCATAACAATAATTCTTGGCCTATTAGTTGCACCTCTTGCAACATTTAAAAAGGCCTTCATTCCAATTTTTTCTATTTCATCTTCTTCGTATACTGTAACCTTTACTCCAACACTTTCAAGTTTTTCTTTAGAAATATTTGCAAGGCTTTCTGGATAAATTACATTTGCAGTTTCATTTACAAGGTTTCTTGCTAGGAAAACTCCATCCATTATATTTTCCATTGTATCAAGGCCTTCTCTTAATTTTTCTTCTGGTCCTTTAAAGGCAGAGTAGTTAACTATTAATTCAAAGTCGTCATCTTCTTTATCAGATTTTTTTGAAAATTTATATTCGCCTTGGCGAAGACCTTCGTAAGCTGCCATTATAGTTTTTTTATTGCACATGCCAAGATTTGGCATTTTTATTTCAATTTCATTTTCTTTATTTTCTCGCAATGTGTTGCCAAGTTTAAAGAAAATATTTCTCACATCTTCTAAATCTATTTCTTCATCTCCAAGTCCTATAAATATATGAGAATCAGAATCTAGTGATGGAAGATAGATTATTTCATTTGATTTTCCATTAAATTCTTTTTTTTCTAAGAATTTTTCAAATCCTTCTAGTTTTTCGTCTATTTTTAGAAAGTGAACCTTTAGCCCACCTTCTTTGTATAAATTAAATTTTATCATAATTCACCTCTAACTCAATTATACATGAGTTGAAAAAAAGTTCTAGACTAGTAATGAGAATATTTTTAATTGATTAAATTTGTGATATTATATTATTAGAAATTAAAAAGGTGGTGTAATATGACTAGAGAATTTAAAGCGATAATAATGTTATTTATTACTTCAATCATATGGGGACTTGCCTTCGTAGCACAGTCAACTGGAATGGATTATATTGGGCCACTAACCTTTACTGCAGCAAGAAGCTATGTTGCAGTTATATTTCTTTTTATTACATATTTTCTTATAAATAAAAAAAGACCTAAAACTGCAGAATATGATATTAAAAAATCAGTAAATGGAGGACTAGTCTGTGGAGTTGTGTTTACAATATCTGTTAATTTACAACAACTTGGTATTCTTCACACAACTGCAGGCAAGGCTAGCTTTTTAACTGCACTTTATATAGTTTTTATACCAATTATTGGTCTTTTCTTTGGACAAAAAATTCCAAGAAAAATTGTGATTTGTATAATTATTGCAATCCTTGGAACTTATCTTATGTCTGTAAAGGAAAGCATTGACATTAATTTTGGCGATATGATTATAATATTTTCTGCAATATCTTTTGCAATTCACATGATTTGTCTTTCAAAATACTCAACAAAAACAGATGTAATATTAGTTTCTTTATTACAATTTGCTACTTGTGCAGTAATTTCTACTGTTGCGTCATTTATATTTGAAGAAGTTAATTTTTCAAATATATTTGGTGCATATGTTTCAATTTTATATGTTGGAATTCTTTCATCAGGAGTTGGATTTACTCTTCAAATAATTGCGCTTAAAGATCTAGACACAGTTATTGCGTCGATGATTAGTTCACTTGAATCTGTTTTTGGCGCATTATTTGGATGGATTCTATTAGGACAAGCAATGAGTGCAAGAGAAATACTTGGGGCTTTGTTAATATTTATGGGAACACTTTTTGCACAAGTTCCAATTGAAAAACTTTTTACAAGAAAATCAACAAAGTTTTAGATACTTTTCACATAATATCAATAAAATGTATGATATGATTTTAGTAGAAGAGGTGGGGAAATGTCACTTTTAGATAAATTATTTAATAGAGCTAGTAAAACCATATTAACTGTTGACGGTGAGTATGGAAGTGGAGCAAATGAAATTGCAAAGAAAATTTCTGAGAAATTAGGATATAAATTTTATGATGAGAAGTTAATTGAACTTATGAGCCTTGAAAAAAAGGTAAAGCCTGAGGATATTACAAAGGACGATTCCTTCCTGCAAGGTACAATTTACGACTTATATAGACAAAACTATTCTTATTCGCAAGAAGATATGGCAGCAAATGATGCAGCCTTTCTATTAGATTCTAGAATTATTAGAGAAATTGCAAAGAGTAAGAATGCTGTAATATTTGCAAAATGTGCAGATTTTGTGCTAGATGAAGGTGAAATCTTATCTGTATTCATATATGCTGATGAAGATTTTAAAGAAGAGAGAATATTAAATACTTACAAAGTAAAAAAAGAAAAGCTAGAACTTAAAATGACTCGTGAGAACAATAGACGTGCAAATCACTACAGTAGAAATACTGGAAGAGAGTGGGGAGAAAGAGAGAACTACGATATACTAGTTAACTCATCTAAATATAATTTTGATGAAATAGTAAACTTAATAGTAGAAGCATCAAGGCTTAAAAAATAACTGCTGGATTTTTCTGGCAGTTTTTTTATATTTATTATTTATCACATTAAATTTTTAAAATGAAATGTACATATGTTATAATTATATTAATAAAATATTGTAAATTTAATAAATATTTTAATAGAACGCTGAAAAAAGGAGAGATAAAAATGATTGAATTTAAAAACGTCAGTAAAGTCTATCCCGGTAATCAGGTTGCAGCGAGAGATGTAAACTTAAAATTTAAAGATGGCGAGTTTATATGTTTTATTGGAGCCAGTGGGTCAGGTAAGACTACCTGTATGAGAATGATTAATAGGATGAATGATATAACAAGTGGTGAAATTTTAATTAATGGTAAAAACATAAATGAAATGGATCCAGTAGACCTAAGAAGAAAAATAGGTTATGTCATCCAACAAATTGGACTGCTTCCACACATGACAGTTTATGACAATATAGTTTTAGTGCCTAGACTTTTAAAGTGGGAAGAAGATAAACTAAGGCCAATAGCAGAAAACTTAATTCAAAAGGTAGACCTTCCACTATCTTACTTAGATAAATATCCATCAGAGTTATCTGGAGGACAACAACAAAGAATTGGAGTAATAAGAGCACTTGCAGCTGATCAAGACATAATTCTTATGGACGAGCCCTTTGGAGCACTTGATCCAATTACAAGAGATGCTCTTCAAAAACTTGTAAAGAGACTTCAAAAGGAAATGGGAAAAACCATTGTCTTTGTATCCCACGACATGGACGAAGCACTTTCACTTGCAGATAGAATTGTGATTATGCAAAAGGGACAAGTTGTTCAATTTGACACTCCTGAAAATATTTTAAAAAATCCTGCAAGCAAGTATGTTGAAGGAATGCTTGGAGAAGAAAAAATGAATGAGGCTAAAACTTCATACAAAACTGTTGAGACTATAATGCTAAAAGATCCAGTAACACTAACAAGTGACAGATCAACTTATGATGCTCTTGCTCTTATGAGAAATAGAAGAGTAGATACAATCTTTGTAACTGATGAAGAAGGGCATTTACTTGGAGCTGTTGGGATGTTTGACATTGGTAGATTTGGTAAAAATATTAAATCACTAGATGAAGTAATGGATAATGTCTATGCAATTAAAAAAGACACAGTAATTATGAATGCAATTCGTGATATTTATAATTTAGATATTAAAAATCTTCCTGTAGTTGATGAAGAAAGCAAATTAGTTGGACTTGTAACTAGAGCTTCAGTTGTAGATACAATTTATACAAATCTATGGGAAAATGATGACGAAGTTGATTTAGAAGAAACTGAAATGGATGTCGACAATCTATCTGAATTAATGAAGGACGCATCAGGCGACACTTCACAAAAGATAGGTGAAGATAATGATTAATTATTTAATGGAAAATAGCTCTGAAATTTTGTCAAAGGCAATGGAGCACCTATACATTTCATCTATTTCACTGTTTTTTGGAATAATAATTGCAGTGCCAATAGGTATAGCACTTACTCGTTCAAAGCTTGCAGCTAAAATTGTAATGGCAGTGGCATCAATCTTACAAACTGTGCCTTCCTTTGCACTTTTGGCTCTAATGATTCCACTTTTTGGAGTTGGTAAAAAGCCTGCCATTGTGTCACTTTTTATTTACTCACTTCTTCCAATTTTAAGAAACACTTATCTTGGAATAAAGGGAGTTGACAGTAGTTTAATAGACGCGGCAAAGGGAATGGGTATGACCAGGACACAGACTCTACTTAAAGTTCAAATACCTATGGCAATGCCAGTTATAATGGGTGGTATTAGATTATCTGCAGTTTATGTACTTGCATGGACTACACTTGCAGCTTATGTAGGAGCAGGTGGACTCGGAGATTTAATCTTTAACGGACTTACTAATGCAATAATGCCAATGGTTGTGTGGGGTACAATTCCAGTAACTCTACTTGCAATAATTATTGACATATTATTTGGTGCATTAGAAGATAAACTTTCACCTAATAAGACAAGTGAGGTGAAATCATGAGAAAATTAAAAAAATTATTATTTATATTTTTAATTATTCCGCTTTTTTTAACAAGTTGTACTCTTCCAGGACTTGGAGGAAATACTAATAAGGATATAGTTGTTGCAACAGGTCAAAATACAGAGAGGGCAATTCTTGGAGAAGTTGTAAAGCAAATGATAGAACACTACACTGATTTAAATGTGTCACTTATTCCAAACTTGTCATCTTCAGTTTTAAATCACATTGCAATGCTTAAGGGCGATGTCAATGTTGTTGGAGCAATGTATACTGGAACGGCATTAACGGGAGAATTAGGACTAGAACCAATAAAAGATCCAGACAAGGCACAAAAAGTTGTTATGCAGGAATATTTTGGCAGGTGGAATAGATATTGGTATCCATCTTTTGGATTTGACAACACCTACGCATTTATGGTTACAGAAGAATATTCTAAGGAACATGGAATAACAAAGGTTTCAGACCTTGAAAAAGTAAAGGATACTGCAACAGTTGGAGTTGACACTGCTTGGATATCAAGAGAAGGTGATGGTTACGAGGCTTTTAAACAAATTTATGGATTTGATTTTAAAGAAGTCTATCCAATGGATATAGGTCTTGTCTACACAGCACTTGCAAGTAATGAAATGGATGTAGTCCTTGGATATTCAACTGATGGTAAAATATCTTCTTACAATCTTGTTGTTTTAGAAGATGATTTACATTTATTTCCACCTTATGACTGCTCACCAGTGGCATCAATGGAAATTGTAGAAAAATATCCAGAAGCTGAAGAAGCAATTCTAAAACTTGTTGGACAAATTTCATCAGAAACAATGCAGGAATTAAATAGACAAGCAGATGAAGATTTAGACGAACCTTCAAAAGTTGCAGAAAATTTCTTAAAAGAAAATAATTATTTTGAAGATGTAAAAGTTGACGGAGAAAAAGTTAAAGAGTATAAAGAGTTTGTAAAGGGGGATAAATAATGAGCGATGTATTTTTATACTATGCACATAATTCAAGTTATGTATTGACTCAATTTCTAAGACATTTCTTAATATCCCTTTATGGAGTAATATTTGCATCAATTGTCGCAATACCACTTGGATTTTTCATAGCGAGAAAGGGAAAATTATCCAAGGTATTAATAGGAATTGCAAATGTAATGCAGACTATACCTTCACTTGCAATGCTTGCGATTTTAATGTTTGCAATAGGAACTGGACCAAACACAGTTGTATTTGCAGTATTTCTTTACGCAATACTTCCAATATTAAAAAACACAGTTTCAGGAATAAATGCTGTATCCCCATCACTTGTAGATGCAGCAAAGGGAATGGGTATGACTAGGATGCAGCTTATGACAAAAGTTGAATTTCCACTTGCAATATCAATTATTATGGGTGGAGTTAGGAATGCCCTTGTACTTGCAATTGGAGTTACAGCAGTTGGAACGTTTATTGGAGCAGGTGGTCTTGGAGATATTATCACAAGGGGAATAACTGTTGCAGATGGATCTGCAATAATAATTGCAGGAGCAATACCAACAGCACTTATGGCTGTGGTGGCTGAATTTGTCCTTGGAATAATAGAAAACAAACTTACGCCAAGAACATTTACAAAAGTATAAAAAATAAAACCTATCAGATTTATTCTCTGATAGGTTTTTTACATAGTAAAATTATATTAAATTCCCAAATCTTTCATTTTTGATAAAACTTTTTCTAATTTTGAGTTTATGTTCTCATTATCAAAATCAATGCGTGATTCAATTTCGCCGTCCTTTATAAATAGCACGGACTTTCCTTTAGATGCTACCTTGGAATCATGTGTAACAAGGATTATTGTCATTTCTTCTTTATTTAGAAGATTAAGCAAATCAAGGACTTCTTCTGAGTTTTTGCTATTTAGGGCTCCAGTTGGTTCATCTGCAAATAAAATTTTTGGACTGTGAAGTATTGCTCTACATATTGCTGCTCTTTGAAGTTGACCACCTGATACTTCTGTAATAGATCTGTCTTTTAATTCACTTATCCCCATTTCACTCATTAAATTTACTGCTTTTTCAAATAATTTATCTCTAGAGCCTTTAAAATCGTCGTAAGAAGGAAGAATTATATTGTCAATAATTGACAGATTTTTTAAAAATGTAGCCTGTTGAAATACAAAACCCATTTCCATTCTTCTCACATTTGAAAGTTCTTCTTCGCTAAGTGAGGTAAAATTTTTATCTTTAAATATAATCTCTCCACTATCTATATCATCCATTCCAGATATTGCATAAAGAAGAGTTGACTTTCCAGAGCCTGAAGGTCCCATTATTGCAATAAAATCACCTGACTGTATGTCTAGTGAAATATTTTTTAAAACATGATTTTTTGAAATTCCCTCTCCAAAATATTTATTAATATTTTTTGCACTTAATAATTTAGACATAACTACTCCTTTATATAATCTGAAGCTTGAGTACTACTTACTTCTGCAACACTAAGTTTCGTACTTACATAGATTAAAATAATTATTAATGGAAGAATTAAAATTAATTTAATAAAACCAGTACTTGTAAAAGAAAAACTTCCAACTCCAAGGTTCTTCATAAATGCAGATGCAATAATTTCGCCAAGGATTCTACTTAGGATAGTTCCAATTACCATACTAATTGTAGAAATTAAAAGTGCTCCAAAGTAATATTTATAGGTAATTTTGTTAGAAACAAATCCTATAGCCTTTAGTATTGAAGTTTCCCTTCTATCTTCTACTACGAAGAGATTATTAAATAAAGTTGTAATGAAAATAATTATAAATAGTCCAATTACAACAGAAATTTTTGAAATTTGATTTAAATTATTTACAGTTGATCCAAGAATTTCCTCGCGATAATCATCAACTCCTACAATTTTGTAGTTTGGAAAATTATTTGTAAGATTATTTATAATAGAGTTTACATTATCCTTTCCTCTTATATAAATGCTTGTTCTTAGAATTTCAGAATCAGAAATATCAGCATTTAACTGACCAGTCATTCCGCCATTAGTTATATCTGAATAAACACCTACTAGCTTTAGTGGAATAATTTTATCATCTGAAATAAGTTCTACTTTATCTCCCACTTTTTTGTCCAGCTCCTTAGCAGATAAATAGGATATAGCTATTTCATCTCTTTTTGTTGGAGATTTTCCAGAGATATAATTAATAGGGAAAATGCTGTGATTTCCATAATTAAGCCATAAATTAGTAGAATTTTCTCTATCTAATTTAATTTGCACTGATTTTTGTGTGATTATACTATATGAATCAATTTCTTCACTTTTAGTAAAGTATTCCTCTATAAATTTTACATCTCTACTATTTATATTTGACTGCTTTGACATTATTATATCTACATCACCAATACCCATGTATTTTACAAAGTCTCTTGAGTTAAAACTGCTGTAAAGTTCTATGGGTATGGAAATTATAAAGCTAGTTAGTATTATAATTACAGAAAAAGTAAAATATAATTTTTTTCTGTTGAGTAGATTTACAATTGATAGATAGCCTTTACTTGACTTAGCAAAAGAAGAATTCAAATTTATATTTTTTATATTTAAATCCTCATTATTTCCAACACCACTGATAGCTTTTACTGGGCTTATTTCTTTAAATTTATTTAGTAGTTTATAAATATAAAAAATAGTTATCGCCATGACAATTAAACTTGAAATAAATCCAAATATTATTCCTGAATTTGAATTTATATTGGCGCCAAAATATTTTTTTATATTATACATTAATAGTGAACCTATAAATATTGAAATTATAAATCCAAAGAATGAAGCTACAGATGCAATAGCTAAGTATTTTGCAAGATATATTGACTTAATATTTTTAACAGTCATTCCAATTCCCTTTAGAACTCCTATTTCAAGAGTTTCCTTCTCAATTCTAGTTAACACGCTAAATCTAATACATAAAAAACTTATGAGTAAAGTTAATAGACATATTAAAAAAATAAGGGCAAGTTTTATTCCCTCAGTTAGTCCATTTATAAGTCTTATGAGAGGATAGGTAATTGTTGGACCATTGTTAAAATTTAATTCTTCAGAAAAATCTCCTTGAAAAGATGATAAATATTTAGTATCTGTCAATAGAAATTCTATTAAATATTCAGTATTTCCAAAAGTTTTTATTTTTTCTAAATCATTTGGATGAACTAAAAACCTCTTAGAAGAAGATAGAGTGGAGTTCATTTGAACATCCCTAATAGGTCCTATAACTTTTAAATTCATTCCACCCACATTTATTTCATCACCTATATTAATTTTTCCATTCAAATAGTAACTAAGCGGAACATAAACTTCTCCTTGTCTTGGATGTGCTACATTATTGTCGTAATCAAGAAGAAAATCAAAATTTTCACTTTGATGTGTAAATCCATTGTCCTGTGAGCTATCTGTAAACAAGTTTTTATTTACAGTTATGTCGCTGCTGTCCACATTTACAAAGGGAAGAACTTGATGTGATAAAACATTTAGGTGTTTATTAGCAAATGTATTTATTTTCTCTTCATCTATTTCTCCAAGATGCATTTGTATAAAATGTGGTGCAGTTGATTCATTCATTAAATAGTCAATTGACTGAAATAACTTAAAACTTAAAGTAGTAGCTAAACTACTCAATAAACTTGTGATAAGTATAAATAAAAAAATTGCAGTACTGGAAAGTTTACTAGATTTTAAATCATTATAAATAAGTCTTTTGTACAAGGAACACCTCCTCAAGTTTTAAAAATTATTTTAGGTAATTTATTAGAAAACCTCTTTCACATCCCAATAATATTTCCATATTTTCTACAAGTATTATTAACCTTTTTTCTCTTTCAGTTTCACTTAGATTTAAAGAGTCGCTGTCAATTACCGAAATTACATAAGATACCATCATCTCAAGTGAGACAAGTGGGTTTTTAGATGAAAAAATACCTTCATCAATTCCTTCATTAATAATTTCAAAGAGAATTTTAGGTATTTCTCTAAGCATTACTGATTCAATTTTGTAATTTAATTTTAAATTTTCCTCTAAATGAATGTGATTTAAAAGCTCGCCACCTAAGCATGTATTTGCATTTAAAGAATTAATAGTTTTCCAAAATCTTTCGCCAACGGGAATGTTTTTGTCCTTTGAAATTTTTCTTGCATTATCAAGTAGATTTTCTGTCATTTCATGAGAAAGGGCATCAATGATTTCATCTTTAGAATTAAAATAATGATACAAGGTTCCCCTTGCAATTCCAAGATATTTTACAATGTCATTGGTAGATGTATTTGAAAGTCCCTTTTCTTCAATTAGTTGAGAAGCAGCTATTAAAATTTCTTTTCGTCTGTCATTATTTTCCATTTTAAAACCTCGCAATCGACAACTTGTCGATTAATTTAATTTCATTATAAATAAAAAATTATTTTCAGTCAATAAAATAAATAAAAAAAAGCCTTTCAGATTAAGCTTCTGAAAGACTGAGGTTGTATACAAACCCACTATAACGCTCACCGGATTTCGCTTTCTACAAATTCTAATTCTTAACTCGCTGAAAAACGCAAACTCGCTGACGCTCAAACAGTGCGTTTTTCGGGCGCTCGTTTTCGAATTGAATTTGAAGAGAAAGCTCAATATGGTTCACTTATATAGTGGGTTTTTTACTTTGTCAACAGTCTGGTATTTCAGATTAAGCTTCTGAAAGACTTCTTTTATTTTTCATAAATTCTACTATAGAAAATGCCGTATTTACGAGAACTAAATAGTGATGGTAGAAGGAAAAATACAGTGCCAAGATTGGAGCGCCAATCATTTCTATTTGCGTTCTACCTCCAATATTCCATGGAATATAAATGTGAGTTATAACTGCGGAGTTTTCAAGTTCAAGTGCAAATTTTTCTTTATCTTTATAACTTTCTCTAGCCATTTCATATGTAAGCATTATTGAAAGTGTTTGATTAGAACTAAATACTGAAATTAGTATTGATAAAACACTTATGACTAACATGTCAGGAAGTTTAGTAAATACATAGTGAACTTCATCCTTTATTCTCTTTAAAATCTCAGTATTTTTAAAAAATCCAAAATATCCAGAGGAAATTGCAACTATTAGACATACTCTAATCATCGAAGTAAGCCCACCGCCATTAATTAATTCTCCAGCAGGAGTGTCAATGTGATAGCCAAAGATTAAAGTTTTTAAAATTTCTGTCAAAGTTGCATCTTGAAAAATTATTGAAAATACAATTGAAATTACAATTGAAATAATCATGTTTAACTTTAGATTTACCTTTAGCATTGACAATACAACTATTGAGAGTGTTGGAATAATTAAAAATATGTTAAAGTTAAAAACTTCTGCAATTGCGTTTATGCTTTCTATATTTAATCTAGAATGAATGTTAAAGTTAAATATTTGAAAAGTTATAATTGTAAGAATAAAGGGAATTACACAGGTTCTAAACATATTTTTTAAATTAACATAAATATCTGTAGAAGTAATTGTTGCAACTAAAAGTGCTGATGTAGACATAGGTGATGATCTATCTCCAAACACTGCACCAGAAAGTATTGCTCCGCCTGTCACAAGGGGGTTTAAATTCATTGCATTTGAAATTGACATACAGACAATTCCTGCAGTAGAAGCTGTTCCAAAGCTTGTTCCTGTTAAAAAAGATATTATTGAATTAAAAATAAATACTCCCACGTAAAAATATTTAGGAGATATAAAACTTATTCCATAATAAATCATGTATGAAATTGTACCAGATAGCCTCCATATGCCAGTTATTACACCAATAAGTGAGAATATAATTACAATTGACTGGGTGTCTTTAATACCAGTGTAAACCATATTAAAAATTTCTTTTGGCTTATATTTTTTAATAAATGCATAAACTATTAAAAGTATTAGATTTATAAATAATGCCACTACAATGGACTTATCTAATATTATAGATGCAAATAAAATTAGCATAAATAAAATTAAAATTATGTATTCGAGCATAAGTCACCTCACTCTATCCATTATAGGGATATTTGTATTATTATTCAAATGTATAACATATAAAATTTTTAATGTATTTTATTTAAATGTAACTTTGTTGTAACAAAAATTTTCTTCTTATATTATATAATATGACTGATATGGAGGTTTAAATGAAAGAATTTATTAGCAATGGAAAAAATTTAATTTTTAAAAATAAAAAAAATATAGCCATAGCGTCAATTGCAGGATTGGCACTATTTTTTGGTATATTTAAAGTTATTACATCTGCTTTTGGTGGAAGAGATGCATCTACTATTTCATCTAACCAAGTTGTAACTCTTAAAAAGGGCGATGTAACAAATGCTGTAAGTGAAAAAGGTAAGGCTGTGCCATCTAGCTCAGTTGATGTCTTTGCAGAAAAGTCTCTACCTGTTGTGAATTTATCTGTAGATGTTGGAGATGAAGTAAAGCGTGGAGACATTATTGGAGAACTTGATTCATCTAGTATTAGACAACAATTAGACTCTCGTAAAGCACAAAAGGAAGCAAATGATAAAAATATCTCATCACAAATCTCAGCTGCAAAAAAGAGACTTTCTGAAGCAATTAGTGGACGTGATTCTGGGAAGAACTCTGCACTTGTATCAGCACAAACTGCAGTTACTCAAGCTATGGATCAATACTTACTGGCTCAAAAAAACTACGATGATTTTAAGAGAAGTATTGACGAAAGATACAATGAATCAATTGTTGCTGAAAGATCAACTAGAGAAAGTGCAGCTTATCAAGAAGAAGCTCAAAACTTAAGATATAGACAACAAAAAGAAGACATTGACAATAATATTAACAAAATTGCAGAAAAAAGAGCAATGGCTATTGACAAGGGAAGACAAAAAAATAGCCTTCAAAGTGATGTGGATAATCTTAAGAGACAGCTTACAGAAATAGGTATTGATATAAAAAATGAACAAGAAAGACTTGCAAATGCTCAAGCAGCAGTCACTGAAGAACAATCAAAATTAGCAAGTGCTCAAGAAGCACCAAAACAAGACGGAAACAATGGAAATGGTGCAAATAAAACTTCAGTTGAAAATATAATAAAAAATGTTGAAAGAGCACAAGATAATTATGAAAAAGTTAAAAATGATGTAAATAGAAATATTAATAATTTAACAAGAACTCAAACTGAAATAGAAATTGAGATGAATAAAGTTTCAGAAGAACTTGCCAATGCAAAAGCTGACGAATCAAAATACGAGCAAGAAGCAGATTCAATAGAAAAAGAATTAGAAACTCAATCAAAAAATATGGAATCTGCCAAATTAGAACTTGAAAAAGCAAGAGAAGATTTAAAACAAGATGCAGATAAAAGTTTAAAATCTCAAAAATCTAGAGATGATCAACTAAAGACTCTAGCTAAAAATGTTGAAGTTGCAAAAAATAATTATGACGCAGCACTTCAAACTTTAGATTCAACTAAAAAACAAGTGGACAATGAAATATCAAGTCTATCAGATAATTTAAAAACTGCAAGAGCAGGAGCAAATAATATAGACAGTGTTGAAATTTCTAATTTAACAGACGAGCTTGAAAAAACACTTGTAAGAGCAACTGCTGATGGAACAATTACAGAACTCAATGCAAAGGAAGGAGAAGTTCCAACAGGACCTGTTGCAAAAATCGAAACAGTTAACACCCTTAGAATTGAATCTCAAGTTAAGGAATACGACAGAAATTCAGTAAAAGTTGGTACAGAAGTTGAAATCACATCAGATGCAGTCCTTGATAAGACTTTTAAGGGAAAAGTAATCTCAATTGATCCAGTTCCTATGAAACAAGGCGCTGATAACAAAAGCGCTGATGTTTATTACAAGACAGTGATTGAACTTGAAGATGGAGAAAACATTGAAGGGAAACTATCTCCTGGTATGACTCTTAGAGTAAAATACATTCTTTCTCAAACTAAGGATACATTTAAAGTTCCAACAGAAGCAATATTTGAAAGAGATGGCAAAAAGTACATCTTAACTCTTGAAGAATCTGGAAAAGACAAGTACACTACTAAAAAAGTTGAAGTAACAACAGGAGTTTCAAATGATGTTGAAACTGCAATCTCATCTAAAAAATTAAAAGATAATACATTGGCACTTGCAACAGCTGGAGGATATGGCGAAGGAACTACTTTAAAAATTATAGAATCATCAGAGGTATCTAATGAGTCAAAATAATTTGATTAATATGAAGGAAATTAAAAAGTCCTATAATATTGGTAAGCCAAATGAACTTGAAATACTTCATGGAATAGACTTTAATGTAAATAATGGAGAATTTGTGGCAGTAGTTGGTCAATCAGGTTCGGGTAAGTCAACTCTTATGAATATTATTGGACTTTTAGATAGACAAACTTCTGGATATTATGAATTAAATGGAACAGATATATCTACTCTTTCAGATTCAGAATTATCCGAGTACAGATCAAAGAAAATAGGATTTGTATTTCAAAACTTTAATCTAATTGCAAGATCTAATTCTTTAAAAAATGTTGAACTTCCAATGACTTATGCAGGAGTATCAAAAAAAGAGAGAACGGAAAGAGCAAAGGAACTTCTAAAAATTGTAGAAATGCAAGACAGAATGGATCACCTTCCCAATGAACTTTCAGGTGGACAAAAACAAAGAGTTGCAATAGCTCGCTCAATGGCGAATAATCCAGATATAATTCTAGCAGATGAGCCAACTGGAGCGTTAGATTCTAAAACAGGCAGAAATGTAATGGATTTATTTCACAAATTAAATGAAGTTGAAAAGAGAACAATTGTAATAATCACTCACAATATGGAACTTGCAGAAGAAGCTTCAAAAATTTATAAAATGACCGACGGACGCTTGGAGGAGATTTAATGGATTTAATGGAAACTATAAAACTCTCTCTTGAGGGTTTAAAGTCAAATAAACTTAGATCTTTCCTTACAATGCTGGGGATAATAATAGGTATAGGATCAGTTATAGGGATAACAACAATAGGACGTTCTCTTACAAAATCTGTAAACTCTGCCTTTGAATCAATTGGAAACACTGCAGTATATTTTTACGTCACAGAAAAAGACAGTCAATTTTACGACAGTGGAAATTTGAGAGACTCAGATTTATTTACAGAAAATATAATAAATTACTTTGAAAGTTTAGAAGGCATTGTGATAGATGACTTAGTCTACGAAGGTGCTGGAGGAATGGGAACAATTTCTGAAGGCAGAAATAAAGAAAATGTAACTGTGACGGCAACATCTGAAGGACTATTAAATATAAATAAAATAGAAATGCTCGCCGGCAGATTTTTAAAAGACGAAGACATAAAGAGGGCAAAATCAGTTGCCGTAATTTCTGATGAAATTGTAAAAGATGTATATAAGACAAGTGCGCCAGAAGTACTTGGAAAGGAAGCAAAGCTTGATGTCAATGGAAAACTTGTAGTATTTACCATAGTTGGAGTATATAAATACGAAGATGTAGAGATTGGTGGACAATCATTAACAGGCGGAACACAACAAATATATATACCTAGGACAACAGGTGACAGAGAATTTCTAAACGAACCAAGAATTTCCTATCAGGGTATAATGGCATCCATGATAAATTCAGAGACAATAGAAGAAGATTCACAGAGAATCGTGGATTCAGTAAAAGAAAAATATTACAAAGACAATCCAAGAGCAGATGTAAAATATCAGTCAGCGAAAAGTCAAATCTCTCAAATGAATACTGCAATGAGCTCAATTCAAATCGCAATAGCTGCAATAGCTGCAATATCACTTTTAGTTGGGGGAATTGGAGTTATGAATATACTACTTGTATCAGTTACAGAGAGAACTAGAGAGATAGGAATTAGAAAGGCACTTGGCGCTACGAAAAATGATATAAGAAAGCAATTTATTATAGAATCAATAATAATTTGTATAATAGGAGGAGCTTTTGGAATAGTACTTGGAACAACTATTGGATACTTTGGATCGAAATTATTAAATACACCAACATTTCCATCAGTTGGATCTGTAATAATAGCAGTTGGATTCTCAATGCTTATAGGAATATTCTTCGGATACTATCCTGCAAATAAAGCAGCGAAAATGGATCCTATAGAAGCACTTAGATACGAATAATTTATAACCTTGGCGAAAGCTGAGGTTATTTTTTTAAATATAATTTATCGAAAAACAATAAAAATATATTGAAATTCGAAAAAAATATTATATAATTGTCTTGGAGGTAGTTATGAAAAGTTTAAGAGTTAAGTTTATAGGTGCGCTTTTAATTCTGGCTGTTTTTGTTTTAGCTGCAGCAGGTTTTTTTGTTATTAAGTTTGCAAATATAACTAGAGATATGTTTCCAATGTTTGAAAATATGTACTATCCTATGATAGTTTTATGTGAGTTAATAGTTCTTCTATTAATTGCGGCGATTATAATTGGAATATTTGCTCTAATAGATTATGGAAAGAATGAAATTTTTCAAAAGAAAATGTTAATAAAACTCCAAGTAATTTCTCTTATTTTTGTTGGAATTTTTATAATTTCAATTCTTACAATTATTTTTACAAATTTTAATCTAGAGGGTTCGATTACAAATTTAATTTTCATTGGTTTGGCAATTATTTCAATGCTTTTTGCACAGTTATTTTTACTTTTTTCAGATTTAATCAAGGAAGGTATTGTGCTTAAAGAAGAAAATGATCTTACAATTTGAGGTAGTTATGGGAAAGATAATAGTTGATTTAGATGTAGAACTTGCAAAAAATAAAATGAGTCTGACAGAACTTTCTGAAGAAGTAGGAATTACAATTTCTAATCTTTCGATTTTAAAAACTAATAAAGCGAAGGCAATTAGATTTTCAACTCTTTCTGAAATTTGTAGAGCACTAAATTGTGATGTTGGAGATATTTTAAGATACGAGGGCGAAGATGAATAGTAAAGAATATAGAAAAATATTATTTATAATGATTGTTATTGGAATTTTGACAATTCCAGTTTTATATATGCTTTCTGATAGCAGAGAGCAAGCAGTAAAGGAAGTTGAAAATGAATTTAATGAGCATCTTTTTAAAGATGCAAAAAGACTTAAGGAAATAAAAAAAGAGCCTAGCTTTCATGGAGATGGAGAAGCGGCAATTCTATTAAGTGTAAGTGATGATGATATTTCAAATATTGAAGAAGAGCTTGCTGAATACGAAGTTAGTAAAGATTCAGAAGAATATGAGCACATTAATTCTGCTATAAAAATGATTAGAGACAGAGGATTTGAAACTGAAATAGAAAATCAGGACAAAATTTATTTTAAAGAGACAACAGAGTATAAATTTTCAAATTTCATAGGTTTAATTATTGATAAAGAGAATAAGAAAACTTTATTTGTAAAATATGATAGTTAGTATAATTGTGTTTTAAAAAAACTTCCAGGGGTAAAATAATAATAGTGCTATTTAGCACGATAAAGTATTTTACTAAGGTTTTAAGAGGGGGAGATTTTTTGACAAGACCGAATATTAACTTAGATAAAGAATATAAACTTTTTATTGGTGGAGAATTTGTTGAAGCTGAAAATGGAGAAACAATTGAAACATATTGTCCAGCTGATGGAAAACTGCTAGCAAAGATTGCACAAGCAAGTGAAAAAGATGTTGATAAAGCAGTTGACGCAGCTTGGGAAGGATTTAGAGAATTTAAAAAGACTACTAAATACGAAAGAGCTGAAATATTAAATAAGATTGCAGATATTATTGATGAAAATGCAGATCATTTAGCAATGGTTGAAACAATTGATAATGGTAAACCAATTAGAGAAACTAAAGGCGTTGATATTCCTTTAGCATCAGAACACTTTAGATATTTTGCTGGAGCAATCCTAGCAGAAGAAGGTTCAGCAAATGCAATTGATGAAAACACACTATCAATTGTTCTTCGTGAACCACTTGGCGTAGTTGGACAAATTATTCCATGGAATTTTCCATTCTTGATGGCAGCATGGAAATTATCACCTGCTATTGCAGCTGGAGATGCAGTTGTTATTAAACCATCTTCTACAACTTCACTTTCACTTCTTGAATTTATGAAACTAATTAAAGATGTAGTGCCAGCTGGAGTTATTAATGTTGTTACAGGATCAGGTTCAAAGGCTGGAGAATATTTACAACACAATAAGAAACTTTCTAAACTTGCATTTACTGGCTCAACAGAAGTTGGATACAAAATTGCTGAAGCAGCAGCTCAAAGCTTAATACCAGCTACACTTGAACTTGGTGGTAAATCTGCAAATATATTCTTTGATGACTGTGACATGGATCTTGCAATAGATGGCCTTGCAATGGGAATTCTATTTAATCAAGGACAAGTATGCTGTGCAGGATCAAGAGTATTTGTACAAGAAGATATATATGATGAGTTTGTAGAAAGAGCAATTAAGAAATTTGAAGAAATCAAAGTAGGACTTCCTTGGGAAGAAGACACTCAAGTTGGAGCTCAAGTAAATAAATCACAAACTGAAAAAGTTTTAAAATATGTTGAAATTGCAAAAGAAGAAGGTGCAGAGATAGCAGTAGGTGGAGAAAAAGCTACTGAAAATGGCACAGAAAGTGGATACTTCACTATGCCAACACTTATTACAAATGCAAATAACGACATGAAGGTTGCAAGAGAAGAAATCTTTGGACCAGTTGCTGTAATTATTAAATTTAAAGACGAAAAAGAAGTAATTGAAATGGCAAATGATTCTGAGTATGGACTTGCAGGAGCAGTTTGGACTAAAGATATCAATAAGGCAATAAGAGTTGCAAGAGCGGTTGAAACAGGAAGAATGTGGGTTAACACTTACAATGAACTTCCAGCAGGAGCACCATTTGGTGGATATAAGAAGTCAGGAATAGGTAGAGAAAATCACTTAATGATGCTTGATGCTTATTCACAAGTTAAAAATATATTTATCAATACTTCAGAAAAACCTTCTGGATTATATTAATAAGATCTTTTAGTAAATTTTGGGATAGCTTAGGCTATCCTTTTTTTTACAAAGTTTAAAATAAAAAAGAGCCATGCTTTTGCATAGCCCTAATAACTAATATTACATACCTGCGCCCATTTTTGTAGCAATATCTAAGAATGTTGTAATTATAATGGCGTTGGATAAATTTGAAATAAATCCACCAATTACAGGAACTACAAAGAATGCAAGCTTTGAGTATCTATATTTATCACAGACAGTCTTCATTGTAGTCATAGACACTGGAACAGCACCTGTACTAAATCCTAAATGACCAACTGCCATTACAGCTGCGTCATAGTTTTTGCCAAGAAGTCTAAATGTTAAGAAGTATGTGAATGCTAAAACTAATACAACTTGAGCAGCTAATAGAACAATTAGTGCAGGTCCTAGATCTGCAAGTTGCCATAGCTTCATACTTACAATTGACATAGAAACAAATAGTGCAAGTGAGAAGTCGCCAACTGTGTCAATACTTTCAAGTAATTTCTCATTAACTCTATTAGTCTTATCTAAAAATACTCTAATTATTATTCCACCAAGCATACAACAAACATGTATTGGTATATTTACAGGTGTATTGTGTTTAATCAACAAGAAAATAAGTTGTCCAATACCACAAGATAATACTAGTAAATTAACTGCAGACATTACACTACCCTTATTCATCAAAACTTCATTAGCTGTGTCTAGAAGTGTGTTTGAATTATTATCAAGCTCTGGGTCTTCAAAGCCAAATTTTTTAACTAAAAAGTTACCATAAGGTCCACCAATAAGTGATCCAGCAATTAGACCAAATGTAGCAGATGCAATTGCAACTTCCATTGCAGCAGCTTGTCCTCTTTTGACTGCATAAGGTGCAAAACTAGCAGCGTTTCCGTGACCACCAGTCATTGGAATTGAACCAGTCATCATTGAAATTAGTGGATGAACATCCATTACACTACCTACTCCAAGTGCTACGATATTTTGACATGCAGCAAGAAGTGCAGCTAAAACGGCAAATATAATAACGAGTTTACCACCTTGTTTTAAAAGTGATAAGCTGGCAGCAGCTCCACTTGCAGCAAAGAATAGACAGTAAAATAAAGTGTTAACTGTTTCAAAGTCAAAATTCGGATCCATAATTCCTAAATAATATAAAATCATTGTTATAATTGAAATAATAGTTCCACCGACTACAGCTGAAGGTAGACAGTATTTAACGAGTACTGGGAATTTCTTTCTAAGAAAATCGCCAATATAAATTCCAATTACAGCAAGGAGAAGAGTTTCGAACATGCCGAACTCTACAACTATTCTCTCCATCTTTTTCCCCCTTTAAAATTTTTGGCTATTAAAAAACAGCCAGTAGTAAAGTATAAATTGAAAATAATTAATTGTCAAATAAGTAAATTCAAAAAATTCTTCACAATATTAAGTTACACCAAGTGAAAATAAATTATTCAAAAAAATATAATTTTATAAAATTTTTATTAAATAAATTTACTTTCCTTTAATAATGTATAAAAGTACAAAAAGTATTGATTATATGATAAAATATAAATAATTAATGAACATATATAATAAATGACAGGAGTGATATTATGAGCATAGTAAAAGCTTCAACTTTGCCAGGATTTATGGAGCTTCTTCCTAAAGATCAAATTCTTTTTAACGAAATGAAAGATATAATTAGAGAAAATTTTGAAAAACATGGATTTTTACCAATAGATACGCCAGTTATAGAAAAGTCAGAAGTGCTTTTAGCTAAGGGTGGAGGAGAAACTGAAAAACAAATTTATAGATTCCAAAAGGGCGACACCGACATGAGTCTTAGATTTGACCTTACAGTACCTCTAGCAAGATACACTGTAGAGCACATGAACGACCTTTCTTTCCCTTTTAAAAGATATCAAATAGGAAAGGTATACAGAGGAGAAAAAGCTCAAAAAGGTAGGTTTAGAGAGTTCTATCAATGTGATATTGACACAATTGGAAATGGAGAATTATCTCTTGTAAATGATGCAGAATTTCCAGTTGTAATTTATCATACATTTAAAGATTTAGGATTTTCTGATTTTACAATTCACATAAATAACAGAAAGATTTTAAAGGGATTTTTTGCATCTCTTGGTATTAAAGACTCCACTAATGTACTTAGAACTGTTGATAAAATTGATAAAATTGGACCGGAAAAAGTATTAGAAGAGCTTAGTGAAAATGGTGTGCCAAAAGATAAGGGACAAAAAATTCTTGATTTTATAGGCATCAAAGGTGATGTAGATAAAGTTTTAGAAGAATTAAATAAACTTGAAATTACAGAAGAAACTTTTGTTGAAGGGTTAGATGAAATTACTCAAGTTGTAGGATATGCAAGAGACTTAGGTATTGAAGAAGGGTTCTTCGACATTGATCTTAAAATTGCGAGAGGACTTGATTACTACACTGGAACAGTTTATGAAACTACTCTTGATAATTATCCACAAATAGGTTCAGTTTGTTCAGGTGGTAGATACGAAAACCTTGCAAGTTACTATACTGACAAAGTTCTTCCAGGTGTTGGACTATCAATTGGACTTTCAAGACTTTTCTATCAATTAAATGAAGCTGGAATAGTTTCTAGTGAAGAAAAATCTCTAATTGATTTATTAATTCTTCCAATGGACGACTGCATTAAAGAAGGACTTAAGCTTGTAAGAGAACTTAGAGAAGAAAATATTAGAGTTTCAATTTACACAGAAGAAGCTAAGTTAAAGAAGAAATTTAAATATGCAGACCAAACTAAAGTTGATTATGTAATAGTACTTGGTGAAGAAGAAATACAAAATAGAAAGTATAGTTTGAAAAATATGCACTCAGGAGACCAGGTAGAAGTTACCTTTGATGAACTAGTTGAAAAATTTAAAAAGTAATCATGTATTAAAAATTTATCGAAAAAAATGCGATAATATGCAAGAAAAGTGCAAGTTATATTGCACTTTTTTTTAAATAAGATTAAAATAATATAGAACTTTGAAGAAATGAGATGAGATTTTGAAAAAAAGAGAAGATGTAAGAAATATTGCAATTATTGCTCATGTCGATCACGGTAAGACAACTTTAGTTGATGCTCTACTAAGACAATCAGGAGTTTTTAGAGAAAATCAACAAGTTAATGAAAGGGTTATGGACTCAAACGATATAGAGCGTGAAAGAGGAATTACAATTCTTTCAAAGAACACTGCTGTAAATAAAAATGGCGTAAAAATTAATATAATAGATACTCCAGGACACGCTGATTTCGGTGGAGAAGTTGAACGTGTCTTAAAAATGGTTAATGGAGTTGTGCTTTTAGTAGATGCCTTTGAAGGACCAATGCCTCAAACTAAATTTGTGTTAAAGAAAAGTTTTGAATTAAATCTTCCTGTTATTGTATGTATTAACAAAATTGATAGACCAGAAGCAAGACCTGAAGCTGTAGTAGATGAAGTTTTAGATTTATTTATAGAGCTTGGAGCAGATGAAGATATTTTAGAATGTCCTTTTGTATTTGCATCAGCAAAATCAGGTGTATCAGCACTAAATCTTAATGATGAAATGACTTCAATGGAACCACTTTTCGATACAATTATAAAATATATACCAGCTCCAGAAGACAAGGACGATCTACCATTTAAGCTTTTAATTTCTACAATTGACTACAATGATTACGTTGGTAGAATTGGAATTGGCAAGATCGAACAAGGAGTTATCAAAGAAAATACAGGATTAGTTAGAGTTAACAAAGAAATACCTGAACTTCAAGAAAAAATTAAGATTGCTCAGTTATATGAATTTGAAGGATTAAATAGAGTTGAAGTTGAGTCTTCAAGAAGTGGATCTATAGTTGCAGTTACTGGAATTGAAGATATAAATATTGGAGACACTATTACTTCTACAGAAGATACAGAAGCACTTGAATTTGTAAAAATTTCTGAACCAACAATTTCTATGAACTTTTCTGTAAACGACTCTCCTTTTGCAGGAAGAGTTGGTAAATTCTTAACAACTAGACAAATAAAATCAAGACTTGAAAGAGAACTACAAACAGATGTAGGACTTAGAGTCGAAGAAACAGACAAGACTGACTCCTTTAAAGTAAGTGGTAGAGGTGAACTTCACTTATCGGTTTTAATTGAAAACATGAGACGTGAAGGATATGAATTCCAAGTGTCAAAACCTCAAGTTTTGTTTAAATATGATGAAAATGGCAAGAAACTTGAACCAACTGAAAGAGTTACAATTGATGTTGATTCAATTTATGCCGGTTCTGTAATTGAAAAATTAGGCAGAAGAAAAGGTGAACTTGTAAATATTATTGAACCTAATGGTGGTTATCAAAGATTAGAATTCATTATTCCTTCAAGGGGACTTATTGGTTATAGAACTGAATTTATGACAGATACAAAGGGAAATGGTATAATGAACTCAATATTTGAAGGATATGTTCCATTTAAGGGAGATATTCCTAGAAGAGTAAATGCTTCAATTGTATCCTTTGACACTGGTGTTGCTTCAGGATATGGACTTAACAATGCTCAAGAACGTGGTACACTTTTTGTAGAACCAGGTGAAGATGTATATGAAGGACAAGTTGTTGGTGAATCTCCAAAAGGAGTAGAAGTTGAAGTCTCTGTAACAAAGACTAAAAAGCAAACAAATGTCAGAGCATCTGGATCAGATGATGCACTTAAACTTTCTCCAATTAAGGATATGAGTCTTGAAGAAGCCCTTGAATTTATAGAAGATGACGAATTAATAGAAGTCACACCAAATGAATTTAGAATTAGAAAAGAAATTTTAGATTCTCAAAAAAGATATAAGTCAAAGAAGAATAAGTAATTTATTTTTGTTAAAGAAATTAGAGGTGTAATATGTTTAGTGCATATTTTGGTATGCTTAAAAACTTTGCTCAAGTTTATTCGATATTATTTGTAATAAATGTATTAGTCTCAACTTTTGTAATTTTATTTGATAAAAAGAAGCCAATATCCACGCTTTTGTGGGTAATGGCAATTAACTTTTTGCCAGTAATAGGTATAGTTTTATATATTTTCATTGGCCAAGACATATCTAAATCGAGAATATTTGATGGAAAAAGTAAAGCTGATGAAATTCTTGGTAAAGAGGCAGATTCTCAACTAAGAGAAATAGAAAATGGAGAATTTAAATTTTCTAATGAGAGAACTAAAAATCATGTGGACATGATTGAAATGTTTAACAGAGCTGAAAATGAAATAATTCATACAAATAATAGAGTAAAAATATTTGACGACGGTAAAGAAAAATTTGCTGAATTGTTTAAAGATTTAAGGGAAGCAAAACATACAATTTATGTTCAGTACTACATTTTTAAATCAGATGAACTTTCAACTGAATTTATGAACATCTTAAAGGAAAAGGCCATGGAAGGCCTTGATGTATACTTATTAGTAGATGGCATGGGTGTTAGGAAGATGAAGCTTAGAGATAGAAAGGCACTTAAAGATGCTGGAGTTAAGTTTTCTATATTCTTCCCAGGTATTATAATTAAAATTAACACACATATTAACTACAGAAACCACAGAAAAATTGTTGTAATAGACAAGAGAATTGGATATGTAGGTGGATTTAATGTTGGAGATGAATATATTTCTAATGGACCAATGGGCTATTGGAGAGATACTCATCTAAAGATAATTGGACCGGCAGTAAATGGACTTGCGTGGAGATTCTTTATGGATTTCAAATTTGCTTCAAAAGAATACACAAAGGGATTTACTTCAGAAATATTTCCTGAAGTTGAAAATGGAGTGGATATAAATATTGTTACAAGTGGTCCTGATACAAAAGCTGATTCAATAAGAAATGGATATGAAAAGTTAATAACATCAGCTCGTAAAGAATTATACATTCAAACTCCATATTTTGTACCTGATGAAGGACTTTTAAAGGCAATAAAGGTTGCAGCACTAAGTGGTGTATCTGTTCATATAATGTTTCCTGCAAAGAGAGATCATGTCTTTGTTCACTGGGCATCTCTATCATTTTTAGGAGAACTTCTAAAATGGGGAGCACATGTATATCAATATGAAGGTGGTTTCCTTCATACTAAAATTGTAATATCAGATGATTATCTATCAAGTGTCGGTACAGCTAATTTTGATATTAGAAGTTTTGAACTTAATTTTGAAGTTAACGCCTTTATTTACGACGAAGAAATTAATAAGAAATTGAGAGATGACTTTAAAAAAGATTTAGAAAAGTGTAGAGAAATTACTCCAGAAATGTATAAAAATAGATCTAGACTTACTAAAGTTAGAGAATCATTTTCTAGACTTCTTTCTCCACTTTTATAAAATGAAAATTACTAAGAACAGAATTAAATCTATAATTATGAAAGTGGAAAATGGTGAATTAATTGTCTCTGCACCCTATGGAACTACTAAATCATATATAGAAAAAGTTGTAGAAAGAAATAAAGATAAAATCCAAGAGTTAAAGGAAATCGACAAAAAGAAAAATAGGTATGAAAATCATTTATTTGGCAAAAAGATAAATGTTGAGTCTGAAAAAGAACTTGATAAAATTTATAGAAGTGAACTAAAAAGTGTTTTAGATGAATTATTTCCTAAATATGAAAATCTAATAGGGCTTTATGCAAGCACTGTCAGTATACGAAAGATGAACATTAGATGGGGCACTTGCTATCCAAACACTAAAAAGATTATAATTAATCTAAGGCTAGCACAAAGGCCAATAGAGGAAATAGAAGCAGTAGTGCTTCACGAATTATTACATTTAAAATATTTTTATCACGACAAAAAGTTTTACAGTGAATGTATAAAGTACATGCCAAATTATTTGGAAATAGAGAAAAGGTTAAAGACATAGGTAAAGTTATGAAAAAATTCTTAAAAGTAGTTATAGTTATAGCAATAATAATAGCACTCATGCATTTATTTAATATTTCTGTATTTGTGGGCAAACAGAGAATAGACAGATTTTATTTCGTAGATCTGATTAGAAATTTCAACTTAGAGAGAATATTTAACGAAATTCTTAGGTTCTTTGACAGAATTAGCTTTAGCATCCAAAAATTAATAAAAAATATAAGCACGCGTTGACGTGCTTTTTTTAATTCTCTTTACTTTTGTTTTGAAGAGTATCTCTCATTTTTCTATACTCAACAATTGGCCTATCGCCCATTACTAAATTTTCTCTAGATTTTAAACTTGAAGCCTTAGGTCTTTGTGTTTCAACTACTCTTTTGTCCTGTCTTTCAATTATAAAGTTTGCAATTTTTCCAAAAAATCCAATGAATTTATCAATTATTTTTACTCCAGTAATTTTATTATAAAATCTAAGATATAAAATTGTATTTTCATCATCAACAGGAACGAAAAATATTAAAACTTTTATTTTATCAGTAATATTATTTATCCAAATATTTGGAAATTTAAACTTTAAAAATGTAGATCTAATTTCACTTTCCTTTGGTCCATGTCTTTCTTGTCCCTTATCGACTTCATTGTTTGCACTTGTAAGTATTGTCTTATCTTCATCTGATACAATTACCTTTGGACCATTGACTAAAGTTTTGCCACCAGATCCAATTGTGTTGTGATGGACAAAGGGAAGGTGAACTACATCTAGTTGATTTTCAATTGCTCTTGAATAATGTGTCTTCCAATGGTCTTTAAATTCAGAAAAGACAAAGGATGTATCAATCTCATTGTGAAAGGGAATCTCAGTTGTTGAATCTTTATTATCTCCATACCAAATGTAAATAATTCCATGTCTTTCCTTAACCTTAAAGAATTTAACATTATATCTTTCTAAGTCTCCTTGATTATTTATTCCATTTGCTGGGATAAATTTGCACTCTCCATTGTTATTAAATTCTAATCCATGAAATGGGCACTGGATATTACAATTGTCTAAAACTTTTCCTTTAGACAATGCTGCACCTCTGTGTGAACACATATCAAGTAAACATGTGACCTTTTTATTTTTATCTCTAAAAAATACAAGGTCCATATTTAACCTTTTAACTCCTATTAATTCATTTTTCTTCAATTCATTAGAAGAAAGTACTGCGTACCACTCATTTTTTATCATAATAATCTCCTTAAATATACCTATTATTTTTATACCCTATTATAAAAATAATAAAATATATGGTACAATTATTAAATTGGGGGAAGATATGGATTTAAATTTAACTTTTATTATTTTAGGATGTGTTATCCCAGGATTAATGACTGGAGTAGGAGCTATTCCTATATTTTTCACAAAAAATGTAAATCAAAAAATATTAGATATAATGCTTGCAGCTGCGGCAGGAGTCATGCTTTCGGCAACTTGTTTTTCACTTATTATTCCAAGTCTTGAAGAAGCAAATGGAGAAATGGGTGGCGTACTTTTAACAGCACTTGGAATTTTTGTAGGTGCACTTATGCTTGATTTAATAGACAAGTATGCACCACATGAACATTTAATAGACAATAGACATGAAGGTGTTGATACAAAAAGTCTTGCGAGGATCTGGCTTTTTGTAATTGCAATTGCAATTCACAACTTTCCAGAAGGACTTGCAACAGGTGTTGGATTTGGTGGAGAAACAGCATCAAATGGTGTTTCAATAGCTGTGGGTATAAGTTTACAAAATATGCCAGAAGGCCTTGCCGTTGCCCTTGCACTTGTTCGTGAAGGATATTCAAGGAAAAAAGCATTTAATGTAGCAATGCTCACAGGACTTGTTGAACCAATAGGAGCATTTTTAGGAGTGTTTTTAGTGTCGATGTTCTCTGCAATACTTGGATTTATCCTTGCACTTGCAGGAGGAGCAATGTTATTTGTGATAAGTGATGAAATAATTCCAGAAACTCATTCCAATGGATATGAGAGAGAAGCAACTTATGGAGTAGTGCTTGGATTTATTTTGATGATGCTTTTAGATACTTTATTATAAAAAAAGACTGGTTTGCTCAGTCTTCAGACTGTTGATTAAGTAAAAACCCACTATATAAGAAAACCATATTTAGCTTTCTGTACTAATTCAATTCGAAAACGGGCGCCCGAAAAACGCATTGTTTGAGCGTTAGCGAGTTTGCGTTTTTCAGCGAGTTAAGAATTAGAATTTGTAGAAAGCAAAATCCGGTGAGCGTTATAGTGGGTTTGTCTATAACCTCAAGACTGATTTATTCAGTCTTTTTTCTAAATAATTATTAATTCTCATATTTTAAAAATTTGTTTGATAAAATCAGTGATATTATTATTTCAAAAACACCAAAGATTAATAAAGTTAATAAATCAGTAGAGTTAATATATTCCCAATTATTAGAACAAAGGGATAAAAAGCTAAGTCCAATTGTTTTAGATAAAATTGGAATAAGATTTTGAGCTGAGGAACTAAATCCAAATATAGAAACAAATACAGATATAAGAACAACAACTCCCAAAGATTTAAATTTTATTGATATCGCATTAAAAATTAAAATTATAGGAATTGATAGAACTATACTTAACAAAATATAATAAAAGAATATAGTAAAATCAATATTACTAAATTTACATATAAGTTTTCCACCAAGATAAAATAGTAATAGAAAATAAATTTGTGTAATTAGTACAATTGCAAGGGATATAATAACTTTACTAATTACAAAATTAATATTTTTAATTGGACTTATCCTAATATTTTTTAAACCTGCTTTATGTTCAACTTGCCATAAAGTTGCAACTATTATAGAAATAAGGGGAATTATAAAAAATGAAAAGTAGAATAAAGAAACTTGAGTCCACAAGCTTTTCCATTCACTTGTCAAAATTTCTTTATTTCCTAAATAATTTATAACTCCAAAGGCATTGGCAAGAAGAGGTACAATTAATACAGCGATAATTATATTTAAAATTTTTATTTTTTTAAGTTCAAGTCTTAACATATTTCCTCCAGTTTAAAAATCTTTTTTTAAGTTAAATTTTTTCATATTTTTTATATATGTGATTCCAATTATGCAAAAAATAAATGTAATGAAAAAAGTTAAATACTGTTGTGTATTTAATAATTTTATAAATTTATCATTTTCTTTTATAAAAGATATATTTATTAATGTGCATTGCCATGCAAAGGGATTAATAAAACAAAGTATTTTTGATGTTAGCATACAAATTATTCCACTTAATGCACCAACTATTGAGAAAAATGAAGTGAAATAAATGGAAGTAACCTTCATCTCCATAATAGTAAAGATTAAAATTGTAAATATATTTGTAAATAAAATGCTAAAAAATATTAATAGAAATCTAGATGCTAAATCAACATCTATATTGAAATAAGTTGACTTAGTTGCAATTATTAAAATTAAAATAAACTCTAAGGTTAAAGTTATAATTAATTTCTTTGAGATTAATTTAATTTTATTAAAAAGAATTTTATTTATATTTTCACCACTTATAAGTTGAATTTGCCACATATTATTTTTATCTTCAATTTCAATAGTTCTTTTTACAATTGAAGATAATATAATTGGATTAAATACTGTTGAGAAAATAAGATAGCTATCTATTAATGAATAAACAGGAAGCTTATCATTAACAAATGATTTATCAAATCCAATAAATAAAACTATAAAAATATGAGCAATAAACATTAATAAAAACAATATATTGATTTTTAAATGCTTAAATTTTATTAATTCAATATTTTTCATTATTGCCTCCATTAGTTTCTTTAATAAATAATTTTTCTAAACTTTCCTTTTCTTCAGTTATTCTATAAATATCGACTTTATCATTTAATAAATTAATAATTCTTGCAATTTTTTCATTGGAAACTTTACCAATCATTAAACTATCATTAATAATATTTTTCATAGATAAATTTAAAATATTTGCAGCCTCAAAATTATTTGAAGTTTTAATTGATATATAAGGTGGGTGCATTTCTCTATATTTTTCAAGAGTTCCATTGTAAATAAATTCGCCTTTTTTTAAAATTCCAATATGAGTAGATATTTTTTCAATTTCATCTAATAAATGTGAAGAAATTAAAATACTTGTGTTAGTTTTTTCTACAATATTTTGAAATAATATTCTCATCTCTTCTATGCCATAGGGATCAAGGCCATTAATTGGTTCATCTAGTATTAAAAGTTTTGGATTTCCTATTAAAGCCATGGCTATTCCTATTCTTTGTTTCATTCCAAGAGAAAAGTCCTTTACTTTTTTGTTGGAAACATTAGATAAGCCAACTATTTCTAAAACTTTTTTAATTTCATTTGGATTAATATTTTTAAGTTTGCAAATTATATATAGATTATCGTAAGCGTTTAAATGATCATAAAAGGAAGGATTTTCAATCAAAGCACCTAAATACTTATTGATCTCCTTTTGATTCTTATTAGATACTTCTTCATTAAAAATTGTAACTTTTCCTGAATTTTTCTTTACAAGACCTAAGATTATTTTCATCAAAGTGGATTTGCCAGCACCATTAGGACCAATTAATCCATAGATTGATTTTTCTTCAATCTCTAAATTTTTTATATTTAGTACAGTATTTCCGTTGTAAATTTTAGACACATTTTCCATTTTTAAAATTGTATTCATATTTGCTCCTTGTTTTCCAATAGATATTATCAAATTGGAATTAAAATAAAATTTAAATAATATCACTTTTACATCACAAAGAATAAATTTAAAAAAGATTATGATAAAATATTTAAATAAAGAGAGGCGATAAAATGAATTTTTACGAAAATTTTAATATTCTCTTAGTAGATGATGAAAGAGAACTCTTAGATAATCTATATAATTATTTATCAAAGGAAAATTTTAATAAAATATTAACAGCTAAAAATATTAAAGAAGCTGAGTTTAAGCTATTAAATAATAATATTGATTTAGTTGTATTAGATATAATGTTACCTGACGGTAGCGGATTAGATTTTTTAAAGAAAATAAGAAAAAATTCTAAACTCCCAGTGATTATTTTATCTGCTCTAGATGGAATCGATGATAGGAGAGATGGTTTTAAATATGAAGCTGATGACTACATAGTCAAGCCCTTTTTACCTGAGGATTTATTGTGGAGAATAAAAGCTGTTTTAAGGAGAATAGGTAAATTTAAAGAGGAAAATGTCATTGAACTTGATAATGTAATTTTTGATAAAGAGAGAGCAGTATTAATAAAAGGTGAAAATGAAGAAAATTTAACTGCGATTCAATTTAAAATTTTAGATTTACTTTCAAATAATATAAATAAAATAGTATCAATAGACAGAATTTTAGATGAAGTATGGGGAGATAGTTTCGGATATGAAAACACTCTTATCACTCATATTTACAGACTTAGAGAAAAATTAGAAGAAGATCCATCAAATCCCAAAATTTTAATTAATGTAAGAGGACTGGGATATAAATTAATTAAAAATAAGTAGGGTAATTTATGTTTAATTATTTTTTAAAGAGAGTTACAAAAACAACTTTTAGAATATTATTTTTAATGTTTTTATTTTTTGCAATGTTAATTTTGCTTTTTTATTTAAAGTATGAAAATAGAAATACCTTTGAGAATCCAAATTTTGTTTATGATTATGTACTAGAGAATAAAAGCAGTATTTATTTTAATGAAACTAATAAAAAGTATTTAGCCGATAAGAGTATATGGTCAATTAGATTGGACGACAATGGAAATGTAATTGAAAGCTTTAATAAACCAAGTGAAGTCAAAGAAAAATTTGATATAAAAGATGTAGTGAGATTTACTAGATATTATCTAGAAGATTATCCTGTGTTTACTTATGTACTAGAAGATGGAATTTTAATCTTTGCATATCCAAAGGGAAGCTTAGATAAATTGCCATTTAATTATTATAATTTTGATAGTGTATTATTTGATTTAAAAGTATTTCTCTTATTTATTATATTATTTTTAGTCTCTATATATGTTTTTTATAGGATAGATATTAAAAGTATTTATAAAAAACTTTTTCCAATTCAAAAAGCCATTGATAATTTATATGAAGATGATTATGAAGTATTAGATGAAAGCGGAGAGTTAAGAGAGTTATCAAAGACAATAAATTATGCAAATAAAAAATATTCTGATTTAAAACTTTCTCAAATAAAATGGATTAGAGGAGTAAGTCATGATTTGCGAACACCTCTTTCTAAAATCACTTGGAATTTAAACAACTTAAAAGAAAATTATGATGTCAACTTAATTAATAAAACTAATGAAGAAGTAATTAAGGTATCCAATATAATAGAAGATTTAAATCTCACAATGTATCTTGAAAGTGTAAATAAAAATAAATTTACTAAAGAAAATCCTATTAAAATATTGAGAAAATTAATAGTTGAAAAAATAAACGATAATCCAAATAGAGACATTGATTTTAAATTTAATTATGAGGATATTAATATTTATATGGACGAGCATTTATTTTATAGAATGATAGAAAATGTGTTGAGCAACAGCATTAAATATACATGTGGTAAAATAAGTGTAATATTAAATGCAAGCGAGGATATGTTTAGAATTTATATAAAAGATGAAGGAGAAGGAATTGATGAAGAAATTATAGAAAAACTTCAAAATTCAGATATATCAGAGGTAAGAACTCATGGTTTTGGCCTATTTATTTCCAAGCAAATTTGTGAAATTCACAATGGAAATTTTAAGATTTTAAATACTAATAATGGTTTAAATGTAATTTTTGAATTTAAATTACAAGATGTGGAGAAAAAGCTTTGAAGTTAAAAAAGGGACTATCCTTAGTGGAAAGTCCCATTTCCATCAAAATAATTTAAAAAACAATAACTTCATATTCATTTTCTACATAATCCTTCATGCCAGCATGGCCATTCATATCATCTAAGAAATTCACTCCAAGCTTTTCATTCTCTTCATAAACTTCAAGAACTTTAGAGCAAGCCTTGCAAACCCCAACAATTACTCCATCATCAAGAAGTTTTTTGTAAAGCTTATTATCTTCATCTTCAAAAATTTTAGGTAGTTTTACAGATTTTCCCTCCATGATAATTTTTACTTCATGACCAGACTTAATTAAAGAATCAGCATTTAACAATACATGCATAAAGCACATTTTCTCGCCTTGCATTACATAAAAAAGTATTTTTCTCATAATTCCTCCTATTTTTCAAGTTCTACTAAATCATCGTAAATTAATTCCAAATCATTGTTGTAATAAATTTCAATTGATGCATCTGCACTAAAATCATCTTCCCATTTAGTTACAATTCCAGAAAATCTAGCGTAGCAGTAGCCAAAGGATTCCTTTATAACTTCGAAATCATATTCTAAAAATTCTTCTAAAGATATTTTCTTATAAGTGTTTTCTTCAAATAATTTTATAGTGATATTAGGAATTTCAAATTCAGCCGTTGGACCACCTAAGTCTACAAAATCTTCATCGAATTCTCCAATAATCCCAGATATAATTTCATTTAATTCTTCAGCTGAAAGATATTCAATATTATCATCTAAATGAAATACAAGCTTAGGACTTGTCATAGCAAAGTCAACTTGTCCTTCATTATTATCCTTAAATGTATATCCATCATCAAAGAATAAAGTAATTTTTGATTTTTCTTCTTCAATATTTTCAATTCTACAGTCGTGAAAGGAAAAGATTGAATTAAAAGGTTTAACTTTCATAGCTGCTCCTATTTGTGATATGGGTGATTGTTCATTATTCTAAAAGCTCTGTAAATTTGCTCTACAAGTATTACTCTCATTAATTTATGTGGAAAAGTCATCTTTGAAAAACTAAGTCTAAAGTCAGCACGATTTAAAACTTCATCGGAAAGTCCAAGGCTTCCACCAATTATAAAATTAATATTTGAAAATCCATCTATCATTATATTTTTCATTTTACCTGCAAGTTCAACTGAATCAATGGATTTGCCTTTAATATCAAGAGCAATTGTATAAGATCCATCTTTAATTTTTGATAAAATCTTTTCGCCCTCAATATCCTTAACTCGAATCATATCTTTTTCTGAAAGATTTTCAGGTGCGGCTTCGTCTGAAATTTCAAAAATGCTTAAATCAGCATAGGACTTAAGCATTTTTTCATAATTTTTTATTGCATCATTAAAATACTTTTCTTTGACTTTACCAACTGCAATAATATTTATATTCATTATTGTAATTTTTCGACTTCTTCTAAAGCTTTGTCAAAGTTAACTTCGTTAGTAACTTCTTCAACATATTCAACATATGCAACTTTTCCTTCTTTATCAACAATTACAACACCTCTTGCAAGAAGTTGTAATTCTTCCATTAAGAAACCGTATTTTTCTCCAAATTCTTTATATCTGTAGTCAGAAATAATATCAGCGTTATCAATTCCCTTAGCTGAACAGAATCTATCTTGAGCAAATGGAAGGTCAACTGTAATAGTTAGAACAACTACATCATCTGATAATTTAGTAGCTTCTTCATTAAAAGTTGTAGCTTGAATTGCACAAACTGATGTATCAATTGAAGGTGCAACTGAATAAACTACAACTTTACCCTCTAAATCTTTTGAATTAAAATCAGACAAATCTCTTTTAACAGCTTTAAATTCTGGTGCCTTGTCTCCAACTTTAATTTGAGTGCCTACTAGTGTAACTTTATCTCCGCCAAATGTAATATTCATTATTTTCCTCCTAAATTTATATTCGTTATAACATCCTATTTAAATATATATCCAGTTTTAATTAAATAAAAACAGTTTGTTGAAATAAGATACTAAAGATAATATAATTTAATAAAGTAAATCGATAAAAGGAGGTTTGAATTATGAAAAAACTTTTAAAATTAAGTTTATTAACTTTACTTATAATGCTTTGTTCTTCCTGTGTATTACATAAAGATAAAATTAATTTAGAAAAAATAAATTGGAAATTGGAAAGTTATTCTGGTGAAGGAAAATTATTAACTAATGATATTGATATTAGATTTAATAGTGAAAGTTTTGAATTAGAAGATAAAAGTAATTCAATTGTAGAAAAGGGAACTTATGAAACTGAAGAAGCAGGTGAAGATGGACTAATGGTTACACTAAATTTTGAAAATCTAAAAGATCCCGTAATAGCTGGGTGTGGCATAAAGTATGAAGAAAACAAGGAACCCAAATATAATCTTGTCTTTGAACATAGAAATAGAATATATTCTTTTATAGGAGAATAGGTAAAAAAAGAGCCTCTGATTTTTCAGAGGCTAAAATATTACATAAGTTTTTGTAACTCTTTTACAAATTCTATTTTATTTTCTACAGGAAGTCCTGCTAGAAGTCTTGCTCCATTATATAAAAGATTTGTGTAAGACTTAAACTTTTCATCATCTTTAGAAAGTTCTTTTAACTTTTTAACAGCTGAGTGATTTGGATTTAGTTCAAGGACTTTTTGAGCTTTAAATCCTTGGTTTCCCGGCATATGTTGGAAAGTTTTTTCCATATCTATTGAAACTTCGCCCTTGCTTGAAAGGTAAGCTGCATCTTCTGTCAAGTTTTCATTTTCTTTAATTTCTACAACTTCATCCTTTAGGATTTCCTTCATGTCAATTATATATTTAGGTGCATCTTCCTTTTTGTCATCTGAATCAGCAGAAGTTTCGGAAATAGATTTAAATTTCTTGCCATCATATTCGCCTATGACTTTAATTACAAATTCATCAATGGCATCAGTTAGAGCAATTACTTCGATATCTTTGTCAATGTAAGATTTAATTTGTGGAAGTTTTTTAATTTCTTCAAGTGATTCGCCATTTGCATAGTAGATGTAATCTTCATCTGGCTTCATATCTTTTCTGTACTCGCTAAGTGTTACAGTATCTCTCTTTGTAGATGGATAGATAAATAAATCCTTTAACTTATCAGCATCAGCACCATAATTGTCATAAGCACCAGTTTTTAACACAACGCCAAAGTTTTTGAAGAATTCTTCGTATTTTTCTCTGTCATTTTTAAGAATTTTTTCAAGTTCAGCAAGAACTTTCTTTTCAAGATTTTTCTTAATAAGTTCAAGTTCACGTGTTTTTTGTAGCATTTCACGTGATATATTTAGTGAAATGTCTTCAGAGTCAACTACACCCTTTATAAATGAAAGATAATCAGGAAGTAAATCTTCACATTTATTCATTATTAATACGCCATTTGAATATAGCTCAAGTCCTGATTTTTTGTCAGGATTGTAGAAGTCAAAGGGTCTTCTTGAAGGAATGTATAAAATTGCCTTAAAGGAAATCATACTTCTACATTTATGTGAATGTGGGCAAGAGGATCTTCAAACCCAAAATGTCTTTGCTTAAAGAAGTTGTTGTAGTCCTCATCCTTTAACTCATTTTTATTTTTTCTCCACATTGGAACAGATGAGTTAAGCACATCATCTTCTGAATAATCTTCAAATTTTGGATCATCTTTTGTAGAATCTTCAGCTGGTCTTTTCTTAGTAACATTCATCTTAATAGGATAAGAGATGTAGTTTGAATAGTGGCTTACAAGTTCTCTAATTCTGTATTCGTCAAGGAATTCATCATAATTTTCATCTTCTGAATTATCTCTTAGATGAAGCTTAATACTTGTACCATGTTCATCTTTTTTAGCATCTTCGATGGTATAACCATCTGCGCCCTGTGATTTCCAAAGGTGAGCTACATCTTCTTTGTAAGATTTAGTCAAAACTTCTATTTCATCTGCAACCATAAATGCAGAGTAGAAGCCTACACCAAATTGACCAATGATTTCGTGTTCTTCTGATTTTTTATTTTCAGCTTTAAAATCAAAGGAACCTGATTTGGCAATAGTACCTAAATTTTCCACAAGTTCATCTTCAGTCATACCAATTCCATTGTCTGAAATTGTAATAGTTCTATTGTCTTTATCAGTTGCGATTCTAATATAGTAATCGTCATGGTTAAACTCTACATCTTTATTATTTAATGCAATATAATACATTTTATCCATTGCATCAGATGCATTTGAAATTAATTCTCTTAAGAAAATTTCTTTATTTGTATAAATTGAATGAATCATAAGATCCATTAATCTTTCAGTTTGTGCATTATATTTCTTTTTCATTAAATCATCCTTCTAATTAGCACTCGATCAAAGTATCTGCTAATAATATACATCTTTTTTTTAAATTAGTCAAATTAGTAAATGAAATTGGGTATAGGTAAAATAAGAACGATTCGGAGGGATAATATGGCAAAAGATAGCAAATATGAAATAATAAGAGCAGAAAATATAGAGTTAAGTGAAGAAGATAAAGAAGATATAAAATATTTACAAGAATTAAAAAAATATGAAGACAAAGAAGATGAGAGAATCTTCGAAGACGATATGTCAATTGTTGAAGAAGCACTTGCAATTGAAGAAGAATGCATAAAGTTTTATGATAAAGCATCAGAAATGCTTTTTGGAAATGCAGAAGAAGTTTTTAAATCACTTTCTCATCAATCAGAAGAACATGTTTCATATTTAAGTGGAATTAAGAAGACACTTGAAGGATATGAAGATAAATCCTTTATGGATAAAATTAAGGACTTTATAGACAAAAAGAAAAACAAAGACGATGACAAATACAATTGGGGAGAAATAGAAGATTATAAACTTACAGCTGCACTTAATGTATTTGCAATAGGCATGGAAATAAAAAGAACAATGATTGAGTTTTATATAAAGGCATCAAAGAGAGCAGAATATCCATATGCTAAGAAACTTTATGATGAATTATTGTACTGGGAAAATTATCAATTGGATCAACTTACAGAACAATATAAAATTTATGAAAATAAATAATTGTATAATTAAATAACTTAAACTTACTAAGAGGTTTTATCAGGGGGTGATAAAACTTCTTTTTTTATTTAATTTTATAAAATTAGTGCATTTATTTACTAAAAAATTTTGCAGGTTTTACTCATGTTTAATATTTAATTTTATATAAAATTTAAATAAAGAGGTGTTAATTATGAATTCAGTTATTGTAAGAAATATGAGCAAAGCTTTCAAAGACAAGGTAATTTTTAAGGATTTTTCAATAGAAATCGAAAAAAATACAGTTCACGCAATTGTGGGGTCAAATGGTTCTGGAAAAACAAGTCTTCTTAGAATTTTAACAGGACTATATAATAAGGACAGTGGAGAAGTTACTGTAAAGGGAACTCACTCAATGCTTTTAGAAAATGATTATTTATATGAAGATAAGACTGGAATAGAAAATTTAAAACTTTATGGACTCTATTTTGGCTATAATTTAGAAAAATACAAGGAATTTTCAGATTTACTTGGACTGACTGGAGACTTAGATAGAAAAGTTTCTACATACTCAAAGGGAATGAAGAGAAAATTATCACTTTTGATAATTATTTTAATGGATAGAGATATTATTTTCTTAGATGAAGCTACAAGTGGTGTTGATCCAATTTCTAGAGTTGAAATTAGAAAGATTATTTCAATTTTAAAGAAAAGAGAAAAGACTGTTATTATTACTTCGCATGACTTATCAGAAATTGAAAAAGTTGCTGATTTTGTTTCAATGGTTAAAGATGGAGAGCTCTTATTTACAAAAAACATTTCTGAGATTGAAGGAGAAAGTCTTGAGGATTTATTTATTGAAGAGGGATTAAAATGAATGAGAAGAAAAATGTTGGGAAAGCCGCTAGATTTTATATTTTTAGAAGTAAGGATGTTGTCTTATCAATAGTTTTATTTGCTTTATTGATTCTAGGTTTTGAATACATTATACACAAAGGTTTTTTTAATGAAAGAGGAGAAAAGTTTATTATCTTACTTCTTTGGGTTCTAATTATTGGAATTACAATAATCATTTCAAATTCTATGATTATTGATTTAACAGTTAAAGACAAACTAAAGAATCGAATGGAATTTATATTGTCTTCAGGTATTGAGATTAAGGATTTAATTAGGACTTATACATTTGAGATGTGGAGGATTTCTTCATTAGTAACTTATTTTTTATTTATAATCACATATTTTATTTATGATTTCACAAGACCAAGTGGAGTTTGTTTAATTTATATATCAAGTGTAGGAATGCTCTTTTTTGAAATTTTATTTTTTAATGTAATTTCACTAAATCAAAAGAATTTTAAATTTTTTAAGACTATTTTATTTTTTGCCACATCAATTACTATTTATGTTGTTGGGACATTTTCTGAGAACATACTAAACTACTTGAATGGACATGATATTGATTTAATTAATTTCATAAAAATTTTTAATATTATATTTTTAATTTTTTTTGCTATTTTAAGTTTCTATAATTTGCATAAGTTAAATAATGAGAATGTTATTAGCACAAAGGGGACTTGGACATGATAGATTTAAAAGTTTATAGGAAATTATTTGATAAAAATGCTATATTTATGGCAATTATTTCCTTTTTTTCTATTCTATACGCAATAAGTATTTCAAAGACGACAAATAATATTGATATTTTAATGAAATTTGAAGGATTTACATTTTTAGCAGTAATATTTTCAATTGAGCTTGCAAAGAGCACAGTTGTGGAAGATAAAGTGAGCAAGAGACTAGAATTTATGCTTGCAAATGGAGTTTCTAAAAATGAAATAATAAGGAGCTACTTTGTAATAATATTTACAACCTTATTTATAATTTTACTTCCCTCACTATGCTTAATTAGCATAAATCTAGGATTTGCATTTAGCTTAAACTTTATACTTGTAAATGCAATTTATGTATTTATTTTAATTTTTAAAATATTATATACAATTGATATGAATAAAATAAACTGGGTGCAGCTTAGATTTTTATTTATGTTTATAATAATTTTAATGATTTCAATGATAATTTACACATCAACTTATATAATAGAATTGTACATGATTAGCAAGTACTTGATTTTATCCTTAATTCTAGGATTTTATATAAAGAGGACTGATATTGAAAGGATTATAGTGAGTTTTTATTAATGAAAAATAGGATACTTAAAATTACAATTCTCCATATATTTATAATTTTATTTTGGAGTTTTTTGTATAGTATAGATTTAATAATAGAAAATGAAGGATTTTTAAATTTAACTTCAATTACACTTATTTTTACAATATATTTTTTAATATATGGAGAAATATCTAGAAGAGAAAATTCTGCCTTTTCTAATTTATTTTTGTTCCTATCTTTGATCTTTATTGGAATTAGCATTTTTAAATTTGTAAAATATAGTCTATTTTGCATTTTAATTAGCATAATTTCAACTGTTATTTATTCAAAGAAATTTATAGATTTTAAAATTATGAGAGATTTTAACATTCTTCCAATTTCTAAAAAGATGACTAAAATTCTCACAGCTGCCATAGTTTTAATTAGCTTTACTTTGATTTATTTCTTAGATTTAAATGCTTTTATTATGAATATTTTCAATCAACTAATATTTTTAATATTTGAATTATGCTTTATTTTATTTTTAATTGAAAGAGAAAATAATTATGAGAAAAATTTCAAACTCTACTATCTTTCAGACTACATGGGACAGGAGCGAAATGAATTTGCAAGAATTGTTCATGATGATATTATTCAGGATATTTATGCGGCGAAAAATTATCTTTCCCTTAAAAATCCAGATATTAATTATTCCAAGGAAATTCTAAATAATTTAGAAGAAAAGTCTAGAAATATAATGAAATTTTATCAAAATTATCTATTTGAAAACTTGGATTTAAAAGAAAATATTCTGAGTATTTTTGAAAATATTAAAAATCTATATCCCAATAAAAATTTTAAAATAGAAAAAATAATATCAGATGACATTAAGAAGATAGAAAATAATTCTCTAAAGAAAATTGTAAATATTGTGACAAAGGAATTAATCAATAATATTTATAAACATTCCAAGGGAGATTATTTAATCTATAAAATCTCCATTGAAGATGAAATAAAAATTTATATTGAAAGCAATGGAAATGATGAAAAAGATTTGGAAAGGATTAAAAATTCAAGAAGAGGAGTGCTTCTTTTAGAACTATTTCTTGAAAATAAAGGAAGTATTGTTTATAAATTAGATGGAGAAATCCTCAAGACGGAAGTTAGAATAGAGGTCGATAATGAAAATAATTTTATTAGATGATCACAAAATTTTTGGAGAGAGTCTTAAAATATTATTAGAAGAGCGAGAAAAAGATTTCATAGTTGATTATGAATCTGATATAGATTTATTTTTTGAGAAATTAAATAAGGAAAGCTATGACATTGCAATAATTGACATAAATTTAAAAAGCGAAAGGACAGGTCTTGACTTAATTAAAGAATTAAAACTTCTATATAAAGATTTAAAAATAATTATTTTAACTTCCTATGATTTGATTAATTACAAGGAACTAGCATATAAATTTGGAGCAAGTGCATTTATTAATAAATCAGCTGATATAGATGAGCTTATTGCAGAAATTTATAAAGTTTACAGGGGAGAAAATAATTTTAAAAATGAAGGGTTGGTAGATGGACTCACAGAGAGGGAAATTGAAATCTTAAAGGAACTCTATAAAGGAAAAACTAAAAAAGAAATTGCAAGTGATTTATATATTAGTGAGAGAACTCTTTACAATCACATTGCAAATATTTATGACAAATTAGATGCAAATAACACTGTCAAGGCCATTAATAAGGCAAAAGAAATAGGTTATATTGATAATTTTTAAAATATTGAATTAAAATATTTTATAAAATAATAATCTTCTCTTTATAATATTAGATATTTTTTGATTATTAATTTATTAAATTATGTTAAAAAAATTAAAACAAAAAGTATTGACAAATTTTTTAAAAAATAGTATTATATTTTTCAAATAGCAAAACCGATAACGAAGAGTAGTAGTTTTTAAAAAGATATTTAGAGAGCGATTCATTTGCTGAAAGAATTGTATATCATTTTTATTAATGAATGGACTTCTGAGGGCGGGAAGAAATAAACTTAGTTTAAAGTAATACCCGACGGGACTTAGCCGTTAAAATAAGACCAATATGATAGTATTGATGTGAGGTGTGCTTTAAGCAAATTTAGGTGGTACCGCAGAAGTTATGACTTTTGTCCTAATTATAGGATGGAAGTCTTTTTTTATTTCCATCCTTCTCACATAAAAAGAAAAGGAGAAAGAAAAATGAAAAAAATTATGTTAATTATTGCAATGCTTATGTTAGTAGGTTGTTCATCACCTAAGGGAAATGATGCTAAGTCAGAGGAAAATAATGCTCCTAAAGCTGAGGCTACGGAAGATAAAGTTTATAAAGTTGGAATACTTCAATTTGCACAACATGGTTCACTTGATAATTGTAGAACTGGTGTAATTGAAGGACTAAAGGAAGCTGGATTTGAAGAAGGAAAAAATTTAGAAATTGATTACCAAAATGCTCAAGCTGATATGGGTATCAACTCTCAAATCGCTGATTCTTTCGTATCAAATAAATACGACATGATTATTTCAATAGCTACACCATCAGCAATGGCTGCTTATAATGCAGCAATGAATACTGATATTCCTGTGATTTATACAGCAGTTACAGATCCAGTTGAAGCACAGCTTGCAACAGAAGATGGAAAGTCAGTTGGAAATATTACAGGAACAAGTGACATACTACCAGTTGATGCACAGTTAAAACTTATAAGAGAAATGCTACCAGATGCTAAAAATGTTGGAATTCTACACACTTCAAGTGAGGCAAATTCAGATTCAATGCTTGCGACATACAAGGAAATTGCTCCAAAATATAATTTTGAAATTGTAGATGAAGCAATAAACACAACATCAGACATTCCTCTAGCAACTGACAATATTCTTACAAAAGTGGATGTAATGACAAATTTATTAGATAACACTGTAGTTAATTCACTTCCACAAATTTTAGATAAAGCTAATGCTAAGAAGATTCCAATTTATGGATCTGAAATTGAACAAGTTAGAATTGGTTGCATTGGTTCAGAAGGTATTGAATACATTTCACTTGGAAATCAAACTGGCAAAATGGCAGCAAAGGTATTAAAAGGAGAAGCTAAAGCAAGCGAAATGCCTTTTGAAACAATTCTTGAACCAAATTTATATTTAAATAAAAAAGTTGCAGAAAATCTTGGGATTAATTTAGATGCTGCACTTACAGGAAGAGCAACAGAATTATTCGAAGAAATTTCTGAACCAACAGCAAAATAGATAAAAGAGATTGAGGGAGAAAAATGGATATTATTATTGGAGTTATAGAACAGGGCCTCACCTATTCCTTTTTAGCTCTGGGCCTCTACATTGCTTATAGCATTTTAGATTTTCCAGATTTGACAGTAGATGGGTCCTTTCCACTGGGAGCTGCTATTACAGTTTTTGCAATATCTGGTGGAATAAATCCAGCACTAGCTTTAATCCTATCCTTTATAGGGGGAGCAATTGCTGGAACATTTACAGGACTAATTCACATTAAATTAAAAGTTCAAGATTTACTTGCAGGCCTAATTATGCAAACTGCTCTTTGGACTATAAATTTAACAGTTGCAGGTAAGGCAAATGTGCCTATATTTAACAAAGACACAATTTTTACATCAGGACTTGCTAGATTAATCCCTGAAAGTTTATCAAAGTACACAGTGCTATTAGTGATGATTCCTATTGTTATAATCGTTAAAATATTACTTGATGAATTTTTAAAAACTAAGGCAGGATTTATTTTAAAGGCATGTGGAGATAATGAAACTTTAGTTAGAACAATGGCAGTTGATCCAGGAGTTGTTAAAATTTTAGGACTTTCTCTTTCCAATGGACTTGTAGCTTTTACCGGCGCACTTGTAGCTCAAGAGCAAAGATTTTTTGAAATCTCCATGGGTACAGGCTCAATGGTAATGGGACTTGCAGCAGTTGTTCTTGGAATTAAACTCTTACAAAATCTATATGTAATGAAGGACACTACAAAGGTTTTAATTGGGTCAATACTTTATAAAGCTTCAATAGCAATAGCTATAGCAATAGGTTTTTCAACAAATTCAATGAAACTAATAACTGCACTAATATTTTTAATTATTCTTGTAATTGGAAGGAAGAATAGAAAGAAGGCCAAAAATGCTTGAACTTAAATCTATTGACAAATCATTTAATATTGGAACTGTAAATGAAACAGTTTTGTTTGATGATTTTAATTTAAAAATAAATAAAGGTGAATTTGTAAGCATAATTGGATCAAATGGATCTGGAAAAAGTACAATGCTTAATTTAATTTGTGGATCTCTTATGCCAGATAATGGAGAAATCTGTGTAGATGGCAAGAATCTAAATAAAATTCCTGAACACAAGAGATATAAATTAATGGGTAGAGTCTTTCAAGATCCAAAGGTAGGAACATCTCCCTCAATGACACTTCTAGAGAATATGTCTATGGCAGACAACAAGGGCAAGTCATGGAATTTAACTAGAGGCATTAACAAAAAGAAAATTGACGAATATAGAGAAATGCTAAGACCAATAGGTCTTGGACTTGAAGATAAGCTATATGATAAAGTTGGTTCTCTATCAGGAGGGCAAAGACAATCTGTGGCACTTCTAATGGCGACACTTGTTCCAATAGAATTTTTAATTCTAGACGAACACACAGCAGCACTTGACCCAAAGACAGCAGATATAGTAATGGAAATGACAAATAAAGTCGTAAGAGAAAAAAAACTAACTGCACTAATGGTAACTCACAATCTTAAATACTCTCTACAATATGGCGACAGAATGCTTATGATGCATAAAGGCCATGCAGTTATGGATAAATCTGGAGAAGAAAAGAAAAATACAAATCTAGATGATATACTTGATAAATTTTATGAAATAAGTATTGAGTCAGGAAACTCTCTCTAATCTTAAAAAAAACCTCTCAACCATTTTATATGGAAGAGAGGTTTTCTTATTAATTCAAAAAATTATTTTGTTTTTATATATATTTCAATTAACACCATCAAAAATAAATTTACCACTTGTGTCTAATCTAAATTCAGCGATACCAGATCTAAAATGACCAATGTCATAAGGTTGAAAAAAATCACAATGAGCAGATTTGTGATTTCCATCAATAACATCTCTTCTAGGGAAATTGGCTCCTTCGATGAAGTAAGTATTTAAACTATGAATATATCCTTGACCGTATCTATCAGAATACGCTCCAGTTAAATTACTTTGATATCCACCATAAGCTGTACCCATATCACTAACATCAAATCCTACTTGATATCTAAAGCTATCAGTAATTCTTCTTTCTCCGTTAGCTAAGAGATTTATCATTTCCTTAGGAAAAACCAATGCATCCTCTGCGATATTATTATCATCATCATTAGATTTTGGATAGTTAACAGTTACTATTAAACCATCATAATTATTATAAGAATTGTAAGATAAAGTAGAATTAATATCATTTTCAAGAAGTTCTCTGCACTTTGAATTTAATATTCTGTCTATCTCTTCAATAGATTTATCGCCAAAAATTTTTTCTTGGTCTTTTAAAGAATATCCTACAGTAACAATTTTCTTCACTTTAGGATTTTTTGTAATTCTATCTTGAGCGAAAGCTATGCAAGGTATACTAATAAAAAACACTAATAAAAAATAGAAAAACTTTTTCATATTAAAACCTCCAATAAAATTTTAAAATACAGTAACTTAAATAAATTCTTTAAACATTGGTATCATCTCTTAAGAAATTTAAATATTTTCACCTTCCTAAATTATAGAATTATGAATCAACTTTTAAATTTTTCATAAATTTTTCTAATTTGTGGAATTCTTCTTCGCTATTTTTATAATCATCTATGCTCTTTTTAGTTTGATAAGATAAAAATTCATTTGCCAATTTATCATCATAGGAAAATATAGTTCCAACATTATTTTTATAATTTATTTCCTTTGCATCTGTTAATATTAGTAAGTAAAATGAATTCACAACATAGGGTTTTAAATTAATTTTAGAATAATCTTCATCATTATTAAAAATAATGTTAATTGTTTTATCTTTTATTTCTATTTTGTATGGGTCTTTGTTTTCCCAATCCAATTGATTTATTAATTTTTCGACATTTTCCTTGTGGCTTAAGTCAGTTTTTAAAGAATATAAATTAGCTTTTGAGCAAGATGTTGTAAAAATTAAAATAAAAGTCAACATGAGAACTTTTTTAATCATAGAATACTCCTTTAATAAAAATTTACCGATTTATTTAATTAAATTATAACGTTTTCACAAGTTGTTGTCAATTATTTTTAGTATTTCCATAAAAATACCCTCCTTACTATTTTGTTAAGTAAAGAGGATATATAAAAAATAGATTTTTTTAATCTATTCTACTTGGTCTACTTGTGTGAATAAACTTTTCGTTTTCTTCGCCGAGGACAAATTGTGCAGATGCAGTAACTAATATGTGAGTAATGTAGAAAAATATTAATAATTAAAACTTTTTATATTATATATTTTTAAAATCTAAAAGATTTGTTGTATTTTAAATTTGTATTAAAAATGTTTTTTTCAGATTTTTTATAAAGAGTAATAGCATAATCTTTACTCGTGATATAGACTATATAATTTATTCCATTCCAAAATATCAAATTATTACTATTATTTATATTGAAAGAAAAAGTATTTTTATTAATTTTTGTTAGTTTTGTATTTATGTAATTATTTCCATCATCAACTATGATTTCATTTTCTTTTTTAATATTAAAATTAAAAGAACTTTGTGATTCATAATAACCAACAAAATTTTTCTCGTCAGGATTAGATATATTAGTTTTTAGCAAAAAAATAGCATTAGTAAATAATGATAAAATAAATATGGGTATAATAATCTTCTTTAGCATAAAATCACCATCTATAATTATTATATCAACTTTTAAAAAATTTTAAAGAAAACTCTATAATATAAAAAAACCTCTCAACCAATTTATATGGAAGAGAGGTTTTTTTATACTTCTTCTATTTAATCTATTCTACTTGGTCTACTTGTGTGAATAAACTTTTCGTTTCTTCACCTAGCACAAATTGTGCAGATGCAGTAACTACTGTGTAAACTAATATAGATGCTAAGTTTGCTGTTACAGAGTCATGGTCAAATCTAGGTGATACTTCACATATATCAAAACTTAGTGGTTTATTAGATGTAAATATATGCTTTAAGAAAAGTAGTACCTTTTCTGGGTCAAGACCTAGTGGCTGTGGTGCTGATACACCTGGTGCAAAGGATGAAGTGAAGCAGTCCATACATATTGTGATGTATAGATGATCTTGCTTTGCAATATATCTGTCAAGTTGATGAACAATATTAAAGAAATCTCCATTGATTATGTCCTTTGCTAGAACATATTTAGCACCCAGATCTTCTGCAGTTTCAAAAAGAGATAGAGTATTGGAGTGTCTTTGAATTCCGAGTACATAGTAAGAATAATCTGTGCCCTTTTCTTTAGTATAATCTGCAATTTGTCTAAACATTGTTCCGCTTGTTCCGTGACCTTTTTCATATGGTCTTAGATCAAAGTGTGCATCAAAATTTATAATGCCAAGCTTTTTATCTTCTTTGTCATCTAAATAATCACTTAAACCTTGGTAATGTCCATAGGCAGTTTCGTGACCTCCACCTAAAACTATAGGGAAAAGTCCAAGTTTTAAAACTTCTTCTACTGCTTTTCCAAGTTCTTTTTGACTTGCATCAAGTGTGGTAAATTTACTTGACACATTTCCGCAGTCAAATATTTTTACTTCTTCAGAGAATTGACAAGGAAGTTTTGCAAGTTCTTTTCTAATTGCAGAAGGTCCAGCAGATGCCCCGAATCTTCCTTTATTAAGTTCAATACCTTGATCTGATTCAAAACCAAGTATTCCAAATCCAAGTTTTCCTGTGAAAGGTTCATTTTCTTCGTTATTTAAATCAATTGGTTTAACCCATTGATGCCATCTGTATGAATAGTAGTCGTTTTCGTCATCGACACGTCCTGACCAAACAGACATATCTTGTGGGCTATAATAATTTATCATTTTACACCTCAATTAATTAACTTTATTCTTAGGAGTATCTCCATTTTTAAATGCTATTAGATTATCCTTTGCATTTTCTCCCATTTCAAGTCTTGCGTCATAAGTTGCATTGCCTAGATGTGGTGCAAGAATTACATTGTCTAAATCAAGAAGTTTTTCATTAACCTCTGGTTCAAATTCGTATACATCAAGTGCAGCACCGGCAATTGTTTTATTAATAAGTGCATCAGCAAGAGCCTCTTCATCTACAATAGGGCCACGTGAAGCATTTATTAAAATAGCGGAGTCTTTCATCATTTCAAGTTCTTTTGTAGAAATCATGTGATGAAGTTCCTTTGCATAAGCTGTGTGAAGACTTAAAAAATCAGAATTTGCAATTACATAATCTCTGTCTTTATAAGTTAGTGGATACTCTTTTTCAAATTCTTCTTTTCTATTTCGTGAATAGTATAAAACTTCCATGCCAAATGCACAAGCTCTTTTTGCAAGATTTTTGCCAATATTTCCTAGTCCTATGATGCCAAGAGTCTTGCCTTTTAGTTGATGTCCTAGGTAGAAAGTTGGTCTCCAGCCGTGGAAGTTTCCTTCTCTTGTCAGTTTATCTCCGGAGACAATACGTCTTGCAGCTGAAAGCATTAGTCCAAAGGCAAGCTCTGCAGTTGATACTGCAGATGAAGGAGCAGGAGCATTTGTTACAATAATATCTTTTTCTTTAGCGTATTCTATGTCGATGTTGTCAAAGCCTGCGCCGTAGTTTGCAATAATCTTAAGATTATTTGCAGCATCTATAATGTCCTTATCAATTTTATCTGATAGAGGACATAGTAGAGCATCATGTCCTTTTATTTTTTCCTTTATCTCGTCATGAGTTAGTGGGACATTGGAATTGTGATATGTTATTTCAAAGTTTTCATTAAGTTCATTGTAAATTTCTTCTGGTATTTCGCTTGTAATTAATAATTTCATTTAATCACCTCAATTACATTCTACCATATTATATAAATTATGATAAAAGAAATAGAATTAGAAGGTGGGAAAACGTATTGACAAAAAAACAAATTAGTATATAATTAAATAAATTATTATTATGAAAGGAACCTATATAGAAATGGACTATTATGGAAAAATATACAAATTAATTAAATATTTTTTATTTTTAGTAACGTCATTGATATTGATGGGATTTGGATATTTTTCTAGTGTAGCTGGAACAGGTCTTAATATAATTTTATTTTATATTAAGACGCTATATTGGAGATTTACTGGAGAATATTTTGATAGTATTAAGCCTGCAATATTATTTCAGCACATTGATAATCTCATTGGAATGATAGGGTTTGTTTTATTTTTATATACAGTAATAAAAATACTATTACTTTTAAAAGAGAAGGATTAAAATGAAATAGACTTACGAAAAGAAGTTAGGAAATTTTCTTAACTTCTTTTTTATATCGCATAAATCTTTTAAAACTTAATATCTTCATATATAATAAATAGGTTGAAAGGGTGAGAGTATGGATGTAAAAGAAAATAAACTAGGGACTATGCCAATTCCAAAATTATTATTTCAAGTTTCCTTTCCCATAGTTATATCCATGTTTATACAGTCAATGTATAATCTAGTGGACTCCTACTATGTTGGGAAAATTAGTGAAGCTGCCTTTAGTGCAATTTCAATTGCATTTCCTGTACAAAATATAATGGTGGGAATTGCAGTTGGAACAGGCGTTGGTATGAACTCATTATTATCGAGATACTTGGGAGAAAAAAATTTTAATAAGGCCAATAGAGTTGCTGAGACTGGATTATTTTTAGCAATATGTTACGGAATTATATTATTTATATTATCTAGAATTATTCCACATTCTTATGCAGCAGCTCAAGTTGACGATGCTGAAATTATTGGACTTACAGTGGACTATTTAGAAGTTGTAATGGGTCTTTCCATGGGAGTATTTATGCAAATCTTTTTAGAAAGAGTATTGCAGTCTACAGGAAGATCAGTCTTAACAATGCTCACTCAGCTTATTGGTGCAGTAATAAATATAATCTTAGATCCAATATTTATATTTGGATATTTTGGACTTCCAGCCATGGGAGTAAGAGGGGCTGCTATTGCAACAGTAATTGGACAAATTATTGGAGCATGCTGCGGAGCATTTTTTGAATATAGATTAAATCCAGAACTTAAAATCAAAAAGCCAGCAATTGATTTAAGTATTATAAAGGATATATATATAGTAGGAATTCCATCAACTATTACAGTTACAATTCAGTCCTTTACAATCTATGTACTAAATAGACTACTATCTGGCATATCAACATCAGCAATTGCTGCCGTTGGAGCTTATTTTAAAGTTCAGTCTTTTGTATTTATGCCAACCTTTGGTATTAATAATGGGGTTGTGCCAATTATTGCATATAATTATGGAGCTAGAAATAAAGAGAGAATTTTAAAGACTATGAAGCTTGCCTTTGCTGCAGTAACAGTGATGATGCTTGTGGTATCTGCAATAATAATGATTTTCCCAAGAGAGATACTTGGCATATTTTCTGCATCTGATGAAATGCTAAAAATTGGCGTGCCAATGCTTAGAATCTGTGCCACTTCTTATATATTTGCGGGGATATCAATTGTGGGAACAAGTATTTTCCAAGCCTTTGGAAATGGAATATTGTCTCTACTTGATTCAATCTTAAGACAAATTATAGTTCTGCTTCCAGTTGCATATATTGCTGTAACTTATTTTTCAGTAAATGAAGTTTGGTGGGGCTATACAATTGCAGAATTCTCATCTGTATTATTTGTAATGTATTTCATGAATACTTTTGTAAAGAAAAAACTATCTCTTATTTAGATTATACTTCTAAATCTTGAAAAAAAGTGAGAATTGATGTATTATGAACATATCTATAAAACTCGAGGAGGATAAAAATGGCTAAGGCAAAATTTGAAAGAAATAAACCACATGTTAACATTGGAACAATAGGTCACGTTGACCACGGTAAAACAACACTTACAGCTGCAATCACAGCAGTACTACACGATAGATACGGATCTGGAGAATTCATAGACTACGCAAACATTGACAAAGCACCAGAAGAAAGAGAAAGAGGAATCACAATCTCAACATCTCACGTAGAATACGAAACACCAAACAGACACTACGCACACGTAGACTGCCCAGGACACGCTGACTATGTAAAGAAT
>Ga0129315_1000180_pt1 | contig 68413 bp, 56 predicted proteins | sample Cm827metagenome_FD_94432 | JGI IMG/M metagenome (GOLD analysis project Ga0129315, IMG submission 94432) | Eastern black-and-white colobus group fecal microbial communities from Wisconsin, USA - Cm827 metagenome | ecosystem: Host-associated > Mammals > Digestive system > Large intestine > Fecal... | reverse complement strand
TTTTTGATTTTATTGCAGCACCAAGTTAAGTGAAATTTCTGACATGACCAAGTGTCTCGAGAACTTTGTTTCTCAGACACTTGGATTTATTACAAGATTTTGTGCTGCGGAATTAAGGTATCAGGGAAGATTCTCATCATTGGCAATGGAGGAATAAAAAGAGTCAAAAGATATGAAGATGATCCAATTTTACTGGATATAGTTAACAAACTGCGCTCCATTGAGCATCAAATTTTCATAGGAACACGTAAGATTCATGCTGATTACGACGATTACCAAAAAGTTAAAATAATTATTGAAGCTATCTCCATATAATTTTATTATGAAAAAGAATCCTTTATTTGATAGATGCGTTGCCAATGTTACTCCTGAGGTGATGGAGGAGGTTAACCTTAATATTGACATTGCAAACCGCATTTACGATCTTCTCAAGAAGAAAAAGATGACACAGCGCGAGCTGGCAACGCGGATGGGCAAACGCGAATCGGAAATTTCAAGATGGCTCACCGGATCTCACGGATTCACGACCAAGACACTGGCGAAGATTGCCTCCGTGCTTGGCGAGCCCGTGGTAGAGATAAAAAAAGCACCCAAAGTGAAATACGTATTCGTTCCGGCAAAAGAATTTATAACCCCGTCCGATTCTTATGATGGAACTTATAACAGCCAGAGTTTCAAATGTTTTCACGCGACATCCCACAATTAATCAACTATGGCGGAAGATAATGTAAATATCCAGATGAGGCTTATTTCCGTCAGCGAAGTAAGCTTTATGATGTCTCCGGGAAAAATAGGGGACGATGTCAATCCTGATGCAGTTCAGATTGGTTTTTCAACACAAATTCAACCCGATATCGAAAACGACACCTTCAACTTGTTTTTCGGTACTCGTTATGAACTTGACGGAGATGTAGTGCTTGAGTGTTTGTACAAATTCGAGTTTGAAGTAAAAAATCTCCGCCAGTTCATCGTTTATAACGAGGACCAAAGCATTACGGTCAACCACATCATGCCTCACTTCCTAAGTGTGGCAATAGGAACGATGCGTGGAATTCTGGTCGTCAAGACTGCAGGAACAAACTGCTCCAAGTATCCCCTGCCAATGATAAATGTGAACCAATTGAATGTGAACCTATCCAACAAAGAATAGACATTCGAAAGACACAGACCGCATCTCAGGACTTCTTGCAAAAAGCAATTACTTGCGAGACGCTTTTACATTGGTGGCGCCTTTGTAGAGGACCCGGATGTCGCCTTTCGTTTCACGGTACAGGGTAATCGAAAGGTCAATCTCGAGATAGCTTCCGTCGTCGGACAGCTTGTAGTGGTTCAGTCGGACACCGGAGACGGACTTGTTGCCGCTCAAGTAATTTTCACCTTCGGTGCGCTCCTCAAGAGGAATCTGCATTGTCGCAATGCCAGGGAGGTCAATGTCAATGACAGATAGATGGAACGGGATGTGCCCCGTATCTTTGCAGCGGCAGCGATATCCGGTAACATTGACACGGACTTTGCCTTCATCATAGAAAGCCCACTTCTGGTTACCATCAGTTTCGCCGCCGATCGCACTGGTCATGGCGCAGAAATACTCATTGTCCACGGTTACACAACCGACAGCCACCTCAGGTTTGAATTCATCGCAGGAGACAAATCCAGCCAAGGCAACAAGGAAAGGGAGGAATAAATGTCTGGTGCTCATAATATATGGTTTTAAGGGTTTCTCTCTACATACAATGCATTGATATCTAATCCCTTGCATCCACCTCGACAATCTAAGGGACGCGCAAGATGAATTTGCGGACGAAAACATTTTCGACTGCGCCTCTTATATCGAGTTGCTTATTGGTTATGGTCAATGTGGTTTTGCCTGATTTTTTAGGTACAACAGTAAGAGTCAACTCGATAGGAGAAATATAACCGCCAATCTCGACAATAGAAGGATCATCAAGATTAAATCGCCTGTCATCATTTTTATCCCATTCGAATTGGCAAGATTTCAACAGCACATAAGGCTTTCCATATCTATCATCTATATTCAACTTCGAGACATCAATTTCTTCTCCATCTTCAAGTCCCGATCCAAGGTACGAATAACCAGTATAAGAAGGATAAATATTAAACCTGTGCTCGTATGCATAAATGCGATATCTTTTCACCAGTTCCATATTCCCATCTTTCGGGGTAATCTGAAACACTCCGGAACCGGCTTTCAATGCTTTAATGTACGCCCTGTCATTAACTGACAATTCAAATTCACCATCCGGATAAAGGGTCTGGTTGGGCAAAAACTCCCAAATAAAATCATCTGCTTTAGCCGATGGAGGATCGCATGTGAACGGCAATTCTATAGGGTTTTCCGCATCGCGCCAAATAGGGAAAAAATCATCAGGAATCGTATAGGAATTTATCTTCCTCGGCACACAAACCTTGCACTTCGCCACATGGCTTGCATTATTTGTCCAGGCAGCAATTATAGCCCTGCCGGTGCCGGTCGCGGTCACCAGACCATTCTGATCCACGGTCGCAACCTTGTCGTCGTCACTCGCCCAGCGGATATTCACCCCGGAAGCCCCCTCTGGCAGATTCGTGACCTTCAGATTGAAGGTCTCCCCTATTTTCAGGTCAATGCTTTCCTTATTCAATTCCAGATCAGGCCCCTCAGCAGAATCCTTCTTGCATCCGTCCAATACCAATGCCAATGCTGCCGCCACGGCGCCCATAATAATCACCCTATAAAATGGTCTTTTCCTGATTTGTCAGTTTTTACAGTTTATAACCAATCCTCGATTTCCGCAAAGAAAGGAAATCCCCAGCAAAATTCCTATACGTAATTTTACGTATTTTCGAGATTTACCCCTTGCTCTCACAGATTGATTTCATTGTCTTAAAACAACAAAACACCAATTTGTCTTGTATTTGTTGTCCATAAACAATAAAACCGCAGAATTCGTTATGGCGAGACTCGCAAGGTGAATTTGCGGACGTAGGTATTTTCGACATTGGCAAGACTGGCAAACAAATCGTAAAGACGACCCAGTCTGTCAGGAACCAGACGACCGGCAGCAAGCCGACCAGCGACAACCGCCTCCATGCGCGTTTATTGCAACGCCATCAGTATCTTTCCACAACTCTCCAGGCCTGAACTCCGTAATCCTAGCGGAGGGACGATGGTCGCCATCCGTCGTCATTGAAATCACATTGCCATTAGCAGAATAGAGAAATGCGGAGAATAGGGCCGTCGCGCAAAATAGGATGTGTCTAATTTTCATTTGAAGCAAATCTATCAGCAATTACTCTGCATGTAACGATGCAATCCACTCGAACAACGAAGCCGGAAAATCCTGCCATTGGCCCCAATGATGACCACCTGTCTCATGCGGTATCTCCTTGACGGGAACGCCTGCTTTCCTCAGAGCCTCGCAATATGCGTGGCTATTTTCGTTCGGCTTCACGATATCATCATCGATAGAATATGCGACGTACGCCGGAGGTGTGGCCGAAGTCACGCGCTTTTCAACTGAATATGTGTCAATCAGTTCCTGCGAAGGAGACGCTGTTCCGAGAAACATTGTCATCGAACCGGTGTGCGTCTTGCCCGGATCCATTGATATGACTGGGTAGCAGTCAATCTGAAAATCTATTTTCTTTGGATGTATAGCCGACATAAGTGCAGCCAGATAGCCTCCCGCAGACTCGCCCATCACCCCGAGTTTCGAATATCCGCCGAGCATGGCCTTTCCTGTAAGCATCATTTCGATGGCGTTCTCACAGTCGGTCATTGTCCTCCGGCGGTCGCGATTCGGCAAGCGGTACATGACAATCGCAAGAGTAATACCCTTTCCTTTGCAGTAATCGACAATCTGGCTTATACAGCCGGGAGTATGATTAGCGAATCCGCCTCCAGGGAAATAGACAATGCAGTCGGTGTTGTCCTTAGCGTCGGAATAGTAGATGTCGGCATATCCATCGGCCGATGGAAGCACAGCCCTCACACATTCATCCGAACCGCCCAAGGCCGGAACGACTACATAGGTATAGTCCCGTAACTTCATCGCCGGGTTGTTCGATTCGAGTTTTAGAGGAAGGAGAAAAGCCTTTGCGGAAGACAGTTTGCGCAGCTTTTTCTGGTCAATGCGGACAACTATCTCTCCGGAAGTCTCCATTTTCCTGACCACTACCGTCCCTATGCTGTAGCAATCTTCCGGCATCATCACGACGGACGCGCCATTTTCATTCTCGTATGCCGCAAGTGCCTTAGGATAAGCCTCGGCAGTGAATGTCACATCCTCAAGAACCGATGCTTGGGAATATTTGCCGTCAAGAACCTTGAACGTCAAAGTCACCTCGTCCGCCAGCGTAAGTATCTTACGGGCAGTCATCACAGCAGTCCTCTCACCGTTATCTTCCACTGCCGCAGGCCTACAGCAAACAGCCAAGGTCAGCAGAATCACTGCCGGGAAAACAAACAATCTTTTCATTTTCAATTTTTCTCAGAGGTGTGAGAAACCGTCAGGCAGTCCAAGGCCACCTTCGATGATGTCACGCCTGATATGCGAACATCATTCTCCCCCTTGAGGAACTCCACATCGAACGGAATCTCCACGAATGCGGAATCCGTCGTGGCAACCGATACGTGATGTGCCTTTCCGTTCACAACCAAATCAAAATCAACCGCTTCCGGCGAGGAAAACCGAACGGAGATTCTGTATTTTCCGCCCTTGAGGCTGAAGACGTCTGCCCATTCGAGATAATTCGTCGGGGAGTTTCCGAGGTTCATCGCCACGGCGCGTCCGGAAGCCCCCTCGACAGGGATGTACTTCACGCCCGTCCCGCGTATTGCGGTAAAGTCCGGACAATAGCCCCACTCCGCCTCATAGAGGACAGGTTCAATCCGCTCACCCTCTACCTTAAGAATCTTCGCTGTGTGAGGCTGAAGTGTCATCTCTATGACTCTGGACGACGCAAGGTCGGATCGCAGGTTGAGGTCGCGCAACTTCATCTCCCCGGCGAACTCCAGCACGTCGGCCGGCACGCTGAACGAGGCAGCCGAGTCCGAAGGGTTATAGAGCGCGACGGCCCTCGCACCTCCGTGGCGACGCAGGATATCCTTCGCGAAGACATATGTCTCACCTTCGTGCTGGACCACATGGGCCTGAAGCCCGAGCGGGTCCTGATTCACGGCAATCAATTCCGGGTTGGTGATTATCCGCATAGTCTCCTCCGGAATGTACTCTATGTCACAGCCCAGAAGCAGCGGCGAGCTCATTATGCACCACATCCCGAAATGCGCCTCCTCCTCGGCATAGCTAAGTCCGAGCCCGTCCTCCCAGAACGGAGAAGGCTTGATGTTGTAGCCTACCGCGAGCATATCCATGTCGTTGTAGTGCCCGTCATGTGCATAAGCTGACAGATAGAGATTTTTCTCCACGATGTGCCGGACCGAAGACCAGACGGGACGTATGTCCTCCGAAATCCGCCACGAGTCTGCAAGCTTCTCAACCCATGTCCCCGGATAATCCCAGCGGCATACATTGATGTCGATGTGCCTGCCAGCCACGCTGTCAATCACCTGACGGATTTCCTCATAGCGGTTCCTTTCCTCAAGACGGCGATGAATGCCACCGCAGTAGTCAATCTTGATGAAGTCGAAGTTCCAGTTGTTGAAATACTGATCAGCGTCCTGTACATCGTGCATCCAGAGACCCGCACCAATTCCGTTCAGGTCCTTGTTGTAGCTCGACCCGCAGGTGTTGTCTCCGGCGTCGGAATAGATTCCGGCCTTCAGGCCGAGAGAGTGGATGTGGTCGGAGATGGAGCGCATCTGCGCTGAGCCACCAGGAAACCTCTGCGGATGCGGAATCATATAACCACGCTGGTCGCGGTAGCCGAAAAATCCGTCATCGATGTTGACGTTTCCGTAACCGGCGTCCTTAAGTCCACGTTTGACAATAAGGTTGGCCTGATGAATGATTATGGAGTCGGAAATATCGACCATATAGGCATTCCACGAGCTCCAGCCCATAAGAGGAGGCTTCACTGCCTGCGGCTGACGAGAGGTGCATGACACGATGAGTGCGAAGACGAGGAAAATGGGATATATTTTCTTCATATATTCTTGATATTCAGCTTATTCTCAACAATCGAGATGATTCGATTTTCTACTTATAGCTTTTTTCGATGTTCCGGTAAGTTTCCTCATCGACATGGATGATGCAGCCGTGGCGGCCGTCCTTCGGAGGATAGAAGCTAGTCGCATCCTTCCACGGTGCGCCCTGAATCGCCAAGGCCTCACGCATCTCATAGACATGCTCGCCATAATTCTCGTAGTAGAGCCTGAATTTGCCCTCCGGAGTGCGGATTATAATCGGGGCTTCGCGCCAGTTCGGACTTACGGAAGGCCCGGGGTTGGAGTAAGGGCCGAGCAGATTGTCCGACGAGGCAATCCTTATGGACTTGTGGGTTTTAGGAGCCTTGTCCTCCCAGCGTTCGTCCTTTATGATGGCGTAATACTTGCCGTTGAACTTTCTGATTATCACATCAATGAGTGAGATGTCGGAATCAGCACCGGTAAAATAAATCGGGGCAAGGTCACCGCCATCCTGGGCCGCGAAGAGGCGTTTCGGCCTCGTAAAATTCACGAAATCCTCGGTCAGAATATAGCAGGTCTTCATGGTCTCCCAATTTTTTCTACCGTACATGTCACGCTCCTCATCGGTCTTGGCTTCCTGCATTTTCCTGTAATACTCGCCGGCGTGCCAAGTGATGATGAACTGGTGACTGTCCTCATCATAGAACATTTTCGGCGCGCCCACGAACGGAATCTCATTATAGACACCGAGATGGTCCACGACAAACTTCTCTCCGTCGAGAACTTTATTCTTCCATACGACAAGGTCTGTCGTGTGCCAGAGCACCAACGACTCTGTCGACGATCCACGCACCACTCCTATCATATACCACCTTCTGTCAGCCTTCCCGAACACGTCCGGCCCCTCGCAGATGTCCGGATGGCCGAAATAACTGTCAACAATCACTTTCCCTCCGTTCAGCGTCTCCCACGAAAGCCCGTCACGGGAAATCGAATAGAACAGGGAACCGTAGTTCGCGTTCGTCATGTGCGCGAAGAGGTAGCCTCCCTGCCCGTCTTCGGGCTTTGATGGCTTGTCCGTCGGTTTTGTCGTCTCCGGAGCGTCGCTCCCTGGTGTACAGCCGGCAAGAAGAACTGTTCCTCCCGCGGCAAAGGCAAGGTGCAGCGCCGCAGTGCACAGAAGCACCTTGCCTAAAAATGTTCTGATAATCTTCATTGTATGTTTACTTCTTTTGCACTATTCCACCTCAGCGGTGTTTCCCTGCACAATGCCGTCGACATAGATTTCTGCGATTTCACAAGGAGTGTTGCCGCGATAGCCGGCAGTCGGGCGAATCTTCAGATACCTTCCGGTCCTGTCGGCCTTGCTTACAGTCTCTGGCACGTCATACCAGAACAGGCCATATTCTTTAGGGATGCCAGTCGCCGTCAGGACAAGTTTCCAGTCATTGCCGTCATTGGCCGTGTTGTAGTTTTCCAATGTTCCCCCTCCTGTCCAGTAAGGATAGTCAGCATTCGTTCCGGCACTCTTGAACGACCAGGTCGTCCCGACATAGAACTCGCAGTCTTTAAGGTCGTGGTTGAAAGGCCAACTTTCAGGCAGCTTCCCTATGCCTATTCTGCCTACTTCGACTTCTTTCTTGAAGTCAAAGACAAAAACAATGTCAGGAATATCCCTTCGCCACTTCATATTCATTGAAACGGTTCCTTCGCACGAACTTCCATAATTCAAGTCGTCTGTCTGTCCGTCCCAAACCGGCATGTCATAATTCTGAATCCATGCCGAGGTCAGTTTTCCATCAATCATGTTCTGTACTTTTCCCCATCCGGCAGGATTGTCATCATTCACAAATTTGCATTCCCACTCAGTTTGGTCAAGACTCTCCATAACAACCCGCGCCGCCTTCGCCAAATCAAGTCCGAGAGGATATATCCCGTTTCGTCCGAATGTCCGCGCCTCCGACATATTGAATACATAATAGGCCTTGTCCGTCCTAACCTTCACCTTTCCGGTGTATGTACCCGGAGCGATGACCATTCTCACGGAGCCGGAATGGTCCTTGTCCGTGCCCACCACGGCGTCAGACTCCGTCCTCGCCACATTTGTCAGAGGCGCGGCGAAATCGCCTTCAGCCCTCGCGGAGGTGAGATCAATGGCAAGCGTATTCTCATCATCTGGGTTGACATTCTGCACATTTATTTTGAATTCGCCGACGATGTTCTTGTCCGCCTCGAAAATCACATCCCGGACAATCTCGTTCTGATATTTTCCATCTGTCGAAAATACCCGGAAATCAAGCAGTGCACCGAGATTGAGGAACTTCACCTCTTGGAGCTTATTGTCTGCCCCCACAAGCATATCCTCTGTAAAAGTGAAAGGCACGCTCACCATCGGCATCGCAGCTCCGTCAAACTTGCCTCCCTTATGGGTCTGCACAAGCGGAATTGTTATGCTCTGCATCGGATCAGCATTGACAGGTTCCCGCCGGTCATTGAATTTTCCGTTATCTATAGGGAGTACACGCGGAGATACCACGCATATACGGTCACCGGCCTTCATCTCAAGATTCGTAGTAAACCCGAAAATCGGACGTGGCTCGGTTGTCTGTATGGATGTCCTCTGGGTATAGGCAATCTGCCCATCTTTTTCCAGCGAAAATCCGAGATAGTCACCTGTTTCAAAAACGAGATGGTCGTCGCTCATATCTGACTTAACGGACGGAAATTCCTCGTTCACTACCGCAAATCTGTATGTATATGGCGTATTTTCCTCAATTCCCGCAACCTTCGAGCATGAAACAGCATTCATGGCTACAATCATTGCAGTGGCGGCAAAAATTATGTTTTTCATGGCTATTTTCTCCTTGAACTATAGTTCATAATACGGGTCTGTATCGAAGATTTCGGTTCCGTTAGTCTCATCAAAACGGCGTTCCGATGCTGCAAATCCTGATTCTGTAAAGACGTACTCCACAACAAGTGTCGGAGGGTAATAATCCCTCCCACAGAGGTTAGATTTTTCTGATTTCATACTCATTTGTTTAGATGTTATTATGTGTTATTCTTCTCAACCAAAGGCACTTTATTTATTCGGTTTTTTCATTTTACCGGATAGCCATCGATGGACACAAGCTCGCTGACATAGAACTCGGCGATGTTCAGGGCCTTCGGATTAAGGCCCTGAAACAGTTCAATCGGACGTATCTTCACATAGCGCCCCTTCACCGGCGTCTGCACTTTAGACCAGTATTCCCTATTCGCCCAGTCCAACTCCACTGTAGTCAAGAGTTTCCAGTCGTTCCCCTCGTCGAGAGTGTTGTAATTCGCGATGCTGCCGCCATCCCGAACGGTCTTGAATTCAAAGGCCGACTCGGCATAGACCTCGCACCTCTTGACTTTTCTCTCATTCTCCCTGACTGACTGGAGAATACCCGCACCGCCGAGGTTGTACTCGCGACCGAGGTCAATCACCATAATGATATTAGGGACCTCACGACATCCCTGGAACAGAGTAGGAACAATCGAATGCAGGTTCTTGTCGGCAGGGTCATACTCATAGTCATCCCATGATGGATTGGAATTGTCGCCGTTCCATTGCGTTCCCCATGTGGTCTCCGGTCTTCCGTCAAAGGCATAAGTGGCAAACCACTGCAAATCAAGCGTTGCTCCATACCAATGTTCCTGTGAATTGACATAGATGAGTTTCCAGTCCTTGCGGTCAACTGGACGGTAAACATACTTCGGATTGGTAACAACAAGATAGCGGACCTCCTCTGAAACTCCGACCGGGAATGAGGCGGCGTCAAACTTTAGCGGAAGAAGATAGGTCTCGTCAGAGTTCAGGCCTTCACGGCTCAGATGCAGCCTGCCTTTCACTATTTCCTTTTTGGCTTCGACGTCAACACCGTCAAAAGACCACGAAGACTCAGGAATCAGTTTGTAGGAAGTGGAATTCTTGCTGTTGTACTCATCCACCAGCGTCTCAAGCCCTACCCTAACAATCTTTCCGACAAAGGTGGAGAGATTGCTTTCGCTGTACTCGACCTTGGCCTCTATGTCACAATCTATCTCCCTCAGAGAAATCTCCTCGCTGATGTCGGAGCGGTCCGGCCAGACGACCTTCGGCCCGTTGATGTCAAACTTCCAGAGAATCGTGCTGCTTGAGGTGTTCACAGTGTCAGTTTCACTACGGAGAACCACCGGAAGCACAAGTGTCTTGCCCTTAGCTTTCAGGGCCTGACGATAAATGTTTTCGGGAGAGAAAGTTATTGGGATATAGCGGCTGCGCGTACTGCCTTCGAGGACAATGTCGTCCCCGCCTCTTATCGAATATGACTCCGAAGCAATTATCTCAATGCTCCCGCTCTCATACCCGAAAGTCTCACACGCCTTTTCGAGTTCCATGACCTCAATCCTCGCGAATGCGTCGTTGTCGGGGTTGCCACCGCCCTTGAGGACAAGAATCGAGTCCTTGTATTCCTTGACGGTGTTTCCGCTGCGCAGCTCCCTCACACCGCTGTTCTTGAGCGAAAGGATGCGGTTGTACTTGTCTGGGAAGAGCTTGTAGTCCTCATTGCAGGAGAGGAGGAGCAGTGCGCATAATGTGGTGATTACTAATAATACTCTTTTCATCGCTGTTATTCGTTTCAATGTTCTCTCATCAATATCCAGGAGCCTGGACCATGTTAGGATTGGAATAGACCTCATTGTTTGAGACCGGCAGCAGGTACATCCTGTCGTTCCAGCTGAACGGCTGGCTTATATCAACCACTTCGTTGAATGAGGCGAAGGACGGGGAGGTCTGGACTGCATTGAGTCCTTTCCAATTGCCGGAGGAAAGCCTCTCGCGTCCCTGAAGATAGCGACGCAGGTCGTAGTAACGGTATCCCTCAAGGTAGCACTCGACAAAGCGCTCGTCCATCACGGCTTGAAGCGCGGTCTTGCCCTTCTCCGCAAGCAGAGCCTCAGTCCACGGGGTTATGCCAGCGCGTTTGCGCACCTTGTTCATATAGACTATGGCCTCAGCCTCGTTGCCGCATTGCGCTTCGCACTCAGCGAGCGAAAGATACATCTCCGCAAGGCGGACAATCGGGAAAGGAGTTTTACAGGAGGCGTAGTTGTTGCTCCAGCCCGTACCGATATACTGGAAGTTCGGATGAACCCACTTCTTGTTGAGCCAGCCTGTCACGACATAGTTTCTCGTGCCCCAGATGGCAGCGTCATAACCGGTCTTCGTGTTGTTCCTCATTTCACAATAGAGCGGATTTCCCGCCGCAATCTTCGTCGAATATTCGTCTCCGTCAAATGATATTGCGGCATAATAGCGCGGCTCGCGGCGGACATTGATCTTCGTTATGTCAGGATTCGTGAGCCCAGCGGAGGTGTGGTACTCCGATTCTGGCCAGAAAGACGGATCGTCTTCGGGAAGGAAGCCGTTCTGAGTGAAGAAATGCTCCACAGTGTAGAGTGTCGGCGAGAGTCCGCTCCAGCCACCTACATTAGCACCAGTATCGTTTCTGAGCACCCAATGAGGAAGAGAGGACATAAAGGTACCGTTGACATCGATGCCGCCCTGCACTACAAATCCCCAGACAGTCTCTTTGTTGCCATCATTCGGAGAGGAGCACATCACATATCTCATGAGTACCACCTGCTTCCGAAAAGCCTCCGCCTCAGCATCCGAACCAAGCCCCGGAATCACTGGAAGGCCGATTTTCTGGTTCTCGCGCAGAGTCTCGGAATCCTCAAGCGAGAACAACTCCGCTCCAGCGTCCTCCGCAGCCTTGACTGCCTCCGCCATGGCGTCGCGTGCCTTTTCCCATTTCTTCCTGTCAAACTCATGACTCACGAGTTCCTTTCCGTAGCCCGGAGTCTCATACGCGATATTCTTCCAAGCCCTATCCGGAAAACTTCCGTTCCACAGAGGAGATGCCGCAAGTACGAGCGCCCTCGCCTTCATAGCCTTTCACGCGACAGATGTGGCGCGACCATAAAACGATGAGTTTGCATAACTTATAGGCAGGCCTTCCGCAGCCTCGTCAAACAGATCACAAATGTACTTCACGCAGTAGTCAAAATGCGAACGTCCCGGAAATTCTGACTTAGGCGCATCCGAATCGATGAACTTGTCAACAATCGGAATCGGCCCGAAGAGCGAAAGAAGTCGCAGATGGTAGTAGGCCTTGAGGAACTTGACCTCACAGATGAACTGCTCGCGCATGTTCGGATTGAGCTGTGGATTGTGTTCGTCAATCAGTTTGAGGAAAAGGTTGCAGTAGCCGATTCCGTCATACCATATTTTCCAGACATATCCGTTGTCCCCGTTTATGGAAGACGGAGTTATGGCACCCCACTGTACCCTTGAACCGTAGCTTTCCCATTCCTGAGGGTTTACGTATTCATCGGCAGGCATATCGAGGTTTCCCGAAAGCTGCATGCTCGCATTATTCTGCGCATAGGAGTAGCAGGAATAGAGCATCTTTGTCGTGGTCGCTTCATCGACCATCATGTCATCGAGATCCGGCTGCTCCGGAGGAACGACATCAAGGTAACGGCAGGAAGCCACGGCAATTACCGCAAACGCGGACAATATTCTTCTTATATTGATTTTCATGACTATGATTTTACAAATTGAACTGCAGGCCGATGTTAAATGTCCGCTGGAGCGGGTAGGAATTGAAGCTGAGCTCCGGATCCCAATACTTGAACTTCGACCACACGGCAAGATTATCCGCACTGAAATAAAGTCTAAACCACTTTAGCCTGTAGCCTATCTCCAGAGTCTTGAAGCGGAGGAAACTACCATTCCTCATCCACCAACTGCTCGGCTGGTTGTTGTTGGAAATTTGAGTAGAAAGCGTTCCGAGACGAGGATAGAGGACATTTGAGTTGTCAGCACCCTCGCTCCAGTGACTGTCCGCAATCCACTTCATCAGGTTGTTGTCATTGGAATCGTTCGCGCAGAATGGATACATCCCTGTGAGCATTATGTTTCTCTTCGCGGAACCGTTGAAGAATACACTCGCGTCGAGATTCTTCCACTGCACGCTGATTCCGAAACCGTACTGGATTCTCGGCATATTTCCGTAAGGCGAGAGCATGACCTGATCCTCGGAAGTAATCCTGTTATCACCATTGATGTCCCGGTAGCGGATGTCACCAGGCATGATGGTGCTGCCGAAGATAGTCTGGTCCGGGCTCGCGTCAATCTCCGCCTGGCTTTCGAAGAGCCCGTCAGCGATATATCCCCTCATCGCGTCAAGCGGCTTTCCTGTCTGTGTCTGCCAAACGTAAGGATAGTCCGGTTCGTCCACATAGACATACTTGTTTCTTGAATATGTCCAATTAAACCTCGCGTCTATAAACCAGTCCTTGTTTATCTGTTTGGTCCAATTTGCGCTGACCTCGAAGCCCATATTGTCGACCTTTCCGACGTTCGCCCAAGGAATCGCGTTCTGATAGCCGAGCACCGACGGGAACGATGCCCTCTTCATAAGAATACGGTCGCGCTTGCTACTGAACCAGTCGAATGTGAAGTTGAACTGTTTGAAAAGCTGAAGGTCCACGCCGATGTCAAACTCGGTCGCCCTCTCCCAACTTGCATTGGAAACCGGATACGAGTTCACCATAGGGCCCCGCTGACTTAAGCCTCCGGTGACACCCGACTCGAAGTTTCCTCCACCATACATGTTGACATTACTGAGATAGAGATAATGAGGCGCGCCGGCGTAGAGCCCGGTCTCGTCGCTTCCGACAAGTCCATATGACGACCTCAGCTTGAAATAGTTCACGACATCGATTATAGGAGTCCAGAATTTCTCGTTGCTCGCCACCCATCCGAGCGACATCGCCGGAAAGAATTCATAGCGCTTACCCGCCTCCAGACGCTCCGTACCATTGTAGCCGAAGTTAAACTCGGCGAGGTAACGATTGTCATAGTCGTAGGTCGCACGGCCGGAAAATCCCTGATTGCGCTGCGGAAGCACGGAGCTGATGTACTGACGCATCATGTACATCGCCATGGCCGTCACATTGTGTTTTCCGAACGAGCGCGCATAGTTGAGCCTCGCATCAAGGTAGAATACATTATCACTATAGCGAGTCACGTCCGATTGCGAGATGTACTCCGTTCCCTCCCGAAGCTTTGTCGTACTATACTGTTCAGGAAACTCCTCCGAGACGCTAGCCATATCGACGGCATAGAGGTACGGGGTGAGGCTCCGGGTGAAATAGTTCTGCGAGTAGTTGTTGAAGTTCACGAGAGCCGTGAGCGAGAGTCCCTCGGTGATGAAGTCGAACTTCTGGTCGAGGTTAAGGGATACGTTCAGCTTGTTGGCCCTATTTTCCCTATAGGTATTGAGCATATGCGCATACGGGTTCGTGTAGTAGCGTCCCGCAGACATTATCGCTGAGCCGAAACGGATATGTTTGTCTCCCTCCTCGGCAGGGAAAGTCGCGGGGAAAGACACTGGGGTATTCTTGAAAATCTGGTAGAAAATGTCACTGGAGTTGACGTTCGGAGACTTCATGTTTGAAATCTGCGCGTTCATCCTCAGGTCAATCCTCGTATATTGCGTAATCTTGTAGCCGATATTGTTCTGGAATGTGTATGCCCATCGGTTGTAGTTGTTGTCATAGGAATATGCCTTCGGCGTGTTGAGTAGTCCACCGTCATGGTTCATCTGAAGGCTCATGTAATATGTCAGCGCTGAACCGCCGCCCGAAATGTTGACATTCGCCCTCTGGCTCATCGTGAACTTCTTGAACATCAGGTCATACCAGTCGACATTCGGATAGACATACGGGTTTATTCCGCTTGCGGTGTTGGCAATCTGCGCCTCACTGTAACGAGGCGTAGCCGACTGATTTCGGCTCAAGAGCGCCTCATTGTAGGTTTTCATGTAAGTCGGTCCATCGGCATATTCTACAACTCGCACAGGTTGGAGGAAAGATTGCTCGACGGAAGCGTTAACCTTCGCCTTTGTGTTTTCCTTTCCAGACTTTGTCGTGATTATCATGACTCCATTCGCTCCCCTCGCGCCGTAAATCGCCGTGGCCGAAGCATCCTTGAGAATGGAGAAGTTCTCAATCGACTCGGCCGGCAGGTTGTCGAGGTCTCCGGCCGAGATTTCCACGCCGTCGAGAAGGATTAGCGGCGTGGAGCGACCTCCGAATGTGCTTATGCCACGTATGTAGAACTGCGAGGAAGAACCAGGTTCACCACTATTGGTGACGGCTATAACTCCTGAGAGTTTCCCCGCGAGGTTGTTGGTCAATGAGGAGGACGGTGCCTTGAGAGCATCACCCTTTATAGCGACGATTGAACCTGTCACGGAGACCTTCTTCTGCGTTCCGGCGCCAACGACTATGACTCCATCAAGTTCATTGGCTGAAGTAAGAGTAATCTCAAGCTCTCCGAGGTTTCCGACACGGAATTCGCGTGGCTGATAACCGACATACGAAACGTCAAGGACCGTGCGGTTGTCACAGCCGTCAATAGTGAACTTTCCGTCAATGTCCGTGATTGCGACACTATCGGAGCCCTTGACAAGAACCGTTGCCCCAATGAGCGGCGTCCTGTCCACTTCATCAATAACAATTCCCTTCACCGAGCGTTTGTCATCGTCTTTCTTCTGCTCTCCGAAATTTTTCTTGAGCACGATTTCCTTGTCCTGGACACGCCATGTGATTGCTGTTCCAGTAAAGAGACTTTCAAGAACCGTCTCTATCGCTCCGGAGACATTAATATTCCGGCTTCCAATTCCTGTAAGGTCAGTAGAATTGTAAAAGAAAGAATAGTCAGTCTCCTTCTGAATCTGTAAGATTGCCTGTTCCACCGTCATTTGTCCTCGCAGACTTACCTGTGCCGCTGTCACAAGGCACGAGGCAAACGATAGAATAGCAACAGCCAGCGCCCTGAGGACGCGGATGTGGTTTGATTTTACTGTCATAATTTTGAGGTTATCAGTAATAATATATTGGATTATTTATGAATCAGGTAGTTATCCCCGCTCTTGTCATAATCAAGATCGAGCATGAAACATAGTTTGTCCAGCACACTTCCCGGTGTCTCTGAGTGCATTATTTTGCCGTTCACCCGCTGCCCGTTCCCGATTGATGGTTCCGTTGTGACATTAATTGACCAGTTCCAGCAGATAAATTCGACAATGTCTCCAAGCGATGCGTTCTCTATGATATAGTTTCCGTCTTTCCATGAAATCCCATTGAAAAACGGTGCCATGCTGATTGTAGAAGCCGCCGGACTGAAGGCAAGACGGTTTGACGGAGTGAGAGAGACTTTCTGCCCGGTTGTCTCCGCGACGAAATCAACGGCACCAGAATAAAGCGTAACATAAACGATGTCGTCCCCACTCCAGTTCACGGAGAATGAGGTGCCCTTCACTTCGATGTAAGAATCGTACAACTTGACGATGAAGTTCTGTCCACTTTCCTTCTTAGTCACATCAAATACAGCATTTCCGGAGAGTGAGACAACGCGAGAATTCGTCATATCCTCCGGATAGGTGACCGAACTGCCGGCATCAAGCCAGACACGTGAGCCGTCAGGAAGCTCCAGACAGTCGTTCGCCTCAGCCAAATAGACAATCTGCTGTGGGACAAGTTCTTTCTGCGCGGCATCTATGTCCGACCAGAGGAACATTCCAAAGGCAGTGAGACAGGCTGCCGTCGCCATAGCACCGGCAAGCCATTTCCATATTGTCCGGTAACGGAATAGACGCCTGTCAATATTCTTCCACACCCGCTTGCCGATAGCCTCGTCAGCAGAGTTTTCCACAGTAGCGGAGTTCCATTGCTTTCTTGTGTATTCGTCGAAATCCATATTATGTCTATCAAGAAGTTGATACAGATGTTCCAAACAGACATAAATACACAAAAAGAAAGTGCTGCACCACATCGAAACAGCAGTTTTCAAAAAAAATTAAAGATTTATGAATATGAGGAAGAGAGACAGGTTAGTCTTAAGAAACTTTAGGGCGAGGTTTATATTGCGTTGCACGCCCTTCTCTGTTATTCCCATAACTCCGGCAATCTCCCTTATGGACATTCCGTCACGCCGGCTTAGAACAAAGGCCTCTCTCTGCCTCGGCGGCAATTCCGTGACAAGTTGATCAACGGCCTCACGAAGAAATCCGGCATCAATACCTCCCTCTATGTCATGATAAAACTCCGGGCCGGCTCCGTCGATGAAGTCAGCAAGCGGTTCGGCAGTAAAGGAATGCCGCGCACGATTGAATATGAGATTGCGTGTGACAATGAAAAGGAATCCGTCAAAGTCTTTGCCAGCATCGACCTTTGTCCGGTTCTCCCATAGTCTGATGAACACCTGCTGCACGACTTCTTCTTGTTCATAAGAGTCCTTGATGTACAGTCGCGTGAAAGAAAGCACTTTACGCCAATACCTCTGGTAAAGCGCCTCAAAGGCCGCTCGATCCCCATCTCGGAAACGGACTATCTCGTTCTTCTGCACATCAGCCATTGCTTTCTTTCTTGATACGGCCTCAAATATAGGCAAAATATTGCATTATATTATAATGGCTCGCGGAATAAAAAAAGAGCCCATACTGTTTTCAGAATCTCTTTCATTCAAGTGATTTTAAGAACGATTCGTAATTTGACATATCAACCTTGGTGAGGTTATCGGCTTCTTTCATAGCGGCCAAAGTTTCGTCATTTGGTTCATCAAAGACCGCACCCAATCTGTCAAGTAAATCCGCCCGCAGCCTGAATGCCGTTTGTCTTCTGTTCGATGACAGACTGGCAAACATCAGATTTTCATCGTTATAGTAGAGTAGTTCCGATTTTTTCGCAGATTTGGGGATACGTTGGTAAACTTAGAAGATCGATAATCATTACAAATGAAAACCAGAAACATTCTTATCCTATGCACGGCATTTCTCGTGAGCATGCCAAGTGCTGAAGCCCAGTCATTTAAAGACGGTCTCAAAAGCCTCGGAGACAAAATCGGCAAACAAATCGTAAAGACGACACAGTCTGTCAAGAACCAGACGACCGGCAGCAAGCCGACTACCAGCAAGCCGACCACACAGAAGCCTGCCGCAAGCAAGACTTCCGACAGGGACAAGGCACTTCAGAAGCAGTACGATGCAATGATGGGAAATGTTCCTGAAATGGAAGATGAGAAACCGACCGTGAAACTTCCAAATGAGCACACGGCACTTTTCGCTCCGCTCGGATATCCTGTAGAGGCAGCATACGGAACACTTACGGTAAAACCAAGCATGCCGCCCCAGAGCCCTGATGCCCAGGTGAACTGGTCCGAAAAACAGCCGAATATCTTCAACTTGAACAACAAGAGTCTGGTGGATGAGTTCCTCCTGCTGGATGACTGCTTCAAGAACGGATATTTCAAGACTCTTACTCCGGCACATGCGCGATATGAAAATGTCGAAGGCGAACTCTATGCACGTGCCAACGAGTTGAACAAACTTGTAGAATTGATGGCAGAAGCCAGAAGCGAGTACGGCAGCGAGTCTCCTCAATGGGTAATAAACGGATTGCACGACAAGATCGCGTCCATTCTCGAGGGCGATAAGTATAAGACTCTCATAAAGAGCTCAATATCCCCGTTTTTCACCGTCAAAGGACTCATCAATGACGAGACGAAGGAGTATTTCCAGAAACATGGCGGATATGAGAACGCAACCAAGGTGACCATGACCAAATGGGATCCGAAACCTGTAAAACAAAGCATCTCCACTTCAGGAACAAGCCAGAGCGGAACCATCGTAAGCGAGAACGCTTCCGGAGCAACCGTTGACATCGGCGGCATCATCTACATAGTCCACGCAAGCAAGGGTTTTGCCTTCGCTTCCGAGGCCGTGAACACCGCTGTCGCTGGCAAGGATATCGTCATGCCTGACTATATCAACTACAAAGGCAAGAGAATCCCTGTCACGGAAATGCGCGGTGATATTTTCTGGGGAAAACATATAAAATCCATCAAACTGCCGTCAACATTGACAGAAATATCGAATTCCGCACTCAGGGAGACCGACATCAGCGAGATTGTGATTCCGGCATCGGTGAAAATCATTCAGGGTTCAGCCTTTTATGGTTGCAAGAATCTGAAGAAAGTCGTTTTCGAGAGCGACAAGATAGATGAACTGCATGGATGTTTCCAGAACTGCACCAGCCTTCAGAGCATCAAACTCCCTCGTTATGTGGGACTTACAAGTTATGAGATGTTCAGCGGCTGTACAAATCTCACGAGCGTGACTCTGCCTGAGAACCTTACGGAAATCAAAGACGGAACATTCGAGAACTGCACCAAACTCACTACCATAAACATTCCTGCCAGTGTAACCAAAGTCGGCAGTCACGTATTTTCCGACAGCGGTGTGGTTTCCCTCGACCTTTCCCACGTATTGGAAATCGGAGAATTCACATTCGACAATTGCAAGAGCCTCAAGAACTTGAAATTGAATTCCAAACTGAAGGATGACTTCCTTATGGAAATTTACCCGGACATGATGACCTATCCTTACATGCAGGTCAAATGGGAGAACAACCAGTATGTCTATCCTGCAGGACTTGAATTCGTAGATACCGAATAAAAACGACGCTCTATGACCACGAAAGATACAGCTAAATATATGATTATGACAATGTTGTCAATGGCGGCCATTTTGCTGCCACTGACGACATCAGCACAGGACAAACCGAAAATCAAAAGCATTGACATGGTCATTCCGGTCCCGAAACCGGGAACGGACCTTTGGGACGCGCGTGAGGTTCAGCCGACTTCAGCGACTACCGAATATGGCGACCTTGCCCCTACCGGAGATATCCAGCTTATGGAAGCGGATCATATCGGCGATTTCGTGGAGAAAGACAGCGGCGAGATGCTGTTCAAGAGCGGATTCGAGTATAAAGCCGTATTCAAGGTGATGATAAATCCGAGCGGAAAATACCAGACAGATTATTATTTCAAGAATAATGACTATGGCATCGACGGGAGCAGAATCAAGATTACCGTTAATGGAAAAGAGGCGAAAGTAAAGCCAAGCGCCCCATATTTCATAGATATAGAGACGAGGGTTTTCGTAGGAGAAGGCGGGGCCGGATCTGACAGAGAAGCCGCGCTGAACATGAAATCAGATTATGAACTGAACAAAGACTCTTACCGCAGATCTCGCAAGGCCTACTCCATCGATGAGGCCAATGCTCTCAGCCCTGATATCAATCCTTGGCCGCTGATTGTCATCAACGATTCGTATGCCCCGCGATTCTATGCCAACCTGGAAGGAGAATTCAAGGGACAGAAGACCATGCGCGTGACAAAGATTATAGTAGATACTGACAATGATTTCATCCAAGATTGCGCAGCCGGTGATGTAAACAACTCCATACAAGGAACTTACAATATCCGCGAAGTATGGCTGAGCCAGAAAGTGGACGTCCAGAAGTTCATCAGGACCATCTGTAATATCTATCAGGGTGACAGGGATTTTTCAACAAGTATCTACCATCCGTATAACAGCTACCTGTGCCAGAATAAAAGGGCAACGATATTCATTCCGGAATCGGAAGCCGACAATGTAATGAAAATGGTTTCCTGGAAAACTTGGTCATACCCTATATTGTTCACGATAAAGACATATCAGGGTGACGTATTCTCTGCCCAAAAAGCCGGAGCCGATGCCGCAAAACCTTTCTGCACGCATCATGTATTCACGGAAAAAGTAGCTTCCCCTGACAACATTTACAAGGATTATTCATGTAAGAATTTCACGTCGTACTATTATTCATGCAAATACTGCGGAAAATGCGAGCATAACCCTGCTCATACCTTCGAGATAAAATATAGCGACTTCGATTATCCGCTGCACATATTCGAACAGCCTTTGGCCAATGACCAGGCATATATAGGCAAAAACTCGGCCGGACAACACGTATGGTGGTACAGCTGCATCTGGTGCGGCATGTCAGAAGGATATGAACAGAAGCACTTTACAAAAGTCGCATGGAAAGCGACCGGAACTGAAATGAACTATGAAGACTTCAGGAAGGCCATGACCGAGCAGGCAGAAGGTTTCGAAACTGAGGCAAGACTTACCACTACAACGCAACCGGGAACGTTCATCCTTCCATACAAGTCAGACGCCAAGATGAGCACTGCTTTCCAGAGTTGCGTAAACTTCGCTTTGTGCGATGACCTTTTGGATGATGAAGTACTCGGAAAAGACTACACCGTACAGGCGACATTGATCCAGATAAAATCCCTCGCGGTACGCCTGGTGGAGGAACTTCTCGACCGCGAAATCAAGCTCGGCAAGAAACAGTCTGGCGACAAGTTCGTGGCGAAATGCGCTGCACTCGGAATCAACGAAATCCCTTCGGCATCAGCTTCGGACAGCGACAAGGCCACCCGTCAGGATGTGGCTGCAATCCTCTACAAGGCATTGCGTTACATCGAAAACCAGGGTGTCTATGCCTACACTGAATTCGATAATGGACTGGACAAATATACCGACAAGAAAGACATCAGCCCTGCTGCTGAAGAAGCCATGAGTTTCATGGAAGCACTGGGACTGATTAAAGGCAAAACATCCACAACCATCTGCCCTAAGGAAATCTGCTCCATCGAGCAGGCTATCGACGTAGCGGAAAAATGCACACATGCACATCAGCTCGGCTGGTATCAGGTGAGAGCATGGGGAGAAGGAGCCGGACGCGACTTTAAAGGTAGCGTTTACACAGGCCCGTCCGAAGGCTATTCGACATTCCAGACTTACGCTCCGGGTGAAAGAGTGTGGGTTACAGGTCCGCGCATCGGCGGCATGTGGGAATTCCTCCCTATCGTGGACAGATATACCGGCAAAACAGTATATGTGAAAGCCGAATGGTATACCCCTGTAAGAAAACATGTATTCACCTCGAAGAAGACCGTCAAGCTCATAGAGTTCAAAGACTACTGGGACGGAGTCGGCATGTGGACAAAGTAATGATCATCCGGACTGCAGGTCACTCACGGATTTTGGAGTCGATGATGATGGTGACAGGGCCGTCATTGACGAGGGCACACTTCATGTCGGCACCGAACACACCCTTCAGAACAGGTCTTCCGGCGACCTCGGAAAGGCGTTTGCAGTACTTTTCGTAGAGCGGAACCGCAAGTTCATGGGCAGCTGCCCGGATATAGGATGGACGGTTGCCCTTTTTCGTGGAGGCAGTAAGCGTAAACTGCGAAACCGCCAGAAGTTCACCATCCACATCCACCACGCTTCTGTTCATAACACCGTTCTCGTCATCGAAAATCCGCATTGCCGCAGTCTTCGACACAAGCCACTCCATATCAGCCTCAGTATCACCGGTTTCCACCCCGACAAGGATGAACAGTCCCGCTCCGATAGAACTGACCACTTCTCCGTCAATGGTGACTGACGCTTCCCTGACTCTCTGAATTACAAGCCTCATTGTCCTGTCTCTCCTATGTAATTATCTTACTATTTTTAACACCGGCTCAAGCAGACTCACTATTGCATGCTGAACGAATACGGGCGTGACGCCGATGAAGTGCAACGTGACTTGTCAGGCTCGGACGACATTGAAAAGTCTATAACCGCTCCAGCTGAAAGTTCATCGAAAGTCAGGAACGTACGGTCCGCGCTCTTGCCGTTCACCTTCATTGACCTGACATAGAAATTCTCGGAAGAATTGTCTAGAGCATTGACAATGAATACTTTACCGTCAGGGCGAGTAACCTTCACGCTCTTGAACAAAGGAGTGCCTACAGCGAATTGGCCGGACGCCGGGCAGACAGGATAGAATCCCATCGCCGAGAACACATACCAGGCAGAAGTCTGGCCATTGTCCTCATCGCCGCAATACCCGTCAGGCGCTGCGGTGTAGAATTTCTCCATCACTTCACGCACGCGAGCCTGGGCCTTCCATGCCTGACCGCACCAGTCATACAGATATATGAAATGCTGGATAGGCTGGTTGCCGTGCGCATAATTGCCCATATTCATCACCTGCATTTCCCTGATTTCGTGAATCGGGAAGCCGTAATAACTGTCATCGAAGATAGGCGGGATATTGAAAACCGAATCCATCATATGTCCGAAATCCTCATCGCCGCCCATCAGGTCGATAAGCCCCTGCACATCATGAAATACAGACCACGTATAGTGCAGACTGTTGCCTTCCGTGAAATCTCCACCCCATTTGAGCGGGCTGAACGGCTCCGAAAACGTGCCGTCCTCGTTACGGCCCACCATCAGGTTGTACTTCGGATTGAACAGATTCTTATAGTTCAATGCCGCCTTGCGATACGGCTCAAGTTCTTCGTCTGACTTGCCCAACTGCTTGCCCAACTGCCAGATACACCAGTCGTTGTAGGCATACTCCAGAGTCCGGGCAGCATTCTCATTGATTCCGACATTGCAAGGCACATAGCCGAGACGGTCGTAGTATTCCCAGCCCAGGCGTCCCGTAGAGCTCACCTCAGGATGCACTTTGTGAGCACCTGAAGTCACGGCTTCCCACAGTTTCTCCACATCATATCCACGGATACCGTCGATGTAGGCATCAGCCACTACAGAAGCCGAATTGTTGCCCACCATACAGCCGCGATGTCCAGGACTCGCCCACTCAGGCAGGAATCCGCTCTCCAGATAAGCATTGACAAGACCCTCCTGCACCTTCACGCTCTGCTCCGGATAGACGAGATTCATCAGCGGGAAAAGGCTTCTGAAAGTATCCCAGAAACCGGTATCCGTCGTCATATAACCTGGGAGCACCTCACCGTTGTACGGGCTGTAATGCACCCTTGTACCCTCTGCATTGACCTCTGAAAGGTCGCGCGGGAACAGCAGAGACCGGTACAGGCAAGAATAGAATGTGCGGAGATGGTCAATGTTGCTGTCGCTGACCGAGATGCGTCCGAGTGCGGAGTTCCAGCTGTCGCGGCACGCGGTCTTCACCTCGTCGAAGGAGCGGCCGTCGATTTCGCGCAGATTGATCTGAGCCTGGTCAATGCTGATGAACGACGATGCCACGCGGAGATTCACCTGCTGTCCCCTGCCCGTCTTGAAGCCGACCAATGCCAATGCATGATCCGCCTCGACTTCATTCTTTTCCGTAACTTTATTTCCGTCAATGACTTGCATCATCTCAAAAGGCGTATCGGAAACGATTACGAACCAGTTTCTGAAATTGTCAGGCACTCCTCCGTGGTTATTGGTGACATATCCCACGATCTTGTTCTCTTCCGGTATGACCTTCACGAATGAGCCGCCTGCGTAGCCGTCCACCACCAGATAGGACATTTCCTTTTCCGGATATGTGAGGCGGACCGATGCTGCACGCTCGGTAGGCGAAATCTCGGCAACCACGTCATGCTCAGCGAGATATACCTTATAATAATAAGGAGTCGCCACCTCCGACTTGTGGGAGAACCAGCTTTCACGTTCATTCTCGTCGAAAACCGGCCCTGTAGTAACAGGCATTATAGAGAATGCGCCATAATCATTGATCCAAGGGCTCGGCTGATGGGTCTGCTTCAGGCCGCGCATCTTCGTGGCAGTATATTTATAGGTCCAGCCGTCGCCGTTTTTCCCGGTCTGAGGCGTCCAGAAGTTCATTCCCCACGGCATTGCCACTGCAGGATAGGTGTTTCCGGCAGAAAGTTCATAGGTGGATTCCGTTCCAACCAGCGTACTCACATAATCCACAGGGGATTCCACATAATCAATGCTGTTCTTGCAGCATGAGAGACTCGCTAGAGCAAGAGCCATAAAGGCCAATGTCGGTTTCAGTTTCATATTATATATCAATATTATCAGTTTTGAGCAGTTCTCGAAACGCTTAACTGGTTATCTAATCCGTAACGCACAGTATCACGTCCAAATTGCGAAGATAGCAATAATATTTTTGCCGATAAGGAAAACGCGGGAGTTACCAAAACGTTATCTTTTGCCTTTTGGTCGAATTTCTTTATATTTTTGGTGCATTGATTTAAATTTGTCGCCGTTTTTACCAAAAAATTCGACAAAATGTACAAGAAACTAATCCTGACCGTAGCACTTGGCATCGCTGCCGTTTCCGCTTATGCCGGAGGCTACGTCACAAATTCGAACCAGAATGTAGCATATCTGAGGAACCCTGCCCAGAATGCAGTCATAGGCGTACAGGGCGCTTATTTCAACCCTGCCGGTATCGGTTTCATGGAAAACGGCTGGCACATTGCACTGGATGTGCAGACCGCTCTTCAGAGAAGATATACCACATCCACTTACGAGCCGCTTAAATACGGCATTGACAATGAAGGAAGAGGCTATAAGAAATATACCGGAAAGTCATTTGTGCCTGCGCTGCCACATCTGGACCTCGTCTATAAGCACAACAACTGGTTCGGTTCATTCCATTTCGGAGTGATTTCCGGAGGCGGAAAGGCAAAATATGACCAGGGACTCGGCTCTTTTGAAGCGCCTGTGGCAATGATACCTGCATTGATCAACACCCTGGCAGGCGCCACTGCCATAACTGCGTACGATGCTGACATCAATCTTACCGGTGAGCAGTACAACTTCGCAGGACAGCTCAACTTCGGTTACAGAATCAACAAAAACTGGAGCGTATCTGCCGGTGTCAGAATGAATTACCTTTCCAACTACTATGTGGGCAGCCTCAAGAACATCCGTCTTCAGCCTGCCGGCGGACAGATGATGCCTGCAGCTGCGGTTCTGGCAAGCGCCATCTCTTCATTGACAGGAGGCAAGGTGCCGGCTGACCAGATCGCTCCTATGGCATCACAACTCGTAAGTGACAAGGCTCTGGACGCGCATCAGAAAGACATCGCCTGGACTCCTATCATCTCCGTGGATTACAAGACAGGAAAGTTCAATTTCTCAGCACGTTACGAGTTCAACACCAAAGTACGTCTGGACAATACCACTAAAGAGAACAGCACAGGAATTTCGCAGTTCGATGACGGCAAACAGATCGCCACAGACATTCCGGGCAACCTTAACCTCGGTGCACAGTATTCCGTAAAACCGAATTTCAGAGTGGCTCTCGGTTTCAACTACTATTTCGACAAGCAGTCCAAGCAGTACAACAATGAAACCGGTCTCAATGACAAGCAGAACTATCTGAAGCACAATTCATTCGAGATTCTCGGCGGTATGGAGTATGATGTATGCAAGCTGCTGACTCTCAGTATCGGCGCCAACAGCAACACCTTCGGCTTCGGCAATGACGCACGTTTCATCTCGGACATGAGCTACTCGACAAGTTCGATTTCCGGAGGTATTGGAGCGCAGTTCCACGTAAACAGCCGGATCAATATCGACCTCGGTGTGTATAAGACATTCTTCCTGCACTTCACCAAGGAGCAGAAGGATTACGGCGCAAACGGGGAGCTGATCTACAGAAAGCTCGCTCCTGTTGTTTCACAGTTGCCGCTTTCACCGGAAATCACCGGAAAACTGACTCCGGAGAATCTTGCAATCACCGGGCAGGATGATTTCTACCGCACCAGCATCGTGGCGGGCGTAGGCGTGTCATTCTCCTTCTAAACTGAATAACAGACAATTATGGGGCTTTATCGTTCACCGACAAAGCCCCATATTTTATTTTCCGAATGAATAGCGCAGTCCGAAACCCAATGAGAAATCGGTGGGTTTGTCCGTGTAGATGGAGCGGACTCGTGAGCTGTTCTTGAAATGATGGCTTACTCCGGGCTCCACGAAGAAGCCGAGTTGCGGAAGAATATTCGCCTGAATGCCTGCTGCCGCGTTGACCGACCACTGCAGACCTTTGGGCGATATATTTGTCGTCAATGTCCTGTCGAATTTCCCGTCCACGTATTCGTCTGTCTTGATGCTGCCGGAAATGGATTTTTCCATCATGCCGCCGCCGGTGACATAGATATTGACATAACGGGAATTCAGGATGTTGAAGGAAATGTTCAGCGGAATGCCGAGGTAATGGAGGGTCTGGCTGCCTGTGCTCCAGTTTTTTCCGGTTTCGCTATTGCCTATCTTGACTGAGGAGGAGAGGATGGAATAAGTCAATCCCGTTTCTACCCCGAGTCTGCCGGTAATGTTGTATCTCGCTATCAATCCGACTTTTACAGGGATTTTATGTGAGTATTCCTCCTGGACTTCCGGCTGATTGTAAACGATGGCCGAAGCCTTGGAGTCCTTGTCTATCCAGTCGGTTTTGGTTACGCCTGCGGCCAACGGGTTTGCCCCCATGACCATGGCTGTAGGTTTGCTTCCGAATGTATTGCCTCCGACTGCGCCGCCCGCCAAGATTCCTGCTGAGAATCCGCCTGAGCGCCTCGCCCGGGCTCTTTCTGATGGAGTTTCTTTCAGGTATTCGTCCCAGGACATCGCCGGCTCAGACTGCTCCACCGTGTCGCTTTCTACCGTCGCGGCTTCTCTTGCATCATGGTTCTCCGACGGGACCTCTGCCGCATATTCCTCGGTATTCACTGATGTAACATCCTCAGCTACAGCGCTTACGCTGCTCTCGACCGGAACAGCATCTACATCTTGGTTCTCCGGCACGGAAGTTTCCGCACTTTCCGCCGAGTCCTCGACCACACCTGCGCCAACTCTACTCTCGACCGGAACGGCTTCCGCTATCAGTGCCGACTTGGCTTTTCTGGCCTTCACCATCTGCTTTATCCCGACTTTCGCAGCCTCTTGCTTTCTTCCGACCGCCACATCTGCCAATGACATCGCCTCCTCGGACTTCATTTCCGCCAGTTCCTCAGCCAATGTCCTTTCCACAGGTTCCGACACCTCAGCATCTACCGGTTCGGACACTGCCACATCCGCGGTAATGCCGCCTAAAACATTGACACTCTTGTCATTGACCTTAGTAACAACGAAGATTCCCGCCATCAGCGCAGCGGCGGCGGAGAGCCCCCAGAACCAGACAGGGATGACCTTCCTGCGGCTTTCCTGCAGTCCGGCCTTTTCGCTAAGCGCAGCCCACAATTCATCCGACGGCCGCTCTTCGTAGCCCGCCATCTTCTGTTTCAATGTATCTGTCCAATCCTGCTTCATACCATCTTATAATTCTTATGATTCACGCTTCATGTATTCGGTGAGTTCCCTTGCGAGAATTTTCCTCGCCCGATGATACTGGGACGCCGAAGTGCTCTCTGTAATACCCAGCATATCAGCTATTTCCTTATGAGATTTTCCCTCAAACACATAAAGGTTGAATATGGTCCTGTAACCGTCCGAAAGCCCACGGATCTTGTCCATTATGACCTGTTGCGGAATCAGGCTGACATCCGGGGCCGGAGCGTCATCCGTATCAGGAAGATTGTCGGTGTATTCCACGAAACTGCATTTCTTCTGCTTGCGCAGATACTGCAGAGCCTCATTGACCGTAATCCGACTCATCCACGCCTTCAGGGAGCCTTCCCCTTTCCACTCGAAACTGCCTACGGAAGATATGATCTTCATGAAACTCTCCTGCAGGATATCCTCGGCAATGTCCTTGTCCGAGATATACCTCCGGCACAACGCGAAAAGGTATCCGGACCAAGTGTCATACAGCTTCTTTATAGCCGCATTGTCCCTTTTCCGGATATCATTGACAAGTCTCTTTTCGCTGCTTGTACCTAAATTGAACTTCATGACTGCCACCGCTGCAATTCCTTTGCCATCAATTACTTTTGCGGGACAATGCTACTCGACAATGCTTTATTTCCTCGTCTTGTAGTCGAATGTCGCGATTTTGGTTTCGCCTGAAGAAGCGGTAAATCTCACTCTGAGTTTCACTGTCTTGCCCTCAGTATCAGGCAGTTTGTCCAGACGGAATGCCACGTAGCCGTCAGAAACCACTTCATTGACATCGCCGCATTTGTCGTGCCTGAACTCTACCAGATACGGATCAGACTCGTCCACGCCTGTTACAAGGTTCACTTTATGCTTTACGTTGGAGAATCTGCCCCACAATGTTCTGAATCTGAGGGTCAGGTATCCGTCCTCGCATACGGTAGGGAACGCGTTCACCAGTTCCACAGGGTCGCTTCCGTACTCTGCCTTGTCCTCGTCCTTGCCTTTGCTCTCGACTGTCTGCTTCGTGTAAAGTTCTGTAATCCAGTTCACATGGCCCATCTGGACACCTTTTTCCTCTGAAACCACCTTGTAGTTTATGAATGCCCTGGTCTCCTTGAGTTCAAATGGAAGTCTCGGATTGTTTACAGGCTTGATGATGGTATTGTCGTCGAGCTGAAGATAAAAGCCGCTGCCCTCACCTTCCGGCTTGACCGTAACTACTGCATTCGGGACAATTTCATCATATGACGGGTAGTCGTTCTTCGTGCAGGACGCTGATGCGACCACTGCCAATGTTGCTGAGATAAATGCTAAAACTCTGTTTTTCATAATATTGTATCTTTTAGTTTTTACTTCCACTCTCTTAAATACACATTTCTCAGAATCTTGCATCACATTGTCCCGAATTTTTCAGAAAATCATTCTGCCTTCACTACGCTGACCGTGTCATCCTGACAACATACATCACTGCTGTCCTCGACATTGTCCTCCGCCGACTCCGTAGAATCCTCCACAAACATGGAGTAGTCTTCAATGAATTTTTTATGATCTTCCAATGCCTTGAGCATTTTGTCCTTGTCGAAACGTATGACGCAGGATGTGGCTGCGAGAGCGACCAGCGTTATGGCCGAAATGTATTTTAATGCTTTCATAATCATTGACTTAATTAAAAATTTCCGGGCCGAATCCGAGAAGCTGGAGCTGTCTGCGGATTTTGGGCACTGTTTCATTGACAAATTCTGTTTTCTTGTATTCCAGGACCTTTTCCCTGGCGTCCTGCGAGATAAAGAAGCCGAGTCCGCGCTTGTTGTAGATTATGCCGTCCGTAGTCAGTTTCTCGTAGGTACGCATTATCGTGTTCGGATTCACGCCGAGCTGGGCCCCGTACTCCCTCACTGACGGGATACGGCCGTCCGGGACAAGCGCTCCTGAAAGCACCTGGTCGCAAATCGTGTCGTAAATCTGAAGATATATCGGTCTGTTCACATCAAATTCCATAATACTAATGTTTTATCGTTTTCAGTCTGAAGAACACGGCGCAAGCAAATGCGGAGACTACCAGGATATCCCAAAGCGTCGCTGCCACATTGGCGAAAGGCACTGCCCATGAGATGAAATCCGGATCCGTAAGATATTTGCCTGCAAATAGTTGGCTCCACTTCATCAAAGTATCCATATCTATAAGTCCGGTCGTGAACAGCAGTCCGAAAAGCATGCTCATAACCATATTGAACCCTATGAATATCAGTATCGGATAGAGAATCTTATGCTTCTTGAAGAGCAATGCGCCGAGCAGGAAGAACAGGATGGCGAAAGCGAACTGCATGTAGATCGAGAACATGCTCACCCTGATAGGGGAATCAGTGGTGTAGGCGAAGGAAGCGATCCGGGCCAATGCATCTGTGAATGATGCTGCAAGTGTTCCGCCGCAACTGCTGTCACACAGGCAAATCAGTCCGTCAGCCGCAAGATATATCCCGACGAAGATTGCAGGAACTATTATCAATGTGTTCAACATCATTGACAGAAATTTCTCTAATGTCGAAGCCGGTATCATCAGCAGCATCGATCCTGCGCGTTTTTCGGTGATGTAGCCGTAAACATTTTTAGGATATGTTATGAAGAGCACGACTGCGACGAAGCAGAAAACGGAGACTCTGAATGTCAGACCAGGCGTTCCCCATTCCTGACTGAAAATAAGTGAGTAACAGAGAGTTATCACATAGAGGATAACCGGGGCGAGCGACATCAGCATGAGCGTAAGTCCGTATGATGATGTCCATCTCTTGAAGTCATATTTGAAGAATCGGCCGAAACGGCTGAATGAAAATGTATTGTTCATGGCGATATGTGTTACAATGTTTCGGCAAACAGGCCTTTTATGAATTCTTTATTGTGGTGAACCGCATTGAAAAGAGCCTCGATATTCACCTTGCTGTCAGCGCCTTCCGCATTAGGATAGACCTGGATGAAGCCGCCCGGAAGCTGCTCACTGTAAAGCGATTCCTGATGGAGCTGCGTGCCGTAGTCGAAATAAAGTTTGCGGGAAATCTCCTCGAGACTGGCATTGAGCAGGACATCCTGACGGTCAAGAATGATGATAGGGTCAATGATGTTCTCCAAGTCCCTTACCTGGTGGGTGGATATGACTATCGTGGAGTCCTCACCGGTGTATTTCATCAATGCACTCCTGAACTGCGCCTTGGACGGGATGTCGAGCCCGTTGGTAGGCTCGTCCAGGAACAGATACTTGCAGCCAAGTGCCAAGGCCAATGATATATAGGTCTTCTTAAGCTGGCCGGTGGACATTTCGCTCATCTTCTTGTCCGAGGTATTCTCGAAGAGTTCCATTATTTCCTCGAACGTGTCCTGTTTGTAATTCGGCCAGAATTCTCCCGTAATCCGCGCATATTCAGCAGCTTTCATCGGAACCGGCAACATTTCGTCAGCGAGGTAGAACTGATTTTCCAGCACCTGCGGTGCGCGGCTGTAGGGAGCCGAGCCGTCTATGTCAATGTTTCCCTGCAATGGTTTCTTCAGTCCTGCAAGCAATGTGAGCAGAGTGGTCTTGCCCACTCCGTTCTCACCGAGGAGTCCGTAGATTTTCCCGGGCTCCAGGTTCATGGTTATGTTTTTCAGTACGGGTACTTGTCCGTAGCTGAAACCTAATTTTTCAATTCGTATCATAGTGTATGAGTTTATTAGTACACTGCAAAGATATGGCAAGATTTTTATATTTGCAATAGTTTTTTCTAATTTTGTGAATTATGAACCGAATTTGCCACATATTTATTGTTTTTCTTTCCTGCACAAGCGCATTGGCCCAGCCGGCGCAGAACAAGCAGGAACTGATGCGACTCCTGCAGGAGAAGCCTGAGAGAAGCGCTCCTCTACTTTATAATTACGAGGCTCCGTCCAAAATCATTGACACGCCTGCTCCGAAGGGCTTCAAGCCTTTTTATGTCAGTCATTACGGAAGGCATGGCAGCAGGTATCATTGTGCCGAATACTTTTTCAGGTCGCCGATGGCTGTTCTGGACTCTCTGGATGCGCACAACCTGCTGACTGATGAGGGAAAATCTGTTCTGGGTGACATGCAGGTAATCGCAGATGCCCACGATGGTCAGATAGGCTATCTTACCCATAAAGGTGCCAAGCAGCATCAGGACATTGCCGGGAGGCTATACAGACGTTGTCCTGAGATTTTCAATCAGAGGGACAGACAGGAAGTGTACTGTATGGCGACCGGCGTGCCGCGCTGTATCCAGAGCATGGCGAATTTCTGCCTTGAATTGGGTCGGGAGAATCCGTCTCTTGAGATTACAATGGATGCCGGAGAGCGTTTCACCAAGTATCTGTGCAATGACGAGGGTGTTCCGCAAGACAATGCGCGCGAGGTGTTCGTGAGAGACTCTGTTCTCAATGCCAATCTGGACCCGACAAGGCTGCTGACTGCACTGACCACTGATGCGGACGAGGCGGTAAAGTATATGAAGGGCGACGCGCGGAAGTTCTTCGCGGAGCTTCTGAATGCCGGCAGTATAGGTCAATGTCTTGATATCCAGGACCCTTATATCTATCGCCATTTTACGACTGAGGAGATCTACGGCATATTTTCATATTACAATGTGAGGTTCTACACGATAATGAACGCGTCGGTCGAAAATGGCAGGTCACGTGACCTAATCGGCGCAAGAGTCCTCAGGGACATTGTCGAGAAAGCTGACGCCGCAATGGGAATGTGCACTTGTGATTCAGGGGCAGGACGCGCCGGCGCTGATTGTTGCGGCGGAAACGGGCACTGTGCGGACCTTCGTTTCGGTCACGATGCCGGTCTGGGGCCGATCTTAAGCCTACTGCGCCTGGCAGGTTTCGAAAAAGAGGAGAAGATGGCGAAATCCATCGACGGGAAATGGTACTCATTCGAAGGAATGCCGATGGCCTCGAACCTCCAGATGATCTTCTACAGGGACAAGAAGGGCGAAGTGCTGGTAAAATTCCTTTTCAACGAGTCCGAGACATCGATTCCAGCCTTAGGTCCAGGCCCATACTACCGCTGGAGCCTACTCCGCAAATACCTGGTTTCCAAGATATCATAGGATCGTACTCCAGTCCGGGCAGCAAGATCCTGTAAGCCGCCATACGTGGACGGATGAGCATTAGCGATTTTTGAGCCTGGCGGTTAGAGCACGCTGAAATGCGCGGGCGTTACGGAGATGTTCTGAATATGTGGCCGCGAAAAGATGACGTCCGTTGAAATCAGGGCTGGCACAGAAATAAAGGATATCCTTACTGCCGGCAGGATTGAGAACCGCATTCATCGCATCCTTGCCCGGCGAACAGATAGGCGCAGGAGGCAGACCTGCATGCTTATAGGTATTGTACGGCGAATCCACCTTGAGATGAGCCTTAAGAATCCTGTTCAATGTATAGTCATAGCAGAATGCCACAGTCGGATCGGCCTGCAACTTCATACCCTTGTGGAGACGGTTCAGATAGACCGCTGCAATCATCGGATACTCAGGCACATAATTCGATTCGCCACGGACAATGCTGGCCAGTGTGCTCACCTCCATGGGAGTAAGTCCCTGGATTTTGGCCTTGGTCAGATTCTCCTCAGTCCAGAACGCATCCCAGGCTGCCTTCTGCTTATCCAGAATAACATTCATAGAATCCGTCCAGTAAACCTTGTAGGTATCAGGCATAATAAGTCCGAAGACATTTTCCCTGTTGAACCCGTATTTGGACAAAAGCACAGAATCCCCCAAAGCATCGATTACAGACAGTGAGTCCAGCAACATCTGACTACTGATTTTCCTCGCCAGCGCACTCCGCTGCCTTATGCTTCCTGAAAGCACCAGATTCACAGGCGTCTGCCATCCATTTTTCAGCATCCTCGCCACATAAATCGAGCTGTTCTGTTCAGAAATCACATAATGCCCGGTCTTGCACTTGCGATATCCCTTTTCTCCACTTTTCACCAGTCCTTCTTTCCGGAAAGAACGTCTCACACTCGCCTTCCAGACCGGATCACACTTCTCTATAACCTCCTCCAGGACATCTGCATTGGTCATATTAGGATAGACATAGATTTCTGCAGAAACAGAAAAACACGGTGCCTTACGGTCAAACACTTCAGTGCCCACCTTCCAGGAAACCGCCAACAGAACCAGCACCGAGGCTGTAATTGTCAATGCTTTTTTCATCTCAATCTAAGTTCGTCACCTGAAACGGTAACATAATCAGCATCAAGTCCATTGAGTTTGCACAATGACTTCAGACGCACTGCAAAACGCTGAGAGAGAGATCTCAATGACTCCCCACCCTCATCAGAAATATACTTGTCCAGGCCTCTCTCCGTACGGAGCTTCTTTGCCTGAAGATAGACAATGGTACCGGGAGCGAGAGACGCATCTGCCGGAGCATCATTGAACCGGAGAATTTCACGCGTAAAAAGGTGATAATCAGAGGCAATGCTGCTGTAGCTTTCACCCTCAAGAGCATAAATGAACGGCACCCCGTTTTTCGAGAAAAGCTGTCTTGTCAATGAAAATGAAAACTCCTCAGCCGCCTTGCCGGCCACTTCCCTCTTAGGCTCCTCCAACCTGAGCGGCGATACCGGAATCTTCTCCTCCTTCACCTCAGAACGCTTATGCTTACGGGAAGATTTCTTCTTATGAGTATCGGGTTTCTGCCCGGCTGTCTTCTCAGATACGTTTTCAGTCACTGTTCCGCCTTCTTGGAAACTCTCCGGCTTCATGGTATCATAGTCATACAGATGATAGTCCTCGATAATCTTTATAAGCTTGGCAGGATAAGCAGGATCAGTGGCATAGCCGGCCTTCTTAAGACCATAGGCCCACGCCTTATAATCAGTTATTTCATTATCAAACAATGACTTGTACCTGTCTCTGTAACGCAGGAAATCAGAGTGGTCACGGAAACTTTCATCGGCGGATTTGTAAACGCGGAAACACTCTCCCCTCTTGTCATCATCGTGATACATCTTCTTGCCTGTCCAGTCGTGGCATTTGATGCCGAAATGATTGTTTCCTTCCTTTGCCAATGGAGACTGTCCATATCTGGACTCCAAAAGTCCCTGGGCAAGGGTAATGCTGGCCGGAACACCGGAACGGTACATCTCCCTGACCGCGGTTTCCGCATATTGGGATATATACTTCTTCTGCGGCGTACTGCTTTCAGGAACAGCCGACACCAACATTGAGACGAGAAGCAGCAACGCTGCACTTACAACAACCTTATATGTTTTCATAATTGACAAATCCGGGAATCTCCCTGCCGACAAAATTACACTATTTCGAACACATCTCCGTCATTGGCGGCATAAGTTTCAGGGAAAATCGCACGACATTCCTCCTGATACTTCATCGCATCCCTGCATCTGGACGAATAATGGGCAATGACAAGCTTGCCTGCACCTGCTTCCAATGCGCACTTGGCCGCCTGGACAGTAGTCGAATGATAACGCAGTCCAGCCTGCTGTTCATACTGCTGAAGATATGTCGCCTCGTGATACAGAAGATTCACGCCTTTCACCCAACCCGGAAGCTCGCTGAAAGGAGCCGTATCGCTACAATATGCGTAACTCCTCGGCTCATATGGAAGGTAAGCCACATCTTCATTCTTAATAAGCAGCGGCTTGTCCGTGCCTGAATACTTTACGAAACCGGACATGAAATCCGCCCCGTCATCACGACCTGCCGGCCTGAGCACATCCTCCCCTCTTTTCAATGCCCCGATTTCCGCGAGCGTAAAGCCGTATTTCTCCAACATTTCCTTTCGCACGTTCATCTGAGGCCGCTTCTCCCTGAACATATAGCCATAAGTCTCGATCTTGTGATTCAGTGGAAAGGCCAAGACCTCCAACGACTTAGTCGAATAGATCACCTGCGGTTCCTTAAGCGAAAGAGGATGAAAGTCAATGTCCACTCCGATTCCTTTTCCATAATAGGAAATGAAATACCGCAGAAGCGGTTCCAGGTTTTTCGGCCCGTAAATGACCACGGGAGAGATTCTGCAGGACAACCCGAGCGTGGAAAGCAGCGGGAAAAGCCCGAACAGATGGTCTCCGTGGATATGGGATATGAAGATGGTATCCAACTTGGCCAACGAGACCCGGTTACGTAGAAGCTGACGCTGCACTGCCTCGCCACAGTCTATTAAAAACAAGCGCCCGTGTACCTCAAGTACGTGGGCGCTCTGAAATCTATCGACAACGGGCATTGCCGAAGCAGTGCCCATTATCTTCAATGTAAAATTATTCACCTTTCTCGAACTTGTCCTTGAGGGCAGCAAGAGCATCGATATCTCCGAGAGTTGTCTTCTCAATGTTGGAGTTGATCATCTTGACTGTCTTCTTGGTGTTGTCCACCTCAGCTGCAGCTTTTTCAACTTTCACGTCAGCATAAGTCTTGAGGTGTGAGAGGAAGAGCTTTCTGGTGCTTCTTCTGAGCTCTGTAACTACGAAAGGAAGTTTCTCACCTTCAAGAGCCTGTTTGCCGTCCTCTTTAACGAGGTCTTTCTTGAATGCGAATCCTTCAGTACCGTCCTCGAGTACAACATTTGCACCCTTGTCAGTAGCAGAACCTACAGTAGCCTCAACAGTTGTTCCTACAGGATACTTAGCCTCGAGCTCGTTCCATGGGTTAGGAAGAAGCTGCTTGTGGCCAAGGCTGAGCTTGTGGTTAGCCTCATCGAAGTCGAGGATAACTACGTCGATAGTATCACCTACCTGAACCATCTCTGACGGATGTTTGATCTTGTCCCAAGAGAGGTCGCTGATGTGAACGAGTCCTTCGATACCGTCCTCGAGCTCTGCAAATACACCGAAGTTGGTGATGTTGCGGACAACAGCCTTGTGCTGTGAACCTACAGGATATTTCTCACGGATGCTCTCCCATGGGTTAGGAGTAAGCTGTTTCAGACCGAGAGACATCTTTCTTGCTTCTCTGTCGAGAGAAAGGATCTGAGCCTCTACCTCGTCGCCTACCTTCAGGAAGTCCTGAGCGATACGGAGTCTTGGAGACCAAGACATCTCAGATACGTGGATAAGTCCCTCAACGCCAGGTTTGATCTCAACGAATGCGCCGTAGTCAGCGATGAGGACAACTTTACCTTTAACCTTGTCACCGACTTTGATATCCGGATCGAGGCTGTCCCAAGGATGAGGTGTGAGCTGCTTCAGACCGAGAGCGATTCTCTTCTGCTGCTCGTTGAAGTCGAGAACTACAACCTTGATCTTCTCATCAAGTTTCACTACTTCCTCAGGGTTGTTTACGCGGCCCCAAGAGAGGTCAGTGATGTGGATGAGACCGTCAACACCGCCGAGGTCAACGAATACACCATAGTTGGTGATGTTCTTGACAGTTCCTTCGAGAACCTGACCTTTTTCGAGTTTGCCGATGATCTCGCTCTTCTGTTTCTCAAGTTCTGCCTCGAGGAGAGCCTTGTGAGATACGACAACATTGCGGAATTCCTGGTTGATCTTGACGATCTTGAAGTCCATTGTCTGGTCAACAAATGAATCGTAATCCTTGATAGGACGGATGTCGATCTGAGAACCAGGGAGGAAGGCCTCGATTCCGAAAACGTCCACGATCATACCGCCCTTCGTACGGGTCTTGACATAACCTTTTACGATTTCGCCCTTGTCGAATGCCTCGTTTACCATATCCCAAGAACGCAGCTGACGAGCTTTCTTGTGAGAAAGGACGAGCTGTCCCTTCTTGTCTTCAGGAGACTCTACGTAAACTTCAACTTTGTCACCTACTTTGAGGTCCGGATTGTAACGGAACTCTGGAGCAGCGATGACACCGTCGCTCTTGTAGCCGATGTTGACGACAACCTCTCTCTTGTTGATAGAGGTTACAGTTCCCTCAACTACTTCATTTTCATTAACTTTTGAGAGTGTGCTTTCATAAGCCTTCTCGATGGTGGCCTTGTCGGTGTCACCATAGGCAGCCTCTTTCTCGAAAGCGTCCCAGTCAAAGTTCTCCGGAGCCACTGAAGCGTTCAGCGGAGCTTTCTTGGTTTCTTCTTTTGCAGGAGCCTCTACTACTTCAGGGGTCTCAACTGCAACTTTGTTTTCTTCCATAAATTACGAATAAAAAACTAGTGGTTTAACATTATTTATTGTACCTGTCAGACACGATGACGCGCACCGTACCCGAAAAGGCGGCGCAAATATACGTAAAATAATCTGATTTACAATATGATTGGAGAGATTTTTACAGCATCTTCCGACGCTTGAACAGATACAGGATTATGGCCAATGAGAATATCATAAAGCCGCATATGAGCACCCACGACCATGACTTGTCCGACAGAGGAAGTTCCACGTTCATTCCATAGAAGCTCGCCACAAGAGTCGGAGGCATGAGCAGCAGGGAGATCAATGTGAAGATCTTCATGATTCTGTTCTGGTCGAGATTGATAAGACCGACTACGGTATCCTGAAGATACTCAAGTCTTTCGAAACTGAAGTTCGAGTGGTTTATAAGTGACGAGATATCCTGCAGGAGAACATTGAAACGAGGCTCGAGTTCTGACGGATATTTGTCGCTCTTCATCATATTGGAAATGAGCCGCTGCTTATCGACAATGTTCTCGCGCACTGTCATCGTATTGTCCTGCAGCTGGTTGATATCTAGAAGGAAGTCCTCATTGATATCCTCCTGCTGGTTTATCCTCTTGCTGTATTGCGCGATTTCCTTGGACATGAGCTCTATCATGTCGGCATCCAGATCGACTCGCTGGTCCATGATGCTGACAAATACCCAATAACCGTTCGGGAACAGACGCGGAACCGCCTGCATCTTACGCTGCAGTTCGGTAAAGCTTCGCAGAGGGACATCTCTCAATGTAGTGAGCACATTGCCCACAAGCGTGAAAGACACCGCCTCCATGGCATATTCTTCAGGACCCGGAATAAGGAAGTTCGTGTTGGCGAATATGGCTGTGTCTGTTTCTGAAAAACGTGAAGAACTCTCGATTTCCTCTGCCTGCGCACGACTCTGGATTTCAGTGTCAAGAAACTTTTCCACCGTTCTCTTTTCGTCCCCGGACGGAGAAAAGAGGTCTATCCAAATCACATCCTCGTGCACAAGAACATCTAAATCGGCTGTGGACTGTGAGTAAACAATCTTGCCGGCTGATCTGTAAAAAATCGTAATCATACCTCATCTGATTTTATCCGGACCGTAGTCAGGAGGTTCCAAAGCATAACAAGCCCGCTCATCTACGGAAAAGCAAGCCCACAAAATTATCACTTTTTCCCGAAATGAAGAAGAAAAAGGCAGTATATTTGTGAAAATTATCCATAGAACATGACAGACAGATCAAAAACACAGGGGCTGCTGGCCCTGAGTCCGCTCATTGTATTTCTCGGAATATACCTCATCTCCTCCATAGTCGCAGGAGATTTCTATAAGATTCCTATAGCCTCCGCATTTCTCATAGCCTCCGCCTACGGCCTGCTCATCAGCAAAAAAGGTCCGCTCGAGGACAAGATAGCCGTCTTTTCACAGGGCGCAGGACAGAAAAACGTCCTTCTCATGCTCTGGATATTCATCCTCGCCGGCGCCTTCGCGGAAACCGCAAAAGAAATAGGCGCAATCGAGGCCACTGTCAATGTCACACTGGCGATTCTGCCACCGTCAATGATATACGTGGGATTGTTTCTGGCGTCCTGTTTCATCTCAATGGCGATAGGAACCAGTGTCGGCACCATAGTAGCCCTCGTCCCGGTAGCCGCGGGAATAGCAACGGAATCCGGCATTGACACGGGCTTCATCACTGCCATTGTCGCCGGCGGAGCATTTTTCGGCGACAATCTTTCCTTCCTTTCGGATACGACAATTGCAGCTACAAAGACTCAGGGCTGCCTCATGTCAGACAAGTTCAAGGTCAACCTCAGAATCGTCGCCCCGGCAGCATTGACAGTCGCGGCAATATATGTCATAATGGGACAGGGCGCGTCGTTTGCGCAGCCGGTAGGCGACATCAATTGGGTCAGGCTCATTCCCTATATTCTGGTGATCGGGCTCGCTCTTTCCGGCGTCAATGTAGTGGAAGTCCTCGCCATCGGCATCGTTGTCAATGCAATAATCGGTTTTTCTCAAGGCACTCTTGACTGGACCGGATGGCTGGGCGGAATCGGCAAAGGTATTGCCGGAATGGGAGACCTGATAATAGTGACAATGCTGTCCGGAGGCATGCTGGAACTGATCAGGTACAACGGAGGCATCGACTATCTCGTCTATCTGCTTACCAGACGGATAGGAGGCAAACGCGGTGCGGAACTCAGCATCGCTGCCCTTGTCAGTCTGGCAAATGTCTGCACGGCTAACAATACAATCGCGATTCTCACCACAGGAGGAATTGCCAAAGATATCACTTCGCGTTTCGGTCTGGACCCTCGCAAGACTGCCAGCATCCTGGACACGTTCTCGTGCGTAATCCAGGGGCTTCTACCCTACGGTGCACAGATGCTGATGGCTTCAGGCCTCGCAGGAATATCTTCGCTCAGTATAATCAAATGGCTTTTCTATCCGTATGCCTTGGGCATTTTCGCCATAATGGCCATCATGCTGAGACTACCGAGAAAATACAGCTGAAAAAAAATCGCCTCTCTCAGAAAATATCCAGAACAATATTGATTCCCAACGCAATAAGGACAATGCCGCCCATCAGCGAAGCCGGCCTTCCTGCACGTTTTCCGATGAAGCAGCCGCCCTTGATGCCGACGACCACCGTCAATATCGTGATCAGGAAAATCGAAATCAGGATGGACCCCATCCCCGACAGGCTGCGCCCCGACATTGACAATGAAATTCCTACCGCAAGAGCGTCAATGCTGTCAGCTAAGGCAGCGAGCACAATATTGCGCAACGAGCTGAGCGACTGCGACTTCTCCTGCGAAAACGCGTCCTTTATCATCTGTCCGCCGACTAGCACGAGCAACAGCATACCGATATATTTGACGAAGTGGATGACATATCTTGCGATAAAATCTCCGAAAGCCCAGCCGATAAAGAGGAGCGCGGTGTGGATCACGGCGAATATGAGAGCTATCTTCAAAACCCTGACGAGAGGGACCTTCTTCATCGTCACGCTTGAGCACAGGGCCACAGCAAAACAGTCGGCGCACAACGACGTGGCCAATAAAATGTCCTTTAAAACAATACTGTCCATAATAGTTAAAGTTTACTTCTGGAACTTTAACCTTTGAACATCTGTCTGTTGACTATGGAGCGACCCAATGTCAACTGGTCTGCATATTCCAAATCATCACCGAAACCGAGCCCGCGGGCAAGCGTGGTCACTCTGACTCCGAATGACGAAATCTGTCTGTATATATAAAATGCGGTAGTTTCTCCTTCGACGTCACCGCTCAACGCCAGAATCACCTCCACCGCCTCAGGCGAATCCGCCGCCTGCGCCAGCTCGGCAATCCTGTTTTTCAATTCCGCAATCGTAAGGTCGGACGGACCGATGCCGTCAATCGGCGATATCTTCCCGCCCAGCACATGATAGACTCCGTGGTACTGCCCCGTCGCCTCAACACTCATCACGTCCCGCACATTCTCCACGACGCAGACTGTCTTGTGGTCGCGGCTGTTGTCCGAGCAGATGGAGCATTCTTCCTCGTCCGATATCATCCGGCAGGTACGGCAGTATTTCACGTTTTCTCTGAGCAATCTTACAGATTCCGTAAAATGCCGCACATTGTCCACCGGCTGCTTCAGAAGATGCAGCGCCAGACGCAACGCGCTCTTTTCCCCGATTCCGGGCAATGAACTGATTGCATCTACCGCATTTTCAAGAAGTTCTGACGGATATTTCTCACTCCGCATTCTTGTCGCCTCCTTCGTATGCGTCCACCGCTTTCCTTACAGAGCCGTATTTCAGGAGCAGCCTCTTGGCAAGGTCGTAGTCCTCGATTCCCGTCTCGTCCATAATCATTCTCGAGCCGCGGTCCACAAGTTTCTTGTTGGTGAGCTGCATGTCCACCATCTTGTTTCCCTTCACATGTCCGAGACGGATCATGGATGCCGTGGAAATCATGTTGAGAACGAGTTTTTCCGCAGTTCCGGCCTTCATTCTCGTACTTCCTGTCACAAACTCCGGGCCAACTACGACCTCTACCGGAATTTCCGATTCCGCTGCCAATGCAGAGCCCTTGTTGCAGGTTATACAGCCTGTCAGCATACCGTGCTCACGCGCAGTCTTCACGGCGCCTATCACATAAGGAGTGGAACCTGACGCAGCAACACCTATCACCACATCGTTCCCGGTAGGAGAAAACGGCTGCATGTCGTTCCAGCCGCCGTCAAGTTTGTCTTCTGCCGCCTCCACAGCATCACGGATAGCTTTGTCGCCGCCGGCAATCAGACCTATGAACTTGTCGTGTACTCCGTAGGTCGGCGGGATTTCAGAAGCGTCCACCACACCGAGCCTTCCGCTGGTTCCGGCTCCGAGGTAGAACACCCTGCCGCCCTTTTTCATACGCTCCACTACACCTTCCACAAGTTTCTCTATCTGAGGTATTTCCTCAGCCACAGCCGCAGGCACGCTGCTGTCCTCATTGTTTATTCCTGTCAGAATCTCCTTCACGGTCATATCCTGAAGGTTCTGATAATTGGATGATTGTTCTGTTGTAGTCTTTACATTCATACTCCGCAATGATATTTTACTAGGCCCTCTATCGGAGAAGGCGTGATTTCAGAAATTGTCACTCCGTATTCTGATGCAATTCTTTCCAGAATTTCCTTATGCGCATAGGCATAGCCGCCGACCACGCCGACACGCTTTCCCTTTATGTCATACTGCGACAGACAGCGCTCAAACAGCGCCCTGAAGTTATTGTCAATCAAGTTCTTCACGTACTCACAGCTGTCATAATGCCGTGAAATGAACGGAGCGAACGAGCCGAGGTATCTGGCCGGAGCCACTCCCTTATAGACTTCATTTACGACTGTCAGATAGTCCACCTTATATGTCGCAGCGAACTCAGACGCCACAGGCTCAGGTACAAGTCCTTTCAGGAAATCAGCCATGAACCGCTTTCCGAGACTGGCTCCTCCACCTTCGTCTCCAAGTATGAAGCCGCCGGAACGGACATTCTTAACTATCTTTTCGCCGTCGTATTCACAGCTGTTGGATCCGGTCCCGAGAATCACGGCGATACCAGGTTCCCTTCCGCATACCGCCCTTGCAGCATCCAGCAAATCGGACGCATACTCAATGGTCGCCTCAGGGAAAGACTTTCTGAATACAGCATCAAGTCTCACAGCGCTGTCAGGCACCTGCTTTCCGTCAGAAATCAGTCCTGCCGCATAGAAATGAATCTCCCTCACAGTCTCTCCGGAGGGATTCAATCCCGTCACAGCTTCTTTCAGCACATTTTCAATGAAGGAGGACTCCGCCGTGGCGACATTCATCCCGGGAGTCTTCATTGAAAATGACTTACCGTCATCAGATATGGAGCGCCAATCAGTCTTGGTCGCTCCACTTTCTGCTATGATAATCATGACCTATGCCTTTACCGGAATGGCTTCGAGCAGAGCTACGAGGAACTTCCAGCATTTGTCCACAGTGTCGATCTTCACTCTCTCGTCAGGTGAATGAGGATGGAGCAATGTTGGTCCCAATGACACCATATCCCAGTTCGGATACTTGGCGCCGAGCAGCGCGCACTCCAGACCTGCGTGGATAGCCATCACCTTCATGTCCTTGCCGAACAGTTTGTGATATACGTCATTCAGCAGACCGATGACCGGAGAGGTAGGAACCGGAGTCCATCCCGGATAACCGCCGAATGTAGAGAAACTTGCACCTGCGAGTTCGAATACACAGCGCATCTTTTCCGCGAGGTCTTCCTTGGCTGAATCCACTGAACTTCTGATCAGTGACCTTACCGTGAGGTGACCGTCTTCAGTACGGACAACTGCCATATTGACAGAAGTCTCCACCAGTCCCGGCATTGACGGGCTCATTCTCTCCACGCTGCTCGGACAAGCGTAGATGGCTTTGACAGCCTTGAGCATGACGTCATCTTCTATATAAGAGGTATAAGGCTCAGCCTGTTTCTCGAAGTAGCACTGTGCAGAAGGGTCAGTATCGGCGAACTCTGCCTTTGCGATCGCGAAGATCCTCTCCACTTCAGTTTTTACGACTGCTTCATTTTCAGCAGGCACCAGCATTGCCACATCCGCCTCGAACGGAATCGCATTGCGGAGGCTTCCGCCGGTGAAGTCAGCGACTTTCACGCCATATTTCTCAAGCAACGGCAGGAGAATCCTCACGGCAATCTTGTTGGCATTGGCCCGGTAGAGGACAATGTCCTGGCCGGAATGTCCGCCTTCAAGTCCTTTGACGGTGAGCTTATAACTTACGTATCCGTCACCGGCCTTGACTGTCTTGTATGGGAAGTCAGCCATTCCGTCCAATCCTCCTGCACAGCCGATATAGAGTTCTCCTTCAGCCTCAGAGTCCAGGTTCAGGAGGATATCTCCCTCGAATTCACCAGGTTTGAGATTCTCCGCTCCTGTCATACCGGTCTCCTCATCATAAGTAATGAGAACTTCTATCGGACCATGTTTCAATGTCTTGTCTTCGAGGGCAGCGAGCGCCAGGCTGACTCCGATACCGTCATCAGCTCCAAGTGTAGTGCCCTTGGCAGTAACCCATTCTCCATCAATCTGCGTCTGTATAGGATCTTTCAGAAAGTCGTGAACCGTATCCGCTGTCTTCTGCGGAACCATATCGACATGAGCCTGGAGAATCACGCCTCTGCGGTTCTCATATCCCGGTGTAGCCGGTTTTGTGAAAATGATATTTCCGGTTTCATCTTTACGGACTGAAACGCCATGTTCCTTGCCCCAATCCAGAAGGAACTGCTGTGCTTTTTCTTCGTGTTTTGATGGACGCGGAACCTGAGACAGTTCATAGAACGCTGTCCATACGCTTTTCGGTTCAAGATCTTTGATTGTCATAATCTTATATATTTAGTGATTATTCTTATGTTCTTGTTTTGCGCAAACTATTTCGCAGCCAGCGGGAATGTGCTTTCAAGGCCCAGCTGATATACAGGCATACGGCTCTGCAGCAGGACATTGACCCCGTCGGTAAGCTTCACCGTGCAGATGGCAGGAACGCGGTAATGCGCGAGTTTTCCTTTGGCCCTTTCATTCTTGCCGGCAGGTATTTCGATGCTGTCCGCAGCAAATTCGAGCAGATACGGTTTCCCGGAAAGGTCATCTGACGGAACCAGTCCTTTGGAGTCGGAAAGACGGAAAGCCACATAAAGCTGTGACTCATTGGCCTTTGACGGCACCACGTCATAGTTCATCTCCTGCTCCGAGTATTCGCTGTAGCCTATGAACATTGACATATACTCGCTTTCGAGGCGCGCGATTTCAGCGACGGCAGAGGCCATGGCTTCACCGCTGAAAGTGGCGTCGGTATCGCCGGTCACGATCTGGACACGCTTCTTGCGCAGGCTGAAAATCATCTCTGCAGCCTCCTTGGCACGCGATTCTAGTGACTTCTGCACGACCATCTCCTGCTGGACAGCCACCTTGTTGTAAGCAGACTCGCTCTTCACATTGCGGTACAATGTCGCAGCTTCAGATGTAAGGTTCGAGGTCAATCCCCTGTCCGAGAAATCAGCTTTCTTCTCTGACGGGAAGCGCCACTGCGTGGTCTCCTGACTGCCGGCCGATACAGAGACAAGTCCCTGTGAGGTCAATGCCAGGAAAGCCTGCATCCCCATACCCGATTCGAGCTGGTAGCGTGCCGACGGGTCCGCCTCAACGAATGAGGACATTTTCACAGATGTCACCGTATAGGAAACCGCATCCCTCTGACGGGCTTCCACGCCGAGATATTTCTGGGCATATTTCGCATACGGCCCAGCAAAGAAGCTCTCTTTCTGAGCCTTGACTTCAAGTCGTACCGATGTGGAAGGCAATGAATAAACAAGACTTCCTTCAGGGTCGCCCTGAGCGGAGAGCTGAAAACCGGCCGCCATTGTCAATGCAGCCGTAACGATTACTGCAAATGTCTTTTTCATAACTATCTTTTCCATCTTTTATGGGTCCACAGATAATTTGCCGGCTGGTCATTGATATCCTCCTCCAGCAGTCTGTAGAACCTGTTCATTATTTCTTCAGGAGTAAACTGCGATGCATCCTCGCATATTTCCTTGAATGTCATTTTGTAACCGAAGTCTTCCTTTTCACGGAATGCCATATAGACCACGGCGAACTTCAGCTTGCATGCGATTGAAGCGCCTCCGGTCATCGTCCTCGTCGGCTGGTGCATGAAATTGTCCACAGTATGCGCCGCAGCATAGACATAAGGGCACTGGTCCGTAGGGAACACATACAGACGCTTCTCAGCCCTGTGTTTCACCACGAAGCGCATGATGTTCTTGGATTCCACATAGGTGGTGCCGTAGTTTTCCGGAGATATGGCCGCGCACCGGTTGGCGCCGAGCACCTTGTCCCAGAAACTGCTTTTCAGCTCCTTATATACGACCGTTACCGATTTCTCTCCGAAATGGACTTTCTCTGTGACCGGAATATAGTTCATGATTCCTCCGGTCAGTTCCCAGTTTCCGAGATGGGAATTCAGGACAACCACTCCGGGCCTGGTTTCATACAGCCTGTCCAGCAGTTCAGCATTGACGGTCTCGCAGATATGGGAGTCCCTCAGCCGTTTCGTGTCGTGGGCTCCGGCAAACCAGAATGTCTCCGCGAACAGCCGGCCGAAATGCTGATAGAAGCCTTTGGCAATATCCTTCAGTTCCGAATACTTCTTCTGCGGGAAAGACCGCGCCAGGTTCACCATCACCACGTCGCGCCTGTAATGCATTGGCCCTGAGGCGAGCCACGCTACGAGCCTGCCCCAGAAATAATGGACTTTCAGAGGCTGCAACGCGAGCAGTCTCATCAGTCCTGTCATAAATTTCACTCCTACGCTCATATTCATGTCTGTCCCGCAAAGCGAAACCATAGTTACAAATATATGGATTTATTGGCAATTTCGGCAATCTGATTATTGATATTTCCAATGTTTCTGTGTAAGTTTGTTACTCGTGAAATTTTAAAACCAGACAAGACAATGTTCAAAGACCAGCCGAAAGGATTGTTCGCCCTCGCTCTTGCCAATACCGGAGAGCGTTTCGGGTACTACACTATGTTGGCCATCTTCCTCCTGTTCATTCAGGCGAAGTTCGGATTCAGCGCAGCAGTTTCCACACAGATTTATTCCATTTTCCTCGCCGCGGTTTACTTCATGCCGCTTTTCGGAGGAATGCTTGCAGACAAGATCGGTTATGGCAAGTGCGTCACCACAGGTATCGCCGTCATGTTCATCGGCTACTTGTGTCTCGCCATCCCGACCGGACCGGATCTCTCAGGTAAAATCCTGATGTTCGCGGCATTGGCCCTCATCGCTACCGGAACAGGATTGTTCAAGGGCAACCTCCAGGTGATGGTGGGAAATCTCTATGATGACCCTAAGTACGCCTCCAAGAGAGACTCCGCATTCAGCCTCTTCTATATGGCCATCAATATCGGCGCAATGTTCGCTCCGTCGATGGCAAAGGCTGTCACCAATTTCTTCCTCGGAAAATCAGGTTTTACCTATGTGGCTGACATTCCGGCACTTGCACACCAGATGCTCGGCGGAACGATTCTTCCGGAGAATGCTGACAAGCTTCAGTCTCTGGCAAACGGTATGTCCGGTGCGGCAGGCATGGACCTGGCCACATTCAGCCAGACCTACATCGACAAGCTCTCCACAGCATACAACTATGGCTTCGGAGTGGCCTGCATTTCCCTTATCATTTCAGTAGCAATCTATTACAGCTGCCGTTCATGGTTCAAGAATGCTGACGTGAATGCTAAACAGGCACAGGCTGCCAACCATGCAGAGGCAGAACTTACTCCTGCACAGACAAAGAGCCGCATCACAGCCCTCATGCTCGTTTTCGCTGTCGTGATTTTCTTCTGGATGGCTTTCCATCAGAACGGAGCCACAATGACACTGTTCGCAAGAGACTACACCGCAAGCACGGTCGAGGGCGCCACACGTATCGGATTCAACATCTTCAGCTTGTTCCTTATCGCAGTATCTGTCTATACGCTGTTCGGAGCATTCCAGTCTGAGACGAATAAAGGCAAGACAATCTGCGGAATCTGCACGGCAGCCCTGTGGCTTGGCGCATACGCAGTATATGCCGGAATGCCTGCAAAGGTCAATATCCTTCCTTCTGACTTCCAGCAGTTCAACCCGTTCTTCGTGGTGGCATTGACCCCGGTATCGCTTGCGATTTTCGGCGCATTGGCAAAGAAAGGCAAAGAGCCTTCAGCTCCTCGCAAAATCGGCTTGGGTATGATTGTGGCCGCTGTAGGTTTCAGCATCCTGACTTTCGCTTCCTTGAACTTGGCTTCGCCTAAGTCATTGAACGGAACCGTAAGCCCTGACCTGATTTCTCCTGAGTGGCTTATTTCCACATACCTCGTACTGACATTTGCAGAGCTTCTGCTCTCTCCGATGGGTATTTCCTTCGTTTCCAAGGTAGCCCCTCCTAAATACAAGGGCGCAATGATGGGATGCTGGTTCGCAGCTACCGCTCTCGGAAACTATCTGGTATCCATTCCTGGACTCCTCTGGAACAAGGTGGAACTCTGGGGCGTATGGGGACTTCTCATCGTTCTCTGTCTGCTCTCGGCGCTCTTCATCTTCTCCATCATGAAGAAGCTCGAGTCAGCTACCGAATGCTAATGCCATCCGCCGCCGAGAGCCTTGTAGAGTCCGACGACCGCAAGGTTCTCGCGGGTTTTGGCCTCACTGAATTCGATCTGGGATGACAGATATTTACGCTGCGCATCCAGTACGTCGATATAATTGATTACACCATTGATATACTGGCTGTTAGCCAATGTGACATACTTTCCGGACGCTTCTTCCTGAACGGATTTCGCAAAGGAATTGGTACGCGCCGACTGGAAAACGACAGTAGCATCATAAACCTCTCTGAAGGCCTGCAGTACATCTTTTTCATACTTGAGCCGAGTCTGCTCGTATGAAGATACTGCGGCCTTCATTGCTGCTTTACGCTTGCCGAACTCGAAAACAGGCGAGGCCAATGTCGCTCCGGTGAACCAGAACGGAGACTTCAGAAAATCCTTGAGTTCATCATTTTCCAGACCCGCCCCGAGATTGATCACGAAAGACGGGAACCTCTCGGCAATAGCCACTCCAACGCGAGCCTCGGCAGCCTTCAGCGAGTGCTCTGACATCATCAGGTCAGGTCTGCGTTTCAGAATATCAGACAAGACCCCTGACGGAACATCCGAATCGCCATATAAGTCTGAAGCGGAAACACTTCTGGCAATATCCTTAGGATAAGAACCGGTAATGAAGCACAGTTCGCTCTCCTTGAGCGCAACCTGTTTCTGCAGGTCAGGAATCATGGCCTTGGACGAAGCAAACTCCACAAGTGCCTGCTGGTAAGGTATTTCCGAGGTCAGACCACCCTCTGCCCTGAGCTTTGCCTGTTTCACGGACTCGCGTCGGGTCTCGAGAGTATTGGACACGATCTCCAGTTTCCTGTCCAGGCCCACAAGTTCATAATAGGCCGAAGCCACGCTTGCCACAATGCTCATTTTCACAGCTTTCTGCGCATCTTCGGCAGCCAGGTAGTCAGCCAGTTTCTCCCGGCTTGCCCACTTCAGGCGTCCCCAGAAATCCACTTCCCATGCAAGCGAGGCCTTCACTCCGAATTCAATATCATCCGGACTCTTGCTCTTGCCTCCGTAATTGCTGTGGTCATCCTGCGCATAACCTTTTGCGGAAACTGCCGGCAACTGCGCCGCTTTCTGCATTCTGTACTTGTAGCGCATCTCATTGAGCCTCTCCGCCGCTATCAGAACATCCTTGTTATAAGTCAATGCCGTCTCGATAAGTTCCTGAAGCTCAGGCTCTTTAAAAACCTCTCTCCAGCCCAGATCCGCAAAACTGCTGTCGCCAGCCTCGGCCGCAAAAGACTCCGGGACCTCACCCAGATCCGGCTTCTGACAATATCTCGATGTCGAGCAGGAGTTCAGGGTCAATGCAGAGGCCACGACGACCACCAACATTGACATGAACGATTTCTTGTCTTTCAGGACAGACTTCATTTTGGGTCTCCATTTGTTCATAAGCGACTTGAGTTTATATATCAGCACGAAGAAGAACGGCACGAAAACAATTCCGACGGTGATGCCTGCGATCATACCGAAAAAGACACCAGTACCGATGTTCTGACGGCTCTCGGAGCCCGGTCCGCTGGCAAAAACCAACGGCAGCATACCGAGGATGAAGGCCAATGACGTCATCACGATAGGTCTGAATCTGAGTTTGGCGGCAGTTACGGCAGCTTCTACCACATCCTTGCCTGCCTCAACCTCCTCCTTGGCGAACTCCACAATCAGAATCGCATTCTTCGCCACGAGTCCCACGAGCATGACGAGACCGATCTGGAAATAGATATTGCTTTCCATGCCCAAGACGGCAATTCCCAAATATGCGCCGAAAATGGCAATCGGCAGGGACAGTATCACCGCCACCGGAACCAACCAGCTCTCATACTGCGCGGCAAGGAAAAGGAACACGAAGAGCAGGGCCAATGCCAGGACAAGACCTGTCTGGCCGCCTTCCTTCTTCTCCTGATATGACATTCCGCTCCATTCCACACCTATATTGTCAGGAAGATGTTCATCCGCGACTTTCTGGAGTACTGCCAGTGCCTCTCCCGAGCTGACACCGTTTGCCGCTTCGCCGCTGATTGTGGAGGAGTTGTACATATTGAACCTCTTTATCGTACCCGGCCCGGTCGTATAATGAGTGTTGCCCAGGGCATTGACAGGAATCATGGTGCCTCCGGAACTCTTCATGAAGAAGAGGTTCAGGTTGTCGGTATGGGCACGATATGGCGCATCTGCCTGGATGTAAACACGATAGATGCGGTTATACATATTGAAGTCATTCACGTAGATCGCTCCTGTGAAAGCCTTGAGCGTAGCGAAGACATCCGCCATTGACAAGCCTAAAAGCTGGATTTTATCCCTGTCCGCATCGAAATACAGCTGAGGGATATCCGCCTGCATACCGGAAGAAAGGCCGGTCAGCTCTTTCCGCTTCGACGCATAATATATCAATGTGTCGGTGGCATTCTGCAAATCGCGGTATGTGGCATCACCACGCGCCTCCAACACCATAGAGAAGCCTCCTGATGTTCCAAGTCCAGGGATAACCGGCGGCGTACTGATATACACCTTGCTTTCAGGATAACGGGACAGGGTATCCCTGACCATCGCAATAGTCCTGGTCATATCCGTCACCTTGCGCTGGTTCCACGGCTTGAGAATCACTGTCAATGTACTGCTGGACTGGGTAGTTCCCACACGAGGGCTCGAACCTGTGACATTGAGAACATAATCCACATCATGCTGACGGAGCAGGAATGCCATCGCCCTGTCGGTAACCTCCCTCGTACGTTCGAGAGTCGCGCCCATAGGCAGTTCCAGTTCCACAGTAAAGTATCCCTGGTCCTCCTTCGGTATAAAGCTCTGAGGGACAATGCGTGCAAGCACGAAAATACCTATTACGGCGATACCGAAGAACGCGAACATCCTTCTTGAATTATTGACCGCGAACCGCACCATCTTCGTAAAGAACGATGTTCCCGAATCCATCCACAGATTTATCTTCTTGAATATGAAGTTGTTGGTCTGCTTACCGTCATGCGGCTTGAGGAATTTCGAGCACATCACCGGGCTCAATGTAAGGGCCACGACAGTGGATATGATGACTGATACGGCGATAGTTACGGTGAACTGACGGAACAGCTGACCGGTAATGCCGGAAAGGAAGCTCACCGGCACGAACACGGCGCAGAGCACAAGAGACATCGCCACGAGTGCACCCCCGATTTCGCTCATCGCCTTCTTGGTCGCTTCATAAGGGGACAAGTGCTCGGTCGTCATTATACGGTCCACATTCTCCACCACGACGATAGCGTCATCGACCACGATTCCTATGGCAAGAATAAGCCCGAGAAGCGTCATCATATTCAGCGAGAAGCCGAAGATGAGCATGATTCCGAAGGTTCCTATCAATGATATAGGCACCGCAATGGCCGGGACCAATGTCGCTCTCACATTCTGCAGCGAAAGGAACACCACCAGTATGACGAGGACAAGGGCCTCGAACAATGTCCTGTACACATGATGTATGGACTCTGAAATATAGGTGGTCATGTCGAACGGAATGTTGTAGGACATCCCCTCCGGGAAGCTGGAACTGATTTCCTTCATCTCGGCACGGACATTCTCAGCCACCTCCATCGCATTGGCACCCGGAAGCATATAGACATTGACCACTGCCGCATTGCGGGCATTGATACCGCTCTCAGTATTGTAGGACTGGGCTTCGAGCGAAACCCGGGCGACATCCTTGAGACGGATGATGGAGCCGTCCTCGCCGGTGCGGACCACTATATTTTCAAATTCCTCCACCGAGGACAGACGACCCGGAGCAGTAATCGGAATCGTCACGTCCACATCAGTAATCGGCTGCTGTCCAAGCACTCCGGCCGCCGCCTCACGGTTCTGGTCCTTCAGTGCGCTCTGCAAGTCCTTGACTGTGATACCGAGGCTCGCCATCTTGTCCGGCTGCACCCATATCTGCATCGCATAATAACGGCTGCCGACATTGGAAACGCCGCCGACTCCGGCCACTCGCCTGAGCCTGTCCTGGATATTCAATGTCGTGTAGTTGCTCAGGTACACTTCATCGAATTTCGGGTCATCTGACATTATGGTTATAGTCATCAGCTTGCTGGACGACTCCTTTTCCACGGAAATGCCGTTCTGCACCACCTCGGCCGGAAGTCTGGACTCAGCCAGCTTCACACGGTTCTGCACTTCCACCGCCGCAATATCCGGGTCAGTGGAGATGTCGAAGGTCAATGTCGCCGAGTACCAGCCGCTGTTGGAGTTGCTGGACTCCATATAGAGCATTCCCGGAGTTCCGTTCAATGACTGCTCAATAGGCGTGGCAACCGCCTGCGAGACAGTCTGGGAATTCGCTCCAGGATATGAAGTGGAAACTCTTACCACAGGCGGGACAATCTTCGGATACTGGTCCACCGGGAGGAGCGTCAGTCCGATAAATCCCACAAGTACGATTATAATGGATATGACAGTCGAGAATACCGGCCTGTCAATGAAAAAATCCGATTTCATAAGTAGAAAATTCTCTGGTTATCAATACTGGACCGCCTCCACCTTGTTTCCGTGGGAAAGTTTGTGCTGACCTTCCACCACGATCACTTCATTGGCTCTCAGACCGCGCTCCACGACAGTGACGTTCTCCACTTCAGGGCCGGTCTGGATAAAGCGTTTTTCTACAGTACCATCCAGTTTTACGACAAAGACATATGCACCGCTTTTCTCAATGGTGATGGCCTTGGTCGGCACTGCGACTGCGTTTTCCCTGACATCCAGCAACACCTTCACGTTGGTGAACTGTCCGGGAAGCAGTTCCCTCTCCGGATTAGGCATCTCCGCCCTCACGGAAAATGTACCTGATTTGGCATCGACGAGCGGGTCCGCGAAATCCACGAGACCTTTATATTTATACTGAGACTTGTCTGCCAATGTGATGGTGACATAAGGATTCCAATGACGGCTCGTGTCCTGCTGTCCGAGGTTCACATTCCTGGCCTTGGACTTCTGGTAATCCAGGTCTGTCATCTTGAATTCCACCAGAACGGTATCACTCTTGACGACATTGGCAAGAAGCGACTGTGCGCCCGGACCCACCAACGTACCGATATCCACGTGCCTCTCACTGATGTAACCACTTATAGGTGAACGCACTGTGGTATAGCTCAAAGCAAGACGGGCTTCCGTGAGATTGGCCTCACTGACATTGACATCAGCCTTGGCACTTTCATAAGCTGCGACAGCATTGTCCAGATCCAGCTGGCTTGCAGCCTTCTGCTCGTACAGGGGCTTGATTCTGGCGAGGTCACGCTCCGCCTTGAGTGCGATGGCCTTGTTCTTCGTAACCAACGCCTCAGCCCTATCGACCTGCGCCTTGTATTGTTTAGGATCAATGATGAAGAGTATCTGGTCTTTTTTTACATAAGTTCCCTCTGCGAACATCATCTTTTCGAGATATCCTTCAACCCTTGCCCTGACCTCCACAAACTGCTGGGCACGGATTTTCCCCGGAAATTCACCATAGACTTCCACATTGCGCGTACGCACCGTGTCCACGCCCACTATAGGGAGGACTTCCTCAAAATGCTTGGGTCTCAGAAAGATAACGAGCCCGACTACAACGACAGCTGCCGCCGCTACAACACCGATGATGGTCTTTTTGTCTAACTTTCTCATAAACGGAATAGATTAAGCGAAACTCACCACCTATCAAATACTATTCCACAACAGCCCCTGACGTATCTGAGAGGGCATTTTAAAACCGGGGCCCCAGAAATCTGGAGTCCCGGCGTTAAAATCAAGGAACGAGAAGATTCTGTCTGCTGAGCCAGAGACGGCTGCCGGTCACCTCGCGGGCGCTCTTTTCCGAGGCTATCGCAAGGAAAACATCACGCTGTTTCACAGACATTCGGTCATACAGCACGGCAACGACTTCCGGTTCTATCGACTTCCCGTTTTCAGCGAACTTCTCCACTGGAAAGTTAATAAACATCATAGATATTACCATTTTTTCGTAACGACTTTTTCGTAACGAAAAAATGATAATACAAATGTATCCTCATGCCGGTACAAATGAAATGTCAAAATATACGCCACGTCATGCGGAAACATAACGTGGCGTATATTTATTTAACTAAGCTATCTACTAAAGCACTGCCATGATGGAGCCTACGAGGGCAAGGATGGCATAGAACTCAGGAAGAGCAGCGTAGATAAGAGTATTTGTCATGACGCTGTGGCCCTGGCTTTCACCCACGATACCGTTGGCGCAGACCTGGCCCTGACGGATAGCGGAGAAAAGACATACGAGACCTACTGCAAGCCCCACTCCGAAGAGCTTTGGGCCCATAACAGTGAAGTCCGGCTTGAAGACAACGAGCCAAAGGAGGAATCCTACGAATCCGTAGAGACCCTGTGTTGCAGGAAGAGCGGAGAGAATCATGTAAGTGGATGACTTCTCAGGATTCTTCTTGAGAGCGCCCTCTGCAGCATTGGCAGCGATGGTGGTTCCGTAGCTGGAACCGATACCGGCAAGGCCGAGCATAAGGCCAAGACCGAGATAACCGAGAATTTCGTTCATAGTTCTTAATTATTGTTTATCATTATTTTGTTTTCGTCAAAGGGTTGTATTTCAGTCCGGTACCCTCATAACCGGAATTTTTGAAGTACTCCACGAACGTAAGACGCAGCGGGTGTACGAATGCGCCCAGGCAGGACATGGCGAGGTTCAGCACGTGGCCGAAAATCAGTATCACGATGCAGAACACCCAGTTCACGCCGGGTACAGGGATATCCAATATCATGGTACCCATGATGTTGAACGCATTGCCGAGCATGCCTCCGGCAAGACCGAGCGCATACAGACGGATGTAGCTGAGGACGTCGCCCATAAGGCCGGTAACCATGTTATAGGTATCCCAGAGACCTGAGCCGATGTTCACCAACGGGTTGCGCCCCGGAGTATTGAACACGAAGATAGCCAATGAACTGACTGCCGCCAAAGCGATGATCACCCACTTGAACGTGACCTCGGAAAGGATTTCCGTCATAGCGAGAGCAATCACGATGATGCCGCCCACAATCAGAGTGGTCCAGCCCCAAGTGGAAACCGTCTTGCTGAATCCGAAGCGTTTGGTGTAGTTTATCGTCTTGATGATCATGGCAAGACAGATGTGCAGCACACCGATAGCCACGGCAAGCACCATCTGGACAGGGAACCCGGCTATCTTTCCGTCCGGGAACCATCCGTCCACGCAGAGCGCCTTAAGCCACTCCGGAGTCCAGGATGCTTCAAGAATGCTCATTCCGAAGAATGTTCCGAGGAACAGTCCCACGAAGAAAGTCATTCCACCGAGGAAACCGATAAGCCTGTACATCTTGCCCAGACTCGTGCCCTGCATCTTCAGCTTCATGAACAATGCAATGAGCATGAGCACGATACCGTATCCGGCATCTCCCATACACATGGCAAAGAACAGCATGAAGAACGGACCGAGCACAGGCGTCGGGTCGAATTCATCATAAACCGGCATGCCGTACATTCCGGTCAGCACCTCGAAATTCTTGGCGAACCAGTTGTTGTGCAGCTTGATAGGAGGATTGTCCTCCTTGGTAGCCGGCTCGTGGATGTAATATATTCCGAGAGCGTCGAACGCATCACACAGCCTCTTGTCATCCTCAGTCGGAGCGAATCCGGTAACTACGGCAAGATGACTGTCAGCCGCCATTTCTGTAGCAGACTCGGCCAGATACAGGTCAAGCGCTCCAAGTTTCTCATTGTAACGCTGTCTGAGTTCTCCGATGCAGCCTTTGAGATTGCCGAGCAGCTTTTTCCGCTCAGAGAGTTTCGTCTCCAGATCCTTGATGGTGAGTTCCATTTCATTGACAGAACCCTCAGGGGCCGCCATAGGCTCGATCGGGAAGCTGTACTCTTCAGAAACAGGAGCCACAGTCACGAAGAACACGGTCGTATCCGTCTCGCTGACTACCTGCAACGGCTGGATTTCAGCCCATGCTGGGTCGAACTTCTTCTTCTGGCAGCTGTAGAAGCGTATTTTCAGTCCCTGAGCCTCCAATCTTCCGATGGACTCAGTGCTGAACTGCCCCCACGGCTTGCGTGCAGAAAGTTCTTTTTTTGCGGAAGACAGCTCATTCTTGAATTCCTCCACATCAGCCTGAGCCTTCAGCGCAGCCTCGACAGGGTCGCCGTCGAACCTGAAGCCCTTTTCCGGTTCAGCGTCACAGCTGTTCAGAACAGTCAGAGCCTTCTTCACGGTATCTGCCTCACTCAGGAGCGCCTCTGACTTCTCGTCCACCGGTTTGACGGAACGGGTTATGTCAATGACTCCGAGGTCCTGGATTTTCGACAAGAATTCCTCAGTCTGCCCGGAAAGCAGAATAAAGGAGTATTTGGTCATCGGACTAATCATTCTGCAGCTCCTCCATAGCTTCTTCCTCTTCGTGACGGCTCTTGACAATCTTGGATGAAGCCTTGCTCAGGTTCTCCTCATCCTCCATATATCTCTTGATTTTTCTGATAGCCTCCTGATACCCGGGAATCTGGACCTTCTCATACAGGTTCACCTTCTGAGTGGTCTTCTTCCTCTGGTAATCCAGAATACGGCTCTTTTCCTGATACACTTCCGATTCGATGCCAAGACGGGTAAGCTCCTTCAGGATGGAGACTCCGTCGGCATACCAGGCCGGCTTCACGAAGGCATTGAAAGGATGTATCTCATAATGGATATCCTTCAGCTCCGGAGTTTTCACACCGGCGAGCTTCACAGTGACCAGATCGACATCCGTTATGGAAATCAGGTCAGGCTGGAACTCATTCCACAGTGCCGCCAGATAGTCGTATTTCTGCATTGAGGCATTCAGTTCCTCAACAAGTTCTTCCGAGCGTTCCTTGGCCTTGCGGACCTCGAGGCGCAGGGCTGATTCCTTGTTCTGAAGAGTAGGAAGAGCCTTCTGACGCATCTTCAGCTGCTTGCCGAGGTTGTTCAGAGAAGTCTTGTTGTACTGGAATTTAATTGCCATATCAAACTTTCAATTGATGGTCAAAACATTGACCTTTAAACTTTCCAATACTTGTCTGTCAATGCCTGCTTGATACCTGTCTCAGCCTTGGTGAAGTACTTTCCGAAAAGTTCCCAGGCCGTGTCAAGCATCTCGGTGATAGTGATGTTCACATCGATTGACAGAAGTCTTGTAGCATATTCTTTCGCATACGCGAGACAACGGTGGTCGTAGTCGCTCAAGTCGAAACCGTTCTCCAGCTTCGTCTTGGCATTCTGCGCATCCGCATAAAGACGCACGCTCGCATTCATCACCTGACTGTGGTCCTCGCGGGTCTTCTTGCCCTGAACGAGCTGTTTGAGTCGGGACAATGAGCGGAACGGGTCAATGATGACCTTGCCTGAATCCGCATCTGCACGCAGATAGAGCTGACCTTCAGTAATATAACCGGTATTGTCAGGAATAGCGTGGGTGATGTCACCGTCATTCAATGTGGTCACTGCGATAATAGTGATGGAACCGCCTGACGGAAGCTGTACCGCCTTCTCGTAGATCTTCGCGAGGTCGGAATACAGAGAGCCCGGCATGGAGTCCTTTGACGGAATCTGGTCCATACGGTTGGACACGATACTGAGCGCATCCGCATACAACGTCATGTCGGTCAGCAGCACCAGCACCTTCTCGTTCTTGTCCACGGCGAAATACTCGGCCGCAGCCAATGTCATGTCCGGAATGAGCAACCGCTCTACAGGAGGTTCCTCAGTCGTATTGATGAAACTGATGATCTTGTCCAATGCACCGGCAGACTCGAAAGCATGACGGAAGAACAGGTAGTCGTCATTGGAAAGACCCATGCCCCCAAGAATGATCTTGTCCACATCCGCACGCAGAGCCACCTCCGCCATCACTTTGTTGTAAGGCTGGTCAGCGTCCGCGAAGAAAGGAATCTTCTGGCCGGAAACGATGGTATTGTTCAGGTCAATGCCGGCAATACCTGTAGGAATCAGCTCTGAAGGCTGACGTCTCTTGTACGGGTTCACTGACGGACCGCCGATTTCACGTTCCTCACCCTCAACCTCAGGACCGCCGTCGATAGGATGTCCGTAAGCATTGAAGAAACGGCCTGAAAGCTGTTCGCTCACCCTCAGCACAGGAGGTTCACCGAGAAATGACACCTCCGCGTTCGTAGGGATACCCTCTGTACCGGAGAACACCTGAAGGGTAACAGAATCACCCTTGGTCTTCACCACCTGGGCCAGACGGCCATCCACTGTTGCAAGCTCGTCATTGGCCACACCTGTCGCCTTGAGGGACACGGTCGCCTTGGTAATAGCATCGAGCTGCGTATATGTTCTCTGGAATGCTTTATTTGCCATTTTCTTCCAATAGTTTAGAGAGTTCAGAATTATATTTCTCGAATGCCTCGCTATGGAACTGAGAGTAGTTCATCTGACGCAAGTCATTGATAAGTTCCTTGAAGAAGTTGCGGCACTGCTCGAAATCCTCGAATGAGAATTCCCTGTCGCAGATATCGAGAATCAGATTCAACATGAATTTCTGACGCTCAAGAGGACAGAGGCTGTCCACGGCGTCGAACGCGTCCTGCTGGAGGAACACGAAGTCCAGAAGCTCGGACTTCCAGAAAGTCTCGTGATAGTTCATCGGCACGCCGTCGTCACCGAGGATATTGATCTGCTCGGCAGCATCACGTCCCTGACGGACAATGTTCTTGGCACGGTTCACCCTCTCAGTCCAGCCTTTCTCGATCTTCTCGTCGAGGAACTCCTGGATCTCAGGATATTCCAGGTACTTGGAATAAGAGTCAATCGGGTTCACTGCCGGATATCTCTTCTGGTCAGCACGGTTCTGCTCCAATGCATAGAAGCAGCGCGCAGCCTTCTTGGTGGACTCGGTCACAGGCTCCTTGAGGTTACCGCCGGCCGGAGAAACCGTTCCGATGAAGGTGACAGCTCCGGTCTTGCCGTTGTTGAGCACGACCATACCCGCACGGGCGTAGAAGTTGGAAATGATGGATGACAGATCGACCGGGAAAGCATCGGCGCCCGGAAGTTCCTCCATACGGTTACTCATTTCCCTCAACGCCTGAGCCCAACGTGATGTGGAGTCAGCCAGAAGCAGACATTTCAGGCCCATGGCGCGATAATACTCGCAGATCGTCATTGCCGTATATACAGATGCCTCACGGGCAGCCACAGGCATGTTGGAGGTGTTGCAGATGATGGTAGTCCTCTCCATCAGCTTTCTTCCGGTATGAGGATCGACCAGTTCAGGGAACTCGGTGAAGATCTCCACGACCTCATTCGCACGCTCGCCGCACGCAGCCATAACGATGACATCCGCGTCACCCTGCTTGGCAATCGCATGCTGGAGCACAGTCTTGCCGCAGCCGAAAGGTCCCGGGATGAAGCCCGTACCGCCTTCGGCGATCGGATTGAGCGTGTCAATGACCCTGACACCTGTTTCCATAATCCTGTTCGGCCTCGGTTTTTCCTTATAGGATTTCACAGCCACCTTTACAGGCCATTTCTGCACCATCGTCACAGGCACACCATTGCCCTGCGCGTCTGTCAGCACAGCCACAGTGTGGTCGATATTGTATTGTCCGGCAGCAGCGACGCTCTTCACGGTGTATGTTCCCTTGAATGAGAACGGAACCATTATCTTGTGAGGCAGCCAGCCTTCCTTGACTTCACCCAGCCAGTCTGCAGCCGAAACCGTGTCGCCCGGCTTTGCAATAGGCTCGAAGTCCCAGAGTTTTTCGTGGTCGAGCGGAGATGTGTATTCACCCCTTTTCAGGAACACGCTCTCCATCGTCGCCAAATTGTTCTGAAGACCGTCATAGATACTTGAAAGAAGACCAGGTCCCAATGTAATCTCAAGCATTCTGCCTTCAAACTCGACAGAATCACCATTTTTCAGACCACGGGTACTTTCAAACACCTGGACAGAAGCATTACGGCCTTTCACCTTGATAACCTCGGCAAGAAGCTTCGTTTCGCCCAAAGTTATATAGCAGAGCTCATTTTCCGCCACCGGTCCGTCCACTGTGACCGTGACAAGATTCGAGACAATGCCCGTTACCTTTCCTGTTGTTTTCATTTATAGTTGTTTAATTTTTATTCAATGTATGCTGTTATGCGTCTCATGCGCCTACAGCCTTGTCTGCTGCCTCCCGGATTCCGGTATAGGAGCCGCGGACACCCTCCACAAGACGCGCGAACATCTGTTTTCCTGTTTCAGGATCCAGTTTCAGCCATCTTGCTACAATGTTCAGGCGGGCAATGAACCCGAGTATGACATTTATGTCGAAATAATCGAAAGTGGTGATGGACTCTATCTTGGACCACATCAGGTCATCCATTCCGCGTTCACGGGAAAGGATATCCTCCTGGTTCAGGACAGCGTCCAGTTTCTGGGCCTCTTCGAACTCGCCTTCCGCTTCCATGAAAATATCTGTGTCGGCGGGACGTTCCAGTGCACGGTTCAGGTATCTGACCTTGGCATTGCGGACATTCAGGTCGAATTTGAAATAATCCCTTATGAAACTGTTCTTCGCTTTCAATGCTTTCTGATAGAATTCCAAGTCGAGGTTGGCCCCGTCAAAGCCGGCTATCAGGACATCGATCAGAGCATTGTCCTCTTTCGAACACAACTCCCTGATTTCCTGCACTATAGCCTCGACCCCCGCAGCATCGGCACCCTTCCAGTCAGTTGCAATGTCCGGCAGACCGGCAATGATATATTCGTAATTGTTCATTGAAAGGGACATTAGAAACTATTCTCCGAAAAGCAGTTTTCGAGTAGCCGGACGAAGATATTCGCTGATAAGTTCCTTGAATGTCTCGTCTGTCAGACTGATGAAATAGCCTCCGTCCTTAGGGCCGATGGTGAAACCGCCTGCGATCTTCTTGGTGAATGTCGCATTCACGCCACCTTTGAGAATCGATGTCAATTCTCCTTTGACGAACGGCTCAAGTGATGCCTTGAGTGATTCAGGAAGAACAAGTTCCAGATCCGCAGCATTCTCAGAATCGAACTTCTGGGCAACTGCCTTAATGATTTCCTTCACGAAAGCTTCCTCTGAAAGAGACTTTTCCACTGCTGCAGCATTCATCTTGAACACTACCAGGTCTTCGATGTCCTTCTTGGTAGCCTGAATGCTCTGTGACGCAGCCATCTTCAGGTCTCCGGTCACCTTGACCTTGAAATCAGCTGCTTCCTTTTCAGCTTTGGCTCTGATTTCATCAGCCTCTTTCTGTGCTGCAGCGATAATGTCGGCAGCCTCTTTACGGGCATTGGCTAAAATCTCTTCGCCTTCTTTCTTACCCTTGGACAAGCCCTCGTTATAAAGCTTGTCCGTCAATTCCTGTAATTTGTTCTCCATATAGGATATATGATTTAATCGTTTTTATTCAATTATCTGACAAAAGTACTAATTTTGGCTCTATCCTCAAAGTTTGGGTTCCGTTTTGCGTAAAAAGGAACATCTATTCAGCAAAAGCGGAAAATCACTTTGCTGAAACTTCATTGAGCCAGATTTCGAGAGACTGGAAAAAGACCGGTCTCCAGGCGCCCAACTTGTCCTTTCCGAACTCAGGGGTAGTAAATCCCCAGCCGTGTCCGCCATAAGGATAGACATAAATCAGGGCAGGCACATTGTGTGCCACAAGCGCGTCATAATACAGGAAACTGTTTTCAGGTGCGACGATATTGTCACCCGTGCTGAGCGCGAGGAATGTAGGAGGCGTGTCTGCAGAAACATTGTTCTGAAGCGAATAGTGATACATCAGTTCCTCGTACTTCGCCTTTTTCACCAAGTAATCCTTGACAGGAAGGTTCTCGTCCAGCCATTTGGATTCCTTGCCTATGAGATTGTCGTGAGTGCCCTTGTGGGTCAGGGACAGGTCCATGGTGATTACAGGGTAAATGAGCACAGAGAAGTCAGGCCTTGTCACAGTGTCCACGAAAAGCGTGGAAGCGGAAGCGGCAAGATGTCCGCCTGCTGAGAAGCCCATCACACCTATCTGGTTCACGCCCCACTCCTGCGCGTGCGCGCGGCAATATCTGAAAGCGTTCTGCACATCGTTAAGAGGCACGTTCCAGTGTCCGTTAGGAAGACGGTATTTCACCACGCAGACAGAAATTCCGCGCTTGACGAGCCAGTCTGCCACATAAGCTCCCTCATTGAATGTAGAAAGATTCTTGTAACCGCCGCCCGGGCAGACCACAATCATCTGGCCATTAGGCTTTTTCGGCAGATAGATATCTATCCTCGCATTGTCTCCGACCTTGGACATTGTCCCGGATGCTTTCATTTCCTCCGGCTCCGTGATCTTGTTCGACTCGCCCGGTCCAAGAGTGATGGTCTTTCCGTTCTCTTCAATGCCCTTGTTGACTTTCTGACCTTCAGGATAGAGTGCCAATGTCATGTTAGGACGAAGTTTTGTCGCCGGCTCGAACGGCTCGGCAGCATTGGCTACAACAGGTGAAACTGCTACGGCCAATGTCATAAGGATGGAATTAAAAGTTTTCATAATTATTATATGGTTTTCAATTTTTCTGACAATGTTTCTTTCAGCAGCACGCATATCTGTTTGCCGGAAAATTCCGGAAGCGGGTTGAAATGCACGTCGAAAGCAAATCCCGGAAGACGCACGGGCATCTGGAGCAGTGTCCCGTCAGCCAATTCGTTTTTCACGGCCTGTGCAGGTACGATTCCCACTACGGAAACAGAGTCCCTGACTATGGACTTGACAGCCTCCACAGAATCCGAGAAGATTATGGTACGCGCTTCCAGATCCGGGGTAAGAAATGGCCTGTAGCCGCTCCATACTGCGAATTTATTGGAAACAGGAATACCGGCTATAGTAGAAAAAGGCTTGGCGGTCTGTTCGTCATCTTCCTCAGATACCGCCGCCGAATTTACTGAACGGTTATGCTTGGAGGCCACCACAAAGGCATCCATGACGCCCACCAGATGGCTTTCGCCTTCAAAATCAATGGTTTCCGGACTCGGTGAAACAGAGATTTCCACATCCGCGTCCTGAGGTGTCCCGAAATGCGTGCCCGGAACATCACCTTCCTCGTCGGTGGTCTTGTCGTGGACTGAAATCGAGGTCAGCTCGATGGAAAGTTCCGGCATTGCGCCGGAAAGCATTGACAATGTCTCCGGCAGCAGATAGGACGCGAGTACCGGATCGGCCGCTATCTTTATGGGTCTCCCGGCATTGATCCGTCCCTGCTCTCCGAACATTCCGGCGGCAGCCGAGTACCAGTACTGGATTTTTTCAGCATATTCCAGAAAGACGACGCCCTGGCTTGTCAGTGTCGCCTCTCCCCTGTTTCTGCTGATCAATGTGGCGCCCGTTTCTTTTTCCAATGCGCTTATATTCTGGCTCACGGCAGGCTGGGATATGCCGAGATGCTTGGAAGCTTTCGTAAAACTTCCTGTCCTTGCGACAGTTATGAAGACCTTGAGTCTGAAATCCTCAAACATTATGTTCCAGTAATTACGTAATCGTACAAAGGTAATCATTTTTGGCAGAAGAATTGTAATATGTTATCTTTGTGAGATGAACAATTTTAAAAACTCTTTATAGATGAAAAAGTTTGTACTAATCATTGCGGCATTGTTTTCAGTGACGGCATTCTCATTGTCGGCACAGAACCAGCAGCTGCCGAATGACCCTTCCGTAAAAAAGGGAAAGTTGGAGAACGGTCTGACCTATTATATAATGCATAACAGTCAGCCGGCCAACAGGGCGGAGTTCTACCTCGCCACCAACGTCGGAGCCATCCAGGAGACACCTGACCAGGACGGACTCGCCCACTTCCTCGAGCATATGTGCTTCAACGGCACCAAGAATTTCCCGGGCAAGGGAATCCTGGACTACCTGCAGAGCATCGGCGCCTCTTTCGGCGGCAATGTCAATGCAGCCACAGGTGTGGAGCAGACCACCTATATGCTCAACAACATTCCGCTCGTGAGACCTACCGTAGTGGATTCCTGCATCCTCATCATGCATGACTACTCACACTTCGTTACCTGCGATCCTAAAGAAATCGATGCGGAAAGAGGTGTCATCATCGAGGAAAGAAGAACCAGAAGGGACGCTTCATGGAGAATGTATGAAAAATCCAAGCCTTATCTTTATGGTGATTCCAAATATGCGGGCTGCTCGCTTATCGGAAGCCAGGAGAATCTGGAGACCTTCAAACCTGAGAGCCTCACAAACTTCTACCATACATGGTACCGTCCTGACCTCCAGGCACTCATCGTTGTCGGCGACATTGACGTGAACTATGTGGAGGCCGCCATCAAACGCATCTTCTCAGACATTCCGGCACCGGTAAATCCGAAGGCGAAGGACGTCATCAGGATTCCTGACAATGAGGCTCCGTCCATCGGCGTCATCACCGACCCTGAGGCTGTAAGCACTACCGTAGAGGTTTACTGGAAGAGCGAAGCCATGCCAGAGGAGTTCAACAGCACCATGCAGGGGGAATTGACAGACCTCCTCAAGAGCCTTATTTCCAGCATAATGAACGAAAGGCTCAGCGACATTGCAGCGAAAGCTGACGCTCCTTTCTCAAGTGCAGGTTTCGGCATCGGCAACATGTGCGAGACGATGGAAGTCACTATGGGACAGGCTGCCTGCCACGAAGGTGAAGCGCTTGTCGCATTCAAGGCATTGCTGACGGAAATCGAGAAGATGAAGAGATTCGGATTCAGCAGCGACGAAATCGCGAGAGCGAAATCTGAACTTCTTTCCGCTTACGAGAGTGCAGCCAAGAGTGCTGACAGCAGGAAGAACGAGGAACTTGTACAGCCGTTGATCAACAATTTCTTCGACAACTATGCCTACATGCACCCTCAGACAGAATATGAAATCGTAGAGCAGCTCCTCCCTATGCTCCAGGACCAGATGATCAACCAGGTCGTAGCCCAGTTCATTCCTGAGAACAATCTGGTCGTCCTCTACAAAGGCCCTGAGAAAGAAGGACTTGTGACTCCGACTGTAGAGGATTTCAGCAAGGCCATTGCCGAGGTTGAATCTTCAGACATAAAGGCCAATGCCGTAGAGGCGATCGACTCCGACTTCCTCGACGAGAGCAAGCTCAAGGGAAGCGCAGTGAAATCCATCTCAAGGTCAGAGCTCCACGGCAGTACCGTATTGACACTCAAGAACGGTCTCAAGGTCATTCTCCGTCCTTCACAGGATGAGAAGAACAGCATCATCTTCAACCTTTACAAGAAAGGTGGACTGTCAATGATTCCTACCGAGGACCTGAGCAGTTTCGACGACAACGTCTGGGGTCTTTTCCTGAACTGCAGCGGTATTTCCAAATTCCCTGAGACCACTGTAACCAAGATGCTTGCAGGCAAGAATGTTTCTGTAGCTCCTTATATCAATTCTCTGCGTCACGGTGTTTCCGGAAGCAGCACGACCAAGGACCTGGAGACAGCCCTGCAGCTCACCTATCTGTATTTCGCAGACCCTCGTTTCGACCAGGCCGAGTTCGACCAGGCCATCAAGAAGCTTCAGAGCATAGTTCCAAACTATGTGAAACAGCCGAGCTACAAGTTCAGCAAGGAGCTCCAGAGCACTCTCTACGGCGAGAATCCTCGTAAGACTCTCATCACCGAGAAGACATTGGAAGAAGCCAGCCTCGCTACTATCGAGAAGGATTACAGGATGCTGTTCCATGATGCTGCCGGCGCTACCGCCATCTTCTGCGGTGACTTCGACATTGACACGGTTCTTCCTCTGATCCAGAAATATCTCGGTTCCATCAACAAGGGCAAGCGTCCTTTCGAATGCAAATATGAGAAGCCGGCGATTCTTTCCGGCAAGGCCACAAATGACTTCAAGACAGATATGCAGACACCGAAAGTGACTGTTATCGAGGTATTTGACGCGATTCTTCCGGAATACAGAGTACTGGATGACGTAGCTCTTTCTGCTGCCACTTACATTCTCGACATGAGATACACCAAGTCTCTCCGTGAGGACGAGGGCGGCACATACGGCGCATCCGCTCATGGTTCAATGACCAATGAGCCTAAGGCTGAGGCTCTTCTCCAGGTATATTTCGACACCAAGCCGGCTGCTGCGGACAAGCTCATAAGCCTCAGCCTCGAGGGACTCAACAACCTCGCTGAGGAAGGTCCTACCGCAGAGGAGTTCGACATGACGGTGAAGAATCTGAAGAAGAACATCCCTGAGTCCAAGCTCAACAACAGATACTGGCTCAGAGCCCTGAAGGAGTACGACCTGTTCGGATATGACTACGACAAGGAGTACGAGGAGGCTGTAAACAATCTCAAACCTTCTGACATTCAGAACATTCTGAAGACAATCCTCGCTTCCGGCACTGCCAAGACAGTGATTATGCGTCCTGACAAGGCTGCTGAAGCAGAATAGTGATACGGTGCGGCGCTGCTGCCGCCCATAATTGAAACCGCCGCGAAGCAGACAACTGACTTCGCGGCGGTTTTTATGTTGTACTGCCGATTACCGGAACGGTGTTCTTGTCCGAGCCGCTACTTCAGCTCACCTGCAAGACGCAGAAGATATTGGCCATAGTCATTCTTCGCCATCGGGGCTGCGACCTCTACAAGTTTCTCTCTGGTTATCCAGCCGTTATTATATGCGATGTCCTCGAGACAGGCAATCTTCAGGCCCTGGCGTTTTTCTATCACCTCCACGAATGTGGACGCCTCCGAAAGAGACTCATGGGTGCCGGTATCAAGCCAGGCGAAACCGCGCTGGAGAGTCTTGACATGGAGCTTTCCCCTGGACAGGAACTCTTGATTCACAGATGTTATCTCCAGTTCTCCCCTTGCTGAAGGGCGCACGTTCTTGGCCACTTCCACCACTTCATTCGGATAGAAATACAGGCCTACCACCGCATAATTGCTCTTGGGATTCTCCGGTTTTTCCTCGATGCTCAGGCACTTTCCTTCCGCGTCGAATTCAGCCACGCCGTAACGCTTGGGATCACTCACCAGATAGCCGAAAACGCAGGCCTCGGAGTGATTTTCGACCAATGAGACGGTATCCCTGAGCATTCCGGTAAAGCCGGAACCGTAGAAGATATTGTCTCCCAGCACCATGCACACATCGTCTTTTCCGATGAATTCCTCTCCTATTATGAATGCCTGTGCCAGGCCGTCCGGAGAAGGCTGCTCGGCATATTCGAAATGGACTCCGAACTGGCTGCCGTCCTCCAGAAGGCGACGGAAGCCCGGCAGATCCTGAGGCGTGGAGATTATGAGTATTTCCCTGATTCCGGCAAGCATGAGCACGGAAATAGGGTAATAAATCATAGGCTTGTCATATATCGGGATGAGCTGCTTGCTTATTCCCTTGGTTATAGGATACAGACGAGTACCGCTGCCACCTGCCAAAACAATC
>Ga0129315_1000179_pt1 | contig 68603 bp, 62 predicted proteins | sample Cm827metagenome_FD_94432 | JGI IMG/M metagenome (GOLD analysis project Ga0129315, IMG submission 94432) | Eastern black-and-white colobus group fecal microbial communities from Wisconsin, USA - Cm827 metagenome | ecosystem: Host-associated > Mammals > Digestive system > Large intestine > Fecal... | reverse complement strand
GCATTTGACTTTACACGGGCTATCGAAGAAGCCCACAATACAACTGAAAAACAGCAAAAGACGGCATAGCCGTCAAGCTACACCGTCTTTTGCTTCAATGTTTTCTTAAGTCACCGCCCCATTGAGAATGGTTTTTGGTTGGGGATGATGGAATCGAACCACCACAAGTAGAGTCAGAGTCTACCGCACTGCCACTATGCAAATCCCCAATGTCTGGTTGCTGACCGCTCCGGTCAACGTATATAATTATAGCGCGAAGAAGCTGTCATGTCAACAGATTCGCTGCAAAAAATACAAAAAATTTGCAGAGAAAGAATTTTGCAAAAACTTTGAAAAAGAGTTGACAAAGGCAGGAAAAGCGTGCTATAATCTCAACTGTTGACGGCACACAGCCGAGCGACACGCCTCATGCGGATGTGGCGGAATTGGCAGACGCGCTAGATTCAGGTTCTAGTGACAGCAATGTCATATGGGTTCAAGTCCCTTCATCCGCACCAAAAGCTGCAGAACGTAAGTTCTGCGGCTTTTTTGTTTATTCGCCCCAGCGTCTTCGGCGAAAACGCCCCGGCTCAGCATCGCGGACGCAGGCAGGCGATGGCGCTTCGCTCTTTACGGCTGTGAAGAACTCTTAATTTCCGCGCGCGGCGCTGCGGAAACGGCCGGAAGTATGCTATGATAGAAAAAAGAACGTACGGCCCATTCCGGGCCAAAACAGGCAGGCTGGCGGCCGGGCTGTACAAAGGAGAAAAAAGCATGGATGGAAAGAACCATACCGTTCTGATCGCGGACGATGAGCCGGAGATCCGTCAGGTGCTGCGCATCTTTTTGGAGGGCGAAGGATACCGTGTGCTGGAAGCGGCGGACGGGGAAGAGGCGGTTGCCCAGGCCGGACAGGCCGATTTGATCCTGCTGGACGTGATGATGCCTGGCTGTGATGGGCTGACAGCCTGCGCCCGCATTCGGGAACGCAGTGCGGCCCCGATTCTGTTCCTGACGGCCAAGGGGACGGAGGCGGATAAGCTGGCCGGCCTGCAGGCGGGCGGCGATGATTATCTGGCAAAGCCCTTCTCATACAGAGAGCTTCTGGGCCGGGTGCACGCTTTGCTGCGTCGCTACTGTGTGTACGGCGGCAAGCCCTCTGACAAAGGCAGCGCAATTCTTACCGTGGGGCCGCTGCGCATTGACACCGAGCACAGTACCGTGGAGAAACACGGCCGCCCGGTGGCCTTGACCGATTTGGAATACCGCATTCTCCTGCTGCTGGCCAGTGAACGGCAGCGCATTTTCTCCGCACAGGACATCTACGAGCAGGTGTGGGGAGAGCCGTACTTATATTCCTCGGGAAATACCATTATGGTACACATCCGAAATCTGCGCCGGAAGCTGGAGGATGACCCGCAGAACCCGCAGATCATCCGCAACGTGTGGGGAAAGGGATCGCAGAAGGCGGGCAGCGCCATAAACAGCACCACGCAGATCATCCGCAACGTGTGGGGAAAGGGATACCGGGTTGAGTAAGTTGAAACGGGTGCGCTTCCTTCGCTCACTGAGTGCGGAATTGCTGGCCGCATTGGCAGCGGCGCTGGCTGTGGCCGTGGTGGTGTACCGGTGTATACTGTCTGTGGCCTATACGGAGATCGACCGGGTGATCTATGGTGCCCAGGGAGTGCGCAATACTCAGGCCAAAAACGAATTGCAGCAGTATGTAACCGAGAATGGCGTGAGCGGCAGCGATGCGGATGCATTTGAACAATGGAGCGGCCGGCAGAAGGCCCGGATGTTTACGGTGTTCCGGGAGGATACAGTGCTGTATGATTCCAGCGGTTTGTATCAGCCCGGAGAAATACCGGAGATCTACGATGAGTACGGAAACCGGGTCGAGGGCAGCGCCGCCACCGAGACCTGGCAGCCCAGTTATGTCCTGCAATTGGCGGATGGGGCGGCTATGGTCTGGATGTATGATTTTGGAGCCCAGGAGTATTACACGGCCGCGTACCGAGGGGCACTGGCGCTTGCAGGCGGTATAGTTCTAGTGCTGTTTTTGCTGGCCATCCGCAGCAAGACCCGGTACATCTACCAGCTGAAAGAAGAGCTGGCCCTGCTGGAGGGCGGTGACCTGGAGCACCCGATCACGATAAAAGGCAGGGACGAGCTGGGTGCGCTGGCCGCCAGCATTGACGCCATGCGCACAAGCATCATCCAGCGCCAGGCGGGGGAAGAAGCGGCCCGGCAGGCCAACCAGGAGCTGATCACCGCGATGAGCCACGACCTGCGCACCCCGCTGACCTCACTGATCGGTTACCTGGACATTTTGACCACCCGGCGCTACCAAAACCAGGAGCAGGCCCGCGCCTGCTTGGAAAACAGCCGCAAAAAGGCCTACGAGCTGAAGGACCTGAGCGATAAGCTGTTTGAATTCTTTTTGGTGTATGGCCGGGAGGATGCCCCCAAGCTGGAAACGGTGGACTGCGCTGCGTTTTTGATGCAGACGCTGGAAGAAGGGCTGTTTCTCCTGGAAGATCAGGGCTTTTCGGTGGAGCGGGACACCCCGGACCCCAAGTGCCTGCTGCGGGTAGACGTGGGCCTGCTGCGCCGCGCGCTGGACAACATGGTTTCAAACCTGCGCAAGTATGCCGACCCTTCGGCCCCGCTGAAGCTGCGCTGGCGGCAGCGGGACGGTCGGTTTGAGCTGGAACTGAGCAACCGGGTGCACCCCGTGCCCAAGGTGCAGAGCACGGGGCTGGGCCTGAAAACCTGCGAGCGCATTCTTGCCCTGCACGGCGGCAGCTTTGAAACCCGGAAGGAAAACGGCTGGTTCATGGTGCGTACCTGCCTGCCCTGCCAGGAACTGAAATAAGAAACGAAACGACGCCGCTGTTCCCGGCTTGCGGGGGCAGCGGCGCTGTGGTATGATAGGCCCATACCGCTTAAAAAAGGCGGCGGTGAATAAAAAGCAGCAGCAACCACAAAGCGCACCCGGCAGCCTGCCGCGGTGCGGAGAGGGGGGGAGAGCATGAAACGAACATTGTTTGGATGCTGTGTGGCGCTGGCCGGCGTTGCCGGATTGGGGGCACTGGCCCGGTGCGGCACGAAAAAGAAAACCGCCGCGGCGGCGCAGCCGGAGGAGATCAAGGCCCCGGCCGGCCGCCCGCAGACCATCAACTGGGCGATGAACTACGGCGGGGCGCGGCTGGTGGTGCCCACGCTGTGGCACCAGGCCGGGCGGGTCGTGTTTGACCTGCTGATTCTGCCGGACCAGCCCAAGGCCCAGGCGTTTTATCATCAGGTGCGGGATCTGGACGAGGATGCCCTGCCCGCCCGGGAGCTGGCTGCCCTGCTTCGCCGCCGGCCTTTGGGCAGTGTGAACATTTCGGCACTGACCATTGACGGCCGCCGGGCCTGCCTGAGCAGCGAGGGGCGGAACTTCTGCGGCTCCCCGGACGCACCGGATGCGGCCGCCTGGCGAAAGCTGTACCCCCGCCAGCTGCTGCTGGCGCGGCATTTTGGCGTGGTGCGCTGCACCGCCCGGTGTGACGGCAGCTTTGCCCCGGTGACCCGAAGCATGACCATGCGGCTGGGGCCGGAGTGCGAGAACCTGCCCATGAACAAAAGCTGGAACCTGCCGCTGGACGGCCGCACGCCCCCGAGCCTGACCTTTGCCGACCCGGCCACCGGCTGCCGCCATACGTTGTATCTGCAGCCCGGCCATACGGATAAAATTGCAGGAGAGCCGACGCTCTGGGCGCCCGGCTTCTGGGGCGAAGTGATGCCGCCCCTGCCGCAGGGCAGCCGGCTGAACTTTGACGACAGCCTGTCTCAGGCGGAGGCGGAGCTGTGGATGCAGCAGCGAGAAGAGAAGGCCGCCCGCGAGAGCGCCGAACATGATGAAATCGCTGAGAGCGCCGGTAAGTTTCGGCCGACGGCGCAGAACGCCGCCATGATCGGGGTCATCGGCGGGGCCGATGGGCCTACCGCGGTGTTCGTCACCCGAAAAGGGGAAACGAAGCAGAGCCTTGGCCCCCATGGCCAGCCCTGGCAGTGGTGCCCGGCCCGCCTGCGCGTGCAGACGCCGCTTCAGGCAAAGCTGGTTTTGCAGGGAATGCAGGTGCAGACGCAGCCCTGCCGCACCTACGCATGGAATTGGGAGGAGAACCGATAAATGGATACCTTTTTTACAACCGCCGGAATGGGGCCGGTGCAGATTCTGATGATGGTGGTACCCATCGTGGTGATCGTGGCCCTAATTGCCGGTACGGCAGCGGCAAACCTGCGCCGCTGGCACAAAAACAACACGGCCCCGCAGCAGGAGCTGAAGGCCCGTGTGGCGGAAAAGCGCACCTCGGTGGGCGGCCGGGATGAAGAACAGGTGATCGCCCCGGGCTACGCCTGCTGGTACTACGCCACCTTTGCGGTGGAAAACGGGGAACCTCTGGAGCTGGAGCTGACCGAGCAGCAGTACGGCCAGCTGAACGAGGGCGAAGAGGGCATCCTGAAGGTGCAGGGCACCCGCTACCTGGGCTTTGAAAAGGCCGGGAACGCGGAGCCTGCTCAGGCATAGCGGACACGCCATATTAAATTGAGACAAAGCAGAACGCCGCCCCGGCGCAGGCACACCGCAAACTGCGGTGCCGCACCGGGACGGCGTTTTGTAAAAAATCGAGGAAAAATGCAACGACGCATCGCAAAAAACGGTGCGCCTTTGCAAAAGGCAGAAGCTTACAGGCTCTTGGGCAGGCTGGCGGCAGCGGCCGACTGACCCACGCGGCGGGTCATCTCATCGGGGGCCTCCGGCCGGAAGTGGACGTTGGGGTACTCCTCGTCCATCACCTTGGCGGCCACTTCCAGAATGATGTCGCCGCCGCGGCCGCTCATCACCCGGCCCATCATCTGGGTGCGGTTGATGTCGTAGAACATGGCGTACTGGCCCAGCGCATGGCCCAGATACACGCCGATGCTCTCGTAAACCTGGCGGGCGCGCTCGTCGCCCTCGGCCATCAGGGCCTGCACTTCCTTCAGCTTTTCGGCGGGGGCACTGCCCTTCAGCTCAATGCCGGCGCGGGGGGCCAGCTTGATGACGGCGTCCTGGCTGAAGTACTTCACGCCGCAGCCGATGTCGCCGCTCCACTCGTCCCGCATGGCGTCGGGCTGGCCGTCCACAGGGGCAAAGGCCAGCTCGTTCAGCCAGCCGCAGATGTTGCCGCTGCGGTCCACAAAGCCAACGGCCTCGCTGGTGCCCATGGCAATGCCCATGATGCCGTTCTCTTTCAGGCCCATGGCACCGGCCAAGGCGCTCACGTCGCCATCGTTGGCCACCACCACGGGAATTTCATAGCCCAGGGTGCGGCCCAGTTCTTCCGCGGCGCGGGTGTAGATGTTCTTCACCTGAGCGTCAAAGTCCTCTTTGCTCACCTTCAGGAACAGGCTGGCCACCATGCAGCGGTTGTCGATGAAGTCGCCGGCCGAGGAAACGCCGATGCCATCCACCTTGCGGCCCTTTTCCAGAATTTTGGCGGCGGCGGTGTGCAGCGCGGCCAGAATGCCCTGATAGTGGTAGTTGGGGTCCGAAATGGTCTTGGGGTACCACACAACCTCTTCGCTGTAAATGGTCTCGCCGTCGATCACGGCGCTCACCTTCCGGTCCGAGCCGCCGGCGTCAAAGCCGATGCGGGCGCCGTCCAGATGGCGGCCCACGCTCTCGGACTTCTGGAAGGCCGTGGGCTTCTGGCTGTAAGGCAGGGCCGCCACTTCAAAGGGGCGCTCGTAGACGTTGGCCATGAAGTCGCAGTCAAAGGCGCGGCTGCCGCCCTGGCGGTAGGCGTCGGCCACATAGGCGGCCAGTGCGTCGTTGCCGCAGATGGACACCTTGAAGCCGCCCCAGCTCCACAGCAAAAACTTCACCAGACGGTCCACATAATACTCATCCGCGGCCTTCATCTCGGGCGTGCCGTACACCTTGCACTCCCAGGTGCCGATTTGGCCGCCGCCACGCTCCACTGCAATGCACAGCGGCTGGGTAGCGCCCTTTTCGTAAGCCTGGAAAAACAGCCCCAGAGGCACAAAGCCGGGGTCCAGCACCGGAAGATTTTTGACCGGGATTTCCACATTCAGAAACTTCATGATTTGTCGTCCTTTCCATGGCGAAAATGCGGGGGCGCTCAATGCGGCACGCAGAACGCGGGCCGACGGACACACAAAAAGCCCCCTGTCTGCTTTCATTATAATGCAAGCAGGGGGTGGGGTATTTTGTCTTACAAACCTTAAATTTGCACTTTTAGCGCGGACATAAAATTTCATTGTGGATTATTGTGATAATTGACGGGCGTTACAGCCAACGGGGACTGCCGCCCAGGCTGGTGCTCAGTTCGGCGGCGGCCTGGCGCACCAGGTCTTTCAGCCGCTCGGGGTTTTCCACACGGGCGGCCGGGCACACAATGCCCAGCGAGGCCACAGCCGGCCCGTCCGGCCCGAACACCGGTGCGCCGATGCCGACGGCCCCATCGGTGTAATCGCCCACGGTGATGGCGACCCCCTCCCGGCGGATCTCCTTCAGCTCTTCCAGCAGCTGGCTGGGGTTTTCCAGCGGATGGGGGCAGGTGGTGCTCACCGCCTGATGGGCGATGTACTCAGCCCAGTAGGACTGGGGCTGCCCGGCCAGCAGCGCCTTGCGGATGGCGCCGCAGTGCAGGTCGATTTCATAGCCGAACTTCTCGGTCACGCGCAGATTGTTGGGGCCGTCCACCTGGCAGAGAACCAGCCCGCGGTAGCCGGAGGGGATGATGAGAAAGGCATCTTCCAGGGCCTGCTGGGCCAACCGCTGCAGCACGGGGGTAGCCAGCTGGCGCAGATCCTGCCCCTGGGCGGCGGCGGTGCCCAGGCTGATCAGCGCAGGGCCAAGCTGGTACAGATGGGTTTGTTCATCCCGATAGACAAAGCCTTTTTCGCACAGGGTCTGCAAAAGCCGGTGTACGGTGCTGGGCGGCAGGCCGATGTCCGACGAGAGCTGTGCAATGGAAAAGGTACGCTGCGGCCGCTTGAGAAGCTCCAACAGGTCAAGCGCACGGGAGATGCTTTGAATCATAGAGAAAGAGCGCTCCTTTTTTGGTAAAATAAGAGAACCAAGCAAACGTCATTCCGATGAGTAATCAATGGAATGACTTCCTTATCGTGGAATCAATTTCAGTATAGCATACAAAAACATTGGATTCAACCGGGAAAATCACTGCCTTTTTCACAATCGAACGCAAGTTCTAATGGAAAGTTCGGAAAAATCACTCTTCGGATAAACTTTGAAACGGTGCAGAGGGCGAAGAATTTGCATTTGCTTTTGGCCGCCTGAAAATCCGGCGGGAATGCGCGCAAAATCGGGCGGGTGAGAAGTGGCGAACCGGTAGAGCCGATAAAAAAGCGGAAAATCCGGCAATTTTTGGGATTTGTGGCGAGACTTGAAAATTTTTAAGCGGCGGGAAATCAAAACGGGCCGCTTGTGACTCTAATGGATGAAACGCCAAACAAAGGAGGCGATGGCATGGACCGGCAGGAATACGCCCGGCGGGCAGACGCGCTGAAGCAGCGGCTCTGGCGCACCGCCCTGTGCTATCTGAACGACGAGCAGGCGGCGCTGGAAGCCGTGGACAGCGCCGTCTACAAGGGGCTGCTGGCGGTGCACAACCTGCGGCAGCCGGAATATTTCGACACCTGGCTGACCCGCATTCTCATCAACGAATGCAAGGCGGAGCAGCGCCGCCGGGCCAGGCTGCACCCGCTGGAGCTGCTGGCGCACCATGCCGCCGCCCAGCAGGAGCTGGACAATCTGCCGCTTCGGCAGGCGGTGGCGGCGCTGGACCAGAAACTGCGGGCTGTGGTGGTTCTGCGCTTTTTTGCCGGATACACGCTGGAAGAAACCGCCCGCTGTCTGGGGCTGCCGCGGGGCACCGTGGCCACCCGGCAGCGGCGGGCGCTGGAACTGCTTCGGCTGGAGCTGGACGAGCAGAGCGGAGAGGAGGGCTGAAGAATGGAGCGATACGACCGGAAGCGGGAATATGAGCAGTGGATGCAGCAGCTGGAAACGCCGCCCGTCTCGCTGGAATATACGGTACAGCGGGCACAGCACCGGGCAAAGAGGCGGCCCTTTCGGCTTGCTGGCCGCTGGCTGGCCGGGGCGGTGAGCTTCTGCGCCGCCTTTGTGATTCTGGTGAATGTGAGTACGCCCTTTGCCCACGCCTGCGGGCGGCTGCCCTTTTTGAAGGAGCTGGCCAAGGCCGTGTGCCTTTCTCCCAGCCTGGCCGCGGCCGTGGAGAACGAATACGTGCAGCCGGTGGAGCTGACCGCCCAGGCCAACGGCCTGACCCTGCGGGTGGAGTACCTGATCGTGGACCAGAAGCAGGTGAACCTCTTTTATACGCTGAGCGGCGAGGGCTATGGGACGATTCAGGGCGAGCCTTCCGTGAGCGGGGACGATGGGGAGGTGCTTCCGCCGTACATTCTCGGCGGCGGCGGATGGGAAGAGGACCCGGCTGCCCTGCGCAGGAGCACGGTGGATTTTACCGAGGCGGATGTGCCCGGGGTTCTGCGCTTTACGGTGCAGGCCAGGGCCTGGAGGGACGACCCGGCGGCTCAGCCGGCTACGGAACGGGCGCTGCCGGCCGACACGCCGGTATGCGCGGAGGCAGAACGGCAGCCAGACGCCCAGGCGACCCTGACCGTGACCCTGCAATTTGACCCCAAGTACACCGCCCAGGGCCGTACGGCGGCGCTGGGGCAGACCATCCGGCTGGAGGATGTGGAGCTGACGCTGGAAAGCGTGGAGATTTACCCCACCCACCTGCGGCTGAACCTGAGCCAGCCCGAGACGGCGGCAGCCTGGGTGCAGAGCCTGAAGTTTTATGTGCAGGACGAACGGGGCAGCCGCTATGAAGGCGTTGCCGATGGTGTGACGGCCAGCGGCAGCACCGACAGCCCGCTGATGGCAACCCAGCGGCTGGAAAGCCCCTGGTTCAGCCGGGCCGGGCAGCTGACCCTCTGCATCACCGGGGCCGAGGTGCAGGATGCGAACAGCCGGGTCAAAATCACGCTGAGCGAGACCGAGCCGCGGGTGGAAGGCCTGCCTGCGGCATGGGATGCCCGGCTGGTGCGCGCAGAGCGAACCGGCGAGAACGGACAGTGGGTGCTGTGCTTTGCAGGCGAGACTGCAAACCGTCAGCTGTTCTCCAGCACCTATTGGGATGAAAACGGGGAAGAGCATTCCATCCGCAGCTGGGGCATGAGCGCAGACACGGAAACACAGGCGGACCGTGCCGCCCAGCAATGGGTGTATCTGGACGGCGGCCTGACCGGCACGGTGTGGCTTCAGCCGCTGGTCACCCGCACGGTGGCGGCGCAGCAGCCGGTGACGATTTCGCTTCCGATGGACGGAGCCGACTAATTCAGCCAGCCAATTGAAACGAAGCAGCGAAAAGCAGCGGGGGCACATCCAAACCGGATGTGCCCCCGCTGCCTGTGTGAGAAAAAACGGCGGCCGGGAAGAGTGCATGGCGAAAGACGGGGTCAATGCACTTTCTGCGTGGTGTAATTGTTCAGGTGACGACCGCAGGAGCCGATGAGAAGTTTGTGCGTCACTTCGTCATAACAATAGTAAATGCGCAGGAACTGGGGGCTGCTCTCCCGGTTCTGGTTCGATTTCAGGTGCGACTCAATGCAGATCGGCCGCCCCTGGTAGACGTCCTGAAATTGCCGCATCAGGTCTGCATCCCGGCGGGTCATGGGGCCTTCGCCCCGGGCCACACGGAAGGCAGAACGCGCGTTGAAGGCCCGGTCTACCATGGTTACGGAGGCGTCGGTGTGCAGCTCATACAGGGTGGTGGCCATTTGATACAGAGCGTCCCATAGAATGCGGGGGTCGGTTTTGCAGTCAGCCAGGGAGGCACGGCCCCGCTCGGTAAAGGCCAGCCGGTCGGCAAAGCGGCACTCGAAATAGGCAGCGATTTTCTCAGGGGTGTCCGGATATTCATCCATGTCGTGCACGGCGTCCAGCGCCCGCTTACGTTCGCGGGAAAGGCGGGCTTCTTCGCGCAGCAGGTCGGCCTGCGCCTGCTGGGCGCGCAGCTGGCGACTCAGCTCATCCAACTGGTTTTCCAGCTGCTCTTTTTCCAGTTCCCACGCAAATTCCCGGTCATCCGCCGCCGAAAGCTGCCGGCGCAGCTGACCTTCCCGCTCGGCGGTTTCCGCCAGAAGAGATTCCAGAAGCAAATTGTACTTGAAAAACTGAAGCAGGGTGTGGTCGGTCATGATCGTTTCTCCTTATTTATATAGGATAGAGTGTAGTTGTTTTGTTCTTGAAACGGCAATCGTGGGCGGTGGCTTAACATCGGGCAGAAAATTGTCTTAAATGCACAAATGTTTTGAGACCGGGTGGCGGCTTTGCAGCAATGACGCGAAATCTACTGAAAACTTCAAAAAACATCAGGAATGCTTGACATTTTGCACAGTTGTGGTATCATAAAACCAGCAAAAGGTACAAAGGCGTACGAAGAAATTCGTATGCCTTTTCCTTTTGAATCGAGTGCAAAGGGGCATTGTCCAATGGTGGACAATGCCCCTTTGACGATTTTCTGGGCCGGCAGCCGGCGCGGGCCCAGAAACAACGAGAGGGTTAGTGAAAGCAAAGCAGAGGGGGGTTCATTCATGTCTGTGTACGACATTCTGGCAGACTTCGCGTATGCCTCAGCGTTGATCCTGGTTGGACAATTCTTGCGGTCCAAGGTCACGTTTTTCCAGAAGTTCTTTATCCCCGCCAGTATGCTGGCCGGTTTTCTGGGGCTATTGCTGGGCAATCAGTTCCTGAACATCCTTCACTTTTCCAGCGCCATGAGCTCCTATGCGGGTCTTCTGGTCATTCCCGTGTTCGCCATCATCGGCTTGAACGGCTTTACGAAGGGCGGCGGAAAGGAAGGCGGCAGGGAAGAAGTACGCCGGGTTTCGGGTTATTTCTTCTATCGAGTGATCGTGTTCTTCATTCAGTTCTGCCTGCCCATTGCGGTGGCGCTGACCGTGGTAAAGAAGTTGGTTCCCTCCATCAACGATGGCTTCGGCGTACTGATGGCTTCTGGCTTCATCGGCGGCCATGGCACGGCGGCCGCTGTGGGCAACACACTTGAGACGTTAGGCTGGGCGGAAGGCACCGACATCGGCATGACCTTTGCAACCATTGGCATTCTGTTGGGTGTGTTCGGCGGTGTACTGCTGATCAAAGTGGCCACCCGCAAGGGATATACAGCCTACATCAAGGACTTTGCCTACATCTCCGATGACATGAAGACCGGTCTGGTTGCACCGGATCACTTCAAGAGCATGGGCAATGATACCATTTCCAACGTTTCGCTGGATACTTTGGGCTATCACCTGAGTCTGGTTCTGGTGGCCTCCGGTTTCGGCTATCTGATCAACACCAAGCTCGTGGCCATCTGGCTGCCCGGTGTTCCATCCTATACAGTGGCGTTCCTGCTGGCCATCCTGATGTTCCTCGTGTTCCGCAACACCAAAGTATACGAGCATGTGGATAAGCGGATCAATTCCCATATTTCCGGAACCTGCACCGATTATGTGGTGTTCTTCGGCATCGCCAGCATCAAGATCTCGGTGGTTGTGGAGTATGCGATGCCCATTCTGGTGATGGCGGCGGTCGGACTGTTCTGCGTTTTGTTCTCGCTGCTGGTCATGGCCCCGCTGTTCAACAAGAAGAGCTGGTTTGAACGCGGCATATTTTGCTATGGTTATGCCACCGGCGTGTTTGCCATTGGTTTTGTCCTGCTCCGCATCGTGGACCCGGAGAACAAATCCAAGACGCTGGAGGACAATGCCATGGCGCCCTTCCTCTCCTTTGTGGAGCTGTTTGTCTGGAGCCTGGTGCCCACCATGCTGGTGGCAGGTCAGGGCTGGACGGTTGTGGCGGTCACTTCGCTGGTCTGCGTGGCTGCGGTCGTCATCAATGTGGTTACCGGTGCGTTCTATCCCAAGCTGCCCCTGACGGGCCGCGGCGGCTATGACGACGAAGAAGATGCAGAAGAGGCGGTTCCGGCAGCAAAAGAAGCTGCGGCAGCGGTTTGAGCCTGAAATAAAAGCAACGAGATGCGCCATGCGCGGTGCGAAATCATTCGCTGCGAGGAAGAGCAAATTTGGAACAGATAGGAGAGATCAGCTTGCGTATCGAAAATCACCCCATTCTTGGGACGTTTCATGAGGGCGGCCAGATGGTTACCTTTACGCTGGACGGCAAGGAGATGCAGGGCTACGAGGGCGAACCCATTGCGGCGGCCCTGCGGGCGGCAGGCGTGATGACCCACCGCCACACCCTGAAGCGGGATGAGCCCCGCGGCGTGTTCTGCGCCATCGGCCGCTGTACCGACTGTGTGATGATCGTGGACGGAAAGCCCAACATCCGCACCTGCATTACCCCGCTGAAGGCGGGCATGAAGGTTCAGACCCAGTATGGCATCAAGGCAAAGGAGTGAGACGCGATGAAACGATATGATCTGATCGTGGTGGGTGCCGGTCCTGCCGGCCTTTCCGCCACCATCGAAGCCGCAAAGTACGGTCTGAAAACCGTTGTGTTTGACGAAAACTCCCGCCCCGGCGGGCAGCTGTTCAAGCAAGTGCATAAGTTCTTCGGCGCGAAGGAGCACAAGGCCAAGATCCGCGGCTTCAAAATCGGCGAGCAGCTGCTGGCCGATGCCGAAAAGGCAGGCGTGGAGGTTCACCTGAACGCCACGGTGAGCGGCCTGTTCGACTGCAAGGAGATCACGGTGATTGAGAACGAGGCCATGCACCATTACAAGGCCGACGCCATCATCCTGGCCACCGGTGCCCGGGAGAACATGATCCCCTTTGAGGGCTGGACCAAACCCGGCGTGATCGGCGCAGGCGCAGCCCAGACCATGATGAACCTGCACGGCGTGCAGCCCGGCAGCCGGGTGCTGATGGTCGGCTCCGGCAACGTGGGCCTGGTGGTTTCCTTCCAGCTGCTGCAGGCCGGCATTGAGGTAGCGGCCATTGTGGACGCAGCCCCCCGGGTGGGCGGCTATGGCGTACACGCTGCCAAGGTGGCCCGCTGCGGTGTGCCCTTCTACCTGTCCCACACCGTCATCAAGGCGGAGGGCGACGACCGCGTTACCGGCGCGGTGGTGGCCGAGGTGGACAGTCACTTCAAACCCATCCCTGGCACCGAGATGCATCTGGATGTGGACACCATCTGCATGGCCGTGGGCCTGTCGCCCATGTCCCAGCTGCTTTCCATGGCGGGCTGCAAAATGCAGGATAAGGGAGGCATCGTTCCCATTGTGAACGAGTACCGGGAAACCAGCATCAAGGGCATTTTTGCGGCAGGCGATGTGGGCGGCATTGAAGAGGCCAGCAGTGCCATGATCACCGGAAAAATTACTGCGCTGGCGGCCGCCTATGAGCTGGGCTTTGCCGAAGAAAAGGAGTTCCGCGAAGGCGAGACCTGCTACAAGGCTTCGCTGGCGCAGCTGCATGAGGGAATGTTCAGCCCTGCCAACAAGGGCCGCACCGACCTGACCGTGACGGACGAGGGTGTGCTGCTCTCCCAGAACCTGCTGAAAAAGGGCTATCTGGATCTGGGCGAGATCATGCGCTTCCCCGGTGCGGCGGACGAAGTGAAGAAGGTCCACGGCATTCATCCGGTGATCGAGTGTACCCAGAACATTCCCTGCAACCCCTGTCAGGACGCCTGCAAGTTTGGCTGCATTGCGGTGGGCGCGGACATCACCCGGCTGCCCATTGTGAACCCGGCCAACAAGTGCACCGGCTGCGGTATGTGCGTGGCCTCCTGCTCCGGCCAGGCCATCTTCCTGGTGAACGACGACTTCAGCGAGACCGAGGCTTCGGTGACGCTGCCCTATGAGTTCCTGCCCTATCCGGAGCCGGGCACCAAAGGCATGGCTCTTGGCCGGGACGGCAAGGCGGTCTGCGAGGCGGAGGTGGTTTCCTGCCGGCTGAGCCCGGCGATGGACCACACGGCGCTGCTGACCATCAAGGTGCCCAAGGAAATGTCCATGACTGCAAGATTCTTTAAGGCTGTGGGGGTGTGAACAATGGCCATGTATTTGGATAGAGACGACGATCTGGGCGGCTTCCACCCGGAACCGGACGATGATCTGATCATCTGCCGCTGCGAAGAGGTCACGAAGGGCGAAATTCGCCGGGCAGTGTATGAGGGAATGCGCACCATGACGGAGGTACGGCGCTTTTTGCGCGTGGGCATGGGCCTGTGCCAGGGCGGCACCTGCGGCAAGCTGGTAAAGGGCATCATTGCCAAAGAGCTGGGCGTAAAACCCGCGGAACTGGAGGAATGCACCAGCCGCAGCCCGGCCCGACCCATTGAGATGCGCGTCTTTGCGAACGAGGTGAGCGACGATGAATAAAACCGCGGATGTTGTCATCATTGGCGCAGGCATTACAGGCTGCGCAGCCGCCTATTACCTGGCGAAAAAGGGCGTATCGGTGATCGTGCTGGAGTCCGAGATGATCGGCCATGGCGGGTCCAGCCGAAACGGCGGCGGTGTTCGTCAGTCGGCCCGTGACGTGCGGGAGCTGCCCATTGCCATGTACGCCATTGAGCACCTGTGGCCCAACCTGAGCGAGGAGCTGGGCTGTGACATTGAGTACCACAAGGAAGGCAACCTGCGCCTGGGCAAAACCCCCGAGCATCTGGAGATCCTGAAGAAGCTGGTGGACAAGAGCGTGAGCGCTGGCCTGGATGTGCGCATGATCGACGGCGACGAGGCACGGCAGATCTGCCCCTATATGTCTCACGAGGTGATCGGCGCTTCCTGGTGCCCCACCGACGGCCACGCAAACCCGATGGTGACCACGTTGGCCTTCTACCGCCGGGCACGGGCCATGGGCGTTCACTTCATCTCCGGCGAAGAGGTGGTGGAGCTTCAGAAGCACCACGGCATGGCGCGCAAGGTGATCACCAAAGCGGGCAACTGCTACGAGGGCGGCCACATCATTGTGGCGGCGGGCTATGCAAGCCGGGCCATCCTGAACACGGTGGGCATTGACGTGCCCCTGATGAAGCACAATCTGGAATGCCTGGTGACCGAAGTGCAGCCCCCTATGTTCTGGCAGATGCTGGGCACCGCCGAGGCGGACTTCTACGGCCACCAGACCAACCACGGCTCGTTCGTGTTCGGCGGCAGCAGCGGCCTGGATGCTTACGTGAAGAACGACAACGATGCAGGCGAGGCCACCTCCATCACGGCCCCTTCGGTCTGCCGGGGCATCATGAAGTACTTCCCCGACCTGGCAGACGCCAAGATCGTCCGGCACTGGTCCGGCTTCATGGATGACTGCGCCGACCATGTGCCCATCATCGACAAGGTGAATGAGGTGCCCGGCCTGGTGATTGCCTGCGGCTTTACCGGCCACGGCTTCGGCATCGGCCCCGGCACAGGCCTGCTGCTCAGCCAGCTGGTGTTGGACGAAACGCCCTGCGTGGAGGTGCCCGGCCTGCGGTACGACCGCTTTAAGGCGAAGGCGTAACGCAGCACGAACGGCGGAAAACACCGCCGCGAACGGAAAGGATGGAGACGGCTATGGAACACAAGCGCATCAATTATTCCTCCGGCGCGCCGCTGGAAGAGAAGGTCGGCTATTCTCGTATGGTGAAAATTGACGATCAGGTGTTCATCGGCGGAACCACCTCGGTGCAGCCGGACGGCAGCGTTTATGGCGAAACCGCCTATGAGCAGGCCCGGTATATCTTCGATAAGATGCTGGTTCTGCTGGCCCAGGCGGGCGCAGGCGCGCGGGACACCGTGTAGATTACTTCATTACGGACATGGCCAACGCCGCCGAGGTGGGCAGGGCATACAGCGAGACCTTCCACAACGTAAAGCCGCTGTGTACGGGAATGGCCATCAAGAGCTTGAACCGCCCCACCCAGCTGGTGGAGATTGAGCTGGCGGCCATGGTTCACACGGTGCTGGAGTGAGAGCCGCAGATTAAACGGAATGTGCAGGCGCAGCCGGGCACATACGAACGGTAGAGTGCATACAATGTAAAATGAACCGAAGTGAGGTTTCACGGCTTCCCCCAAGCCGAGGAACGCAGACGCCACGGCAGCAATGGAATCCTCGATAAGCACATCTCGACCGGAATGCAAGCCCGGGCGGGATGTGCTTTTTTGCTCGCAAGGGCACGAAGAGCAGAGGTACAAAAAAGGCAAGAAAGCAAAGGGAAAACTGTGCAGGTAAACCGCATAAAAACGACGAAAGAAAACAGGGTTTTACCATTTTTTGAAATGTGTCAGAATCGTGAGTAAAGTTCAAAATTTTTTCATGGACATTGGACGATGAGTCAATATAATAAATAAGTCGTAGGATATTCATCAATGGAAATAAAAGCCGGGGAGCATATGCTGCGGAAGTGAAAGCAAACGGCCCGCCGTCGCGAAACAACCTGCAGCGCTGACGATTTGAGGCGCACTGCCGGCCTGTTTGGACAGTGCGGAAACTTCCAAGGCGAGAAGAAGGAGTGACGGAGTTGGACGAGAAAAAGCCCAAAGAAAATGGAATGGAAAAGCTGGCCGCGTTCATTGTGGACAAGCGGAACCTGATTTTCCTGTTGTATGTGTTTGCGCTGATCTTCTCCATCGTAGCCATGGACTGGGTGAACGTGGAGAACGACATCACCACCTACCTGGGGGAGGACACCGAGACCCGGCAGGGCCTGACGGTGATGAACGACAACTTCACCACCTTCGGCACGGCCCGGATCATGATTTCAAACATCACCTACGCCAAGGCCGAAGCATTGGTGGATCAGATTGAGGCGGTGGATGGCGTGGATTCGGTGGAGTTTGACGGCACCACCGATCACTATAAGGATGCATCGGCTCTGTACACCGTGACCTTTGACGGCGAAGAGATGGATGACATCAGCATCCACGCATTGCATCAAATCGAGGATATGCTTTCCGACTACGATTTGTATGTGGATACTTCGGTGGGCGTGGATTCTTCCGCCGATCTGGCCGCGGAGATGGGGTCGATTCTGGCCATCGCCGCCATCATCATCGTGCTGGTGCTGACCCTGACCTCCCGCTCCTACGCGGAGGTGCCGGTGCTGGTGCTCACCTTCGGTGCGGCGGCCCTGCTGAACAAGGGCACCAACTTTGTTTTCGGCACAATTTCGTTTATTTCCAATTCGGTGACGGTGATTCTGCAGCTGGCGCTGGCCATTGACTACGCCATCATTCTGTGCCATCGCTTTTCGGATGAGCACGAGACCAAGAATGTGCGGGATGCCTGCGTGGCGGCCCTGAGCAAGGCCATTCCGGAAATTTCCTCCAGTTCGCTGACCACCATTTCGGGCCTGGCGGCGCTGGGCTTCATGCATTTCGGCATTGGTATTGACATGGCCATGGTTCTGATCAAGGCCATTATTTTCAGCCTGCTGTCGGTGTTTACCCTGATGCCCGGCCTGCTGATGCTGTTCAGCCGTTGGATTGACAAGACCAAGCATAAGAATCTGATGCCGAAAATTACGGTGGTGGGCAAGATGGCGGTCAAAACCCGCTACATCATTCCGCCGGTATTTGTGGCGGTGGCTGCGGTGGCCGCTGTGTTTGCCAACAAATGCCCCTACTGCTATACATATACGGATTTGACCACGCCCAAGCAGAGCACCAGTCAGATTGCCCATCAGAAAATCAAGGGGACGTTTGGCTCCAGCACCATGGTGGCCATTGTGGTGCCCTCTGGCAATTACGATGCCGAGGGAAAAATCCTGAGCGAACTGGAAGAGCTGCCGAATGTGACCAAGGCTGTGGGCCTGGCCAACCAGGAAGCCATGGACGGCTATATGCTGACCGATGCGCTTACGCCCCGCCAGTTCTCCGAGTTGGCCGACATGGACTATGAGGTGGCCTCGCTGCTGTATTCTGCCTATGCGGTGAACGACAGCCAGTACGGCGAATTTGTAAACGGCCTGAGCAACTACAAGGTGCCCCTGTACGATATGTTCATGTTTGTGAAGGACGAGATGCGCAAGGGCAATGTGACCTTCAGCGGCGACACGCAGGAGAAGCTGGATGATCTGTTCGACCAGCTGGACAAGGCCCGGATTCAGCTGCAGAGCGACCAGTACAGCCGTCTGGTGGCCTATCTGGACCTGCCGGAAGAAGGCGATGGGACGTTTGAATTTCTGGACGAGGCTCACAACATTATTGCAAAGTATTACAGCAGCGATTGCTACGTGGTGGGCAACTCCACCAGCGCGAAGGACCTGTCCTCCACCTTCGGCGAGGACAATATGCTGATCAGTATACTGTCGGCCCTGTTCGTGATTCTGGTGCTGCTGTTTACCTTTACCTCGGCGGCGCTGCCGGTGCTGTTGATCGTGGTGATTCAGGGCAGTATTTGGCTGAACTTCTCGTTCCCTTATCTGCAGGACAGCCCGCTGTACTTTTTGGGCTATCTGGTGGTCAACTCCATTCAGATGGGCGCCAACATCGACTACGCCATCGTGATCTCCAGCCATTATCTGGACCTGAAAAAATACATGAAACCCCATGATGCCATTGTCGGGGCGCTGAACGAGGCGTTCCCCACCATCTTTACCTCCGGTACCATTCTTGCGGTGGCAGGCAGCCTGATCGGCGTGATGACCACCAATCCGGTTATTTCCTCCATTGGCAGCTGTCTGGGCCGCGGTACCATCATTTCCATTGTGCTGGTTTTTTGCGTGCTGCCGCAGATCCTGCTGCTGGGCGATACCCTGATGGAGCGCACCAGCTTCGAGATGAAGACGCTGAAGCTGCCCACCCGGACGGCCAGCGGCACCATGCGCGTGGACGGCCACGTGCGCGGCTACATTTCCGGCGTGGTGGATGCAGACTTCTCCGGCGTGCTGCACGGCCAGATGAATGCCGCCATCTCCACCGGAACCACCGTGAAGCCGACCCAGGCGAATGCGGATTATTATCTGGACGATGTGACCAGTGCGGATGACCCGCCGACAAAGGACAATCCGGATGCATCGGATGAGAACAACAAAGGAGGCGAGCAGCAATGAGTAAACTGAAAAACGGAACGCAGCGGGTTCTGGCGGCGCTGCTCAGCCTGTGCATGCTGCTGGCCGTGCTGCCGGGGGCAGCTCTGGCGGAAGATCAGCCGCAGAAGCAGACCATCCACATTGCTTCGGCACAGGACCTGGTGAGCCTGGCGGAGAACTGCCGACTGGACAGCTGGAGCAAGGACAAGCTGGTGATCCTGGACAAGGACATTGACCTGACCGGCGTGGATTTTGAGGGCATTCCCACCTTCGGGGGCGAATTCCAGGGCGGCAGCCACCGCATTACCGGCGTTTCGCTGACGCAGGACGGATCGGCCGTGGGTTTCTTCCGCTATGTGCAGGAGGGCGCGCTCATCAATGAGCTGACCGTCTCCGGCAATGTGGTTCCCGGCGGAAGCCGCAGCACGGTGGGCGGCATTTCCGGCAAGAACGAGGGCACCATTCAGGGCTGCTGGTTCACCGGTGTGGTGTCCGGCGCGTCCAACGTGGGCAGCATTGCCGGTGTGAACGAATCCACCGGCATGATCGTCGGCTGCACCAGCACCGGCGTTGCTTACGGCCAGCACTTTGTGGGCGGCATTGTGGGCGACAACCACGGTGCGGTGACCGGAACCCTCAATGGCAGCAACGTGAACACCACCGTGGAGCAGAACGACGTGGATCTGTCGGATCTGACCCTGCAGGACTTCACCACTACGGAGTCTGGCACCAACATTACAGACGTAGGCGGCGTGGCCGGCGATTCCTCGGGTGTGATTCGCAACTGTGTGAACAACGGCACGGTGGGCTATCAGCACATCGGCTACAACGTGGGCGGCATTGTGGGCAGCCAGACCGGCTTTGTGGAAGGCTGTGCCAACTATGGGCTGGTGTTCGGCCGCAAGGAAGCCGGCGGCATTGTGGGCCAGATGGAGCCCAACAGCGTGGTGCAGTATACGGAGGACACCCTCCAGAAGCTGGACAAGGAACTGGATGTGATGCAGGGCCTGCTGAACAAAACCTACAACGATGCCTCGGCCACCGCCAGCGACCTGACCAACGATGTGGATACCATCATTAACAAGGTGGACAAGACCCGTGAGAACATCCAGAAGCTGCTGGATGAGCTGGGCAGCGGCCTGAGCATCAAGAGCGGCGATATTGTAATCCGGGATATTACCGGCATCAGCGGCAGTATCTCCGGCGACATTGGGGCCGGTGCGGGTGCCGGGGTCGGTGCGGGTGCGGGTGCGGGCGGCGCCGGCAGCATTACCACCCCCGGCGATGCGGCGACCCCGGAACCAACGGCCGCCCCCGGGGCAACGCCGGAACCCACAGCGGTACCGGAGCCGGAAGTGACGCCGGAACCGACCCAGCCTGACACGCAGAGCACCCCGGAGGCCCAGCCGGATGCACAGGCCGCCCCCGAGGCGCAGCCACAGGCGGCAGGCACCGGCGGCGAGCAGATTGCATTCTTGGGCACGGCCGGTCAGGGCAGCATGAAAACTGCGGCCCTGACAGAAACGCCGGACGCGGCACAGCCCGCGGCCGATGCGGCGGTGCAGCCGGAAACAGCGGCTCCGCCTGAGACGACTGCTCAGCCGGGCAGCACCACCATCGTGGCCGGCGGTGTGGCCGGCGGCGTTGGGGCCGGGGCAGGTGCCGGTGTGGCCGGCAGCGTCAGCGGCGAAGGCTCGGCTGACCTGAACGGCGAGCTCACGGTGACCGTGCCGGACATTAAGCTGGATGCCAGCAATCAGGTGACGGCGGCCCGCAACGACCTGAGCAGCAGCCTGAACGACATTTCGGACCGGGTGAGAAGCCTGACCAACAGCACCGGCAGCAACGCGCAGAATCTGATTGATGACCTGCGGGCCGTGGCCGATCAGATGGAGCAGATCGGCCGCACCATTGTCGGGGCCATGGACGAAAAGACTACCGATGACATTTATCAGGACATCTCCGATGACGATACCGTTAAGGATACCGAGGGCAAGGTCCTCAACTGCGTGAACTACGGCGATGTGCAGGCTGACCTGAACGCCGGCGGCATTACCGGTGCCATGGCACGGGAAAATGACCTGGACCCGGAGGATGACATTCAGGTGGTGGGAAGCGATTCGCTGAACTTCACCTATAAAACCCGCGTGGTTCTGCGCCAGTGTGTGAATTATGGCACGGTAAGCGTGAAAAAGCAGAACGCCGGCGGCATTGTGGGCAACATGGAAATGGGTACGGTGCTGGGCGTACTGAACCTGGGCACGCTGGATGCTGAGGATGCCGCCAATGTGGGCGGCGTGGCCGGTAAGAGCAGTGCCCCCATCCGCCAGAGCAGCGCCAAGTGCCGCCTGACGGGCAAGAGCCAGGTGGGCGGCATTGCGGGCACCGGCAAGGAAATCATCGACTGCCGCAGCCTGGTGGTCGTGGATGCCTGTGACGAGGCTCGGGGGGCAATCGCCGGCACCGTTGCGGACGACAGCACCCTGGAGCGCAACTATTTTGTGAGCGACAGCCTGGCCGGTGTGGACGGCGTGAGCTATGCAGGCCAGGCCGAACCCATGAATTTCAGCGACTTTGTGCAGCTGGAAAACCTGCCGGACGTTTTCCGCAGCATGACGGTGATCTTCCGCGCGGACGGAAAGACTGTGCGCACCTTCTCACTGAATTACGGGGATGAACTGCCGAAGGCAAGCCTGCCCGAAGTGCCCGCCAAGGACGGCTATTACGGCACCTGGGGCGACTTTGAGGGCGGCGTGATCACCTTTGATGAAGCGGTGGACGCGGTGTACACCGCCTACGACCAGCTGCTGGAATCCGACCGCACCCGGGAGGACGGCAAGGCCATTCTGATGGTGGAGGGCAACTTCCCGGATACCGCCAGCCTGACCGTTTCCGAGAGCGGCGAGGCCGCGCCCGGCACCCTGCTGGAAAGCTGGCAGCTGACCCTGAACGGCACGGACGGACAGGACCGGCATTCCATGCGGTACCTGCCCACCGTCAGCCCCAAGCGCACGGCCATCTATGTGAAGGACGACAACGGGGCTTGGAGAAAAGCGGACACCCGCGTGGACGGCAGCTACGTGGTGTTTGAGATGAGCACCAGCGAGACGGTGTTCTGCGCAGTGCAGACGCTGGATTGGCGCATTCCTGCGGGCATCGGCGCGGCGGCTTTGCTGCTGATTCTGGCGCTGATTCTCGGCGGGCGGAAGCGCCGCAAAAAGAAGAAAGTGGCCGCGGCGGCTGCAAATGTCAATCCGTAAGCATATAAAATAGTCGCGGAAAAGACAAAAGCACGGCATCGTGTCCCCTTGAAGGGGCGCGGTGCCGTGCTTTTGTTCTGTATGGGGAAGGATGGGGGATTGCGTGCCGGGGCGTGGACCGGAACGGTTATTCCAGCCCGGCGGGGGTCTGGCCGCGGCGGTCGTAGTTCTCCAGGAACGAGTGGGCCGTGCCGCCGGTTTTGTAGCCGGCGAACGTGTCGAGACAGACCGAATGGATGCTGTTGAAGATACTCTTCTCAATGTCCGGGTTGTCCCGCTTCAGGCGGCGGAGCAGGGTCTTGACCTCCTGGCGCTTCGAACCGCCGCCGCCATTGTCGCACATGGTGCAGTTTTCGGTAAAGCGGCAGGCACACTGGATGAATTCCAGGTCGTTGTAGCGTTTCCAGGCCAGAATGTCCTCTTCGTGGATGCAGTACATGGGGCGGATCAGTTCCATGCCCTCAAAGTTGGTGCTGTGCAGCTTCGGCGGCATGGCCTGAAGCTGGCTGCCGAAGAACATGCTCATCACCGTGGTTTCGATCACGTCGTTGAAGTGGTGCCCCAGCGCGATTTTGTTGCAGCCCAGGGCCTTTGCCTTGCTGTACAAATGGCCGCGCCGCATCCGGGCGCACAGATAACAGGGGTTCTTTTCGCTGCCGTTGGCGACCTCAAACACGTTCGTCTCAAAAATGGTGATGGGAATGTGCAGCAGCCGGGCGTTGCTCTCGATCTTCTGGCGGTTGATCTCGTTGTAGCCGGGGTCCATCACCAAAAATTTTAGTTCAAAGGGAAAGTCGCTGTGCCGCTGCAGCTCCTGCATGAGTTTGGCCATGAGCATGGAGTCCTTGCCGCCGGAGATGCACACGGCGATGCGGTCGCCCTCCTGAATCAGGTCGTAGTGCTTGATGGCATAAATGAATGGGCTCCACAGCTGTTTGCGGTACTTTTTAATGATGCTGCGCTCGGCTTTCTGGTACGGTTCAAAAATACGTTCTTTGCTCATGCTTTTCCCTCGGTCAGCTGGTGATAACAGCGGTCAAAAATGGCGAGAAATGCACTCAGCTCCTCGTCGGTGGTCAGGTGGCTCAGGCTGATGCGCCAGGAGGAAAGGGCGTTGCGCCGGTCACCGCTCACGGCCAGCACCGCCCGGGAAGGCATACCGGCGGCCGAACAGGCGGACTTGACCGATACACAGACCCCTTCGGCGGCCAGTGTCTGCTGGAAGGCCTCGCCGCGCACCCCCTGTACGCTTAGGTTCAGAATGTGCGGCACGGCGTTTTCCGGGCTGTTGATGCGCACCTTCGGGTAGGCGGCCAGCGCCTGGCGAAGGCGGGCGTTGTGCCGGGCAATGATTTCCGTCCGCTCCGGCTGCTGGTTCAGCGCCGGGGCAATGGCGGCCTCCGCTGCGGCGGCAAGGCCCAGCGTGGGGGTGCCGCTGCGGTAGATGGAATTGCTCACGCCGCCGTGAATGAGCGGCTCCATGGGGGTGCTGCGCCGCTTGAAAAGAATGCCGCTGCCGTTTAAGCCGTAGATTTTGTGCAGGGCAAGGCTCATGGTGTCCACCCCGTCAAAGTGCAGGGATGTTTTGCCCAGCGCCTGGGTGGCGTCCACGTGGAGGCGGCAGTCGGGCCAATCGGCCAGCAGTTCGGCCGCTTGGGCTACCGGCTGCACGGTGCCAAGCTCGCTGTCCACGGCAGTGAGGGCCACCAGAACGGTGTCCTTGCGCAGCAGTTCGCGCAGCTGCTCCAGGTCAATGGTTCCGTCTCGCTTTACGTCCAGCAGGTCGATCTCGTAGCCCTGTTCCTGCAGGGCGGTGAGGCAGCCGCTCACCGAGGCGTGCTCCAGCGGGGTGGAGATGATGTGCTTGCCCACATGGCGGCTGGCCCGGGCAATGCCCTTGATGGCGGTGTTGTTGGCCTCGCTGGCGCCGGAAGTATAGATCAGCTCCGCCGGAGCCACCCCCAGCCGGGCGGCGATGCGGTCGGTGATCCGGGCCAGCTCCTCCCGGGCCGCCAGCCCGGCGGGATGATTGGAATTGGGGTTCCCGTGAAAGGTCTGCTCCGTGTTCACAAAGCGTTCCAGTACCGCGGGGTCCGCCGGGGTGTTGGCGGAATAATCGAGATAGATCATGCAAACCTCCTCGTGTGATGCAGAAGGCAAACAAAACCGCCGCTGCAGGTTCAGCGGCGGAAGAACGGTCAAGTGGAAGAATCGGGCACGGCACCCAGAATGATGCCGCCGCCCACCACCACATCGCCGTCGTAGATCACCAGCGACTGGCCGGGGGTCACGGCGCGCTGCGGCTCGTCGAATTCCACCCGCACCCGGCCGTTTGGCGCAGGGTATACGGTGCAGGGCTGCTCCACCTGGCGGTAGCGGGTCTTGGCCTTGGCGCGAAGGGGCGCGGTCAGCTCGGTAAAGGCGATCCAGTTCATCTCGTCCGCCATCAGGCAGCGGGTATACAGGGCGCTTTCCGGCCCTACGGTGACGGTATTGCGGGCCATGTCCTTCCCACACACATACACCGGCTGCCCCATGGCCAGGCCCAGCCCCTTGCGCTGGCCCAGCGTATAGCGCACAGCACCCCGGTGCTGCCCCACCACGCGGCCGGTTTCGTCCAGAAAATCCCCGGCGGGGTAGTGTTTGCCGGTGTACTGCTCCATAAACTTCACATAATCGCCGTCCGGAACAAAGCAGATGTCCTGGCTGTCGTGCTTGCGGGCGTTGACGAAGTGCATACTCTCGGCCAGCTTGCGCACGTCCGGCTTGGACATACCGCCCAGCGGAAACAGCACGTGCGCCAGCTGGTGCTGCGTCAGGTTGTAGAGCACATAACTTTGGTCCTTGGCCGGGTCCAGGGCTTTTTTCAAAAGCCAGCGGCCGTTTTCACCCGGTTCAATGCGGGCGTAGTGGCCGGTAACTACCCATTCATAGCCGTGCTCTAGGGCGTAGTTCAACAGCTTGTCAAACTTCATGACCCGGTTGCAGTCAATGCAGGGGTTGGGGGTGCCGCCCGCCTCGTAGGTGTGCACGAATTTTTGGATGATGGCTTCCCGGAAGTCCATGGTGAAATCCAGAACCTCATAGGGAATATCCAGCTCAAAGGCCACAGCGGCCGCATCGTCGATGTCCTTCTGGGAGCAGCAGGTGTGAAACTGCCCCAGGCCGATGTCCTCATTGCGGTACAGGCGCATGGTGGCCCCCATGCAGTCGTACCCCCGACGCTGCATCAGGCAGGCGGCTACCGAACTGTCCACGCCGCCGCTCATGGCGATGAGGGCTTTTGCTTTGGTTGCGATGGTGTTCACGTCCTTTCAAAAAACGCTGAAACGGCAGGCAAAAACGCGGCCGGGGCAAAAACCCGGAAACGTTCAACCTACTAAATTACATTGTAACAGATTTCTGTATAAATCACAACCGGGCCGGCCCGGCAAAAATCGGCAGAAACGCCCGGCGGCCTTGACCTTTTGGCCCCGGCGGGCTATCATGAATGCATGAAGAAAGCGAGGAACTTGCGCATGAAAATTGCCGTAGCGGGCACCGGATATGTGGGCATGGCCAACAGCATCCTTCTGGCCCAGAATCATGAGGTGTGGGCGGTGGACATTCTGCCGGAGAAGGTGGAGATGATCAACCGCCGCCAAAGCCCCATTGCGGACCCGGAGATCGAGGACTACCTGGCCAACCACAAGCTGAATCTGACGGCGACGCTGGACGCGAAGGCTGCTTACAGCGGAGCGGATTTTATCATTGTGGCCACCCCGACGAACTATGACCCGGAAAAGAATTACTTTGATACCTCCAGTGTGGAGACGGTGATCCGCCTGGCGATGGAGTGCGCGCCCGAGGCGGCCATTGTGATCAAATCCACCGTGCCGGTGGGATACACCCGCGCGGCTGCTCAGCGCCTGAATTGCCGCAGGCTGCTGTTCAGCCCGGAGTTTCTGCGGGAAGGCAAGGCCCTGTATGACAATCTGTACCCCAGCCGCATCATTGTGGGCGCCCCGCAGGAGGATGCGGACCTGTGCGAAAAAGCACACACCTTTGCCGGCCTGCTTCAGCAGGGGGCTTTGAAGAAGGACATTCCCACCCTGTTCACCGACCTAACGGAGGCCGAGGCGGTGAAGCTGTTTGCCAACACCTATCTTGCGCTGCGGGTGAGCTATTTCAACGAGCTGGATACCTATGCGGAAATGCGCGGCCTGAACACCCGGCAGATCATTGAGGGCGTGGGGCTGGACCCCCGCATCGGCAATTACTACAACAACCCCAGCTTCGGCTACGGCGGCTACTGCCTGCCCAAGGATACCAAGCAGCTGCTGGCCAATTATCAGGATGTGCCGCAGAATCTGATGCAGGCCATCGTGAACGCCAACGACACCCGCAAGGATTTCATTGCCCGGCGCATTCTGGAAAAGGCGGGCGGGGCCGGCAGCGTGGTGGGCGTGTACCGGCTGACCATGAAGGCCGGCAGTGACAACTTCCGCCAGTCCAGCATTCAGGGCGTGATGGAGCGGCTGCGGGCCGGCGGCGCGACGCTTCTGGTGTATGAGCCGACCCTGACCGCCGAGAGTTTTGCGGGCTGCCGGGTGGTGAACGACCTGACGGCCTTCAAGGTGCAGAGCCAGGTGATCGTAGCCAACCGTTACAGCAGCGACCTGGCCGACGTGATGGACAAGGTGTACACCCGGGATCTCTATTTCCGGGATTGAGAAAACGCATCGAGGCAAAAACGACCATGAAAAACACCACCCTTTGCTATCTGGAACAGGACGGCGGTTGGCTGATGCTGCACCGGGTGAAAAAACAGCAGGATGAAAACGCCGGGAAATGGATCGGCGTGGGCGGAAAATTTGAGGAAGGGGAAAGCCCGGACGAATGCCTGTGCCGGGAGGTATGGGAGGAAACCGGCCTGCGGCTGACCCGCTGGGCCTGCCGGGGAATCGTGACCTTCGTTTCGGACCGTTGGCCCACGGAGTATATGCACCTGTACACCGCCGACGGCTGGGAGGGAACCCTTGCGGAAAACTGCCCGGAGGGTGACCTGGCCTGGGTGAAAAAAGAGAAGGTGCCCGCCCTGCCCCTCTGGGAGGGGGACCGGATCTTTCTGCGGTTGCTGGAAGAGGCGCATCCCTTCTTTTCGTTGAAACTGGTGTATGAGGGCGACCATCTGATTCGGGCCGTTCTGGACGGGAAGGAGCTGCCCCGATGAAGCGCCGAAATGACCCAGCCGCCTGGCCGCTGCGGCTGCATTATCATGTGAGCAATGTAACCGTCAGTATGCTGCTGATGCTGTATCTGTTCCTGCTTCTTATGCTGCGTCAAGGGGCGATCGCGGGCACCTTGTTTGCCCTTGTAATGACGGGGCTGCTGTGCATTCGCCCGGTAAACGAGCTGCTGGAATGCAAACGGCAGAGGGATGCCTACCGGGAGATCCTTCAGAATGGGCAGGCGTTTTCGGGGCGGGTGGTGGATGTGCGCCAGCGGCCCCATTACACGCGGGAGCTGGAGGAAGGCGAGAACATTCGCTTTGGCGGCTCGCGGCACAACCCGAACAGCGGCATTTCGGCCCGGCAGGTGCTGGATGTCTGGCGGGAAGGGTACGAGTACATTCTGGTGATCCGGCTGGAAAACCAGACGGTGATTGAGAGTGAACCTTACCTGGAGCCGCTGCACCGGATGCTGGCCAGCCCAATGGTGACGGTGTGCCGGGACGCCTACGGAAGCCAATGGGCGGTGACGGACCTGTGGCTGACCAGCCCGGCCCACAGCCCGCGCATTCCGCTGCCAGATACCTGGCGGCAGTTCCGCCGGATGAAACCCGCCCAGGTGGCAAAACACCTGCTGTGGCTGGTGATGATCTACGGCGGCAGCGTGTTGGTGCTGGTGCTTCTGCTTTGGGGCCGATGGGCGGTACAGTGAAAAATTCTTGCCCAAAAGCCAAAAAGGGCAGACAAATCTGCCGGAAACTGCTATAATTATCTTGTAGAGTGGTAAAGTGTTACAGTGCTGAAACCCCGGCAACCGGAAGTTTCGGCACAAAATGTGAGGAAATTGCTGTCATGGCCCAAAAATCCAGAAAAAGTGAAGCAACGGATGCACTGTTCCGGGCGGTTTTGTCTCTGCAGTCGGTGGAGGAGTGCTATGCCTTTTTTGAGGACCTGTGCACCATGAAGGAGCTGAGCGACATGAGCCAGCGCTTTCAGGCGGCCCGGCTGCTGCTTCAGGGCAGCACCTATGATCAGATCGTGAAAGAGGTGGAGATCAGCACCGCCACCATCAGCCGCATCAACCGGTGCATTCAGTACGGTGAGGGCGGCTACCAGACGGTGATCGAACGGCTGGAACAGGCTGAACCCAACGAGAAAAGGCCTGAAGAGCCGTGAGCGGCGTTGATGAGAGACCAGCCGCCGAATGCGATTTGTAAATTTGAAAAGCGAAAAAAGCACCTGTGCTGCCGGGTAGGCGGCGCAGGTGCTTTTTTGTAAAAGGTTTCAGATCGAGTCCGCTTTGAATTGCGGCTTTAAATAAAGCGCTGAATGCGTTTCGCGGCGGCGGGTACGCGGCTGCGAAACGAGGCCGTGATCAGGCGGCGCAGCTGTTCCAGCTGTCCACGGTGGAAGCACCGGTGGTGTCGGTCTGCGTGGTGTAGCTGCTCACGGTGACCGTCACGTCGCTGGTGCCCTGCACATAGATGGTGCCATCGGCGCTCTGGATGGGAACGGTGCGGCGTGCGGCGGTGCTCCCGAGTGCACCGCCGTTTCGACCGTTTGGGCGGCTTGATTGCTTAGATAGAAAAACTTGAATAACAAAAAGGAAGAACGCACTGCCCAGAGGCTTTCGCCTCGGGACGGTGCGTTCTTTTTTGATGCAGAGATAAAATTGATGCGGATTGCGGCAAAAACGGGCGGAAGTAAACACAAGACCTGGCTTTTTTTATAGAATGTCGAGTTGAAGTGTGTCGGAAAAAGTCGGAAAGAGGGATGCAATTTAACAATTGAACCCCGATTGCAAAAAATGTAAAAATGCCCTCACCTGCCCAAAAGCCCTCATTCACCGCAAAGATCGCTCCTTGCGGCTTTGCACACAGCACGGCAAAAGCAGACGGAAACGCCCGGGAATTTTGCGTAAAACGGGGAATACTTGCGATGGAAGGGTCCACCGAAAAAGCACCTTCCATTTTTGAAATGGAGGGTCAATCACTTAAAACGCAGGAGAAATGCGGGGCCTGCGTCCTGCTTGCCCCTTTACTTGACCCCTTTGGGGCAAAACAGACGGAAAAGACCCGTTTCATCTCCAGCCGCTTTTGATTCAGGCTGGTGTGAACGTACCGCTGCAAAGTGACAGCCGCACTGGAATGCCCCAGCAGCTCGCTGAGCGTCTTGATGTCACAGCCCGCCTGCAGGCACAGCGTGGCGAAGGTGTGCCGCAAGGCGTGCGGATGCACCGGCGGTACCTGCGCGCGGAGAAGATACCCGCGGATGCTTCGGCGGAAATTGCGCGGCTCAGCCGGTTTACAGGTGCTACCGGTCAGCACCCAGGCGGTATCTGGCAGTGCTTTGCGAACCGTTCGAAGCAGGCTGCACAGCCGGGTGGGCAGCGGAAGCTGGCGAAGAGAGTTCTGCGTTTTCGGGGATTGAACGACCAACCTGGTGCCGCCGCCCGGCAGAACAATGCGCTGTACAGAGCGATGAATCGTTAAAATTTTTCGTTCCAAGTCAAAATCGCCCCATTGCAGCCCACACACTTCCCCAATGCGCAGCCCCAGCTGCAGGCAGAGCAGCAGACCTGCTTTTCGGGCTGTTGGGGCCTGCCGTACATAGCGGTCGACTGCCTGCGCCTGGGCTGCGCTCAGCGGCTGCACGGGCGGCCGGGCACTGCGCGGCAAGTTCACCTGAATGTCCATCGGCCGCATCAGCCGCAGATGGCTGCCGTATTTGCAAATGCGGCGAACGAGTGCCAGACACTCCTTGGCAAGGGAGGTGCCCAGGGGGCGGTGGCTGCTGTTTTCGCTGGAAAATATCCGAAGCAGCGCGGCTTCCAGAATGTGTTCCTCCAGAGAATGCAGCCGGAGTTCCTGCAATTGCGGCAGAAGATACCGCCGCAGCGTATACCCATAGTGGGCAGCGGTGCTTTTCTTTACGCTGCTGCCCAAAGAGTTCAGCCAATCCTGCGCCAACTGGCCAAAGGTCGGGTTTTCGGCCGAAAGGATAAGCTCTCCGCATTGTGCCCGGTACTGAACGAGCCTCTGCCGCACCTGCCCATAGGTTTTTCCATATACATAGCCCAGTTTGGCTTTTCCGTCCGGGGTGCGTCCCTTGATGTAGCGCCCTTCCCAGCGGCCGTCTTTGCGCTTGCGAATGTTTTCACCGTGTCTTGCCATTGCCGTATGCTCCTTTTCTTCGTTATGCTGCTGTGCTTGACCATTTTTTGACCACTTAATAACCCAGCGGATTCACCCGCCACAGCCTTTGCAGAGAATGTGAATTTTTGAACAGACAGAACTTGCCCGATTCAGCAGCAAAAAACTGGTCGGAAATTATCATTTTATGTTGCCATTCCTGGAAGAAAACGGTATACTGTATTGTCTAGAGTGGTCGAACTCTGGGGAAATTGACCCTCCATTTCAAAAATGGAAGGTCTTTTGGCGGTGGACGGAAGTTGGAAAGTGAGGTGTACCATGAGGCTGTGCGATTTGACCGGCCAGCGCTTCGGCAAATTGCTGGTGATAGGGCGCGAGGGGGCAACCCCCAGCGGGTATGCCTTGTGGCGCTGCCGGTGTGCCTGCGGCCGCGAGATCGTGGTGGAGTCACGCCGGTTGCGGCGCGGTTCCATTAAGGACTGCGGCTGCGGTAATAAGTGCCAGATGCGCCGCGACCTGACCGGCCGGGTGTTTGGTCAGGTGACGGCGCTGGAGCCGACCGCCCGCCGCACCGAGGACGGTGACGTGATCTGGAAGTGCCGATGCGGCTGTGGCAAGGAGTTTGAGGCTTCCAGCCGCAAGCTGCTGCGCGGCAGCGTGAAAGACTGCGGATGTAAGCTGAACCTGACCCAAAAGTGGATCGGGCGGCGCTTCGGCGACCTGACTGTGGTTGCCTTTGAGGGCAAGAAGGACCACCGGAATATGTGGCGCTGCCGGTGCGATTGCGGCAACGAGGTGGTGGTGCGTGAAATCTGCCTGAAAAACGGCCACACCACCAGCTGCGGCTGCAAGGTGGACCCGAGCCGCTACTGCCATTTTGTGGACGGAACCTTTGTGGAAGCCATTCAGGCCCGCACCATGCTGAAAAACAACACCAGCGGCGTGCGGGGCGTGTACCTGAACCAGCGCACCCAGCGCTGGGTCGCCCGGATCGGCTTCCGGGGAAAAACCTACTATCTGGGTAGCTTTGAAAACCTGGAAGATGCAAAAAAGCACGCAAATCCGGCGAAGAAATGACCTTTGACGCATTCTTGCGGCGCTATCGGGAAGAGGAAAGCGGATGAGCGGCAAAACGATCGGAATCGTTGACCTGCACACCCACCTTCTTCCGCATATGGATGACGGCAGCAAGGATACGGCCATGTCGCTGGAGATGCTTCGGCGGCAGGCGGAGCAGGGCGTGAACGTGGTGTGCGCCACCTCGCACTTTTACGCCCACGAGGAACCGCCGGAGGCTTTCTGCAAGCGGCGGGCGGCGGCGCTGGCCCACCTGCGCAGCGCCATGCCGCCGGATGCACCGCGGATTCTCGCGGCCTCCGAGACTGCCTTTTTTGCGGGCATCGGCCGCGAGAAGGCGCTGGAAATGCTGTGCATTGAAAACACCTGGACGCTGATGCTGGAAATGTCCTTTTCCGTCTGGACGGATTTCCAGCTGGAAGAGGTGCGGGTGCTGCAACTGAACCGGGACAGCATGGTGGAGATGCCAGTGCTGGGCGTAAACGGCGGCGTCATCGGCACCGACACCGCCCAGCTGGCGCTGGCACATTCGTATGGCAACGGCCGGGAAGAGAGCTGCGAAAACAACGTGACGACGGTGAGCCGCCTGCTGGAGGACCAGCCCATTGACGGTTACTTTGCCGTGAACATGGACGCGGTCAACATTCTGACCGACCTCGTCGGCGGTATAACCGTCACCCTGAACAGCGACCTGACCGCCCGCAACCCAGCCTGGACCGAGGGGGCCGTTGTTACCCTGACCGGCGAGAATGCGCTGGGTTTTGTGCGCAGCCGAAAGGGCGTGGAGAGGATGGAACCAATCTTTCCCGCATGGTGCGGCAGCGGCAGTATCTGACGGCCCTGCGCGATGAGCTGGCCGGGCGCGACACCGCCTTTGCGGCGGAAGTTTACAGCGCCCTGGCGGACTACACCGTCACCAACATCGGCGGCGGCACGGCACAGCAGATCGCCGCAAAACTGAACCAATACCAGGAACAGCCGCTGCTCACCATTGAGGGTGAAAGCAAAGTGGTGGACGGCTACTGGGCTTATTATTTGGATGAAGCAAGCTTGCGTGAAACAATTATTACATTGTTTTATGAAAAAGATTGACGAAATATAGAAAAAGAGGGGAGAAACTTCAAAAAATGGGAAACCAAACCGTGGATGCGCGTGAAGTGAAAACGCAGCATCCCTCCAATACGTGGTGGGCAGCAGGCAACACAAGTGATTGTGGCTAAGGTGCAGAGTAATAATGTTGCCGCTTATTGCTTTATGCTGCGATAGGAATAAGGCTCTGGGAGATATCTGGGGTGTGTCTTATATTTATGGGATGTTCTACCGCTTTGGTTTGATCGACGTGCCGGGAAAGGTTAAGGAGAAGACGACGAAGTGATAAGGGCACGGAAGTATAGTTTGTGACGGGAATAAAAATACCTTCTGTTTGAACCACAGAAGGCGGATGTTTACTCCCAATCCTCGTTCCTCGCTCGGAGCAAGTCCAAGATTCCTTTTCTGGCAGCAAGGCGGACGGCGGGATGATCGATGTATTCGGTCTTGTCGCAGTCTGGGCAACAGTCTGGTAGCGACTCTGCCTCAAGGCAGTAGTGGCAGACATCGCAGAAATAGTAGGTCACGAAATGTGCACTTTCTTATGGCAGAGTGTACAGAGATGTGCAAACACAGAAACGAAGCCTCTCTCCAATGTCAAAGCAGTCACTCAGAAGCAGCGGATGCAAAAAATCCATCGAGGTGCCGAATAGAGTCAGGTGGTGTTCCTCCTTTCGCACAGAGTCTGTTAAAAAATACGCAACCTCAATTTTTTTCAAAACTGTGAAATATTCCCGCCGTCTGGCTCGTCTTATAAGCAAAGAGGAAAACCACACACCTTCCGGTGTGTCGAGCAGAAAGGTGGGCTTGGCCATGCGTGAAACCAGAATCCTTCCGAGAGTTTTAACAGGTGCGGCTGCGCTGCTGCTGGCGGGCTACCTGATGTTCACACCGGTGGGCGCCCTGCGCCTGGCGATGGCACTGTCCGGTCATCCGGTGTCCGCCATTACGATGGAACTGACGGAGCTGTCTGGCGGAGTGCTGCGCAACAACAGCCGGCGGCAGTATAAGGTGGCAGTGGCCGGGGCACCGCGCGTTTGGACGGTGACCCGGTGCGGTGTGCTGTATCTGGGTATGTCCGGCATTCAGCTGTGACGGGCTGCGTCCTGAAAATAAGGTTTAAAGAATCGAGCGGCGGGCCATCTGGTCAGCCGCCCGATTTTTGTATATACTGAAATGGTTGTTGCCGGGAAAGGATGCTTTGGCAAAACAGTCTTGGCCCGGCGGGCGGCATGAAATGAGAAGGCAAAAAATAGCAGGATTGCTGCAATTTATCGGCAACGAGATGTGTGTTAAAAATGAGAAGGGAACTTCTGCGGGTGTCAAACGCCACGAGAACGCCGAAAGCAGCGGGCGCAAAGTAATGCGTTCCGCAGGAGAGTGCCCGGAATCGAATTTGGGAGGAGGCAACAGAGCATGACAGGGACTGCCTTTTTGCAGGACCCCCTGGTGTATGCGATCGAGCATTATACCGATATGGTGCTGCGCCTGGCGGCACATTATGCACCCAACCTGAGCGATGCGGAGGACGTGGTGCAGGATGTGTTTGAAAAGCTGGTGCGGTTTGAAAAGGGCTTTGAAAACGAAGAGCACTTGAGGGCCTGGCTGATCCGGGTGACCATCAACCACTGCCACACCCTGGCCCGCGCAAGCCGGAACAGCGAGGTGGAGCTTCAGGAGTGGCTGCCGGCCCGCGAAGAGGGCGGCCAATGGGAGATGCTGACGCTGGTGCGGCAGCTGCCGCCCAACTACCGGGATGCCATCTACTTACATTATTATGAGGGATACACGGCAAAAGAAATTGCGCAGATTCTGCACACCCGGCCCAACACAGTGCTTACCTGGTTGCGGCGGGGGCGGGAAGCGCTGCGCGGGCATATGGAAGGAGACGGCGGATATGAGTGTTGAACAATACCGGAATGAATTGGATCAACTGCACGCCTCGCCGGAACTGAAGGCCCGGCTGGCTGCGCTGCAGCGTGAAACGCCGCCTGCGGCGAAACCGTCCAAGCTGCGCCTGGCAAAACGTGCGGGGGCGTCTGTTGTGGCGGCCGCCGCCTGCCTGATGATGTGTGTGGCGGTGTGGCGCGGCGAAATGCTGTCGGGCAAAGGCGGCTTTTCGGCGGCGGATGCGTCCAGAAGCTCGGCGGCGGCCGAGCACAGCACGCAGATGGACGAAGCGATGGTAGAAGCCGCGGCACCGGAAAGCGGAACGGAGACCGCGGCCGCCGAGAACCCGGAAGCGGCTGCGGCGGACGGTGCCGCCGATGCACCCGGCGCGGAACAAAAGACGGAGGTAGCAAATCCGTCTGCGGCGAGCGGCGCCGAGGCCATAGCCTTGCCCCAGACGGCCACGCTGCGCATCAACGGCGAGTTGTATCGTTACGCCGGGCGGCAGTCTGACGCACTGCGCTGTGGAATGATGGACGGCACGATCACGGCGGTGACGGCCAGCGGCGAGACGCCGACTGCGGACAACCAGGCCAATTTTGGAACGGTTGGCATGGGGTACCAATATGGCGCGGAAGGTACGGTGGAGGTCTATCTGGAAGAGGAGGACGCCTGGTTCGTATTTGAAGCGGTGGAGGAAGGGGATGCTCAGCCCTGAGGGCGCAGCGGCAGAGAACCTTTGCGGAATCCCGGCAGGGCAGGGGAGAAGCGGTTTGACGCAGTGGTCTGCAAACGCGGAAAAGCCAAGAACCGGCGCTATGAAAACGAAAGCATCCAGGAGAATCCTTAAAGAAACCGGAGAGATTTGAAAGAAACAAAATGAAAAGCCATGCGGGAACAGGAAAACACCGGAATCTTCCAGAATTTGACGGCATTTTCTCCCATTCTTCCCGGAATGTATTGACAGAGGTTCCCCCTCTGCTATAATGGAACATATGTGCGGCCCGCATTTTTTGTCGGGCCGCGCATTGGCGCTTGCGTATGCTGCTGAAGCCGTGGCCGTTGGCTGTTTCGGTGTAACAAACCTTTGCGGGGGTGGCATCAATCGGCGCTGCTCCGTCGTGAGAAGCGGCGGTATGAGGGCCATGGCCGGCGGGAACGTCCCGCTGCGGCGGCCCACCGCAAAGGGGGATCTATCAAAAATGGACAACAACGTCATCGTATCCTTACAAAACATTGTTGTGGATTTCGACGGGCAGAACATTTTGAATGGTCTGTCGCTGGACCTGCACGATAAGGAGTTCGTCACGTTTCTGGGGCCTTCGGGCTGCGGAAAAACGACCACGCTCCGGGTCATCGGCGGGTTTGTGGAGCCGAAATCCGGCAGTGTTTTTTTTGATGGAAAGGACATCACCGGCCTGCCGCCCTACAAGCGGCAGGTGAACACCGTGTTTCAGAAATACGCCCTATTTCCGCACTTGAACGTGTTTGAAAACGTGGCGTTTGGCCTGCGCCTGAAAAAAGAGGACGAGCGGGTCATCCGCAGCAAGGTTCTGGAGATGCTGGAGGTCGTGGGTCTGAAAGGCTTCGAACGGCGCAACATCGCCACCCTATCCGGCGGCCAGCAGCAGCGCGTGGCCATTGCGCGCGGCCTGGTCAATCAGCCCCGGGTGCTGCTGCTGGACGAACCCCTGGGCGCGCTGGACCTGAAGCTGCGCAAGGAGATGCAGCTGGAGCTGAAGCGCCTGCAGCGCGAGATGGACATCACCTTCCTGTACGTGACCCACGACCAGGAGGAGGCGCTGACCATGTCCGACACGGTGGTGGTCATGAAGGACGGTCTTATTCAGCAGATCGGCAGCCCGGAGGACATTTACAACGAGCCTCAGAACGCCTTTGTGGCGGACTTCATCGGCGAGAGCAACATTCTGGACGGCCTGATGCTGCGGGACTTCCGGGTGGAGTTTGCGGGCAACGAGTTTACCTGTGTGGATAAGGGCTTTGCCCGCAACCAGCCGGTGCAGGTGGTGGTGCGCCCGGAGGACATCAAGGTGGTGCCCGCCATTCAGGGCCAGCTCACCGGCATGGTCAATGAGGTGATCTTCAAGGGCGTTCACTTCGAGATGCACGTGGAGCAGGGCGGCCACGAGTGGATCATCCACTCCACCCAGGCCAGCCAGCCGGGCGAGGTCATCGGCATGTGCATCGGGCCGGATGAGATCCACATCATGGCCCGCACGGAGGAGTGAGCCATGGTACAGAAAAAGTCTCTGGCCGCTCCGTATCTGGTGTGGATGGCGGCCTTTATCATTGCGCCCCTGATCATTGTGGTTTACTTTGCCCTCACGGACAGTGCGGGCAATTTTACGCTGGACAACCTGATGACCATCGGCCGTTACAGCACGGTGTTTGCCCGCAGCCTGATTCTGGCGGCGGTGGCCACGGCCATCTGCCTGGTGCTGGCGTTCCCGGTGGGATACTTCCTCTCCCGCCTGCGCACGTCCAAACAGCACATCATGCAGATGCTGGTGATGCTGCCCATGTGGATGAACTTCCTTCTGCGTACCTACGCCTGGATGAGCCTTCTGGAGAAAAACGGCATCATCAACCGCATTCTGGGCCTGGTGGGGCTTGGCCCCTTTGAGATGATCAACACCTCCGGTGCGGTGGTGCTGGGCATGGTATACAACTATCTGCCCTATATGATCCTGCCGCTGTATACGGCCATGACCAAAATTGACCAGAGCGTGGTGGAAGCAGCCCAGGATCTGGGTGCCGGCATGGGCAAGATCCTGACCCGGGTGCTCATCCCGCTGTCGGTGCCGGGCATTGCCACGGGCATCACCATGGTATTTGTGCCGGCGGTATCCACCTTTATCATCAGCCGAATGCTGGGCGGCGGCTCCAATCTGCTCATCGGTGACTTGATCGAGCTGCAGTTCCTGGGCAACAGTTACAACTACAACCTGGGCAGCGCCATGAGCCTGGTTCTGATGGTGATCGTGCTGCTGTGCATGAGCTTCACCAGCAGCTTTGACGAAGAGGATATGGAGGGCGTTGTGTGATGAAACAAAAACATTGGCGCGCCTTACAGCAGGCCTACATGGTGTTGATCTTTTCCTTTTTGTATGTGCCCATTGCGGTGATGGCGGTGTTCAGCTTCAACGAGAGCAAGAGCCGCTCGGTGTTCACTGGCTTTACGCTGAACTGGTACAAAAGCCTGTTCACCAACAGCATGATTCTGGACGCACTGGCCCTGAGCGTTGCCATTGCCCTGATCTCGGCCCTCATCTCCACGGTGGTGGGTACCATGGCGGCGGTGGGCATCAGCAGCATGGGGCGCAAGTCCCGCCTGCTCATCAACAACCTGAGCTATTTGCCCATTGTGAACCCGGAAATCATCACCGGCGTTTCGCTGATGCTGCTGTTTGTGGCGTACCGGGGCTTTGCTGCCTGGGCCAACGCCCATATGGGGGCCGATCTGGTGCCCCAGAACATCTTCGGCCTGCCCACCCTGCTGATCGCGCACATTTCGTTCAGTGTGCCCTACGTGATTTTTAACGTCAGCCCGAAGCTGCGCCAGCTGGATGTGCGGATGTACGAGGCGGCGCTGGACCTGGGATGCAACCCCACGCAGGCCTTCTTCAAGGTGGTCATGCCGGAGCTGATGCCGGCCATTCTGTCGGCCTTTTTGATCTGCATCACCTATTCCATTGACGATTTCATCATTTCCTATTTTACCTGCGGCAACCTGCAGACGCTTCCCATCGCCATTTACAGCATGACCCGCAAGAAGGTCAGCCCGGAGATCAACGCGCTGTCCACTATTATTTTCCTGGTGATTCTGGCCATCATTCTGTTCACGAATCACATGGACAGCCGGAAGTATCGGCGCGACCAGCAGCGCGGCTGAGAAAGGAGCGAAGGGATGAAAAAACGTTTGATTTCTCTGGCGGCTGTGCTGCTGTGCGCCGTGCTGGCCGCACTGCCTGCTTTTGCTGTGGCCGGAGATACGGTTCCGGCCGGGCCGGATCTTCAGGTATCGGCTGATTATGACTGGAACCGATTCCGCGGCCAGAATGTGACACTGTATGTCTACAACTGGGGCCTGTACATCTCAGATGGTTCGGACGACAGCATTGACGTGGTGAAAGGCTTTGAGGATTTGACCGGCATCAAGGTGAACTACACCACCTTTGATACCAACGAGAGCCTGTACGCCAAAATGAAGAGCGGCGCGGCCAACTACGATGTGATCGTTCCCTCGGATTATATGATCGGTAAGATGATCGGCGAGGATATGCTGGAGCCGCTGGATTTCTCCAACATTCCCAACATCGAAAAAATCGGTGCGGCCTACAAAAACCTGGAATATGACCCGGACAATGCATACAGCGTGCCCTATACCTGGGGCGTGGTGGGCATTGTGTACAACAAAACTATGGTGCAGGAGCCGCCCACCAGCTGGGACGCCCTGTGGGACATTGAGTACGCGGGAAATGTGCTCATGTTCAACAACAGCCGGGATGCCTTTGCCATCGCGGCCAAAAAACTGGGGATGAGCCTGAACCCCACCAGCACCGAGCAGGTGCAGGCCATAGCCGAAGAGCTGAAGGCCCAGAAGAGCGTGGTGCAGGCCTATGTCATGGACGAAATCTTTGATAAGATGACCGGCGGCGAGGCGGCCATGGCTCCCTATTATGCGGGCGATGCCATTGTTATGATGGAGGACAACCCGGATCTGGACTTTGTGATTCCGGAGGAGGGCACCAACTATTTTGTGGACGCCATGTGCATCCCCAAAGGCGCCAAAAACAAAGAAGCCGCCGAGATGTTCATCAACTATATGTGCGAGACGGAGGTGGGCGCGGCCAACTGCGACTTCATTGGCTATTCCACCCCCATCACCGACGTGTGGGAAACCCTGGACGACGACCTGAAGTATAGCCCCATTGCCTACCCCAGCGAGGAAGTGCTGGCCAACACCGAGGTGTTCATCAGCCTGCCGGATGAGATCAACAGCGCCATGGATATGGCCTGGAGCGACATGAAGAGCTACGACGAGGCGGGAAGTGGCTGGATGGTTCCGGTGATGCTGCTGCTGGCGCTGGCTCTGATCGTGTTCAACGTCTGGCGCAAGCTGCACCGCCGCCAGCGCAGCGACCTGTATTAAGAAACAGCCCCTGCATGGCCGAAGGAGATCCCTTCAAAGCAGCTCTAAAAGCGGGCAGCTTCGTATTACGCAAAACCACCATCGCGCGGTGCGCCGAATTTGGCCGCCTGCGCGATTTTATTATGGAGGAGAAGAGAGCTAAAATGGATAAATTCAAGCCGGAGTTTACCTGCCAGCGCACGGTTCTTCAGGAGCACTGCGATTTTGCCGATCGTATGCGCCCGGCGGCGCTGCTGCACGCGGTGCAGCAGGTGGGCACGGATCATTGCAATTCCATCGGAATGACGCCTGCTTTTTATAAAGAACATCATATGGCCTTTTTGCTGGCCAAGCAGGTGCTGGAAATTTACCGCACCCCGACCCTAGGGGAGACTCTGACGTATATGACCCGGCCGGAAACACCCCGGCGGGCCATTTACAAGCGTCTGCACCGGATTGAGGATGAAGCGGGCCTGCCGGTGGCCGAAGTGGACAGCCGCTGGGTTCTGGTGGATGTGGAAACCCGGCGCATTCTGCGGCATATGCCCAAGGAGATGAACCTCTGCGCATGGCCGGAGCCGATCGACGAAGAACTGTCCCTGACCATTGCCAAGGCGGCGGAGATGGAAGCGCCGGTGGAACAGGTTGCTCGGTACAGTCTGTGCGACCAGAATGGCCACCTGAACAACGCCTCCTGGCTGGATGTTTTGTGCGATGCGCTGCCCCTTGAACAAATTCAGGCGGCCCCGCTGTGCCGTGCGGCCATCAACTACCATTGGGAGGTGCCCATGGGGCATGAATTCACCCTCAGTCGGGGCCGGGTTGAGCGCGGCTGGTATCTGAACGGCCAGCGGGACGGCCGCTGCTGCATTGAGGCGGAACTGGATTTTTGAAAAAGCAAATTTCTGAGCGGCTGTTTTGGGGGGCGTTCCCATCTTCCAGGGGCCCGAGAAAACAGGATGAAAGGTTTCGCCTTGAGGCCAATCGGGGAAGCCGAGGCGTTGAAATGTGGAAATGAGGGCCCTTCTGTGGAACCTGAATTCTACTTTGCATAAAAAATGAATTTTAATACTTGACGTGTGCGCGGTGCGATGAAAATGAAACAGGCGCATGAGGGCAGGCCGACCGGCGCTTTGAAAAACGGGTACAGAGCAGAAACGCCTCCGATCCGTTTAGGAGTTCGGTCGGAAGAGTAGGAATTGTCGTTCGCTGACCTTCCTCGACTTCCTTAAGCCCTGCATCAAAAAGAAACAAATTGTTTACAAATTTCGCGGCGAAACCAGTTGACAGGTGATGTCAAAAGAGTTACAATTTAGTTGCAAGAGAGTTACAAGCCTTTTCATGTGTTGTGAAGTTGTTGCCGGTGTGTCTCCTCCTTCCGCAATCCCCTGCGGTCTGCGCCGGTGCGTGCAAGACACTTCATCATCCCTACAGCAAAGCCCCTGCCGTCCCTCCGGCGGGGGCTTTGCTGTATCTGCCTATGCAAAAACCACCTCAGTGCGGCAAGAGTCGTACTTATTCGCCCTACTTAGGCAGAATGTATGTTTTTGACGGGCGCACACGGAGAAAGTTTGTGACAGGCGTATTTTGTAATTGAACCGGAAATGTGGTACACTATACCCTAATCCCAATGGAACTGACTTCGCCGGCGGCTGCGCGTTTCGCGCCGTCGGTCGGCGGCCATTATCACAAAATGACTATACCAATTTTAAGTGGAAAAGGAGCAGAAGCATGGCTTATTATTATGAAGAACCTTCCCGCACCTTTGGCGAGTACCTGCTGGTGCCCGGTTACTCCTCTGCTCAGTGCATCCCGGATGCAGTGAGCCTGAAAACCCCGCTGGTGAAATACCGCAAGGGCGAGGAAGAGTGCCCCTTGACCATGAACATCCCCATGATCAGCGCCATTATGCAGGCGGTTTCCGGCGAGAAGCTGGCCATCGCACTGGCCAAGCAGGGTGGTGTTTCGTTCATCTATGGCTCTCAGAGCATCGAGAGTGAGGCCGCCATGGTGGCCCGCGTGAAGAGCTACAAGAAGGGCTTTGTTACCAGCGACTCCAACCTGTCTCCGGAGAACACCCTGGCGGATGTGCTGGCTCTGAAGCAGCGCACCGGCCATTCCACCGTGGCCATCACCGAGGACGGCACCGCCAACGGCAAGCTGGTGGGCATTGTGGCCAGCCGCGATTACCGCGTCAGCCGGATGAGCACCGACGTGAAGGTGAAGGAGTTCATGACCCCGCTGGAGAAGCTGGTTACCGCGCCTGCCGACACCACCACCTTGAAGGAAGCCAACGACATCATCTGGGACAACAAGATCAACTCGCTGCCCCTGATGGATGCCGAGGGCCGGTTGAAGTACATCGTGTTCCGTAAGGACTACGACAGCCACAAGGAAAACGTGAACGAGCTGCTGGATAAGAACAAGAGCTACGTGGTGGGTGCCGGCATCAACACCCGCGACTATGCCGAGCGCGTGCCCGCTCTGGTGAACGCCGGCGTGGACGTGCTGTGCATCGATTCCTCCGAGGGCTTCTCGGAATGGCAGAGCCGCACCATCGGCTGGATCCGCGAGCATTACGGCGACAGCGTGAAGGTGGGTGCCGGCAACGTGGTGGACCGCGAGGGCTTCCGCTTCCTGGCTGAGGCCGGCGCAGACTTCGTGAAGGTCGGCATCGGCGGCGGCTCCATCTGCATCACCCGCGAGACCAAGGGCATCGGCCGTGGTCAGGCCACCGCCGTGATCGAAGTGGCCAAGGCCCGCGATGAGTATTACAAAGAGACCGGCGTGTATGTGCCTATCTGCTCTGACGGCGGCATTGTGCATGATTACCACATGACGCTGGCCCTGGCCATGGGCGCGGACTTTCTGATGCTGGGCCGCTACTTCGCCCGCTTTGACGAAAGCCCTACCAACAAGGTCCGCGTGAACGGCGCTTATATGAAGGAGTACTGGGGCGAAGGCTCCAACCGCGCCCGCAACTGGCAGCGGTATGACCTGGGCGGCGCGGCCACCCTGCGCTTTGAGGAAGGCGTAGACAGCTACGTGCCCTACGCCGGCAGCCTGGCCGACGGTGTGAACGTGACCCTGTACAAGGTGAAGAGCACCATGTGCAACTGCGGCGCGCTGAGCATTCCCGAGCTGCAGGAGAAGGCCCGCCTGACGGTGGTTTCCTCCACCAGCATTGTGGAGGGCGGCAGCCACGATGTGGTGCTGAAGAACAGCAGCAACAACTGAGCATGAGCAGTTCGGCAGCTCTGGGCTTAAAGCCCGGGGCTGCTTTTTTGTGCAAAAAATGCGGCCCGAATTCATCAAAGTGCCGAAAAGATCGGACTTTTGCAAAAATTTCTGGGCGTTTCTGAAGAATTCTGACAGAAAAGAAAGGGGAGTGCTTACACTTTTAATCAGGTACAGAAGAAGGCTTCATTTTCACAGGTGATGCGGCTGTTTTGAGCGTATGTGCACAGTATTTTTCTTTACTTATTGTGCGGGAACGTTCATATTGACGAAAACCTGAGAATGGGCTATACTAGTATCATGTGAGAAGTAGGAATTTAAGTGTGCCCTGCTGCGTTCTATGCCTGCCGGTCTGCGCGGGCAGCAGAAAGACACACTTGCCGAAATCATGAAGAATATCAGGAGGATCTTAACCATGAAATGTCTGATTATCGACGCTGTCCATGAGTCCATCACCGAGGAACTGGGCAAGTACATGCAGGTGGACAACCTGTACACTGCTGAGATGGAGGGCAAGGCTGCCAACGCTCCTCTGACCAGCGAGCAGCTGAAGAACGTGATCGGCGATTACGATGTGCTGATCATGCGTGTTGACCCCGCCATCACCGAAGAGGTGCTGGATGCCGCCAAGAACCTGAAGGTGATCGGCGTGTGCAGTGTGGGCCTGAACCACATCAACATGGATTGCGCCAAGGCCAAGGGCATTCAGGTGTTCAACGCTCCCGGCCTGAACGCCAACGCTGTGGCTGAGCTGACCCTGTCCAAGATGCTGGATATGTCCCGCCACACCATGCCCGCCAACGTGGACGTGAAGGTGAACCATCAGTGGGATAAGTACAAGTTCGTGGGCCGTGAGCTGCGCGGCCGCACCCTGGGCATTCTGGGCTTCGGCCGCATCGGCCAGCTGGTTGCCGGTCTGGCTCATGCCTTCAAGATGAACATTGTGGCTTACGATCCCTTCCTGCCCGACGAGAAGTTCGGCGAGAACAACGCCACCAAGATGGAGACCATCGAAGAGCTGCTGAAGGTTGCTGACTACGTTACCATCCATATGCCTCTGCTGCCCACCACCAAGAACCTGATCAATGCCGAGAGCATCGCCACCATGAAGCCTGACTGCATCGTGCTGAACATGGCCCGCGGCGGCATCGTGAACGAGCAGGATATGTACGAAGCTCTGAAGGCCGGCAAGATCGGCGGCTACGCCACCGACGTTATGGTGGACGAGCTGAGCGAGGGCGCTGACTTCAACAGCCCCCTGTTCGAGTGCGACAACTTCATCGTTTCTCCCCATCTGGGCGCTCAGACCGTTGACGCTTCCCGCGACATCGGCGCTCACATCATCGCGAAGGTGAAGGAAGCTCTGAACCTGGGCTAAACGTCCGTTTCGGAACTTAATTAAAAACGCAAAAGGCCCCGGAAGGTGCAGCATGGCTGCCCTTCCGGGGCTTTTTTGTCTGGGGCGGGTTGTGACATGCTTTTCCGATTGGGCTGCATATACTGTTCAGAAGAGAGCTGGCCCGCGGGACAAGGAGCAAACGCATGAAAACGGTAATTTATCTGGATTCTCTTCTGCTGATCAACTTTGTGATCGGCTATTTCCTTCTGCGGGCCGCCGGCTGTGTGTGCGGGGCGCCGCCCCATTGGCCGAGAGGGGGCCTGGGGGCAGCCATGGCAGCCGTCAGCACGCTGGTTCTTTTGGCACCGCCACTTCCGGTCTGGGCACAGTTTCTGTATCAGGGCGGCAGCGCGCTGGCCATTACGGCGGCGGCCTTTGGATGGCAGGGGGCGCGCCTGCTTCTGCGCCGGGCGGCCTGGTACTTTGGAATGAATCTGGCCCTGGCGGGGCTGGTGCTGGCCGCCATTCTGCGGTTCAGCGCGCAGAATGTGCAGACAAACAACCTGGCGGTATATTGGAACGTTCCGCCGCTGCTGCTGCTTTTCTGTGCTCTGGGAGTGTATCTGCTGGCCCGTCTGGCGGTAATGCTGTTTGGCCCGGCCGAACCGGAACAGCTCTGGCAGCTGGAAGCCAAGCTGCCCGGCGGAACCCTGCGGGGCGAGGCACTGTGGGATACGGGCTTTTCCTGGTATGACCCGTTTTCCGGCTGCCCAGTGGTACTGGTCAGCGCTCCGGCGGCGCAGGCCCAGCTGGAAGAACCGCTGCGGCAGTTTTTGCAGCGATGGTTCGGCGGCGATCGTGCGGCCCTGCCGCCGCCCGGGGTGCGGCTGCTCTCCTGTGATACCGCTACGGGCGGTGATCTGCTGCCGGCGGTGCAGGCGCAGCGGCTGCGCATCTGCCTTGGGAACCGGGCGCTGCTGTGCGGCCAGGTGACGGTGGCTTTTGCAGGAAAAAATCTGTCGGATGGGCGGTATCTGGCCTTGTTCGGGCCGGGGTTGGCCGGCCAGGCCAGACGATACGGGCGGGGAAAAACGCGGAAACAGAATTGTGCAGGCCGCGCCGGGGGCCCGCCGCCAAAATCATCCGAACCGGCACAGGAGGGACGAATTTCATGCTGAAGCAACTTTTAGACGGCCTGAAACAGTGGGCCTTACGGTTGACAGCACCCAGCCGTGTTCATTACATCAACGGACCGGAGACCCTGCCGCCGCCGCTCACTCCGGAGGAGGAAGCCCGGGTGTTTGCCGGGCTGGAAGAGGGGCGGCCCAGCTGCCGGGATCTGCTAATCACCCACAATCTGCGGCTGGTGGTGTACATTGCGCGCAAATTTGAGAACAGCGGTGTGGCGATTGAGGACATCATCTCCATTGGCACCATTGGCCTGATCAAGGCGGTCAACACCTTCGTGCCCTCCAAAAAGATCAAGCTGGCCACCTATGCCAGCCGGTGCATTGAAAATGAGATTTTGATGTACCTGCGAAAAAGCTCCAACCGGCGGCAGGACGCCAGCATTGATGAACCGCTGAACACTGACGGCGAGGGCAACGAGCTGCTTCTCTCGGATGTGCTCAGCAGCGACCAGGCCCAGGTGGGGGCCAAGCTGGAGCAGGACGATGAGTGCACCATGTTGCACCAGGCGGTTGCCCTGTTGGACGAGCGGGAGCGCCGCATTATGGAAATGCGCTTTGGACTAAAGGATGGGGTGGAGCACACGCAAAAGGAAGTGGCGGATGCCATCGGCATTTCCCAAAGCTACATTTCACGGCTTGAAAAGCGCATCATCCGCCGCCTGCGTCAACAGCTGGAGCAGATGGTGTGAAACGATTTACAGCGGTTCAGTGTTTGCTTCACGGACGAAGGCGGTGGTCAGTCCACTGGGTAGGCCCATCTCACCGGCGGGGAAGGTGAGGGCGTAATCGAAGCCGTTCCGGCTCCAGCGAACCAGCCCGGCGCCACCGGGAGAATACAGCATCTCCACCCGAAGGCCATCTACCCGGCGAATCTGCCGCTGGTCATGGGGAATCGGCGGCTCATCCGGCAGGGTCAGCGGCTGGCCGCGGCGCCCGACCCGAAGCCAGAACGTCCAGCCGGGGTCGGCAGCAAAATCCAACTGGGCGATGGTTCGTCGAATGAGCCAGCAGCGCTCCCGCGCGAGAAACTCGTCGGCCGGAAGATCGGTCACGGCAAATCCGGCGGCGGGAAAGCTGGGGCGGGGATGCAGCACCCAATCCTCGGCGTGGGCACGGTTCAGGCAATGCCAGGCCAGAAGAATGGCGGCCAACAGGGCCATTCCCAGAACAAGCGGAAGAAACGGCAGCAGTTCCGTCATAGCGCAGCCCTCCTTGTAAATTGCAGCTGTTGCCGTCAGCGTATGCCAAACTTTCGCAGCCTGTGCAGGGATTGCCAGCCGGCCTATTGTTTGGCGGTGCAGGGGGCCGGCCCATACTCTCCAAAGGCGGATGCGCCGCGGAAGGGGAGCTTTGGCATGTACCACAACAAGGTGGAGCTTTGCGGCATCAATACGGCCCAGCTGCCGGTGCTGACGGAGCGGGAAAAGGCCCAGCTGCTGCGCCGGGTGAAGCAGGGAGACCGACAGGCCCGGCAGGAGATGATTCAGGGCAACCTGCGGCTGGTGCTAAGCGTGGTGCAGCGGTTCTCCGGTCGGGGCGAGAATCTGGATGACCTGTTTCAGGTGGGGTGCATTGGCCTGATCAAGGCCATCGACAACTTTGAACCGGACATGAACCTTCGGTTTTCCACCTATGGAGTGCCCATGATCATTGGGGAGATCCGCCGCTTTCTGCGGGACAACAATGCCCTGCGGGTAAGCCGCTCGGTGCGGGATGTGGCATATCGGGCGATGCAATGCCGGGAGCAGCTGCAGAAAAAGCTGGGACGGGAACCGCACATAAACGAGATTGCAGCGGTGGTGAACCTGCCCAAAGAGACGGTGACCATGGCGCTGGAATCCGTGGTGGAACCGGTGAGCTTGTATGAGCCGGTGTACAACGACGGCGGAGACCCTATCTATGTGATGGATCAGGTGGGAGAAACCGATGGGGAGGACAGTTGGATCAGCGGCATTATGTTCCGGGATACCGTGGGCAGCCTGACCGGGCGGGAAAAAAAGATCATGTCGCTTCGCTACCTTTCCGGAATGACCCAGGTGGAGGTCGCTAAGGAGATCGGCATCAGCCAGGCGCAGGTGAGCCGCCTGGAAAAGGGGGCGCTGGAGCGCATCCGGGGAGAAATGTAAGGAGAAAACCCAAAGTTAAAATCAAAGATGAAACGTACAAAGGCGTAAAAAAGCAGCCGCCCGCCGGAAAAACCGGTAGGCAGCTGCTTTTGCTTTAAGTTGATTTAAGATCGACCGGGTGCGTCGGATGCAGGAACGAAGCGATTACTTCATCAGCTTGCAGACCGCCTCCGTATAGGCGACGGCATCCTCAACGGGCAGACCCTCGATCAGGCGGGCCTGGTTGTACAGAATGTCAGCGTAAGCGTTCAGCTTCTCGGTGTCGCCGGAAGCCTGCAGGCTCTTCATCGTTTCAAACACGGGGTGGTTGGGATTCAGTTCCAGCACCTTCTCGCTCTTGGGCGCTTCACCGCCGGGCATACCCTTCAGCACGCGCTCCATCTCGATGGAGATGGGGCCTTCGCTGGACAGGCAGACGGGATGGCTCTTCAGGCGGGTGGACAGAGTGACCTTACTAACCTTGTCGCCCAGAGCAGCCTTGATGGCCTCGAACAGGGGCTTGTTCTCCTCGGCGGCTTCCTCAGCCTGCTTCTTTTCTTCCTCGGTTTCCAGCCCCAGATCGCCGGAGTTGATGTTCTTGAACTCCTTCTCCTCATAGCTGCGCATCATCTGCAGGCAGAATTCGTCCACATCCTCGGTGAGCAGCAACAGGTCGTAGCCCTTGTCCAGAACCGATTCGGCAGCGGGCAGCTTGGCCAGACGGTCGGCGTCCTCACCGGCGGCGAAGTAGATGTACTTCTGGCCTTCCGGCATGGCCTTCACATACTCTTCCAGGCTGACCAGCTTCTTCTCTTTAGCGGAGTAGAACAGCAGCAGATCCTTCAGCAGGTCGCTGTGGGTGCCGTAATCGGAGTAGCAGCCGTACTTCAGCTGACGGCCGAAATTCTTGAAGAATTCCTCGTACTTATCCCGCTCGTTGTTCTTCATGGCGGTCAGTTCGCTCTTGATCTTCTTCTCCAGCGCATTGTGGATCAGCTTCAGCTGGCTATCCTTCTGGAGCATTTCACGGCTGATGTTCAGACTCAGATCCTGACTGTCCACAATGCCTTTCACGAAGCTGAAGTAGTCAGACAGCAGATCGGGGCATTTTTCCATGATGAGCACGCCGGAAGCATACAGCTGCAGACCCTTTTCGTACTCGCGGGTGTAATAGTCGTAGGGGGCATGGCCGGGAATGAACAGCAGGGCGTTGTAGGTGGCAGTGCCCTCGGTGCGGCTCACAATGGTGCGGGCGGGGTCGGTGTAGTCGAAGAACTTCTTCTTATAGAACTCGTTGTATTCCTCGGGCTTGACCTCGCTTTTGGAGCGCTTCCACAGAGGGATCATGCTGTTCAGCGTCTCCACTTCCCGGTAGGTCTCGTACTCGGGCTTGTAGTCTTCGCCGGCATCCTCCGGGCGGGGCTTCTGCCGGGTCTTTTCACGCTCCATCTTGATGGGGTAGCGCACATAGTCGGAGTATTTCTTCACGATGTCCACAAGGCGATACTCGTCCAGGAACTCATCGTAGTTTTCGGTGTCGGTGTTTTCCTTGATGACCAAGGTGATTTCGGTGCCGACGGTGTCCTTCTCGGCGGGGCTGATGGTGTAGCCCTCGGCGCCCTTGCTCTCCCACTGCCAGGCTTCGTCACTGCCGAAGGCGCGGCTGACCACGGTTACATCGCTGGACACCATGAAGGCGGAGTAGAAGCCCACGCCGAACTGGCCGATGATGTCAATGTCCTGCGCAGACTTGTTCTCGGTCTTGAAATCCAGGCTGCCGCTGCGGGCAATGGTGCCCAGGTTCTTCTCCAGCTCTTCCTTGGTCATACCGATGCCGTTGTCGCTGATGGTCAGGATGCGGTTTTCCTTATCCACATCCAGCCGGATGTAGAAATCATCCTTGTTCATGCCCACGGTCTGGTCGGTCAGGCTGCGAAAATACAGCTTGTCGATGGCGTCGCTGGCGTTGCTGATCAGCTCACGCAGGAAAATCTCCTTGTTGGTGTAAATGGAATTGATCATCAGGTCAAGCAGCTTTTTGCTCTCGGCCTTGAATTGTTTGACTGCCATATGAAAAACTCCTTTTCGCGTCTATTTTTGGTCCGGAATTCTCCGGACTGCAATTGTAAATCAATTTAGCACTCATAACTTCTGAGTGCTAGTTTACTATAACTCTTTTTTGCAAAAAGTGCAAGGGAATTCACAAAAAGTTTAAGAATCCGTTTTGAAAAAGAGCGCTTACAGGGCAGTCACGCCGACCGCGCGGCTGAATTGCGAAAAAACGCCTGCTGCAAGCCCGGCGCGCAAAGAGGTCGCGACCGCCGGAACGTCTGGATGGCGCAAGGATGTTCTGTATGGTATAATAAACAATACAAGAGCGCACCGCGGTTTGCAGTGCGGATGCGCGAAAAGAAAGGAAGTCGATACAATTGACGCATCGTGAAATGGCCGAGGCCAATTTTAAGGAGGGCTACAACTGCTCGCAGGCGGTGTTTGCTGCGTTCAGTGAAGAGGTGGGGCTGCCGCGCCAGACGGCATTGCAGCTGGCCAGCGGGTTTGGCGGCGGCATAGGCCGTATGCGTGAGGTGTGCGGCGCATTCAGCGGTGCTGTGATGGCGCTTGGGGCACTGTATGGCAGTGACGACCCCGCCCACAAAACCGCTGTGTATGCCATGGTGCAGGAGCTGGCGGCGAAGTTCAAGGCGGAAACCGGCAGCCTGATCTGCCGGGAACTGCTGGGGCTGGATAAGCCCGAGGGCAGCCCGGTGGCCTCGCCCCGTACCGAGACTTACTACAAAAAGCGCCCCTGCGTGGAGATGGTGGGCCTGGCGGCTGACCTGCTGGAACAGTATCTGGCCGAGCATCCGGTTCCCCGGCGGGAAGCAAACGCCTGAAACGCGGTTCTGCGCCCGGTGTCAGGCCGGTGAAACGGCTGCATCAAGCAGGATGCTGTGTGCGCTGGGAAAAAACATGGCCGCAAATCGAAAAGATCACTGCATGGAAAAACGTCGGATCAAGGGCGAAACGGCTGTGAAGCCGCGCCCTTGATCCGACGTTTTTGCAGGTTTATGGCGTGTGCGGTGTGCGGAACCCGGCGGACATTTGGCGCTTACTTGCCGGTGCCTTGATATACCTCCGGACACAGCTCCTCAATTTTGCCGCGAAGGGCAATGAAATCGGCCAATGCGGTGGGCTTCTGGCTCATGTTGCGCAGCAGCGCAGCGGGGTGATAGGTGCCCATGAACCAGGTGCTGCCCTTCTGAATGAATTCACCGTGCTGGCGGGTGACGGAAAACTTCGGCTCGATCAGACGCTGGGCAGCAATGCGGCCCAAACACACCAGGATTTTCGGGTGGATGAGCTTGTACTGCTGGCGCAGCCAGTACAGGCAGGTCTCGGATTCCTCCGGAAGCGGGTCACGGTTTTGAGGCGGGCGGCACTTCACCACATTGGCAATGTAGACCTTGCTCCGGTCCAGGTCGATCACGTCCAGGTACAAATCCAGCAGCTGGCCACTGCGGCCCACGAAGGGCAGCCCCTGTTCGTCCTCGTGCTGGCCGGGCCCCTCGCCCACAAACATGACCGGAGAGGCCGGGTTGCCCATGCCGAACACCACATTGGTGCGGCCCTGGCACAGCCCGCAGCGGGTACAGCTCTCGCACTGGGCACGCAGCTCGTCAAATTGCATGATGGTCACCTCAAACGTTTTTGTTCGCTTATTATAACACAAAAGAAATTATAGCACAGAAGAATCCGCAATGCCATGGAGCGGCGTGCAATGCGGCCTAAAAAGCCCCCCGCAGTGCCGGGCGGCACCGCGAGGGGCGAACGATTCAGAGGGTTACTCCCCGCAAACTCAGATCAAAGCAGCGGTGATCAGGCTCATCTTGTAGACCTCCTCGGCGTTGCAGCCGCGGGACAGGTCGTTGATGGGGGCGTTCAGGCCCTGCAGGATGGGGCCGTAAGCCTCAAAGCCGCCCAGACGCTGAGCAATCTTATAGCCGATGTTGCCGGCGTTGATGTCGGGGAAGATGAAGGTGTTGGCGTAGCCGGCCACCTTGGAGCCGGGAGCCTTCAGCTGGCCAACCTCGGGAGCAACGGCAGCGTCAAACTGCAGCTCGCCGTCAACCTTCAGCTCGGGATGAGCCGCCTGCACGCGGGCAGTGGCGTTGCGCATCTTGTCCACGGTGTCGCCCTTGCCGGAGCCCTTGGTGGAGTAGGACAGCAGAGCCACGCGGGGGTCGATGCCGAAGATCTCAGCGGTGTGAGCGGTCTCGACGGTGCACTCCACAACCTCATCCTCGCTGGGATTGATGTTGATGGCGCAGTCGCCCATGGCGATGCTCTCTTCACCGCGGGTCAGGATGAAGCAGGAGCTCACGGACTGGATGCCGGGCTTGCACTTGATCAGCTGCAGAGCGGGACGAACGGTGTCAGCAGTGGAGTAGGTGGCGCCGCCCAGCAGGCAGTCGGCCTTGCCCATCTTCACCAGCATGGTGCCGAAGTAGTTGGACTTGCTCAGAGCCTTGGCGCAGTCCTCAGCGGTCATCTTGCCCTTGCGCAGCTCCACCATCTTGGCGACCATCTCGTCAAAACCGGTGTAGTTGGCGGGGTCGATGATCTCGGCACCGGTGATGTCAAAGCTGCCCTTGGCGGCGGCTTCCTTCACGGCCTCAGGGTTGCCCAGCAGAATGACCTTCAGCACCTTGCCGGCCAGCAGGCGGCTGGCAGCGGACAGGATACGGGCGTCGGTGCCCTCGGTGAACACAATGGACTTGGGCTCAGCCTGGAGCTTTTTCTCGAAATTCTCAAAAATGGACATAAACAAATACCTCCACATCTTTTGCACCGGGCACAAGCGCCTGGTGCGACACACTTACGGCTCTATTATAGCACCGTTTTTTGCCATTGCAAAGAAAACGAGAAATTTGCCTGATTTTTGTGCAATCAGACCGCAAAACGGCTGAAAAGCGGGGCGGATTTCACCGGTTTGTAAAAAGTGCCCTGCCAAAGCAACCGCTCGGCAGGGCAAAAACGGCAGGAAAAAACTTACCAGAGCAGGCGCTCCCGAATGGGAATGCCACAGGTGTTCAGAGATTTATACAGCCGCCCGGCACTCTTGTAGTGAATGGCGGTGATGCCGAGATTGTACGCGGCCTGTACGTTTTCGGTGTGGTCATCAATAAAAATCGTCTCGCTGGGCTTGAGGTGATAGTCCGTCAGAAGCGCCTGATAAATGCGGGAATCGGGCTTGTTGATTTTCACATCGCAGGAGGCAATGCCCCCCTCAAACAGCGTCCAGAATTCCTTGTGACGAAGGAAATCCAGCGCGTCCTCAGGGATGTTGGAGAGGAAATACACGTGATAGCCCATCTTTTTCAGGCGGCGGATCAGATCCAGCGTGCGGTGGCGGGGGCGTAGGCTGCGCATCCAGGAATCCAGCACCGCCTGCACCTCAAACGCGCAGCCCTGCTGGCGGCCCTTTTCCAGCATGATGGCGTCGCCCTGAACACGGGTAATCAGCCCGGCGTCCAGCTGCTGCCATTCTTTGCTGCCGAAGGTGATGTCATAAACTTTCTGCTCAATGGGAGCGGAACAGAAATTTTCCAAAAGAAAATCATGGGGGGCGAAGTCCACCACAACGCCGCCCAAATCAAATGCGATGTTCCGATACATAAGGGAATCTCCTTATTTATATAGTATAGCAGAGCGTATCTGCCAAGGCCGTAAAATGCCGCTGCGCGCACCAAACTGTACGCTTTCAACAATCGTTATTATACACGAAAAGCGTCTGCAATACAAAGTTTCCGCATACTTTTAAGAAAACCGTCACATTTTGCCCGGCTGCCGGCCGGGGCGGCGGCAAAGGAGGAACCTGGTATGACGTTGGAAGAACTGCACCACAAAGACGTCATTCAGGCGCGCACGGGGGCCAACCTCGGGCGCGCGGATGACCTGGCATTTTCACCGGAGACCGGCAGAATCGAGGGGCTGATTCTGCACGGTCGCCCGCGCCTGTTCGGGCTGCTGGGGCGGCAGGAGGACATTCCCCTGCCCTGGGGTGACCTGGCCCAGTGGGGGGAGGACGTGATTCTGGTAAACACCGAGGTGGCGATTCCGGAAAGGCCCAGCCTGCTTCGGCGGCTGCTGGGACGGTAATGCGCAAAAAAAGATCGGACCTTTTGAAAAAATTGCTTGTAATCGGCACGCCACTGTGGTATACTATACCAGCAATACGCACGCATTGCTTTGGTTTCTTGTGCCTTCGGGTTGGGAATCATGCAGGCAATGCGGAGGAAAAACAATTTGATTTGGAGGATTTTTAACCATGGCAGTAGTTTCTATGAAGCAGCTTCTCGAAGCCGGTGTGCACTTCGGTCATCAGACCCGCCGCTGGAACCCCAAGATGGCCCGTTACATCTTCACCGAGCGCAACGGCATCTACATCATCGATCTGCAGAAGACCGTGAAGAAGCTGGACGAGGCTTACAACTTCGTGCGCGACGTGGCGGCTGAGGGCGGCGACATCCTGTTCGTCGGCACCAAGAAGCAGGCTCAGGAGTCCATCCGCGATGAGGCTACCCGCTGCGGCATGCACTACGTGAACGCTCGCTGGCTGGGCGGCATGCTGACCAACTTCCGCACCATCCGCAAGCGCATCGACCGTCTGGAGCAGCTGCGCACCATGAGCGAGGACGGCACCTTTGATCTGCTGCCCAAGAAGGAAGTTGTTAAGCTGCAGCTGGAGATCGAAAAGCTGGAGAAGTTCCTGGGCGGCGTGAAGAACATGCAGGGTCTGCCCAAGGCTCTGTTCATCGTCGATCCTCACAAGGAGCGCATCGCTGTTGCTGAGGCCCGCAAGCTGAACATCCCCATCGTGGCCATTGTGGATACCAACTGCAACCCCGATGAGATCGACTACGTGATCCCCGGCAACGACGACGCCATCCGCGCTGTCAAGCTGATCGCCGGCACCATGGCCAACGCTGTGCTGGAAGGCAAGCAGGGCGAGCAGACCGAAGAGGCTGCTGAGGCTCCCGCCGAGGCCTGAATCACACAGGACCACTTCAACTGAAAGGGGAAATTCAAAATGGCTACTATTAGCGCTAAGGACGTTATGGAGCTGCGCAAGCAGACCGACTGCGGCATGATGGAGTGCAAGAAGGCTCTGACCGACGCTGAGGGCGATTTCGCCAAGGCGGTTGAGCTGCTGCGTGAGAAGGGCCTGGCTACCGCCAGCAAGAAGGCCGGCCGTGTGGCTGCTGAGGGCATGGTTTACGCCACTGCCTGCAGCGAATGCAAGGTGGGCGTTGCCCTGGAAGTGAATGCCGAGACCGACTTCGTTGCAAAGAACGACAAGTTTGTGGACTTCGTGAAGAAGGTTGCCGACGTCATCATCAAGGAGAACCCCGCTGACGTGGAGGCTCTGATGGCCTGCAAGATGGACGAGGGCACTGTGGATGACGCGCTGAAGAACCTGATCCTGGTCATCAAGGAGAACATCAAGGTTCGCCGCTTCACCCGCTATGAGGGCGTGTGTGCTGCCTACATCCATGCCGGCGGCACCCATGCTGTGCTGGTGAACTTCGATACCACCGATGAGGTGGCTGCGAAGCCCGAGTTTGCCGCTTACGGCAAGGACATTGCCATGCAGATCGCCGCTGCCAACCCCACCTACGTCTGCCGCGAGGAAGTTCCCGCCGACGTGCTGGATAAGGAGAAGGAGATCCTGCTGGCTCAGATGGCCAACGATCCCAAGACTGCCAACAAGCCTGAGGCTGTCAAGGAAAAGATGATCCTGGGCAAGGTGGGCAAGTTCTACAAGGAGAACTGCCTGGTGGATCAGGCCTTCGTGAAGGACGACAAGCAGTCTGTGGCTCAGCACACCGCTCAGGTGGGCAAAGAGCTGGGCGGCGAGATCAAGATCATCAAGTTCGTGCGCTATGAGAAGGGCGAAGGCCTGGAGAAGCGCGTGGATGACTTCGCTTCCGAAGTTGCCGGTATGGTGAAGTAAGCTCCTTCCGTCAATGCTTTGACGGCGGTTCGGGCGAAACATCCCGGAAAAAGCTGAACACGATGCAAAAAAAGCAGGGGCAGTGCCGCAAGGTGCTGCCCCTGCTTTTTGCTGCCTTGCGGCAGAGGCAAGGGGAAAACCGCCGGGCGGCCGCAGTTGCACCAGCGCAGGAAACCCGCTATACTTGAGAGCAGAACAAGCACAGAGCGGGAAAGAGGAGGCTGCAATGGAATCTACGGAAAACCTGACACCGCTGAACGTGGAACAGCTGGCAAACCTTCTTTTGCGGGCCTACCTTGCCATGGTTCGGTCGGGCACGCCGTTTCAAAAATTTCCATCGGTGATGCTGTGGGGGCCGCCGGGTGTGGGCAAATCGCAAGCGGTGCGGCAGATCGCCGCCGCTCTGGAACAGGGCACCGGCCGCCGGGTGGCGGTGACGGACGTGCGCCTGCTATTGTTTAACCCGGTGGATCTGCGGGGCATTCCCGCGGCCAATGCCGACCGGACGCTGGCAGTCTGGCTCAAGCCAAAAATCTTCCAGATGGATGAGAGCGAAAATGTCCTCAATCTTCTGTTTCTGGATGAGATTTCCGCCGCGCCGCCCTCGGTTCAGGCCGCGGCGTATCAGATCACACTGGACCGGATGGTTGGAGAGCACCGCCTGCCGGAGAACTGCATTGTGATTGCGGCGGGAAACCGGGTGACGGATAAGTCAGTGGCGTACAATATGCCCAAGGCGCTGGCCAACCGGCTGTGCCACTTTGAGGTGGCCGTGGACGCGGCGGCCTGGCACCGCTGGGCGCTTCGGGCCGGGGTGCACCCCTTCGTGACAGGCTATCTGGAGTACAACCCGGCCGCCCTCATGCGCTTTGACCCATCCGGTACCCAGCTGGCGTTTCCCACGCCCCGCTCTTGGGAGATGGTCAGCAGCATCCTGAACACGATCTCGGTGGACGTCACGGAGGTCTATCCCCTGGTGGCTGGATGCATCGGCGAAGAGACCGCATACCCCTTCAAAACCTGGTGCGGCCTTTATGAAAAACTTCCGGACCCCGCCGTCATTTTTGCGGGCGAGGAGGCGGCCGTCCCGAAGGCACCGGAACTGCGCCTTGCGCTGCGCTCGGCACTGGCAGCCTACGCGCGGCAGCGGCCGGAACAGGCGGGCCTGGATCATGCCATTGCCTACGCTTGCCGGCTGCCCTGGGAGTTTCGCCGTGGATTTTTGCGCGACTGCAATCAAATTCCCGCTTTGCGGCCGCTGCTGAAGCAGAATGAGGTGTTCCGCACCGCCCTGCAGAAGGGCCTGCAATGACCGGGGCACGGATCAAACGCCTGCGGCGGAACTTGCAGGAGGCCCGCCTGCGCCTGATTCTGGCGGATTGCCCCGGCGCGGACCGGCTGTATTCCATGAAGTTTGCGGCCACAAAGCAGGTGTTTCATATGTCCTCCAACGGCCGATGCATCTGGTTCGACCCGGATTGGCTGGAGCGCCTGACTGGGGCAGAGCGGGCGTTCATGCTGGCCCATCAGCTGGAACACATCCGGCTGGGGCACCTCCAACGCCCGGCGCTGTTCCGGGGGGAGCGGTTCCATCTGGCCTGCGATGTGGTGGTGAATTCCCATCTGCTGGCGGAAGGCTGGCAGCTGGAAACGTTTACCCATCTGGGAAAGCTGCATCACGAGACCTTCTACCCCCGCATGGAGGGGCGGCTGCTCACGGCGGAGGAAGCCTTCCGAAACACTCCCTTTGACCCGGCGGCCCTGCCCGAAAACAAGCGGCGGGTCTACCGGCTGGATTCCGATTGCTTTTGGGAGCGCAGAGGCGGCCCCTGCGCCGGAGAGACGGTGGTGCTCAGCCCGGCTGACCCGGACCCGGAGGACCTCTGCCTGGAGCCGGAAGCAGCGGAGAGGAATAAAAAATTCAAGTATGAATCCAGAGGCAAAACGCCGCAGAACTTCCGGATGAGCGACGAAGAGGCGGAGCCGATTGAAATTCCGGATGAGCCGCATAAAATCGGCCTGCCGCAGCCCAATGGGCAAAGCGGCGAGGATCTGGAGGGCCTTCGGCTGCTTCGAGAGCTGACCGAACGGGACCGGCGATGGAGCCGCGACCCGGGGAAGCAGGCGCGCGGCTGGGAGAAAATGCCTGTGCCGACCCGGGATTGGCGTAGGCTGATGAACAGCTTTTTGCAGGAGGAAATCTGCGATTACTCCTTTCAGCCGCCGGACCGGCGCTTTCAGGAAATGGGCCTGTTCCTGCCGGACTTTTCACCGGAGGAGCAGGCGGCCCGCCTGGTTCTGTTTATGGTGGACACCTCCGGCTCGGTGCATTCTGCTGAATTGAACCGGGTTTACGGGGAGATCTGTGGGGCGCTGGAACAGTTTGCCGGGCGCCTCAACGGCTGGGTGGGCTTTTTTGATACCCGGAGTTATGGCCCCTTTCCCTTTGCCGATGCGGCAGCGCTGGAAGCGCTTTGCCCGCAGGGCGGCGGAGGCACCGAGCTTGCGGCGGCCTTTGAGCCGCTGACCCGCTTTTCGCAGAATGAGCGCCCCGCCAGCGTGGTGGTGTTCACTGATGGCCGAGGAGACTTTCCGCCGGAGAGCGCGGCCCAGGGCATCCCGGTGCTGTGGCTGTTTACCGAGCAGGGGGTGCAGGCACCTTGGGGCAAGGCCGCCTGGCTTGGCGGCGGAAACGGAAACGAACAGAAGTGAGGGAGCGATGATGGAAATCAAACTCGCCGAATCGGCGCAGCTTTCGGCGGTGTATCGCTTTTACCGGGAGATCTGCGAGGCCCTGAAGGGGGCAGGAATTTCAGGACTTCTGCGGCCACGTGGCGCTGCGTGAATATGCGCTTGCCCTGTGACGGCAGAGATTGCCCTGTGTAAAATCGAATTTTGTGGCTTGCGAAAGGAGCGCCCGGGCGGCGCTCCTTTTTTTGTGGTGAGCTTCCAGCACGTTTGCGATGCAAAATCAATGAAAAATGTCCAAACGGGACAGGCACGGCCTATAACGCGTTGACGGGAACGGTTTGCAGATGCTATATTTAGTTAGCTAAAACTAACCTTAAGAGCGTAAAATCAGGCGCAAAAAATTCTGCAAATCGCACAATCCAAGCGCACAGGGGCATCCGTTTGCAGGCAGAGGCCACACAGGCGAGAAGCGGCCGAATCCCTGTTCTTTACGAAACTGCGCGGAAGAGAAAAGGTGAGATCCTATGTTTTTGGAGATATGCCAGATTAAAAAGTCCTTCGGAACAGGCGACAGCCGGGTGGAGGTGCTGAAGGGCATCCAGCTCTCGGTGGAAAAGGGCGAGTTCTGTGTGCTGCTGGGTCCCTCCGGCTCCGGCAAATCCACGCTGCTGAACATCATCGGCGGCATTGACCGGGCGGACGAGGGCGACATCTTCATCAATGGCGAGCGCATGGCCGCGATGAAAGAAAAGCAGCTCACCCGCTATCGACGCCGCCATTTAGGGTATATCTTTCAGATGTACAACCTGATCCCCAACCTGACCGTGCGGGAAAACATTGAGGTGGGGGCCTGCCTGAGCGAGAATCCCCTCAATGTGGACGAGCTGCTTCACGTTCTGGGCCTGTACGACCACCGCAGCAAGCTGCCCAATCAGCTTTCCGGCGGCCAGCAGCAGCGCACGGCCATCGGCCGCGCCATTGTGAAAAATCCGGACATTCTGCTGTGCGATGAGCCCACCGGTGCGCTGGACTACCAGACCTCCAAGGAGATTTTGAAACTCATCGAAACGGTGAACCACAAGTACGGCAACACCGTCATCATGGTAACGCACAACGACGCCATCAAGGACATGGCCGACCGGGTGGTGCGTATGCGGGACGGGGTCATTCGCAGCGACCACCGCAACGAACACCGGATGGCGGCGGAAGACCTGGAATGGTAAGGGGGTGCGCTATGAAAAATCCCCTGAGAAAACGCATCCTGCGGGAGCTTCGGGACGAACTGGGCAAGTACCTGGTGATCTTCCTGCTGCTGACGGCCACCATCGGCTTTGTTTCCGGATTTCTGGTGGCGGACGGCAGTATGCTGGCCGCGTATGAGGAGGGCTTTTCTTTCTACAACATCGAGGATGGCTATTTCGACCTGGCCCAAAAGGCCAACAAGGCCCAGGTGAAAATCATTCAGGGATGGGGCGTGCAGCTGTATGAAAACTTCTACGTGGAAAAGCCCCTCACCAACGGCAGCACACTGCGCGTATTTGTCCCGCGGGAGCAGGTGGATCGGGTCTGCCTGATGAGCGGCAGCCTGCCGCAAACGGCGGATGAGGTGGCCATTGACCGTATGTATGCGGACAACAACGACCTGGCGCCGGGTGACACGCTGGAAACCGAGGACGGCCGCCGCTGGACGGTAAGCGGCCTTGTGGCCCTTTCGGATTACAGCTGCCTGTTCTCAGACAACAACGACAGTATGTTTGATTCCGTCAAATTCGGTGTCGGCATTGTCACAAAGGATTGCTTTGATGCGCTGGGAACCGACCAGCTGACCTATCACTACGCATGGAAATACGACGACCCACCCGCAGACAAGGCCGACCAGCAGAACCGCGGGGAAGAGCTGATGAAGCAGCTGACGGCCGAGGTGAAGCTGGAGAGCTTTGTGCCCCAATACCAGAATCAGGCCATCACCTTTACCGGGGATGATATGGGCAGCGACCGGGCCATGATGATCGCGCTGCTGTACATCATCATTGCCATTATGGCCTTTGTGTTTGGCGTAACCACCGCGAACACCATCGCCAAAGAAGCCAATGTGATCGGTACGCTGCGGGCCTCCGGCTATACCCGAAGCGAACTGGTGCGGCATTATCTGGCGGCCCCGCTGCTGGTTCTGATCGTCAGCGCGGTGGTGGGCAACGTGCTGGGATACACGCTGATGAAGGACGTATGCGCCGGAATGTATTATGGCAGTTACAGCCTGCCCACCTATGTGACCCGCTGGAACAGCGAGGCATTTCTGCTCACCACCGTGGTGCCGGCGCTGCTGATGCTGGTGATCAACTGGGCCGTACTGCGGCGCACCCTCACGCTCTCCCCGCTGAAGTTCCTGCGGCGGGATCTCAGCCGCAAAAAGCAGCGGCGGGCGATTCCACTCAGCTCAAAGCTGCCGTTTTTCGGCCGGTTCCGCCTGCGGGTGATCGCACAGAATCTGGGCAGCTATGCTGTGCTGCTGGTGGGTGTGCTGTTTGCCAACCTGCTGCTGATGTTCGGCATGATGTTCCCGCCGGTGCTGAGACATTACCAGGAGATCATGGAACAGAACCTGCTGTGCCGCTACCAGTATCTGCTTCGGGTGCCTCTTTCGGCCGCCAATGAGGAGCAGAAGCTGCAAAGCATGGTCTCTATGCTCTGGTTCCAGCATCAGGTGGAAACCGAGCAGGAAGACGCAGAAAAATTCAGCGCCTATACCCTGAATACGCTGGGGGAGCGCTACAAAAGCGAAACGGTGCTGCTCTACGGCGTGGAAGAGGGCAGCCGATACATTCCCATTGATACCGACGGCGTCTGGGTTTCGCAGGCATATGCGGATAAGTACGGCGTGGCGGCGGGGGATACGCTGACCTTGCAGGAACCCTATGAGACGGACACCTACACCTTTACCATTGACGGCGTTTACGATTACATGGGCTCGCTGGCCTTGTTTATGGGGCGGGACCGGCTGAACGACACATTTGATCTGGGCAAGAATTACTTCTGCGGCTATCTGTCCGATCAGCCGATCGACGACATTGACGAGCAATACATCGCGTCGGTGACTACGCTGGACACCCTGACCAAGATTTCCCGGCAGCTGCAGGTCTCCATGGGCAGCATGATGAACCTGGTAAACGGCTTTGCCGTGGCCATTTTTGTGGTGCTGGTGTATCTGCTCTCCAAAATCGTCATTGAAAAAAATGCCCAGTCCATCTCTATGGCGAAAATTCTGGGTTATTCGGATGGGGAGATTGCCCGGCTGTACCTGCTGCCCACCTCGCTGGTGGTGGTGGCCTGCCTGCTCATCAGCCTGCCGGTGGAGAGCCGGGTGATGGAGTGGCTGTTCTACACCATCATGCTGGAGAGCATCAGCGGGTGGATTCCTTTGTATGCAGAGCCGAGCCTTTACGTGAAAATGCTGGCCATCGGTCTGGTGTCCTATGCAGCGGTGGCCATGCTGGAGCTGCGGCGCATCCGGCGGGTGCCGATGGACGAAGCTTTGAAAAATGTGGAGTGAGGAGGAACGCCCTATGAAACAGTCTGGATGGATCAAACGGGCCGGAGCGCTGGCCCTCGCGGCGGCGCTGGCCCTGGGGATGAGCATCCCCGCCTCGGCCCAGAAAAGCAACGCGGACCGTGTGAGCGTACCGGCGGTACGCGCCGGGGCGCCGGTCAGCCCGGCGGGCGATGACGAGCCGGATAAGACCGAAACCGTCACGGTGAAAGCAAATCCGGACGGCACCGCACGAAAGATCACCGTGGAAACGGTGCTGAAGCAGCAGGAGGGCGAAACGCTGTTGGACCGCACGGACCTGCGGAACATCCGGAACACCGAGGGCGAAGAGGAGTATACCCTCGCCGCCGATGGCACCCTTCTGTGGGACAATTTGGGGGAGGACATTCATTATAAAGGCGAAAGCGATGCACAGCTTCCGGTGACGGTGAAAATTTCGTATACGCTGGATGGCCAGCCCATCACGCCGGAAGAGCTGGCGGGCAAGAGCGGGCGCGTGGGCATCCGCTTCGATTACGAGAACCACACAGAGTATACGGCCAAGGAAAACGGCATCGGCCGCACGGTGCAGGTGCCCTTTCTGGCGTTTACGGCCCTGATGCTGGACGAGGAAACGTTCAGCGATGTGCAGGTGACCAACGGCAAAAAGATGAGCATGGACGGCCAGGCCGTGGTGCTGGGATATGCGTTTCCGGGCCTTGAAGACAGCCTGCGCCTGAACCAATACAAACCCACGGAGGATGTGGATCTGCCCGACTTTGTGGAAGTAACTGCACAGGTGCAGAATTTTGAGCTGGAATTTACCGCAACGGTGGTAACAAATGGGTTGTTCCGCGAACTGGAAGAGGACGACCTGGCCGACGCGGAGGATCTGGCCAACTCTATGGACGAGCTGAGCGATGCCAGCAAGGAGCTGGTAGACGGAACCGGAGAGCTGCTGGATGGCGTGAAAGAATTCGGAGACTATCTGGAAGAATACACCGACGGCGTGAAAAGCCTGAACGAGGGGGCGGAGCAGCTGGCAGACGCCACCGTACAGCTGGCCGAAAATATGCCCCAGCTGGCGCAGGCGGCCACCCTGCTGCACACCGGGCTGGACGGCCTGAACACCGCCCTGGCGGGAATGGACGCAGCCCCGGCGGATGAGGAGGCGCTGGCCGCCGTCAGGCAGACGGCGGAACAGCTGGGGCAGGATGCCGCCGCGCTGCAAACGGCGCTGGAAACCCAGCAGATCCGCACCGAGCAGTGGCAGCAGTATGCTGTGCAGGTACAAACCTATGCCGAACAGGCGGAGGGCGGCGTGGCCGCCGCGCTTCAAAGTCTGGAAAGCGCCGGGCTGCGTGCGGAGGATCTGAACGCGCTGGCGGCCGGGCAGGCACAGAAAGCGATAGAGCAAGCACTGGCCTCGGCGGATCTGGAGGAAGAGCAGCGCACCAAGCTGAGCCAGGCCCTCGGCGAGGCGCTGGCCGGGGCGGTTGACCTGTCAACGCCCATCGCGGCGCAGCAGGAGACCCTGAACGAGGCCGCAGCCAAACTGAGAGAGGTGCAGCAGCTTCAGCTTCCCGACCTGCCGGAGGGCGAGGACCAGGGAGAGACGATCCTTGCGCTGGCGGGCCGGATGGAGCAGGAAGTGGAGACGCTGAGCGGCTTTGCCCAGACGCTGGGCGGAATGAGCGAGACCGTGGCCGGGCTGAAAACGACCCTGACCCAGCTGACCCAGCTGGCGGCCAGCGTGGACGAAGGCACCACCGCCCTGAGCCAGGGCGTTGAACTGCTGCGGCAGGGCGCGGACGGCCTGCACCAGGGTACCGATGCCCTGGACGAAGCAGGTGATGCCCTGTGCGAAGCCATGGATACCCTCATCGAAGGGGTGCAGGCCCTCAGCGACGGAGTAAAAACCTTTGACGAGGACGGAATTCAGGAGCTGACCAAGCTGGCCGGTGAGGAGCTGCGGGAGGTGATCCGCCGGGTGAAAGCGGTGAAGCAGGCGGATGAAGCCTACGCCAACTTCGGCGGCCTGGCCGAGGGGCAGACCGGAAACGTGAAGTTTATCATCGAAACAGACGAAATCAAGCAATAAAGCAGTGGCCCTGCGCCACCGAAAAAACTGCCGCCGAGCAGAGTGTCCATCGGCACGCTCTGCTCGGCGGCTTTTGTTTTGCCGGGCGGCCAGTTTTGAAGTTTGCCACAGCAAACTACACAAATCCGGCTGCCCTTTTGAAACGATTTTAGCCCAAAGAGAAAAAAAGAGGGGAAGGCTTGCTTTTTAAAAGAGAGTGTGTTATTCTCCTTTTTAGTTAGCGTATACTAACCAAAAGAAATAAACGATACATTGAAAAAGAATGCCTCCAGTGTGCCGAAAGTGCGGCGGGATGCACAGAGCGTTTGACCCGTCAAAAACGCACGCTGACCGGATGAAAGAGCATGAAACAAATAACCGAAGGAGGTGAGGGCTATGCTGACACAACTGCTGAACGAATCTGCGCCGTCTGGGGAACAGGCTCAGGGGGCCGTGGCCTTCAGCCGCCTGGGCGATGGCAAGCCCCACAACAAAACGGCCGCCGGTACGGCAGGGGCACCGCTGGAGGTGCTGTTCTGCCAGGCGGGCAGCCTGGAGGTGGAAGCGCCCGGCCGACGGGCACAGGCCAAAAAGGGAACGGTCCTGCTGTTCAGCGCTGTTCCGGGCACCTGGAGCGTCTGCGCCGATGCGGAATTCCGCGGGGCCGTGCTCACGCTGGAACGGACAAAGCTTTCGGCCTTTGGCAGAGAGTTCGGCGGCTTTGTGCTGAATGAGGACTCGGCCTGCCGTCTGGAGGCCAGCGGCGGCTGCGCACTGCTTCAGGCCTGCCCGTGGGAGGTGTCGGTGTTTGCATCGCTGGAGGCACTTCCGGCGGAGGAACAGGCGGACTACCTGAAGCTGAAAACCGCGGAGATGTTTTACCTTTTGGGCCGGGAGGCTCTGCGCCTGTGCGCCCCGGCGGCCTGTGCCTATTACGACAGCCACCAGCGGGAGGCGGTACGCCAGGCCCACGACGATATGCTGGCGCGGCTGAACGAACCCATTACCATTGCCCAACTGGCCGACCGGCATCACCTCTCCCAAACGCTGCTGAAAACCTGCTTCCGGCAGGTGTATGGCCGGTCCATTCACGCCTTCCTGCGGGAACAGCGGCTGCGGAAGGCTGCCCAGCTGCTGGAGACCACCGGGCTGCCGGTGCTTCAGGTGGCGGCAGACGTGGGTTACGGCAGCGTCAGCCAGTTCGGGCAGGCGTTCCGGCGGCAGTATGGGGTTTCACCGGCCCAGTATCGCCGGATCAACGGCTGACATAAAATGTCCGTTTGGGACATTTTGAATGAAAAAATGACTTGATTCTGAAATTGCGTGTTTCTATAATAATTAAACAAAACAGGCAGGGCGGCAGAGCACAGGCTGCTCCGCCGCCTTTTGGGCACAAAGTACAGGAGGAAGGCTTTATGAAACACCATCGCTTCTGGGCGTGGGCCACGCTGTTTTGCATGGTTATGACGATTGTGACCGGTCACAAAAAACGCTGAGCCGCCGGGCATTTTGCCCGAGGCTCCGTAACATTTAGAGGGAGGCTTTTTTATGAATGTTTATTCTAAGCTGGCGCTTTTTGCAGGCGGCGCGCTGTTTGGCTCTGCCGGCATCAAGCTGCTGAGCAGCAAGGACGCCAAGAACGTTTACACCCACACCACCGCGGCTGTGCTGCGCATGAAGGAGTGCGTGATGGACACCGTTTCCACGGTGCAGGAGAACGCTGCCGATATTCTGGCCTCCGCCAAAGACATCAACGAGCAGCGTGCGGCCAAGGAAGAAGCGGCTGCCTGCGGCGAAGAGGAAACTGCTGCCGAGGAAGAAGAAACCCAGGAGCAGGCGTAACAAAAAGCAGAGGAGGGGCCGCACAAGCGGCCCTTCTTTTTTGGAGGGCCTATGAAATTTTCAATCAAGCATGAAAGCCGGGGTCGCATCCGGGTGCAGCTGGCCCAGCGTCGCATGACGCTGGACCAGGCAGACCTGGTGGAAACCTGGCTGCAGGGGCTGGATACGGTGGATCAGGCCGCGGTACATGAGCGCACCTGCTGTGCCATCATCTATTATAAAGAGGGCGGCCGCGCCGCCGTGCTGAAGGCACTGCGTGGCTTCTCGTATCAGAGCGAGGAGGCTGCCAAGCTGGTGGTGCCCCACACCAGCCGCGCCACCAACCGGGAGTATCAGGAAAAACTGGTGGGCATGGTCTGCGGTAAGGCGGTGCGGGATATGTTCTTCCCGGCGCCGCTGCGCATGGCGTGGACGCTGTGCCGCTCGCTGCCCTATCTGGGCCGGGCGGTGCGCTGCCTGTGGCGGCGGCAGCTGCACGTGGAGCTGCTGGACGGCCTGTCCGTGGGCATTTCCATGGCGCGGGGCGATTTCGGCACCGCCGGTTCGGTGATGTTCCTGCTGGGGCTGGGTGAGCTGCTGGAGGAGTGGACCCACAAGAAGTCGGTGGAAGATCTGGCCCGCAGTATGTCCCTGAACATTGACCGGGTCTGGGTCAAGACGGAGGACGGCGAAGTGCAGCTGCCCCTGAGCAAAGTGCGCCCCGGCGACCGCATTGCCGTGCATATGGGCGGCATGATCCCGCTGGACAGCGTGATCGACGAGGGCGAGGTCATGGTCAACCAGGCGTCCCTCACCGGCGAGTCCATCCCGGTGGCCCGCCGGCCCGGTTCCACCGTGTATGCAGGCACGGTGGTGGAAGAGGGCGAGTGCGTCCTCCGTGTGGAGAAGCAGTGCGGTGGCAGCCGGTACGACAAGATCGTCTCCATGATCGAGCAGTCGGAGAAGCTCAAGTCCTCGGCGGAGGATCAGGCTTCCCATCTGGCGGACAAGCTGGTGCCCTATACGCTGGCGGGCAGCGCCATTGCCTATCTGCTCACCCGCAACGTGACCCGCGCCCTCTCGGTGCTGATGGTGGACTTCTCCTGTGCGCTGAAGCTCTCTATGCCGCTGGCGGTGCTCTCCGCTATGCGGGAGGCCAGCATCCATCACGCGACGGTCAAGGGCGGCAAGTTCCTGGAGGCCATCGCCAAGGCCGATACCATCGTGTTCGACAAGACCGGCACCCTGACCTATGCCTGCCCGGTGGTGGCCCAGGTGGTCACCTTCGGCGGCCGGGAGGAGAGCGAGATGCTGCGCCTGGCGGCCTGCCTGGAGGAGCACTTCCCGCACTCCATGGCGAACGCCGTGGTGCGTGCAGCCCAGCAGCGCGGCCTGACGCACGAAGAGATGCACTCGCAGGTGCAGTATCTGGTGGCCCACGGCATCGCCAGCACCGTGAAGGACGAGAAGGTCATCATCGGCAGCTACCACTTTGTGTTTGAGGACGAGCAGTCCACGATTCCCGCAGGGGAGCAGGCGAAGTTTGACGCGCTGCCGCCGGAGTATTCCCATCTGTATCTGGCCGTGGGCGGCGGTCATCTGCATTTCGGACCCGCTGCGCAGTGAGGCTCGTGAGGTGATCCAGCGCCTGCGCGAGCTGGGCGTGCGCAAAACCGTGATGCTGACCGGCGACAGCGAGCGCACTGCGGCCGCCATTGCGGCCCAGGTGGGCGTGGATGAGTATCACGCCGAGGTGCTGCCGGAGGATAAGGCCCGCTTCGTGGAAGAAGAGCGGGCGGCCGGACATACCGTGATTATGCTGGGCGACGGCATCAACGATTCTCCGGCCCTGTCGGCGGCCAACGTGGGCATTGCCATCAGCGACGGCGCGGCCATTGCCCGGGAAATTGCGGACGTGACCATTGCGGCCGAGAACCTGTTTGAACTGGTGACGCTGCGGCAACTGTCCAGCAGCCTGATGAACCGCATTCACTCGAACTACCGGTTCGTGATCGGCTTCAACGGCAGCCTGATCGTGCTGGGCGCGACCGGTATTCTGCTTCCGGCCCAGTCGGCCATGCTGCACAACCTGTCCACGCTGGGCATCAGCCTGCGCAGTATGACCAATCTGCTGGATGACACGGCGACCGGCCTGCGCTGAAAAATGGCCTGTGCAGCGCCTATATCCTGAATAAAAAGAGAAGCCCGTTCCTGTGTGAGGCCATACAGGAGCGGGCTTTTTGCGTGCCGCCGGAACCCCAATGGGATTGACGGTACGCCTATCATAGAATATAGATGCAAAAAGAAACGCACATCTCTCACAAGGAAAGATGTGCGTTTTGGCAGGGGCAGAAGGATTCGAACCCTCGGCCCGCGGTTTTGGAGACCGCTGCTCTACCAGCTGAGCTATACCCCTATTTAAATGCTGCAATCACGTGACTGCTTGTATATAATAGCAAATTGGGGCGATAATGTCAAGCAAATGCCGTAAAAACTTTTTTGAAAGTTTTTTGCAAAATATGCTTGACAGAATGCCCCTGAGAGTATATAATCAATACCGTTGCAGCGATGCAACACCGCATGTGGCCCGGTAGTTCAGTTGGTTAGAACGCTAGCCTGTCACGCTAGAGGTCGTCGGTTCGAGCCCGATCCGGGTCGCCATATGCTGTCATAGCTCAGTCGGTAGAGCACATCCTTGG